>SAMEA3663036__coassemble_846_pt1 | contig 12696 bp, 9 predicted proteins | sample SAMEA3663036__metabat2_low_PE_026 | metagenome-assembled genome bin SAMEA3663036 (sample SAMEA3663036) | pig gut metagenome | biome: pig gut; feature: pig-associated habitat; material: faeces | place: France | collected 2012 | reverse complement strand
CCCATCAGCCCCCGGAGTGCTCTGAGTGCTCTGAGTGCTCCGTCCTGCTACCCCGACTCCCGCCCGGTGCGTTATTCGCGGCCGGTGGCTTTGCGCAGCGCGGGCTTCACGTCGCTGGGCCATATCGTCACCTCTGACATGGCGCCGTTGGCGTCGCCAGGCATCGGCATGCGGAAGCAGATGGCCGTGCGGGTCCCGGCCAGGAAGTCGAGCACCATGATGCCTTGGTCATAGTTGCCGGAGAGCATCTTTGCCATTGTGGTCAGGAGCATCTGGTTGCGCACTTCGGGGTCTTCGACGCTGTAAAAGCTGGTGTTAAGCTGCGATTCCGCGCCTATGGTGAATGTCAGGCAGCCGTTGGTGTATTCGCATGCGGTGAATGAGCTATCGGGCGTGCCTACTACGAAGCCGGACACTTGCGATGCAAGCTGTGTGAGTTGCGGTGTGTAGTCTTCTTGAGCATTTACGGCTGTCACTGACAGCATCATAGCTATTGCTAACATTAGCTTTTTCATAATGCGTAATGGTGTTTGATGTGGTTGATTATTTATTTAGGAATTATTACTGCAAATGTAGTAAAAATCAGCGAGCTACGCATCATCATATGCGACAAAAATTAAGCGCCTCGCCCTTCAGGGGGAGACGCTTAATCAAGCATTTATGGTCCTTTAAACTCTTTTTATTTGCCTGAGAGTTTCTCCTTCAGAGCAGCGAGAGCCTCGAGGTCGCCGAGAGTGGTCTTCTCGATGGGAGTGGTAGCTGCGGGAGCTTCCTCCTGCTTGCGCGGCTGGCGTTTAACCTTGCGCTCGGCTGCCTTCTCTGCGCGTGCCTCATCTTCGAAGATGCGGCTGTGCGAGAGGATGATGCGCTTGCTGTCTTTGTTGAATTCGATAACTTTAAACTGGAGCTTCTCGTCGAGCTTGGCGGTGGTGCCGTCTTCCTTAACGAGGTGCTTGGGAGTAGCGAAGCCCTCTACGCCGTAAGGCAGTGCCACTACAGCGCCCTTTTCGAGCATCTCCACGATAGTGCCTTCGTGTACTGAACCCACGGTGAAGATTGTCTCAAAGACATCCCAGGGGTTCTCTTCGAGCTGCTTGTGGCCCAGTGAGAGGCGGCGGTTGTCCTTGTCGATAGCGAGCACTTCTACCTCGATGTCGTTGCCGATTTGGGTAAATTCGCTGGGGTGTTTGATCTTCTTGGTCCACGACAGGTCTGAGATGTGAATCAAGCCATCTACGCCCTCTTCAATCTCGACGAATACGCCGAAGTTAGTGAAGTTGCGCACCTTGGCGGTGTGGCGGCTGCCGATGGGATATTTGGTTTCGATATCGTCCCAGGGGTCTTTCTTGAGCTGCTTGATGCCGAGGCTCATCTTGCGCTCCTCGCGGTCGAGGGTGAGGATTACGGCCTCTACCTCGTCGCCCACTTTCATAAAGTCTTGAGCGCTGCGCAGGTGCTGGCTCCATGACATCTCGCTGACGTGGATCAGACCCTCTACGCCGGGAGCGACTTCGAGGAATGCGCCGTAGTCGGCCATAACCACAACCTTACCGGTGACTTTGTCGCCGACTTTGAGGTTGGGATCAAGGGCATCCCAGGGGTGAGGATAGAGCTGCTTGAGACCCAGAGCGATGCGCTTCTTCTCGTCGTCGAAGTCGAGGATTACCACATTGAGCTTCTGGTCGAGCTGTACTATCTCGCTGGGCTTGCTTACGCGGCCCCACGACAGGTCGGTGATGTGAATCAAGCCATCTACGCCGCCCAGGTCGATGAATACGCCGTAGGAGGTGATGTTCTTGACGGTGCCTTCCAGCACTTGGCCTTTTTCGAGCTTGGAGATGATTTCGCGCTTCTGCTGCTCAAGCTCGGCCTCGATGAGGGCTTTGTGTGATACGACCACGTTTTTGAACTCTTCGTTGATCTTGACCACCTTGAATTCCATGGTCTTACCTACGAAGATATCGTAGTCACGGATGGGCTTAACATCGATTTGTGAGCCGGGGAGGAAGGCCTCGATGCCGAAGACATCAACAATCATACCGCCCTTAGTGCGACATTTGATGTAGCCCTTGATGATTTCATCGCTGGCGAGGGCGGCGTTGACACGATCCCATGAGCGTGCTGCGCGCGCTTTCTTGTGGGAGAGTATCAGCTGTCCCTTCTTGTCTTCTTGGTTTTCGATGAACACTTCCACTGTATCGCCTACCTTCAGGTCGGGGTTGTAGCGGAATTCGCTCATCGGGATGATGCCATCGCTCTTGTAGCCGATGTTAACCACTGCCTCGCGCTTGTTCAGGGCGATGATGGTACCTTCGATTACATCCTTGTCTTTGACGGTGTTGAGCGACTCGTCATAGGTGCGGGTGAGTTCTTCGCGAGATTTCTCACCGGCGGTTTCGCCTTTCTCGTAGGCGTCCCAATCGAAATCTTCGATAGGAGATTTAATTTCGTCTGTCATTAAAAAGTTAATAAATAAGGTTAATTACTATGATTTGCGCCGGCATACTCTGCGGCGCAGTGCCGCAAAGTTACTGCTTTTTTTTCTAATAGCCAAATTCTTAGCGCATTAATCCACAATTTTTTTACGCTGCCGATAATCTGCCGATAATCAGTCCAATTACTCCTATCGGCACGCGGCGAGTGTGAAAAACTGCAAAATGGCCGCGCCGATTTCTGCACCGGCCGTGTGTGTCAATCGATGAGAGGCTGAGAAGCAGGTGGCATCAGCTATGCCATGCTAAAACATGTTATGCCAAGTTTGTCTTCAATGTTGGCTATGCTTTTAAGGCTGAGGTTTTCAGTGCCGGAGAGCAATTTACTTACATATTGCGGGCTCACATTGAGCTTGGCTGCGAGGTCTGCTCGCTTGAGACCATTATCTTGCATATAGCCGATAAGTGTGAGGGCGAGCCGGCGCGACCAGCGAAGCCAGCTTGCATTATCTTTGCGCCATGTTGCTTCTTCAATAAAGCGCGAGGGCGTTTCACTTTGATGAGCCTCCAAAAATTTAATAGCTTTGCTTGACATGTTCTACTCGTTTGTTAGTTCTACAAAACTGTCTTGGTCAAAAACACCTTGAGACTTTAGAAATTCTTTACAACGATTTAGTTTGTATAGTTGGATGGCGGTGTGCTCGCGCTCTTGCATCGTGCGTGTGAGTTTTATAGCACCGCCTGTTACCACATATACGTTAGGCTCAAGCCTGATGGCGTAAATGCGTAGCCAACAAGCATGACGGATTCTGTCCCAATTTCGAGCTTTTTCTCGGCTTAACTCGTTGAAGCGAGTGTCGGTTATGTCAAGAGGCTTGAAAAGCGCATCAAGCTGTTTCCTTAACAGCCCAAAGATGGTCGTAACCGTCAATTATTCTAACGAACTTCATATCGTGCAAATGAATTCTCGATACGCAAAGTTAGTGACATTTTCTTGAATTTGCAACTTATAAGTTGATTTTCTCTGTTTTTTACGCTGCCGATAATCAGTCCAATTAGTCCTATTGGCACGCGGCGAGTGTGAAAAACTGCAAAATGGCCGCGACGATGCGTGGCATAAGAGCGAAAATGGCTATCTTTGTCTCACGTTATTCTCTAAATAGTAATTCTGATATGTCTTTTGCAAAATGGATAGGTGGGTGTCTGGGCTGGATTGCCTCGGGCAGTATCTTGGGCGGCCTGGCCGGTTATGGCTTGGGCTCGCTGATTGACCGAATGTTTGAGGGCAACGCCACCGGCAACTCCGCCGCTGACAGCGCTACCGCAACGGCCGCTGACGGTGGCTCGCGCAATGGTTTTTTGTTCTCGCTGACGGTGCTCATGGCGCATGTGATAGGCGCTGACGGCAAAATCATGCACTCGGAGATGGAGATGGCGCGCGCTTTTTTGCGCCACAATTTCGGCGAAGACGCTGTGACTCAGGGCAATGAGATATTGCTGAAGCTCTTTGAGCGCCGCAAGCAGATAGGCGAGCAGCGCTGGCGCGCAGACATAGCTCAGGCGTGCCGCGAGATTATCCCCCATGTGACGGCTGAGGGCCGATTACAGCTGGTGGCTTTCTTATGCGAATTGGTCAAGGCCGATGGGCGCATTGAGGCCTCGGAGGTCGATGCCGTGCGCTTTGTGGCTGTCAACATGGGCCTTGACGCCTCAGTGGTGGAGCAGATGCTGCACCTCGGTGGCGAGAGCCTCAGCGATGCATATGCTGTGCTGGGACTCACGCCTGACGCCTCTGACGATGAGGTGCGCAAGGCTTACCGTCGCCTCGCCATGGAGTATCACCCTGACAAGGTGGCTTCGCTGGGCGACGATGTCAAAGCTGCCGCAACGCGCAAGTTGCAGCAGCTAAATAATGCTAAGGACTTAATCTATAAGTCGCGCAATATGAAGTAGCGATGGCCGGCCGGCGTCACTCGCCGGTGCCGCGCAGTATGCCATTGTAGCGCTCGGGGTCATTGATGACGCTGAGCGCTGCTTGCATATCGGGGTTGATGGACGCCACGGCGCGAGCATACGAGCCGTTGTCATAGAGGTCGCGGCTGAGCAGCCCCTTGACGATGGCGGCGATGTAGCGGCGCGACCGCTGCCAGTCGTCCTCGACAAAGGCTACGCCCTCGGCGATGCCGCGGTCGATGAGCGATTGCAGCAGCTCGTCGGTGACGGCAAATTTGGTGTGGAAGGCGTCGTCATCGCGGTATTTTTTGAGCAGCTCTTTGCGATTGGTGTTGACGTAGTCGAGGCAGTATTCTATGATTACGCGCTTGGCGATAAGGTCGCGGTAGTATTTGCTGAAGTGGGTAGTGTCAACGGGCACAAACACATCGGGCATGATGCCGCCGCCGCCATAGATGACGCGGTGGTGGCGCAGGGTCTCGAAGCGCTGGGTGGAGTCGAGCTTGACGCTGTCGGCGCTCCAGAGCTCGCCGCCGGTGTAGCGGTTGTACAGGTCGAGCTGATATTCTTCGCTATGGCCCTTGTCATAGTGCTTTTGTATGCAGCGACCCGAGGGGGTGTAGTAGCGCGAGGTGGTGAGGCGTATCATGGAGCCGTCGGGGAATGGGAACGGGCGCTGCACCAGCCCTTTGCCGAAGGTGCGACGCCCCACGATGACGGCGCGGTCATTGTCCTGAAGGGCGCCGGCGAGGATTTCGGCGGCTGAGGCTGAGTATTGGTTGACGATGACCACCACGCGGCCCTTGAACTTGCCGTCGGCCTCTACGGTGTATGATGCTCGGGGCGAGTTGAGACCCTGGGTGCTCACCACGGGGTCGCCTTTGGCGAGGAAGCCCTCCGAGAGGGCGCACGCCGCGCCAAGATAGCCTCCGGTATTGTCTGAGAGGTCGATGATGAGGTTGCGCATACCTTTTTTGAGCAGCTTGTTGACGGCCTTCACCATCTCCTCGGCGGTGCTCTCGGCAAATCGTGATATGGCGATATAGCCGGTGGTGTCGTTGGCCATATAGGTGTCACTGATGCTGTAGATGGGTATGTCGTCGCGCACGATGGTGAACGAGAGCAGCTCGGGCTCATCGCCGCGCTTTACTTTGAGCTCCACCACCGACCCTTTGGGGCCGCGCAGCACTTTGATGATGCCGCTATTGGTGAGCTTCTTGCCGGAGATGATGGTGTCGTTGGCGCTGATGATGCGGTCGCCGGGGCGCACACCTACCTTCTCGCAGGGCCCGCCGGGAGTGGTCTGCACCACATAGAGTGTGTCTTTGACCATATTGAATTGTATGCCTATGCCGCTGAATTTGCCCTCAAGTGGCTGGTTGAGCTCGCGTGTCTCCTCCGGCGTGGTGTATGCCGAGTGTGGGTCGAGGGTCTTGAGCATGGCTATTATGGCCTGATCTACGATGGAGTCGGGGTTGACGCTCTCCACATAATAGTTCTCAATGACGCCTTCGGCGAGCCGCAGCTTCTGGTCTGGCGTGAGCACATACTGCGGCTGGGCCGGTGCGGCATACATTAAAGCCATCGCCATTGAGGTGAGCACGGTGGCGATGGCGGCTATCTTATTGCGTAATTTCATAATGGTCTGTAATCGAGGTGTGTGGATATGTGTGTGGGTGGTGGGTGAATAGGTCTTGCTCGCAGCAGTGACGGCGAGGCTGTTATGGCAGGAAGTGCGAGATGTCGGTGCCCAGGGCTTTAAGCTCTCTCACCAGCGATGACGACACGGCGGCGAGCTCGGGCAGGCTGAAGAGCAGCACGGTCTCCAGCCCGGACAGCTGGCGGTTGATGTCGGCCATATCGCGCTCATATTCAAAGTCTTTGACCGAGCGTATGCCGCGCACTATGGCGCAGGCGCCGCTGTCGCGAGCGGCATCGGCGGTGAGCCCGGAGTATGAAATCACCGACACGTGCTCCCGGCGGTCGTGATACACGCTGCGTATGGTGGCCTCGCGTCGCGAGATATCGTCGTGTGAGATTTTGGCGGCGTTGTAGCCTATGGCTATGACCACATGGTCAAAGAGCTGCAGAGCCCGCTCCACGATGGAGGCATGCCCGCGAGTGAACGGGTCAAAGCTCCCCGGAAAGAGGGCTATGCGCGGCTGTGGAGCTGCCGCTGATAAGGTGTTGTCAGAGTTGGCTATCATCTTCTATAACGAGATTGTTGATGATAAAGTTTTGGCGCTCCATGGTGTTCTTGCCCATATAGAACTCAAGCAGCTCGGCCACGCCGTCCTCTTTGCGCAGCGAGACGCGGTCGAGGCGCATGTCGGGACCGATAAAGGTCTTGAACTCCTCGGCATCAATCTCGCCGAGGCCTTTGAAGCGCGTGATTTCGGCGTTGGTGCCGAGGCTCTCAATGGCGCGTATGCGCTCATCGTCGCTGTAGCAGTAGGTGGTGCTGTCGAGGGCAGCGCCGGCGCTTTTCTTGCCGGAGCGCTTGGCTTTGCGCTTGTCGCGCACGCGGAATAGGGGCGTCTGCAGCACATACAGGTGCCCTTTCTTGATAAGGTCCGGGAAGAACTGCAGGAAATAGGTGATGATGAGCAGCCTTATGTGCATACCATCGACATCGGCATCTGTGGCGATAATCACCTTGTTGTAGCGCAGGTTGTCGAGGCTGTCCTCGATGTTGAGGGCGGCGCGCAGCAGCGCAAACTCATCGTTCTTATATACTTCGGGCAGAGGCATACCGTAGGTGTTGAGGGGCTTGCCGCGAAGGGCAAACACGGCTTGTGTCTGCACGTCGCGGATGCGCGTGATGGAGCCGCTGGCCGAGTCGCCCTCGGTGATGAAGATTGACGAGCCTTGGCGCTTGGCGTCGTCGCCTTTGGCATCGCTCAGGTGCACCACGCAGTCAAAGAGCTTCTTGTTGTGTACTGCTATCTTCTTGATGCGCTCGCGCGCGGCTTTGGTGACGCCGGCCATCGCTTTGCGGTCGCGTTCGCTCTCCTGCACCTTTTTGAGGATGATGTCGGCGATGTCGAGGTTTTTGTGCAGATAGTTGTCCAGCTCCTTTTTTATGAAGTCGCCGACAAACTTTGCCACGGTGGGTCCCTCCGGCCCTATGTCGCGTGAGCCGAGCTTGGTCTTGGTCTGCGATTCAAACACCGGCTCCTCCACCTTTATAGCCACGGCGGCAATCATGCCGTTGCGTATGTCTGAGTATTCAAAGTTGCGGTTGAAGTACTCTTTGATGGTGCGCGACACGGCCTCTTTGAAGGCGCTCAGGTGCGTGCCGCCCTGCGTGGTGTGCTGGCCGTTGACAAAGGAGTAATACTCCTCGCCGTATTGGTCGGCGTGGGTGATAGCTATCTCTATGTCGTCGCCCTTGAGGTGTATGATGGGGTAGAGCGGCTTCTTGGTGATATTTTGGTCGAGCAGGTCGAGCAGGCCGTTGCGCGACACGTATCGCTTGCCGTTGAAGACGATTGCCAGGCCGGTGTTCAGGAAAGTGTAGTTCTTGAGCAGCGGCACTATGAACTCGTCGCTGTAGGCATAGTTGCGAAAGATGGAGTCGTCAGGGGTGAAGGTGACGCACGTGCCGTTAGGCTCATCGGTAGGCGTTATCTCGCAGTCGTCAACAAGCTCGCCCATGGCAAAGTGGGCTTCCTTCTTCATGCCATCGCGCACGCTGTAGATGTCAAAGCGCGTGGAGAGGGCATTGACGGCCTTGATGCCGACGCCGTTGAGGCCTACTGATTTCTTGAAGGCTTTGGAGTCGTACTTGCCGCCGGTGTTCATCTTCGACGCCACATCGATGAGCTTGCCCAGGGGGATGCCGCGCCCATAGTCTCTGATGGTGATGGTGTGGTTGTCAGTTGTGGTGATGGCTATCTGCTTGCCGAAGCCCATCATGTGCTCGTCAATGGAGTTGTCGAGCACCTCTTTCAGAAGCACATAGATGCCGTCGTCTGAGTTAGAGCCGTCGCCGAGCTTTCCGATGTACATGCCCGGGCGGCGCCGTATATGCTCTTTCCAGTCGAGGGTCTGTATTTCGTCTTCAGTATATGTGGCCTCAACGGGGGTGTCGGGGCTGTCGAAGTCAAGCTGATGTTGCGTAAGGTCGTCTGCCATGATAGTGATAGTAGCCGCTGTTATTTGATTACCACGAATGATGCCTTACCGGAGGCCCCGAGCATGCGGCCGGCTTTGATGAGAGCATAGACCTTGTATTGGCCGTCGGTCACGGCGTGGCCCGAGCCATCGGTGAGGTCCCATTCGTAGGGGAAGGCGGCATTGGTGATGCGCCGGGCGGTGGTGCCGTCGGCGTTTTCTATGATGATGGTGGCGGTGTAGTCACCGGGAATATTGTGCCGTAGGTCAAAGGTGGCCTGGGTGCGTGCCGTGGTCTCGGCGATGCTGATGGCGGCGTCAATGGGCGTGCTGACCACTCTGAATGAGACGTCGGCCGTGGTCTGCGTGCCGGCATTGTTGGTGATGGTGACGCTGATGGTGTGGTCACCGTCTGTGAGGCCGCTGAGGGGGTAGCGCAGCTGTGCCGTGCCGGCAGCGGCATCGACGGTGATATACGAGCCCACGCCGTAGAGCGGTGTGACGCCATCAAGAACGGCGGTCGGGGCTCCCGCTATCGGGCCGCGGCTGCTGAAGCAGATGCCCGTAGGCGAGGGTGTGATGTCGGCATATAAGATGGCATCGGTGGCCACGATGTCACCGTCGCAGAATGATGGCGCGTCAATGTACATGGCATCGATGCTCGGCGCTGTGGTGTCAAGGCCGGCGGCGGCCTCGGCATCGTAGCCGCTGACTATCAGGGCGTCAGAGTGGCCCAGCGCGGTGGCGCCATTGTCGGCGGTGGCGGTGGCGAGGATGCGGTTTGACACTGAGGGCACTGACGGCGCCGGGATGATGGCGGTGGCGGTGAAGGTGCCGCCGCTGACCGTGGCGGTGATGGTGGTGAGCACCTTCTCATCGGTGGTGATTGTCGCCGGCGCGCCATCTACGAGGTTGCTCTCTTTGCGCACGGCCATCGTGACGGGGCCGTCGTGTATGTCGAGCTTGAGGGTGCCGTTGAAGGTGGTGCAGATTGAGCCGTCGCTGTTGAGCACATGGCCGGTGATGGTCACCTCAGTGAGCGGCGCCACGGTGGTGGTGTTCCCGGTGTCAGCGCCGTTGATGGCGGTGATGTTGATGTTGTAGGCCGGGCCGCCGACGGGCACGGCCGGGTCGCCGCAGAGGTTGTAGCACAGGGTGTTGATGTCGCGGCTATCGTTGGCGCCGGTGCTGAGCATGCTGTTGCGGCCGATGCGGTAGATGTCGCCGATGGTGGTCGTTGGCGATGCTGAGGCGTAAGCGCGGCTCCATGCCACATTGCCGCTCTGGTTGTGTTCCATATACACCGAGCGGCCGGCGGCGATGACGCCTATGGCGCCGCCGTCTTTCTTGAGGATTAAGTCGCGGGCGAGGCTCGGCACATCTCGGTCAAAGGTGTAGAGGTCGCACGAGGCGAGCACCATCACTCCGCGGGGCGGGTAGGGCGTAGTGTTGCACATGTGAGAGTTCCACATATCTTCAACGCAGATGGTGATACCGCCGCCGTGGCCTGAATATGTCATGTATCCTATGCCTTTGGTCAGGGCTTCGGCGATGGCATTCTGGCACAACACGGCTTTGCCGTTGATGAGGGTGTAGCAGCCGTCGTGGATGCGCGTGACGCTGAGGTCGGGGTTGGTGGCGAGCATTGCCTCGGCGGCCTCTTCGGCGTTTTTGATGTGGCCGCGGCCATCGCCGTCGTCACCGGCGGTGAGCACGCTCGCAAAGACATCGGCGCCTGGCAGGTGTGTCAGGTAGGTGCGTATCTTCTCGTTGATGTCGGAGGCCTCTTGTGCCGTGTGCACCGGCAATCGGCCTACGTTGACCTGCGTGGGGTTAGACGTGAGCTTGGCGAAGGTGAACGTGTCGTTGAGCATAGCGAAGTATGCGTCGCAGCAGTAGTTGGAGGTGGGGTCCTTGGCTGAGTTCTGAACCTCGGTCTCGAAGCACAGCAGGCGGTCTGTGGGCTTGACGGTGATGCCGCGGTTGTCATAGCTCGTGGGCCCGTAGAAGAGGATATGCTTGAACGTGGCCGGTGAGCGGTCGTAGAACATTTTGGCCATGCGGCGGTATGCCATGACGTGTGGTGTGCCGCAGCCAAATTCGTTGATGATATCGTCGGAGATATATACGCTGACGTTGAGGCCCTGCAGCTCGTGGTGTATCTGTGCTAACTCACGAGCGGCGTCGGCGTAGCTGGCGGTAGTGATGATAGCCATGTTGGGCGTGGCGTCGGCGTGTATGTTGCTATTGGCTATCGGACCTACATATTCGGGCTCGGGGAAAGCACCGCCGGGCTCAAAAGCCACGATGCGTGCCGCCGTCTGCGCCTTGACCGGGTATGACGCCTCAAAGGTGCAGGTCATAGTGCGGTTTTCGCTGTCGTAGATGCCTTGGTATGCCGAAATGGCGCAGGGCGTGGTCACATTCCATATCTGCAGGTCTGCTGACGCCTCGCTGACATAGAATTTCTGGCCGGTGACGGTGGCCGGAAACGACATTATCATCGCCGGCTCGTCAGCGTGCATGATATTCAGGCGCGGATACAGCAGCTGCACGCGGTCTATGGCGGCATAGCCCACCTCGGCCGTTGACGGCAGCGTGACGTTAAAGGTCAGCTCGCTGCCCGTGGCGATGTCGGCATCGCCGGCCGTGAAGGGGTATATGCCTTTGCAAGGCGCATATCGGTATGAGGTGCCCAGCGTGGTGGCGGCCTCGTTGCTCACTGATGACGACATAGGCGTCACTCCGTCGCACGACGCCGTGAACTGCGTCAGTGTGCCGCAGTTGAGTGCCGCGTAGTAGCGAAATGACCCGCGGTCATAGCGCACGCCTTCCACTATGCCCGGAGCGTAAAAGTCGCGCACGCTGAAGGTGTAGCTGCGTGTGGTGCCGGCAGTGATGGGGTTCTCGTGGAAGAATACGCCGGCCAGCGACGGGTTTTGCTCCTCATATTCATAGAAGTCTGAGTGGATGTGCAGCTTCAGCGCCGTGGCTGAGGCGGTGGCCTCATAGGCGCTGGTGGAGGGCGATTGGGGCTCCTCCACATCGCTCAGCAGCAGATAGGCGTGAGGCGAATAGTAGTTGCGGTCAAGGGTGCCGTCTGACGATATCGTGTTGACCATCAGGCGCGCCACACCATCAGAGTAAAACAGCAGGCGGCCATCGTCGGTGTGCAGCATCGCCGTCTGCGACATATCATCGGGCTTGTTGAGCAGCGAGTGGTCGTCCAGAGCCGTGGCGCCGTAGCCATAGACCGCTACTTTTGAGGGGTCGGAAAAGCCCCATTCGCGCAGTGTGTCGTAGCTGATTTGATATATACCCTCGCTGTCGGCGATGATTTTGACCCAGTGGCCCGAGGCGAGTTTTGACTCGGCTGCGTAGTATGAGCTTGTCAGCGCCGTAGCTGTGCCGGCGGCTAATGATAGTGTGCATGCTATGATGATGCGGCTGATGACGTGTGGCATTGTATGGAGGGGAGTGCTATGTTTGTAAAAAATAATGTCAAATGTTGAGAATGAGAGGTGTTAATCGTTTTATCGTGCTATATGTTATACTATAATGTGTAATCTGATGTCATTTGAAGTTAAAGCGTATCACACGAGTGCCGTTGATGGTCACCTCAGCTGTGGTGTCGCGCTCAGGCGTCCACACTGCCGAGCCTGCCGCTGCCGTGTCGAGCACTATCACATCGCCCATCTTCAGCGTGATGCAGCGCGAGAGCGCGGCGACAGCGCTGTCGGCCCCCAGGGCGTCAAAGTCGGCCTCGATAGCGCCGGTGTGGTTGCTCGCGATGGTGCAGCGACGCTGCTGTGGCATCTCTATCCATTCGCCTATGCTCAGAGCGTGGTCTATGGCTCGGAAATAGTCAGTCGTGCCATCAAGGCTCTCGGCGGGACGCAGCTGTATCGCCGCCGTGATGTGGCTGTAATAGCGGCGGGCATAGCGCTCGGCGATGTTGGTGCCCAGGCGGTCAATCCGGATGGCCGGCAGCACAGCGGCGCTCAGAGCTATGCCGTAGTGATCCGGCAGAAAGAGTGGCACATTGCCGTGCGACACCGCCGAGTCGGCAAAAATCCTCGTCTGCGGTATAGCCTGTAGCCCTTGGGTATTAACTATAAATGCCTTCATCTGCGCTTATCATTGATGCTTACTCCAGAGACGCAAGCCTATTGTACATTACGGCCAGGTGGCTATA
>SAMEA3663036__coassemble_845_pt1 | contig 12711 bp, 5 predicted proteins | sample SAMEA3663036__metabat2_low_PE_026 | metagenome-assembled genome bin SAMEA3663036 (sample SAMEA3663036) | pig gut metagenome | biome: pig gut; feature: pig-associated habitat; material: faeces | place: France | collected 2012 | reverse complement strand
TCCGACGGCAGCCCCCAGGCCATGTTCGGAAACGGGAAAACGAAGCTGTACAGCGGCTTTGCCGTGAACCACACCTATCCTATGGATGAGGACGGCATGGGCTATACGGCAGCTACGGCGCCCCTGGCCGACGGCGATGTGGTGGCGGCGCGCACACAAAGCGCCGGCAGAGGGCAGCGCGGCAATAGCTGGGAAGCTGAGCCGGGCGCTAACCTCACCTTCTCGATGCTGCTCAGGCCCGCCGAGCTGGCGCCGGCACGCCAATTTGAAATCTCCATGGCTGTGTCGCTCGCAATCGTTGACGTGCTCGATGGACTGCTCCCCGACCATCTCAGCGCACAAATCAAGTGGCCCAACGACATCTACGTCGCCGACAAGAAGATATGCGGCATACTCATCGAGCACTCGCTCTCAGGCAGCAAGATACAGCACACCATCGTGGGCATTGGCCTCAACGTGAACCAGCGCCAATTCACTTCTGACGCGCCCAACCCCGTGTCACTAATACAGCTCAACGGCCGCACCACCGCTCTTGAGCCTCTGCTGCAACAGCTCTGCGACACCATCATCGCCGACACCCGCAGCTACGACACCGCAGCGCTGCGCCGCCGATACTTTGCCAAGCTATATCGCGGCACCGGGCTGCACCCTTACATTGACACCGACAGCGGCGAGCGCTTCCTCGCTGAAATAGCCGATGTCGCCGCCGACGGCATTATCACTTTGCGCGCCGCCGACGGCCAATTGCGCCGTTACGCCTTCAAAGAAGTGTCATTCGGCTAAAAATAGTGGCACAAAATGCCTATTTATTCGCCGTTTGGTCGAATTTGTACTCGCGTTCGTTGCAAAAATATTAAATTTGCAAAAAATTTTCATCACAATCATCACACATCTTATGAAAGTAAGATTACTCAACGCTGCACTAATCTCAGCACTTACCATCATAACCACTACAGCCCCCGCCGCCGAGGCACAACACGTAGAAAACATCAAATTCGGCGACTTCAGCAATTGGGTGACACGCCACATCAAAGAATCCGGCGTCATCGGCGGCAACCAAAAGACCATCTACGAGATAGGCCCTAACGCCACCATCAATGGTGCTTCGGCCTACACGCCCACCGGCGGAAGCCCCTGGGCCACATCCAACGTATATGCCAAAGTGATGGGCATCACAAAAACGAGCAATGCCGTGTTCCCCGACACGCGCGAAGGCGGCAACCGCTGCGCCAAGCTCACTACCTTGATGGAGCACTGCAAGGCAATAGGTATCATCAACATCGACGTGGTAGTCGCCGGCACCATATTCCTCGGACGTATGTTCGAGCCTATCAAATCCACCTCCAACCCCATGTCAAAGATGGAGATGGGTGTGCCGTTCACTAAGCGCCCCAAAGCCCTGCGCTTTGACTACAAGCTCACCATCCCCAACACCAACCAGCGCACTTACTCGTCAGGCCTTAGCAAACAAAAGACACTTCAAGGCCACGACAACGCCGAGATATTCCTGCTGCTACAACGCCGCTGGGAAGACGAGAAAGGCAACCTGCACGCCAAGCGCGTGGGCACAGCACGTCAGCTATACTCCAAGTCAACCAACGGATGGGTCAACAAACACGAGATGACAATATCTTACGGCGACATCACCGGCCAGCCCTGGTACAAAAAATACATGGGTCTTATAGCCAAAGACAAGAGCTACTATGCTCGCAACTCCAAAGGCAAGCTCGTGCCCGTCATCGAAGAAGGCTGGGACGACGCCAATGCCACCCCCACACACATGCTGATGATGTTCTCTGCCGGCAGCGGCGAGCCCTATGTAGGCACCCTCGGCCTCACCCTTTGGGTTGACAACGTGGCACTCGTCTATTAACACCCTCACGCCATATCCCATACCGGCTCGCCGCGCTTCGATGAGGAGGCGAGCCGCTTCTTTATATCACCAATGCCCGCCGCCACTCAGACGTCAAATCTATCCGACACACAAGTGTCTGACTTATCAGACGAAGCATAGGCGCTAATAATCAGCAAATTAGCGCCGATATGCGAGGCGATGCTATCTTCAGGCTGATATGCACGCCGCACGACCCGTCCTCGGAGCTCGCATAAGCATCTGTGAGCCGCACGCCTCGCCGGCCATAACAATAGCACCCGAGAAGAGGACTTCTCGGGTGCAATTATAAGGCTTTATCAGCCGCGGGCTGATAGGCAAGAGCGTGTTATCGCACCATCACTTTGGCAGAGGCGGTGGCGGCACGCACGATGTAGATGCCGGAGGGCACGGCGAAGGAGGCATCGCCGCAAGAGTGAGCCACGATGGCTCCGGACACATTATAGATGGTGACATCAGCGCCTCCGGTGTTGCTGACGATGATTTGGCCGGCGGCGGTGCTCACTTGCAGGGTAGCGGCCTCAAGGTCGGTGAGGGCAGTGCGGCCTACGATGACGGTGTTGGACCATGGGAACTCAGCCGTAGCGCCGGCGCGAGAGCCCACGATGGCTACGTTGTAGCTATGCTCGGCGCTGAGGTCAACAGCGGTGTCGGTGTAAGCGGTCTCGGTCACGCCTGAGGCCAAGAGCACGCCATCTCGATATACATTGTAGCTGTCGATGGTGGTGTCGCTGTCGGCCGGGCTGCATACCAGGTCATCGATGAAGATGCCGAAGGCATCATACGAGGCATAGTGTATGGCCACATAGCGAGCATCGGCGGGCAAGGTGAAGGTGTATTTGGTCCAGCCCTCGTCGTCGGTGACGATGGTGCCGCCGTCAAGCACAGCGAATGAGTCAAAGTCGCTATCGGTAGATGAGTACATCACCTCTACAGTCTCTTTGAACAGCGAAGAAATCACGGTGAGATAGAATGACAGCTGCGAGCCGCCCTTGATTTGGGGTGATATCAACCAGTCGTCTGACTGGCCCTCTACCACGCTGAAGGCGGCGGCAAACTGCGATCCGGTGACAGCAGGCAGAGACTCAGACAGGCCGAGCGCATCGGTATTGAGCACCTGGAAGGCCTTTGGCCCGTATTCGTCGGGGATGCCGAAGCCTTCGAGCACATATCCGTTGCGTCCGTCAAAGTCGATATTTTTCCATTGTCCCAGCTGCGAGGGGTAGTCGCCGTGGGTATAGGTCTCAAACGACTCTTCGTAGATGTCAGTGCGCGGAGCTGACCACGTCAGCGCCACCGAGGCGTTGTCGGCATCGACTGATGCGGCGAGGTCGGTGACTACCGGGTCAGCCGAGGCTATGACGTGAATAGCTGATGATGTGAGGCTATTGTTGGTGTCGTCGCCATCGCTGCTGCATATATACGCCTTGACTGTCAAGGTGCGGCCGGCGTACTCTGACTTGCGAATGACAAAGTCAGCCGTATATGTGGCGCGGTCGCCCTCGTTGAGCGATGCAGTGGTGGCGGTGGTCATCTCCACCTCGTCAATCATGGTTGCGCCATCGAGAATCTGAGCCTTGACAGCGGGCGCCTCCATGGTGGCATAACCAATGTTGGTCACTTCGGCCTCTATCGTTGCCGTCTGCCCCAGATACACAGTGGTAGCGGTGCTCAGGCTCGAGAGCTCCAAATCATTGATGATGCGCTGGTATATCTTATAGCCATCGAGGGCGAAGAACTGCTCAAAGTAATTGACACTGACGTCAAAGGCTAAATTGAGCCAGCCACGGCTGAGATACTCCGTAGGGATATCAAAGGAGACATCGGTCCAGCCGCTGCCCGGCGTTGAGGCCGAGATGGTGCCGAGCAACACATTCAGGCCATTGTTGCCCTTGAGATATACATTGGTGGGGGCGGTGGCGCTGCTGATAAATGTGGTTAGAGTCACGCGCACGCGGTCGCAGCCGGCGGGCGTGAACTTAGGCAGCTCAAGATAGCCCTTGTAAGAGACATAAGCCTCGGTGTTGACACATATCAGGGCGCCGCCATCGGTGGCCGGCACATCATCGCCAAGGAGCGTCGGGTCATCAAGCGCCCACGATGACTGATAGTCGTCAGTGGGATAATCGATGTACAGGCCTTGATATTTCACACTCTTGCCGGCAAAAGTCTCGGTCATAGGCACGGCGTAAGGCTTGCCGAGCATGGCATAGACATAGGCGCCGGGGCTCTCGCCGGCACTGTTTTTTGCGGTGACCACAAATTGATACAGCGACTGAGTGTCAGAGACCACGGTGCAAGAGTATTCAGTCTCGGCGATATCGCCCGAGAGGTCTGTCCAGACGTATTGCTGACGATTGTCATCATAGGTGATTGAATACACGCAGTACTTTACATCGGTGCCCACAACGCCGCCATTGGCGCCGGTGGTCACGGCAGGCCATGCTATGTCAATGGTCTTGCCGTCATCGCCCACATTCCACGTAGGCTCCACATCAGCGGGGGCGTCAAGGCCGCAGCGCGCCGTCACCTTAGCCGAGCCGCCATCGCCATCAGCCGATGCCGATACCACGGTGATGGTGCCGGTGCCTTCCGGCATCGCCACCGTGCACTCCTTGGCCTCGCCGGGGGCACCGGTGACGCTAACCGTCTCCTCGACAGATGATACGCGCGCGGTAATCACGGCGGTTGACTCTATGGTAGCACCGGTGAGATATGTGGTGGGTAACTTAAACGACACCGTGGCCTGCAAGGCACCGGAAGCATCAGGCGTAGCCGTGAGGTCAGTCACGGCAGCCGGATACAGCGATGAGGCCTCTGTCATACCTATCTTTAGATTTTGCAAGCCCAAGCGCCAGCCGGTCGCATTGGCCGAGGTGGCATGAATGCCGATGTAATATGTGCCGGCCTCAGCCACGGCAAACTGCGAATTGCAGGTGACAAATTCCTTGCCGCAGATTGCAGGCTCGGTGAGGATAATCTGCATCATACCCTCTACCGAACGCTCGCGCCCTATCGCTATCTCAAACGATTCGGTGGTATAGTTTGTCGTAGATGAAGCCTCTATTGACACGGTGTACATATTAGAGCCTGAGGGCAGCTGCACGGCGGGGGTGAATATCCATACATCGGCATTGCCGGTATCCGTGTTTGCGCGGTCCCAGTAAAGCAGAGGATAGTTGCTGTTGTACTCAAAGGTGGCGCGGTCATCAGGCGTAGGATCTACAATGAGCATAGACTCAAACTCAGCCTGGGTGGGCACCAGCGAATACACCGGCGTGACATCTTCGGCGATGACGATAGCAGGCGATTGAGCCACTCGGGTGGTAGCCGTGACAGCGCTGTGAGCGCTGCGTATCTGTCTGAGAGCTTCGCCGTCAGCGGGGCGAGCGATAGCACTGACAGCCTTGTCGGCGCTGACGCCTCGCACTATGCCATCGCGAGCGCTGATGATAGTAGCGCTCACCGCCACTATCGCCAATGCGCCGCATACGATATGTGATTTCTTCATTATCTTCAATTTGTTATAATATTGTGTGTATCATTTAATTACTTCAGCGGTCATCATTTAACTATCACCTTGGTGACAACAGTGCCTACTCGCACCACATACACGCCTTGCGCCACATGGTATGTAGCCTGCTCGGCATCAGCGGTGTGAGCCACGAGGATGCCCGAGGCGGCAAAGACGTCAATGTCGCTGCCGGCAGCTCCGGTCACGGTGATGAAGCCGTCGCCGGCGGTGACCGTGGCAGCAGAGGCATCAGCCTCCTCGATGCCCGACCACTCTACCACAGCATAGCCCGATGCCGGATACTCTATACCATTGTAAATACAAGCCACCTGGTATGTGTAAGTATCGCCTAAGGTCACGTCAGTGTCAAAATAGCTTTGGTCGGTGAGCGGCGTCTCGGTGACTTTTACGCCGTTGCGATATACCACATATCCGTCAGGCACCACGGTGATGGGCGAGCCTACATACATCACATCATCAATGGCGAGGCCGTTGCCGGCTGTGCCGCCATGGCGTATAGCAAAGTATTTGGTGCCGGCGGGCAGCGCGAAGTGATAGAGCGTCCATTCGTCGCTGACAGCCACGGGGCTATCGCCGTTGATAGCCTCGAAGTCAGCTACGTCGGCCGTCGTTGACGATGCCATGAGGTCAAACTCATCGGCGGCGCCGATGATGGCACGCGCATACAACGATATCAGCTGGGCATCGCCGGAGAGCTCCTCAGAAATCATCCAGTCATCATTGGCAGCACCTGCCACGGGCCACGAGGCGAAGAAGAGGTTGCCGCTATTAGCTTCAATGGGCATAGAGGCGCTCTCTACCTGGGCGGGGTCATATACGATGTAGGCCTGCTTCTTGTTGTAGTTGGGCCAAGTGATTACACCGCCCTTGCCGTCGCTGAACCATGCGTTATCGCCGCCATCTTCATCGGCCATAGTCCATTGGCCCACATAGTCGATGGCGAAAGGCTCATAGGCCTCGGCGCTGTCGTTGAAATGTTCCTGATAGTCGGTGACCTCAGGGCGCTTCCATTCCACCACGATGCCGCCGTTGGCGCCACGGCCTCTGAGCGTGCCGATGTAGGGATAGTTAGGCTGCTTGACGTTGATGTATGCCTCCATCTCGTTGTTGTCAGTCACATCATCAGCCGCGGATATGGTGCATTTGGCAGTGAGCAAACCCTGCTCGTCGTCGGTGGGAGTATAGTCAAAGCTTACCATCGTTGAAGCTCCGGCGTCGAGCGATGCTATCGTCTTGGTGTCGATGACGCGGTCGGCGACTGTCAGTTGTGCCGTGATGCCATTTAAGGCAGTAGCGCCGATATTATCGACGGAGGCCTTGAACGACGCCGACTCGCCGGCCACCACCTCGGGCGTGCCCTTGAGCGAGGCTATGCGCAGCTCGGCGTTGTAAGCCACGCCTTCGATGCAGACGTCGTCGAGGTGGATGCTATTGTCGGCGGCGGCATAGCCTACAAACACTATTGAAGCTTTCTTGCCGGCCACATAGGAGCCGAGGTTTACGCTGCACTCTTTCCAGCCGGCGGTCTGAGCATCGTTGATGTTGACGGTGGCCGACGGGATGTTGGTAAACGACTTTGTGTCATAGACATAGACCTCAAGCTTGACATCGCTGTTATAGTCAGGCGATTTATATACCCAATATTTGAGTGTCGGGGTCTTGGCTGAGTTAAAGTCAATAATCGGTGTTGCGTAACCGCCTACGCCGCTTGAGAGGCCATAATCGGCCTCGCAGGTCATCAGGCCGTAGCCGTCATGCAGGGGCGCGTTAGGCTCGTAAGGCTGCGAGCGCATATACCAAGTGGCGCCATTTTTGAGGATGCGCGACCAAGGCTGTGTGGTCTCTTCTTGCTGATACCATGTCTCGGCAAAGGGCAAGTCGTAGGGAGTGCCGAAGGGCAGATAGTTTGACGCGGTGGCATAGCCTTCGTCATCGCCGTTGACCGGCGCCACATAGTAGAGCAGCGAGGCTTGCAAGCCGCTGACACCATAAGAGGGGTTGTTGTCGATAAACGTAGTGCCGTCAATGTCCCTGCCGATGAGCTTATACTCCGTGCCGGCATCGGTAGTTATGGGCTTATACACTAAGTAGCGCACGGTGGCCAGATCAATGGGGCTGCCGTTCTCGTCAACGGTAGCTATCGAGGGCGTCCATGTCAGCTCCACTTGCGAGGGGTTGACCAGGCGAGCCGTGACGTCAGACACCGGCTGCGGGGTGCCGCCGGCGAGGACCACTTGCGCTGATGCCTCGAGGCCGGCGCCATTGGCGTTGAGCACCACGATGCGATAGATGTTTGTGCCCTGCGATGGCTCTTGGTCCACCCACGAGAGCTTCTGACCGGGAGCGCCGGTGAGGGTGGCGAGCACCTCGTCAGTGGTGCCGCGGTATATCTTGGCGGTGAGCTGCGCGTCAGTGATAGCATTTCCGTCGGCCGTGGTCGTCGGCAAGGTGAACGATACAGTCACCTGATTGTCAGCGGTAATCACAGCCGCAAGGTCGGTGGCTGCCGCTGGCACGTCGGCGCGCTTGTACACCTCGATATGCACATCATCGATGCTGAGGTGGTCATACGAGGTGGTGATATTATGGAAGCCCACATAGCGGTCGCCTTCACGCGGCGCAAAGATTACCGTCTCCTCCACGCCCGGCATATCGGCGCTGCTTGAGTAGGTAATCTTGTCGAGGATAATGTTGGCTGACATGCCTTCGACATCAGCGGTTGCGCCGGTATTGACGGTAAAATGCTTTTCATATCCGAAGTAGCCGTATTGCTTGAAGGTGAGCTTATAGAGGTTGTTGGGGTCAAGCTCCAGCGCCGGCGTGATGAGCCAATCGTCAGCGGTGGTGTCATACCAGCCGAAGTAGAACGCGCAGTAATATACGGGGTCAAACTTCCAGTTGGAGTCCTCCCAGTTGTCGCCGCCGTCGCCGTTGGCATCGATGATGGTCCAGGAGTTGAGTGATGCCTCCGTGTCAAAGGTCTCAGTATATGGCATCGTCATAGGCTTGCCCATCTGCACCTTGTTACTATTAGCTGAGGCTCCTTCTATTGAGGTGTTGTTGATATAATATGGGGTTACGGTGTAGTAATACAACCCGAAGTCAAAATCGCACTGCTCGGTGAAGGTGGTGGCGTTGAGTGAGCGTTTGAGCATCACCGAGCCGGGCTTGCGCACAATCTTGTAACGTATATTCTCCACATCGATGATGCCCCCGTTGACGCCCTCTTGTGGCAGCGACCACGACAATGTGGCGGTATTAGCTTCGGCATCATAGGTCAGTGTCAAGTCAGTGACCGCCTGCGGGGTGTCAACGCCGAAGAAAGCGGTTGCTGTAGCGGCGAGGCTCTTTTGTCCATTATATGTCACTATCACCGAAGCCGTGTGGTTGCCTTGTGTGAGGCCGTCGATGTCGGCCTCGAAGTGCGAGCCGGCAGCGGCGGTGACCGAGCCGCGCAAAGTGCCATCTACGTAGTAGTCCACCGAGATCTGTTTGCCGGTGATATTTGACTGGTCATAAGTTGATGACGGCAATGTGCAAGCTATCACGCCGGTGGTGGAGCCTGTGGTCTTCGGCGCAAAGGTGAGGTCAGCGATTACATCAGGGGCTTGGGGGTGAGACGCCGGCATCATCAGCGCGCTGAACACATAGTCCATCGGGTAGCTCCACTGCATCTGAGCGGCACCGGTGGCAGTGTCTATTTTCACAAGGCCGCGCACGGCATTCTCATTCCAGTTGCGGTCGCGCACCGAAGTAAAGCCATACACGGTCCAGTACATATCGCCCGTGCGCAGGTCTATTACCGCGCCGCCGTTGTAAGCCTCTTGGTCCAGATAAGGGAAATAACCGGTGGCACCCACCTCGGTGGAGGTGCCGTCGAGGGCGTAGATGCGCAGCGTGCCGTCGTGGTCGATGCCATAGAGGGTGCCGGCAGCGTTGCAGGCGCCGGAGGCCACATACCCGGTGTGAGCGAGCACCGTCAGCTCTCCGGTAGAGGTGTTGACGGTACACAGCCAGCCGTCATCGGTATTGGAGTATTTATGCGTAAAAGCATAGATAGTTCCCGATACCGGGTCATAGGCCAAAGCATTGGGCACGTAGGTGGCTTTGAGCGATTGTTCGCTTTCTTTCTGAGAGTTGTCATAGTAGAAGCTATGCGACGCCACCTTCTCCCATGTGGTGGCATCGAATACGTTGGCCGTCAGAGTGTAAGCACGATAAGTGCCTGACACATTGTAGCAATAGTACTTGCCGTCGGCATATACGCCGCCGCAGTTGGCCCACTGGTTGTCCATGCCGGTCGGTGACACCGGGGTGGCGCCGCCTTCGCCGTTGCTGGCAAATTGATAAAACCCGTAATAGGTGACATCACAGCCGGCCGACAAGTCGCCCCAAAGCACATTATAGTGGAGATACCCTACCAGCGTGACAGGATCGGCATCTGCGGCTTTGGCTCCTATTACACTTGTAGCTACGAGCAGTATGGTCGCAGCCCAACGTTGTAAAAGCTTCATTTCGTTTGAATATTAGTTATTATAAACTTTTGATAGATAAATTCAATAAATTACATATAAGGCTGATACCGACAAGCGCAATCGGATATCATTAAAGGACGATATTCTTGCAAAATGCAATTCCGCGCACCCAATATCATGGCAAAAGGATTGCATATTTCACATAAATTTCACAAAGATACTCAAAAAAACAATCGTTTACAATTGATTTACGTCAATATGGCATAAATATCGACGAAAATAGAGCGTTTATCGACAAATATCAAAAGAGTCACCGCACATCACGCGCGGTGACTCTCTCATGACAATTTTTTATTACAAAAGCATATCGTGCGCCGCCACACAGGCGTATGGGCGGCAGCACTTTGCATTGCTATCAATAGATGCCTTGACCCATCATAGCATCGGCCACTTTCATAAAGCCGGCTATGTTGGCGCCCTTCATATAGTTGATATATCCGTCGGGCTCAGTGCCGTATTTCACGCACTGCTCGTGGATACTCTTCATGATGTAGTGCAGCTTGGCATCTACCTCTTCTTCGCTCCACTGCAGGTGCTCGGCATCCTGGCTCATCTCGAGGCCTGAAGTGGCCACGCCGCCGGCATTGACAGCCTTGCCGGGAGCATAGGTGATGCGAGCTGCGATAAAGGTGTCAATAGCCTCGGGGGTGCAACCCATGTTTGACACCTCGGCTACGAGGCCCACACCGTTGTCCACAAGCATCTTGGCGTCAGCACCGCCGAGCTCATTCTGCGTAGCGCAAGGCAGCGCGATATCCACCTTCTGCTCCCAGGGCTTGCGGCCGGCATAGAAGACAGAACCGGGGAACTTGTCGGCATATGGAGCCACAACATCGTTGCCCGAAGCGCGCAGCTCCAGCATATAGTCGATCTTCTCGGCATTGAGACCTTCGGCGTCGTAGATATAGCCGTCAGGACCCGAAATGGTGACCACCTTGGCGCCCAGCTCGGTAGCCTTGAGGGCAGCGCCCCATGCCACATTGCCAAAGCCGGAAATAGCCACCGTCTTGCCTTTGATGTCGATGCCTTTCTTGGCGAGCACGCTCTGCACGAAGTAGAGGGCGCCAAAGCCCGTAGCCTCCGGACGGATGCGGCTGCCGCCAAACGACAAGCCCTTGCCGGTGAAGGTGCCGGTGCATTGGTTGGTGAGCTTCTTGTACATACCGTACATATATCCCACCTCGCGGCCGCCTACGCCGATATCGCCGGCGGGCACATCCTGGTCGGGGCCGAGGATCTTCCACAGCTCAAGGATGAAGGCCTGGCAGAAGCGCATAATCTCGCGGTCGCTCTTGCCGCGCGGCGAGAAGTCGCTACCACCCTTGCCACCGCCCATAGGCAGCGTGGTGAGAGCGTTTTTGAAGGTCTGCTCGAAACCGAGGAATTTGAGTATTGAGAGGTTGACAGAAGCATGGAAGCGGATGCCGCCCTTGTACGGGCCAATGGCATTGTTGAATTGCACGCGATAGCCGATGTTGTTTTGCACTTCGCCCTTATCGTCAATCCAAGTCACGCGGAAGGTGAGGATACGATCCGGCTCGACCATGCGCTCTACGATTTTGTTGCGCTCGAATTCAGGATGCTGATTATAGACATCAGCTACAGAGAGGAGCACTTCCTTCACGGCTTGAAGGTACTCTTTTTCGCCCGGATGCTTGGCCTCCAGGTCTGCCATAATACGGTTAATATCCATAATAATGTAGTTTAGGTGTTTTTGATGTTACCTATGTATAGAGGTTAGATTAACAGCGCAAATATAATTAGGATTTTTGATTTGTGCAAGCAAAAACGCCGTGATTTACATAATTTTTGCAGTCATCGGTTGCTTTTTGCTTAGGCAATGTGAGTTTTGGCCGATAGTGAGTAATCTCAGATGGCCGTGATGACACTCTCGCAGGGCTTACCTGTTAGCATTTTGTTTTTCGAGGAGCTTCGCCGCTATGCTCTCCGCGGGCATAGCCCGGCAGTTGCCGCAGATATTGTAGAGCAACCTGTCCAGCGCCGCATTCCGCACCACACGCGGATAGGCATTGCGGTCGCGGTCGGCGGCTTCCTTAGTGCCAAAGACCTCAGCGTAGGAGTAGCCGCATATCTCGCAGCGGCAGCCGTGCCCCTTGACGAGCTTCTTAGCCTGAGCCTTTGAGATGATGCCTTGATAGTAATCATCGCCCCATGCATCGCGGTTGCAGAACATCTCTTGGTTGCTGTCAAGATACTCCAGCCATATTTTATCAAGCAAGTTGGCCGCAGCCTGCTCAAGTTTGCGCCCCGAGTGGCCGCCATACCAGTTAAAGTCGGGGATTGCCGCGGTGAGGTCGTCGGGCGTGAGAAGCGGAGCATCAGACCATGGATTGATGCTGACACAGGTCTCGATATCAGCATAGTAGATATTGCTGCGCTGCTTGGGCGACCAGTCATCGCCGTGATAGCAGCGCGAGTCAATAACGCCACGCATCACAATGCCGGTGTTGCCGGCGCCACATTTCACCATAAAGAAGGAGTCGCCGGGCTTCACGCGCTCATGCTCGTAAAAACTCCAGTTGCCCACGCCTTCCACATCAGAAAAATCCTCGAGGAAGCGCTCCTTGGTGTAGCTTGATATGTCAGGGTTCCAAAAAAGTATGTAAGTAGCCATATCGATGATATATTGTGCATGATTCGTGTCGCTAACGCTCAATGATGCAAATATAGTACATTTTTTACTATAACCCTGATATCCCGCAACAAATATTTACGTCAGCGTCAGAAAT
>SAMEA3663036__coassemble_843_pt1 | contig 12718 bp, 11 predicted proteins | sample SAMEA3663036__metabat2_low_PE_026 | metagenome-assembled genome bin SAMEA3663036 (sample SAMEA3663036) | pig gut metagenome | biome: pig gut; feature: pig-associated habitat; material: faeces | place: France | collected 2012 | reverse complement strand
TACCGGAGAATGGCGCCACCGGTGTGTCGAGCAGCTGTAGCTGTGACGGCTTGTTAATGGGTAGGCGCCAGATGCCGTTGTCGGCTGCGATATAGATATTGTCGGCTATTAGAGCCATCGCCGTCACAGTGGCGTTGGCCGCCGCCGCAGGCAGTGAGGCGCGTGCCATCACCGTGCCGTCAGCGCCGAGGTGGGCAACGCCGCCGGTGTGTGCCACCCATACGCCGGCGCCGTGGGGGTCGCCTATGATGTGTGATGGCGAGGCGCCGATGATGCTCTCATAGGGTATTGCCGATGACGAGCGGCCCTTGCTGTCGAGCTTGATGATGTCGCCGCAGCGGAAGAGGATGGCGTAGCTGTTGCCGGCGCCGTCAGTGGCGGTGCTGCTGCTGAGGTTGTTGGGGAGGAGGTGATTTTCGGCGCAGTATTCCTTATCTGCGATGTATGGCTCGGCGGTGCGAGCGAGCTTGTCGGCGTTGGCGAGCATGATGCCGCCCAGGTAGCTCGCGATGCGCAGGTTGCCGGAGGCGTCTTCGTTAATGCAGTAGGCCCAGTTAGTGTTGCGCTTGCCATCGCGAGAGACGATGTGTCGGGCCGCGAACCGCCGGGTAGCATCATCGTAGAGGAGCACGCCGCCATCGCTTGCTATCCATATCCGTGAGCGCGAATCCTCGAAGATGTCGCGTATGCGATTGTGAGGTATCTTCAGGTCAGTGTCATCAACCATATACCAGACGGCCGATACGCCGTTGCTGTCGCAGCGTATGATGCCGTTAGAGCCTCCAAGCCATAGGTTGCCTTGCGAGTCGCGTAGGATACACTCTATGCGGTTGCCGTCGCCGCGGGCAGTGAGCTCGTGGAGGGGCGTGGCGCTGTAGTCATCGGTGCCGGCGAGGATACTGAGGCCCTCATCGGTGCCGGCGATAACCTCTTTGTCGGTGGCTAAGAGGCTCCACACGGCGTTGTTGGCGATAGACGAGGCTATGCGCGAGTTGTGAGTGAAATGCCGCGGCTCGGCGCCGTCGTTGGCGAGCATATAGAGGCCATTGTCAGTGCCTACCCACAGGCGGTGGAGAGTGTCGAGTGACAGCGCTTTGCAGCTGTTATTGCGCAGGACTGACACCTCGGTGTATTGCAATGTGGCGGTATCAAGCCGATATAGAGCGCCCTCGGTGCCTATAATCATCCGGGCTGAGGCGGGGTCAAACATGAGCGCGTTGACAAAGAAATGTTTTTCGGCCTGCGGCGGCGTGGGTAGTCGCCGGGCGTGAGTGTCGCCGGCGTGGAGACGGTATAGGCCGTTGTATGTGCCGATGTAGTAGTTGCCATTGTTGTCCGGGGCGATGGCGTAAATCACGGGCGATGACAGCTCAGGGGCAATGGCCGCGAGCTTCTTGTTTGCGGGCGAGTAGCGGTAAAGCCCTGAGAAAGAGCCAATGAGGAGCGAGCCTGACGGCTCCGGAGCTATAGCTCTGACGTTGACGGGCAGGCCGGCGGGCAGGGTGATGTAGGAGTCAGTGGCGGTGTCGTAGGCGTTGATGCCGCTGTCGCTGCCTATGTATATCACCGAGCCAAGGAGCGCCATGGCGTTGATGTGGAGCGATGCAGGGGCGCCGTGCGCCGTAGAGGTGGGGCGGCATACGTATCCATCGAAGGTGTATAGCCCGGCATTGGTGCCGATGTATAGCAGGCCTCCGGGTTGGCGCAGCGTGGCATATACGGTGTGTGACGCGCTGTTGATGCTGACGTTGTCAAAGGCGGTGACGCAGTCGGTGCTTGCCTGTGCGGGCGCCGCCATTAAAAGGAGGGAGATGGTTAATGCTATGATAGCACGCCGTGGCATGATAATAGTGGTTGGTATTGAGGAGTCGATGGCTATTTGGGTAAGTAATTACAAATTTATAAAAATTATGCGTTGTGGTGAATAATAGAGCCTGACAAAGGATAATATTTAACAAAAAAGGGTTGTCGCTGTGAATGTATGTTTAAGATATATAAATAAGTAAAATTTTGGTGTCATTAACGAAAATTTAGTATATCTTTGTAACCGAAAAGCAAGAATAGTCATTCAAGCAACAACATTAAATAAGTGAATCATAGGTTTGAAGTGCAGCTGTCCGTGACGGATAGCTGCATTTTGAGTTTATGGGGGGTAGTAGAGCGCACAGGGTAGCCGCGCGAGCTGGTGGCGACTCGGCAGCAAGTAAGGTATATATAAAACGCGGCGCCGACCTATAGAGGTCAGCGCCGCTGAGCTATATCCTTGTGAGATGTTATTAGCCGTTGATGCGTACCATGGTAGCGATGAGGTCGAGCACTTTGTTAGAGTAGCCGATCTCGTTGTCATACCAAGACACAACCTTCACGAAGGTGGGGGTGAGGTAAACACCGGCGTTAGCGTCGAAGATAGAAGTGCGGGTGTCGCCGAGGAAGTCGCTTGAAACGACAGCGTCTTCGGTGTAGCCGAGCACGCCCTTGAGAGCGCCGTTGGCAGCCTCTTTCATGGCAGCGCAGATGTCTTCCTTAGAAGCGGGGTTAGCGAGGTTAACGGTGAGGTCAACAACAGAGACGTCGAGAGTGGGGACACGCATCGAGATGCCGGTGAGCTTGCCGTTGAGCTCGGGGATAACTTTACCTACAGCCTTAGCAGCGCCGGTGCTTGAGGGGATGATGTTGCCTGAAGCAGCGCGGCCACCACGCCAGTCTTTCATAGAAGGACCATCGACGGTCTTCTGAGTAGCGGTGGTAGAGTGAACGGTGGTCATAAGACCGTTGACGATGCCGAACTTGTCGTTGAGGACCTTAGCGATAGGAGCGAGGCAGTTGGTGGTGCAAGAAGCGTTAGACACGAACTGAGTGCCCTTAACGTAGGTGTCAGCGTTAACGCCGCATACGAACATGGGGGTGTCGTCCTTAGAAGGAGCAGACATAACGACGTATTTAGCGCCGGCTTCGATGTGAGCCTGAGCTTTCTCTTTGGTGAGGAAGAGACCGGTAGATTCAACCACGTATTCAGCACCTACAGCGCCCCAAGCGATTTCTTTGGGGTCGCGGCAAGCGGTAACGCGGATGTGCTTGCCATTGACGATGAGCTCGCTCTTCTCGAGGTCGAAAGCGACGTCGCCGTCAAACTGGCCGTGCATAGTGTCATATTTGAGCATATAAGCCATGTAGTCAACGGGGAGGAGGTCGTTGATGGCTACTACTTCGATGTCGTCACGCTTAACAGAAGCGCGGAATACGAAACGACCGATACGGCCAAAGCCGTTAATACCGATTTTTGTCATTTTCTTAGAATTATTGGGTTATAAACTAATGAATTAGCGTTGTTGGAAACGATATGGGCGAGCTATCTCGCTTTTACCGCCGCAAAATTACAAAATATTTTGTACAAGTAGTGTATAATTACTGAAAAATTTATTTAATCGAGAGGGGTGATTAGTGTTAAATATTGTGATATGAGGCTGGCCCCGCTATTCATGGGCGGCAAAATTGCGTTTTTTTGTGGCGCAATGTTGCGCAAATAAAAAATAATGACTAATTTTGCAGCGTCAAAGCACCCCGGAGGGGGTGTTGGATACTCAGGATAGTCTTATGGTGTAATGGTAGCACTACAGTTTTTGGTTCTGTCTGTCTAGGTTCGAATCCTGGTAAGACTACACGGCAAGGCGCCGCTGCTCAACGGAGTAGCGGCGCCGCTGTGTTTTGTAACTCGGCGATATCCGGCTTTGAGGATAACGGAAGCGCGACTCTTGCCCGGGGGTAGGGGGCAAGGTCGCGCTTGTATTGTACGGTGTATGATGAGCCTGAAGGGCTGTTATTTGGCGATGAGCAGGAAATAGTTTTTCTTGCCTTTCTGCACGAGGATGTACCTGTCGTCAAGTAGCATCGAGGCATCGGCCGGGGCGTAAGCATCGGCGATTTTCTCTTTGTTGATTGACACGCCACCGCCCTGAGCGAGCTTGCGTAGCTCGCCCTTGGAGGGGAACACGGGTGCTTTATCCACGAGGAGGTCGGCGAGCTTGATGCCGGCTGCGATGTCCTCGCGCGACACTTCAAAAGTGGGGACTCCGGCAAAGACATCGAGGAGCGTCTGCTCGTCGAGGCTGCGGAGGACATCAGATGTGCCCTTGCCGAAGAGTATCTGCGATGCCTCGACGGCGGCCTCATAGTCAGCGGCGCTGTGCACCATAGTGGTTATTTCCTTGGCGAGGCGCTTTTGGAGGGGACGCAGCCCCGGGTCGGCGGCTTGCTCGGTGATAAGCGCGTCAATCTCTTCGCGCGAGAGCGAGGTGAAGATTTTGATGTATTTCTCGGCATCGGCATCGCTGACGTTGAGCCAGAATTGGTAGAATTTGTAGGGCGAGGTGTATCGCGGGTCGAGCCACACGTTGCCGCTCTCGGTCTTGCCGAATTTGCCGCCATCGGCTTTGGTGATGAGGGGGCAGGTGAGGGCATATACGTTTTCCTCGCCGCAGATGCGGCGTATCATCTCGGTGCCGGTGGTCATGTTGCCCCACTGGTCGCTGCCGCCGAGCTGCAGGCGGCAATTGTAGGTCTTGTACAGGTGCAGGAAGTCGTAGCCCTGGAGCAGCTGATAAGAGAATTCGGTGAACGACATACCCTCGCGCGACTCGCCCGAGAGGCGCTTCTTGACAGAGTCTTTAGCCATCATATAGTTGACGGTGATGTGCTTGCCCACATCGCGAATGAAGCCGAGGAATGAAAACTCCTTCATCCAGTCGTAGTTGTTGACCATCACGGCAGCATTGGGAGCGTCAGAGTCAAAGTCGAGAAATTTGGCGAGCTGACGTTTGATAGCTTCCTGGTTGTGTCGCAGGGTGTCTTCGTCAATGAGCTTGCGCTCTTGGCTTTTCATCGAGGGGTCGCCAATCATGCCGGTGGCGCCACCGATTAGAGCTATGGGCTTGTGGCCGGCGCGCTGCAGGTGCTTGAGCATCATCACGCCCACGAGGTGTCCGATATGTAGTGAGTCGGCCGTAGGGTCGATGCCCAGGTATGCCGTGGTCATTTCTTTATTCAGCTGTTGGTCAGTGCCCGGCATCATAGTGTGTATCATGCCGCGCCATGTCAGTTCGTCAATGAAATTCATATTGTGATGTAGTTAGATTATTATCAAAGTTGTCAAAACTCAGTGAAAGCCAGCGGCAGCAGCGCCTTGACCGAGGGCAGGCGATATACCGTGTCGCTCCCGACCAGGAGCACGGCGACATCGTGCCCGGCACGCATCTCATATTCGAGCAGGGCTTGGCGGCACGCGCCGCAAGGGGCGCAGGGCTGTGTGGTAGGCTCGCCGTCGGTGCCTCGCGATGCTATGGCGATGGCCACGAAGCGCGCATCGGGATACGTGGCTCCGGCATAGTAGCAGGCCGAGCGCTCGGCGCATGTGCCCGAGGGATATGCTACATTCTCCTGATTGGCGCCGGTCACAACCTCGCCGTTGTCAAGCAAGATGGCGGCGCCGACACAGAAGTGGCTGTAAGGGGCATAGGAGCGGTATGTAGCTTGGCGAGCGAGATCCACCAGCCGGCTCTCGCTGTCAGAAAGGTCAGAGGCGGCGAGCGCCTCCACGGTCACTGTGATATCAAATTTTTTCATCGTATTTGATTTGATAACCACAAAGGTAGATATTTTTTGTGAGAAATTAAAAAAACGCCGCCGGAGAATAAATCATCGGCGGCGCGAAACAATGCAGAACGATTACATTACCTACTTATTATCACTTTTGATGCTTGCCGTGTAGTCTTGACAAATATAGCATTGTCGGCATGATTAGCGATGCAAAATTAAGCCATCGCTCGGCAATAATGCAAGCGGTGGCTATTTACATTTTGATTTACACGAGGCCTGAAAGCGCTATTCCCGGGCTTATTTTTGAGCATCAAAGAAGTGCCAAAGGGCTATTGCCGATGACACGGCCACGTTGAGCGAGTGCTTGGTGCCGCGCTGCGGTATCTCGATGCAGTAGTCACAAGCGTCAACGGCGGCTTGGCTGACGCCATCGACCTCGTGGCCGGCAATGATGGCATAGCGGCGGCCGGGCTCCACGGCGAAGTCCTGAAGGGCGATGCTGCGGTGCACCTGCTCGAGGCAGCAGATGGTGTATCCGTCAGCGCGGAGCGCGGCGATGGCGGCGATGGTGTCAGAGAAGTATCGCCACGCCACCGAGTCCTCGGCGCCGAGAGCGGTCTTATGGATTTCGGCCGAGGGGGGTGTCTGCGAGATGCCGCAGAGCACCAGCTCGCTCACGGCAAAGGCATCGCAGGTGCGGAAGATAGAGCCAATGTTGTTGAGCGAGCGCACATTGTCGAGCACCATCACCACAGGTGTCTTGTCGGCGCTGCGATATTGGTCGATGGATAGGCGGTTGAGCTCGCGTATGGTTTTCTTTTTCATATAGGGAGGCATCTGATGATGGTGAGGCCATCGCGCAGTGGCAGCATAACTTTCTCTACCGAGGTGTCGGCGGCGATGAGGTCGTTGAAGGCGCGTATGCCGCGCGTCTGGGCGTCAGTGGCGTCAGGGTCAGTGACTTTGCCATCCCAGAGGGTGTTGTCGGCGATGATAAATCCGCCGGGAGCCATCAGCGGCCTGAGCATACGGTAATAATCTACGTAGTAGCGCTTGTTGGCATCAATGAGAGCCATATCCCATTGGTGCGGCAATCGGGGCACGATGTCGAGGGCATCGCCGATGTGAAGGGTGATGTCAGCGGCGCGCGGCGAGGCATCGAGGGCTTGCCTGATAGCGTCCTCGGCCTCATCGTCAATCTCTATGGTATGGAGCACGGCGCCCTGAGGCATGCCCTCGGCGAGGCACAGCGCAGAGTATCCGGAGAATGTGCCCAACTCGAGGATGCGCTGCGGGCGTATCATCGCGGTGAGCATCTTGAGGATGCGCCCCTGCACATGGCCGCAGCACATGCGGGGATACAGGCGCGTAAGGTGAGTGCGGCGATAGAGCTCGTGGAGCGCGGGGGGCTCGGCGTCAATATGCTCGGCTATGTATGAGTCAATGTCAGTCATCAGCTGTTGAGAAACATAGTGAGCACCCACATCGCCACATCAGTGAGCACCATCATCGCCACCAATATCCACGACAGGTAAGGACGAGTGTTGTAAGTGAGGTAAGAGCACACGGCCGATATCACCACATATAAGGGGAATAGCCACACGAAGATGCGAAAGCTGCCATTTTCCATATCAATGAGCATCGCCGGCTGCAACAAAACGGGTAGCGACACTATTATCAGGACTACAACAAACCACCAGGGAGCTTTCATAGTTTACTATTCTTCTTACGGTGTTGTGACTTATACGCCTCCACGGTGCGAGCAATGCCCTCTTGAAGCGACACACGGGGCGTGAAGCCGAAGTCGCGGCGGGCGTCGGAGATGTCACAATTCCAGTTGCGTTGGCGCATAATCTTATATTTATCGCGGTTGAGCGTGGAGGCCTTGCCTTTGGCCACCGCCCACTTCTCGGCTACCACCGAAGCCACATAGGCCATCCATAGGGGCAGCCTGACGGGTATCACAAAGCTCTTGCCGAGCGCCCTGGCCACGATGGTGCGAAATTGGCTCTGGGTGTAGGCCCGGTCTTCGCTGATGATGTATTTGCGGCGCACTACACCGGCGGCGATGGCGTCAAACATAGCGTTGACGAGGTCATCGACGTAGATAAACGTGAGCAGCTGCCGGCGGTATCCCACGCCGAAATCCCAGCCGGAGTCGATGCACTGTATCATCATCAGGTAGTCCTTCTCGTGAGGTCCATATACGCCGGTGGGGCGGAAGATAATCCAAGGGAAGTCAGGCACGGTTTCGAGGAACGTCTCAGCTTTGATTTTGGATAGTCCATATCGGGTGTTGGGCTGGGGTATGTCGCGCGACGTGATGGGGCTGTAATTGCGCTCGTCGCAGGGGCCTACGGCGCTCAGCGAGCTCATGTACAGAAATCTATCGGGCACCATATTCTCAGCCTGAAGCACCTCTACGAAGGTCTTGACATAGCCGTAGTTGATGCGGTTGAAGTCGGTAAAGTTGGCGCATTTAGTGGCGCCGAGGTTCCATATTATATAGTCCCATCGGCCGGCCGCCGGCGCTGCATCGCGCAGGGCGGCAGCCATACTGTCGGGCGAGGCGTCATAGTCCAGCACCACAAAGTGGAGCCTCTCGTCGTCGAGATAGCGGCGCGAGGTAGAGGCTCTGACGCCCACATAGGTGTCATAGCCGCGGCTCAAAGCCTCTCGGGCAATAAATCCGCCGATAAAACCGCCGGCTCCAATTATAAATACTGTCTTCATATATATGTCTTAATCTTTATATACGGGTCACGTGAGCAAAGCTTTGGTGTAAGCTTGCATTGTCAGTCGTGCAAAATCATTAGCGGAGAAGCGTTTGGCGTGGCGTCGGCCGCGGTCTGAGAGGCGTCGGTGTTTGTAGCTGTCAGTCAGCAGGGTCGTTGCCGCCGCTGCCAACTCGTCGGCATCATCGGGTGAGATATATAAGGCTCCGTCACCGCCGGCCTCTTCGAGACACGAGCCGCGAGCCGCTATCACCGGAGTGCCGGCAGTGAGCGACTCTACCACGGGCAGGCCGAAGCCTTCGTATCGCGACACATACACAGACATCTGCGCCATAGCGTAGAGCGCCGGGATATGGTCAAATGGCACCCCCTCGAGCCACTTGATGCGGCAGCCCAGGGCGTGCCGTGCCACATATTCGTCAATCTCGCGGCCATACGCCTTTTGCCGTCCGCCTACAATCACGAGCTGCACATCGGCGGGGAGGGCGCGCAGGGCTTTTACTGCGAGGAGCTGGTTTTTGCGCGGCTGTACGGTGCCTACGCATACTATGTATCGGTCAGCGAGGCCATAGCGGCTTTTTATCGCGGCGCGCTGCTCATAGCTTACCGACGCGGCGAATATAGGGTCGCAGCCCTGGTATATCACATCAATCTTGTCAGGGTTGATGCCGTAGTCGTTGACCAAATCGCGCTTGGTGCACTCGCTGATGGCGATGATACGACGCGCTATGTGAGCCGAGCGCCGGTATTTGAAATCGTAGAGGCGGCGGTCTATGGCAGAGTAGTCGCGCGGCTGCCGGCGGTATATCAGGTCGTGGATGGTGACCACCGAGGCTATGCCGGCACGCTCGATAGTCAGCGGCACTTCGTTGCTGAGACCGTGGTATAGGTCCACGCCATCGCGCTGTAGCTGCTCGGGCATCCACACGGTGCGCCACAGTGAGCTGAAGACGCGGTCGGTGCGCGATGCCGGCGCTGACAGAGCCACATTGCGGCGGCTCAGCAGTGGCTGCAACCGCCGATTGTCGGCAATGCGCGGCGAATACAGCCGATAATGATTGTCGGGGTAGCAGCTTGAGAGCGCTGCCACCACATATCGGCTATAATTCCCGAGCCCCGTCATATTGCATACGGCACGTTTCCCGTCGAGTCCTATGTTCAGTTTTGCCATTTCAAAATGCAAAGATACAAATAATTGATGAAATATCACGCCATCGGCCGCGATATGCCACCAATAAAGCCTGAAGTGTTAAAGTTTTCGCCTGCTGCGGCATTTTTATTACCTTTGTGCCACTTACACGCACTTTACTCTGAATAAAAGACTAATTATTATGAAGGTGAAATTACTAATCATGGTGTGCGCAGTGCTTGTGGGCATGTGTGCAGTGCGAGCATCGGCCTCCGGCGACTATCGCAGCGTGGTTGTCACCACCTCCGCGGGCGAGGAGTTGCGCTTTAATCTTGGCGAGGCAGGCGTGACCGTGAGCTTTACAGACAGCGAGATGGTAATCAGCAGCGCCTCGCGCAGCGTGGAGCTGCCGCTGACAGCCTATGCTCGCTTTGAGTTCAGCAGCGATGGCGCCGGCATCGCCGTCAATAAGGCTTGCAGCGCCACCTTTGCCGTTGTGGGCTCGCGCTTGCATATCTCAGGCTTGCAGGCCGGCACGACAGTGGAGATCGCGGCAATTGACGGGCGCATGCGCTCCGGTGTCATCGTCACCGGCGCGGGGGCATACACATCGCCTGAGCTGCCGCGAGGCATATATGTGGTATCAACGGAAATAGCAACATTTAAATTCATCATCAGATAATGACACGCAAATCTCTCATAATCAGCGTGGCCGTGGCGTCAGCATTGAGCGCCGCCGCCCAATCGATAGTGGTGTATCCGGTCAGCGGTGACCCCATCACATATAAAATGGCCGACATCAGCCACATAGAGTTCCTGCCGGCGACCGATGAGCCTGACACCCCGGAGCAGGAGGTGGCAGTGACCGAGCTGTATTGCCACAAGGGAGACAGCCAAATCTACGGCAAGCTATATCGCCCTGCCGCCGTGGCCGCCACGGAGGCGCTACCCACGGTGATACTCGCCCACAGCGCTTCGCTGACGGCTGATGCTATGGACGCCTACGCCACGGCGCTGGCCGCCGACGGCTATTGTGCCTATGCTTTTGACTTCTGCGGTGGCAGCGATGACAGTCGCAGCGATGGAGCCACGGCTGATATGACAGTCTTTACCGAGGTCGATGACCTTAAGGCTGTAATAGCCGAGCTGAAAACCAATGCCGGCGTTGATGCCTCCAAGGTTTTTGTCTTGGGCTCAAGTCAGGGAGGCCTGGTGGCTGCCCTGACGGCTGAAGACACGCTGACTGAGCTTGCCGGGCTGATATTGTTCTATCCGGCGTTTAATATCCCTGACCTTATAGCGCTGATGGACCAGTATGGCGGTTTCGGCACCGGCGGCACGGGTATGGGCGGCATGATGAGCTATAGCGAGGCATTCTGCGATGCTATGCGCGGCTACGATGTGTATGCCAATATCGGCGGCTTTGCTCGCCCGGTGATAATAGTGCATGGCTCCAACGATTTCATAGTGAAGATATCTTACTCTGAGAAAGCCGTAGAGACCTATCCTGACGCCACGCTCTACACCATCGAAGGTGCTAATCACGGCTTCAATGCCGACAATCTCGGCTCCTACGGCTCATTGCTGGGCGGCGCTGCCGATTATGACGCGCAGGTGATACCCATCGTGCTGAACTATATGCACGCGCAGGCGCCGCTTGCCGCCGAATAATGGTATTATGATAAAGAAATGCAGCGGCGCGGCGTCCTCGCAGAGGGCGTCGCGCCGTGGCTTTACATATAGGAGAGAGGAGGCCGATGGGGCATCAATTGTTTTCGGGTCTGAGCTTGCGCACGGTCTCGGCAGTGCGCCACAGCTCGCTCTCGCGCATCTGTCGCAGCTCCTCGTTGAGGTGCTCGCGATAGTCGGCCTTGGAGTTGGAGTCAATGGAGATTTGTGCCTCGTGGCCTGAACGCACGCTCTCGTAAAGGCGCTCCATCACGGGCTTGATAGCGTCGTGGAACGGGTCTTTCCAGTCGAGGGCACCACGCTGGGCGGTGGTGGAGCAGTTGGCATACATCCAGTCCATGCCTTTGGCGGCGACTAATGGCATCAGTGACTGTGTCAGCTCCTCTACGGTCTCGTTGAAGGCCTCGGAGGGCGTGTGGCCATGCTCGCGCAGCACCTCGTATTGAGCGGCAAAGAGGCCCTGTATGGCTCCCATGAGGGCGCCACGCTCGCCGGTGAGGTCGCTGATGGCCTCGCGGTGGAATGTGGTCTCAAAGAGGTATCCCGAGCCTATGCCTATGCCCAGGGCGAGGGTGCGCTCCAAGGCACGCCCGGTGGCATCGTGCTCCACGGCGTAGGAGGCGTTGATGCCTCGGCCTTCGAGGTATAGCGAGCGCACGGTGGCGCCGGAGCCTTTAGGCGCTACCATGATAACATCGACGTCGGTGGGTGGCACCACTCCGGTGCGGTCGGGCCAGGTGATGGCAAAGCCGTGTGAGAAGTAGAGGGCATCGCCGGGCTTGAGGCCGGCTTTGATGGTGGGCCACACGCTGAGCACGGCGGCGTCAGAGAGCAGACACATCACGATGGTGCCGCGGCGTGCGGCTTCTTCGATGCTGAAGAGTGTCTCTCCGGGCACCCAGCCGTCGGCCACGGCCTTGTCGTAGGTCTTGCCGGGACGTTGGCCTACGATGACGTTAAAGCCATTGTCGCGCAGGTTGAGGCTCTGCCCGGGGCCTTGCACGCCGTAGCCGAGCACTGCTATTGTTTCGCCTTGGAGTATTTGGCGAGCTTTGTCGAGGGGAAATTCTTCACGGGTGACGACGGTCTCATTGACGCCGCCGAAATTCATTGTTGCCATAAAGCTATGAAATTGATTGGTTGGGGATTATACGTTATAGGAGGGAAGGGGTGAATTGTAGTTAGTGGTGTAGGCTTTGATTGTCGGTCCATACTATGCGTGCCGCCACGGCCTTGGTGGCGCCGCGGCGCAGCTCGCATGTAGAGACATCGCCCACGTTCTCAACCACTAACTCCACCGTCTCGCCGAAGTAGCACTCGTGGCTGAAGTTGATGTCGAGGTGCTTGACGCCGTGAGCATCGTAGTGCTGCAGCGGCCAGTGATTGAGGATAAGGTCGAGATAGCGCACCGTGTTGACGTGGCGGTTGAAGTCGAGGTCGCAGTAGCGAAAGGTGTAGGTCTCGCGCTCGGCGCCGGCCTCGTCGCTGAAGGCGATGCGGGAGGCACGGCTCACGACACAATCGGCGGCGTCGGCGCAGGGGAAGGCGTCACGCTCAAGCGACTGCAGGTCGG
>SAMEA3663036__coassemble_800_pt1 | contig 13124 bp, 11 predicted proteins | sample SAMEA3663036__metabat2_low_PE_026 | metagenome-assembled genome bin SAMEA3663036 (sample SAMEA3663036) | pig gut metagenome | biome: pig gut; feature: pig-associated habitat; material: faeces | place: France | collected 2012 | reverse complement strand
ACGAGCAATCTCTACAATGTAGAAGCGAACTGGTCGCAGGGCTGCTCTCAGCCACCGACGTGTCCACAGCGCAAAAGTATAAATAATTTTGTATATAGCAAAATTTTAAGATAAATTTTTCAAAATAATGCAATCAATATGTAATCAATATGTAATCAGAGCGTCGCAAATCAGGGAGCTGCAAGCCCAAAAACCTCAAAATAAGAAAATAAAAACACCCAAAAACCTCATAATAAGAAAATAAAAATGCCAAAAACTTGCAAAATAAGAAAATAAAAACACCAAAAACTTGCAAAATAAGAAAATAAAAACACCAAAAACTTGCAAAATAAGAAAATAAAAACGCCAAAAACTTGCAAAATAAGAAAATAAAAACGCCAAAAACTTGAAAGTAAGCAAATTAACCCACTTCTTCCGATTAGAGCTTAAAGTGCAACATTTACCGCTGCTGAGTAGCGGGGTCAGCAGCAGGGTGCTGAGGCGACCTTGCGCGGCATCACGGCATCGACGATGCGATACCCGCTCCAGGCCACGATGACCGAGACTACGGGTGTGACGTAATTAAAGACGCAGTAAGGGAGATACTCGAATGTGGGCACTGAAAGGACGGTGGCTTGGGTGATGCCGCAGGAGTTCCAAGGCACGAGCACCGAAGTGACCGAGACGGAGTCCTCAAGGGTGCGGCTGAGGAGGCGGTTCTCGAGACGGAAGCGGCGATACACATGGCGATACATATTGCCGGTGAGTATGATTGCGAGGTATTGGTCGGCGCTACAGATGTTCATTGCTACACCGCTGCCGAGGGTGGTGCCTACGATAGATGTGCGCTTGCGCAGGCGTGTGGTGATAGCAGCCGAAAGTGTGGCGAGCATGCCGGTGCCCATCATCACGGCGCCGAAGACCATGGCGCTGAGCACCAACAATATGATAGAGGTGATGCCGGAGATGCCTCCGGTGGCGACCAAGCTATCCACGATATCCGAGCCGGTGGATACATCGTTGCCATGCCAGAGCAATGCCGGCACCTGTAGCAGGTCGGGCGCATTGTGTCCCTGGAAGACGTATATGCCGATGACGCCGGCCACGGCCGCGGCAAAGAGTATAGGCAGCGAGGGCACTCTCAGAGCGATGAGAATGATGGTGGATAATGGTATCAGCAGCGTGAACGGCGACAGCTGATATTGAGCGGCGAGGGCCGAGGCTATGCTGCCGGTGTAAGTGGCATCGGAGAGGTCGTATGTGCAGCCTACAATGACGAAGGTAACCAGGGCTATAATCATAGCCGGCACGGTGGTGACCATGAGATAGCGTATATGGGTGAAGATATCAACGCCGCAGGTGGAAGAGGCAAGCACGGTGGTATCGCTCAGCGGTGACACTTTGTCGCCGAAGTAAGCGCCCGATATCACCGCTCCGGCTATCCATCCGGGCGAGTATCCCATAGTGGTGCCAATGCCCATGAAGGCGATGCCTATTGTGGCAATGGTGGTCCACGAGGAGCCTGTGACGACCGAGACGACAGCTGCTACGGCACATGTTGTGGCCAAAAAGAATTGCGGGCTTAATGCCTGTAGGCCGTAATCTACGAGCGTGGGCACCACGCCTGATGCCATCCAGGCCGTGGAAATCATAGCAATGCAAATGAGCATGGGCACTGTGGGCAATATCTGGCGCGCGCTGCGCGTAAAGCCCACGCGGAGGCTGCGGCGGCTCACGGTGCCGCACACGAGGCTCTCGATAAATGCGAGCGCCGAGACAGAGAGCAAAATCACCGGAGCATAGTCAGCGATGGCGCCGGCACCGGCATAATAGACGATGGCCACCAAGCCAAGGATGAGCACCCCGATAGGAATCATAGCTGCGGCCGGCGACGGCGACTTGCTCGCCGTGATGGGCAACAATTTTTTTACCTGCATTGAATATTCTTGTAACCGTTGATTGGAGTGGCAAAGTTAGCAAAAATATATCAATTTAGCAAATATCGGGCGTTATAAGTAATAGATTAAAAGCGCAGAGGGGTGGATTATGCATTTTTTAACTTGCCGGCAACAACAGGCAGAGCGATCAACGGGCGGCATTGCGGTAGATGATAATGGCGATAATGGCATAGATAAGGTTAGGTATCCACATTGCCACTAAAGCCGATGTGAGGCCGCTGATAGCGAAGGTCTGAGTGATGGTCATAAACAAGATGTAGCTGAAGCTCAGCACGAGGCCTATGCCTATGTTGAGCCCCATGCCGCCCTTTGACTTACGCGAAGAGAGAGCCATGCCAATGATAGTGAGAATGAAAGCCGCCGCTGTCATGGCGAAGCGTCGATGATACTCCACCTCGAAATTTTGGATGTTGGCGACGCCGCGTTTCTGCTGGCGCGAGATATATTGCTGCAGCGCCGGGGTAGTCATCTTCTCGTGGTCGTTGACGGCGATGAGGAAGTCTCGCGGCTCAAATGGTATCACGGTGTCGAGCTGGCGTCCTTTTTTGATTTCTTCGCGCCCGTCCTTAAAGTCGCGAATGACATAGTCTTTGACGCGCCAGCTGTAGAGGGTATCCCACTCGATGCTCTGTGCAGTGAGGCGCGACACGAGCCGTTTGTCGCTGTCAAAGAGGTCGAGAGAGAAGCGCACGCCGCGCTTGGTGTTGGCGTCATAACGGCTCATATATGCTATCTCTCCGGGGGCCACCATGAGCATGATGTTAGAGCCATAATCCACGCTTTTGTTCTTGACATAGGTGTTGCTGTAATTGATGCGCTTGACATTGGCGGGAGGTATGACGTAAGCGCTGAGCAGGAATGTTGCGGCAGCGATGACACTCGCCGCAATCATGTAAGGGCGCAGCAATCGCCTGAAGCTCATGCCGGTGGAGAGCATGGCAATAATCTCGGAGTTGCCGGCTAACTTAGATGTGAAAAATATTACGGCAATGAAGGTGAAGAGCGGCGAGAACTGATTGGCGAAATATGGCAGGAAGTTGATAAAGTAATCAACGATGGTGGCTTTGAGAGGTGCTTTGAGAAAGGCGTCGAGCTTCTCGTTGATGTCAAACATGACCACGATGGCGAGGAGCAGCAATATCGCAAAGATATATGTGCCCAGAAATTTCCGCACTATGTATCGGTCAATGAGTTTGAACATCGGAGGAGCTTGAGCTTATAAGATGATTATATAAATACTAATTATATAGTGAGTGGCATGGATATCGGCTACAGTCGTCGGCCGAGCTTCTCTACCATCATGGTCTTCCAATCATGGAAGTCGCCGGCGATGATATGAGCGCGCGCCTGGCCCACGAGCCATAGGTAAAAGCCGAGGTTGTGGATTGAAGCTATCTGCATGGCCAATAGCTCTTGCGAGATGAAGAGGTGGCGCAGGTAGGCCTTGGAATATACTCGATCAACATACACGGGTCCATCCTCCCAGATTGGCGAGAAATCATCGGCCCACTTGAGGTTGCGCATATTCATGGTGCCCTCGGGTGTGAATAGCATGCCGTTGCGTCCGTTGCGAGTGGGCATCACGCAGTCCATCATATCTACGCCGCGGTCTATTGCTTCGAGTATGTTAATGGGGGTGCCGACACCCATTAGGTAACGCGGCTTGTGGTGAGGCAAGATTTCGTTGACCACCTCAATCATTTGGTACATCACCTCGGCAGGCTCACCAACGGCGAGGCCACCGATGGCATTGCCATCTGCGCCGAAGTCGGCAACAAAGCGGGCCGACTCACGTCGCAGGTCGGGATAAGTGCAGCCTTGCACTATGGGGAAGTAAGCCTGGGAATAGCCGTAAAGGCCCTCGGTGTCAGTGTAACGGCGCCAGCCCCTTTCGAGCCAACGCTTGGTGAGGTCGAGCGATTTGCGAGCGTAGGCATATTCGGAGGTGCCGGGCGGACACTCGTCAAGCGCCATCATGATATCGGAGCCTATTGAGCGCTGGAGGTCAACGACCTTCTCGGGGGTGAAGAGGTGCTTTGAGCCATCAATGTGGCTGCGGAAGAATGCGCCCTCGTCAGTGAGCTTGCGATTGGCGCTGAGCGAGAACACCTGAAATCCGCCGCTGTCAGTGAGGATAGGCCTGTCCCAGCCATTGAAGCGATGGAGGCCGCCGGCACGCTCAAGGATATTAGTGCCGGGGCGCAGATAAAGATGGTATGTATTGCCCAGAATGATTTGAGCCTTGATGTCGTCGCGCAATTCACGTGTGTGGACGCCTTTGACGGTGCCGAGAGTGCCTACGGGCATAAATATCGGAGTGAGCACGTCGCCATGGGCGGTGCTTATGATACCGGCGCGCGCGGCACTATCGCGGTTAGTGGCAATGAGCTTAAAATCCATTAGCTTAAATTTAGATGCAAAGATACTAATAATCCGTCAAAGGGCATTACCTCGGAGGCCTTAAAAAGGCTAAAAAGGCTCCCGAAGGATAGATATGTGCATCAACACACGGCCGTGGAGCTCAAGAGGAGAGCGCCACGGCCGTATAAGGTCATTTAGAGGAGCGCAATTAGCGAGCAGCCTCGATAGAGTCTTTGCGGAATTTCTTGAGGAGCTTTTCGAGCTCAAGAGAAGCCTTGCGAGCGCGAGCGCCGGCAGCCTTGTTACCGTTTTCAGCCTGGAGGTTGGCATCTTTGTTAAATGACTCGCAAAGAGTTGCAATAGCAGATACTAATTCTTTCATTTTTAGAGAATTTATTGGTTTGGTTAATATGATATGCAAATGTAAAAAAAGTTTATCTAAATAACAAAATATTTTAGCATTTTTTGAGAAAAAAGAATAAAAAGCACAAAAAAGCGCCTAAGGTGTAGCCTTTAGGCGCTTTTTTATAGCTGATATCAGTGATTAGGTGGCGTTAAGCGTTTTTCACCTTGTCAACGATAGCTTTGAAAGCAGCGGGGTTGTTGAGGGCGAGGTCTGCGAGGACCTTGCGGTTGATTTGGATGCCGCTCTTGTGGATGAGGCCCATGAGCTTGCTGTAAGAGAGGTCCTCGAGGCGAGCAGCAGCGTTGATACGCTGGATCCAGAGAGCGCGGAAGTTGCGCTTTTTGTTTTTGCGGTCGCGATAGGCGTAAGTGAGACCTTTTTCCCAGGTGTTTTTGGCGACGGTCCACACATTGCGACGGCAACCGAAGTAACCGCGAGTGAGTTTGAGAACTTTTTTACGACGAGCGCGCGAAGCGACGTGATTAACTGATCTTGGCATTTTTAGAGATGATTTTTTGGATGATAGCGTCCGGCGTCAGTAAGCCGGCCCTTTAGGCTGAGCATCCGGTTAATAAAAAGATTGATAGTGGCCGGCGACATAGGATATGAGCCGGCATGCCCTATGCATTGATTACTTAAGGGCGAGGAGAGCCTTGATGTTGCTTTGGTCAACTCTTGACACCAAACCAAAGTGAGTGAGGTTGCGTTTCTGCTTTTTGGTTTTTTTAGTCAAGATGTGGCTCTTGTACGCATGTTTTCTTTTGATTTTTCCTGACCCGGTAAGAGCGAATCTTTTTTTGGCACCGGAATTAGTTTTAATCTTGGGCATTTTGTTAATTATTTGATTGATTATTACTTGGTGTCAACACGTGACACATTATATACTTACGATAGATATATTATTTCTGAATAGTTATTTCTTCTTGGGCGATAGCATGATAATCATGCGCTTGCCTTCGAGCGTGGGCATAGACTCTACCTTGCCATACTCTTCGAGGTCGTTGGCGAAACGTAGCAGCAGCACCTCTCCTTGCTCCTTGAAGAGTATCGAGCGACCTTTGAAGAAGACATAAGCCTTGACTTTTGCGCCCTCCTGCAGGAAGCCGATAGCGTGCTTGAGCTTGAAGTTGTAGTCATGGTCGTCAGTCTGCGGGCCGAAACGAATTTCTTTTACAACAATCTTGGTGGCTTTAGCTTTGATCTCTTTAGCTTTTTTCTTCTGCTGGTAGAGGTATTTCTGATAGTCTAATATCTTGCACACCGGGGGCTCGGCATTGGGCGAAATTTCCACTAAATCGAGCTCTAACTCGTCGGCGATGCGACGTGCTTCCTGAATGGGATAAATGCCTTGCGTGACATTGTCGCCCACCAAACGCACCTCACGAGCACGGATGTTCTCGTTGATGTTATTGGGGTCTTTGGTGTTGCGCTCCACACGCCCTTTGGGGGCGCGGTTGTTGTTGGCATTGGCGTTAGCACCGGCAGTGTTGGCGGGCCTTGGGCCTGGGTGGTAGGGCTTTTTTTGCATTCAGTAAGCTTATTGGTTGATCAATTGGTTGACTTCATCGGTCAAATTTTTTGCAAAGGTAGCAATTTTCATCGAACCTTTATCACCTTCGCCCTGTTTTCTTACAGAAACTTCGCCTGCAGCCTGTTCTTTTTCGCCGACGATTAGCAGATAGGGCACACGCTTGAGCTCGTTGTCGCGTATTTTGCGGCCGATTTTCTCATTGCGGTCGTCAACGAAGCAACGCACGTCGGCTTTGGCGAGAGTGCGAGCCACCTCGTAGGCGTAGTCGTTGAATTTCTCAGAGATGGGGAGCACAACGGCTTGGTCAGGGGTGAGCCACAGGGGCAGCTTGCCTGCGGTGTGCTCGAGGAGCACGGCCACAAAGCGCTCGAGCGAGCCGAAGGGGGCGCGGTGAATCATCACGGGGCGATGCTTGGCATTGTCTGAGCCTACATATTCGAGCTGGAAGCGCTCGGGCAGGTTGTAATCGACCTGTATAGTGCCTAACTGCCAGCGGCGTCCGATAGCGTCCTTGACCATAAAGTCAAGTTTGGGGCCATAGAAGGCAGCTTCGCCCAGCTCTTTGCGTGCTTTGAGGCCTTTTTCCTCGCAAGCTTCGATGATGGCTTGCTCGGCGAGATGCCAATTTTCGTCAGAGCCGATGTATTTCTCCTTGTTGGCGGGGTCGCGCAGAGATATCTGAGCCTCAAAGTTGTCAAATTTCAGAGCCTTGAAGATGTAGAATATGATGTCCATCACCTTGAGGAACTCGGTCTTGATCTGGTCGGGGGCGCAGAAGATGTGGGCATCGTCCTGCGTAAATCCGCGCACACGAGTGAGGCCGTGAAGCTCGCCGCTCTGCTCGTAGCGATATACTGTACCGAACTCGGCGAGGCGCATAGGGAGGTCTCTGTAAGAGCGGGGAGCCGAGCGGAATATCTCGCAGTGGTGGGGGCAGTTCATGGGTTTGAGCAGGTATTCCTCGCCTTCTTCCGGGGTGTGTATGGGCTGGAAAGAGTCTTTGCCATACTTGGCGTAGTGGCCTGAGGTGACATAGAGCATCTTATTGCCGATATGAGGCGTGATTACCTGCAGGTAGCCGTATTCTTTTTGTATTTTGCGCAAGAATTGCTCGAGGCGGTCGCGCAGGGCAGCGCCTTTAGGGAGCCATAGGGGCAGGCCGGCGCCTACGTTCTGCGAGAAAGCGAAGAGCTCCATTTCCTTGCCGAGCTTGCGGTGGTCGCGTTTCTTAGCCTCCTCAAGCATAGCCAAGTACTCATCGAGCATCTTCTGCTTGGGGAAAGTGATAGCATAGACTCGCACCAGCTGATTGCGTTTTTCGTCACCGCGCCAGTAAGCTCCGGCGAGCGACAGCACCTTCACCGCCTTGATGGGAGCGGTGTTGGGGATATGCGGGCCGCGGCATAGGTCGGTAAATTCGCCTTGAGTATATGTGGTGATATGGCCGTCCTCCAGCTCGGAGATGAGCTCGCATTTGTATGACTCGCCGCGGTCGCCGAAGAATTTGAGGGCGTCTTCTTTAGATATGTCGTGGCGCACGATGTCTTGCTTTTGGCGCGCGAGCTCCAGCATTTTTTTCTCGATGTTGGCAAAGTCGGCGGCTGTGATTTGATGCTCACCGGGGTCGATGTCATAGTAGAAACCGTTCTCGATGGCTGGGCCGATACCGAATTTAACGCCGGGATATAAGATTTGGAGCGCCTCGGCGAGGAGGTGTGCCGACGAATGCCAGAAGGCATGCTTGCCCTCAGCATCGTCCCACTTGTATAGTTTGATATGCGCGTCGTGGTCAATGGGGCGCGTCAAGTCCCACTCTTGCTCATCAATAGAAGCAGCCAGCACATCTTGAGCGAGGCGTGGGCTGATAGACTCGGCAATCTGAAGGGGAGTGACACCTGCTTCAAACTGCTTCACGCTGTTGTCCGGAAATGTTATATTTATCATTTATATTACACTATTAATCAATTGATTAGCCCATCAACCGAGCCAACCAACCAAAAATCAAGCGCAAAGATACTATTTTTTAGCCAATTACGCAACAAGGCGGCAAGTTTTTTTATCAAAACTTGTCGCCTTGTGATAGGATTTGCTGCTGACGGATTATTCTTCTACGTCAATGCCGAGCTCAGCCTTTTTAGCATTGAGCGCTTCTTCGAACTTATCGCCGGCCTCATCGATAGCCTTCTTAGCGGCCTCGTCCTTTTCGATAGCCTCAACTAACTCCTTGTCAGTAGCGAGCGACATCATTGTGCCGAACATCTCCATAGTGATAGCATCGAGCTCCTCAGAGGTAGAAGCTTTTTCCACTTTAGCGGTAGCATCTTCAATCTTACTTACCATGTCATCGGCAGGGCTCTTAGAGCAAGATACTACAGAAGCAGCGGCAACAGCAAGAAATGCGATTGCAAGTGTCTTAATCTTTTTCATTGATTTGATTTTTTGATTTGGACGTTATGAAATATTTTATCAACCGCAAAGTAACAAATTTTTTCATTGTTAACAGTCACTTAATATGTTAAATATTGTCAAAGAGCAATCATTAGTAATAATTTACTACATTATGGTCAATTTTTCCACAAAACGCTCTACTTTTGACATAGGGCTGATAGCATTATGATATCGCAAACCGTTTTCGAGCGGATTTAGAGCTACGGCAACGCAGCCGGCGCGGCGCGATTAATATATTTTATGAAGCAGAGGTTATACCACATCAATAAATTTTAGCTACCTTTGTCAATAAATCCAATTTTCACAACTAATTAAAACCGCAACAATAATGACAGAATTGAGAAAACTTGCGTTGGGGGTGTCGGCCGTGCTGATGACAACATTATCGGCATTATCACAAGGCACCATCACGCTCACCACCGATGCTCCTATCGGCACAGCTATCAAAATCTTGCCCAATGTAAAGTCATCGACGACGCCGGTGACTATAGACTACGGCAATGGTGTAACGGTCAACTACACCGTGGACCCGTCAATGGCCGCATACAACCGATGGATAAGCGGCACGATAGAGGGCACCACTATAACCATCACCGGCTATCTTACCGAGCTGACCATCAATGAAGCGGAGCTGACATCTGCATCAATTGACGGCATGTCAAGCCTCTCGGAGCTAAACCTATCGAAGAACAAGCTCACATCGTTTGAGCTGCTGTCAGAGACGCCGCTTAAGACGCTGAACCTCAGCAGCAACACCATCGTCAACAACACCGTTGACAACCCTACCCTGACGCTCGAGCATGCCTCCAAGACACTTGAGAGCCTGTCGCTGAGCAAGAACCCCGGTCTGGTATGCCTGAACATCAGCGACCTCACTTCGCTGCAATATCTCAGTCTCGATGACTGCCCTGACTTCGGCTCCATATTTATATGTCTGCCGGAAGAGAGCCGCCCGGCATTGCGCCAGATAAATATAAACAATTGCGCCTTGGCTCACTTTTATCCCGTGAACTTGCCATCGCTTACCACCCTGGGCCTTGCCAACAATGACCTGATGACCGTTGCCGACACGGCGCCGTTTGAGCTCGGCAACTACCCGGCACTGACATCGCTCAACGTCTCCGGCAACACCTTCATCACCACGCTTGATGTCACCGGCTGCACAAAGCTGGAGACGCTAAGCGCCTCTGACACCCAGCTGACAGATATCGATGTGTCGCAGGCGCCCGATTTGCGTGCACTGTTTGTGGCCAACACAAAGATATCATCGCTTGACTTGGGCAATAACACGTCATTGAAATCACTCAACGTATCAGGAACTAAAATCAGCAACATCGACTTTGAGAAGCTGACATCACTGACTGATGTCAACATCTCAGACACCAACATCTCGCGAGCAGTGGTAATGTATGCTTACTACCTGCAAAAATTTGAAGCTCGCAACACCAAGCTCGAATTTGTAGATTTCAACGGCCAGCAGCCCAATCGCATGACACTTATCGACCTGCGCGACAATTCGCTGATGACGTCAGAGACCGTAGATTATACGCTCCACACCCTGCCCATAGCAAAAAGCTCATACGGCAGCACGCCCAACTTGCTGCTCAGCGGCTCCAATGCCGACCATGCCGACACCGAATATGCCACATCAATGGATATGGGCTGGATATGCGATGTCACCGGCGATGCCACAGCACAGCATCAATTAGTGAGCGTTACGCTGCAAGACGCCACCGACACCGGCGAGAATAAGACCGGCAGCTTAGACAGATTGTATCCTATGATGGGTATGGGTCTGGACTATGATTTGGATATATACAGCACTACGGGCGGTAAATTTTTGGTGGCACAGTGGAAGCCCGTTTACTACCAGTCAATCATGAGCGTGACCAACGAGGCGCGCATCGGTGTGCCCATATACATATATGTCTATCCCGACGAGGGCAAGCGCTTTAAGAGCGTGACCGTGAATGGCCAAGAGATCTTCAGCCAGTGGTTTGTGATATCAGAGAGCTCCACCATCAAGGTCAATTTCACCGCCGAAGAGTCATCAATAGTGCTCACCACCACTCCCGGCCAATCGATGTCAATGCTTGTAAATACTGCCAATAACAACGGCACCGTATGGGTGGATTGGGGCACCGGCACACGCACCGAATACACCGGCCAGAATAAATACACCAGCGGCTATGCCGAGCTGTCAGGTACTCGCATTGATGGCACCGCCGCCGCTGCCAACGTCACTATCTATGGCGATGTGGCCGGATTAGACGTCTCAGGATTTGGCGATGCCGCCGAATATTTCGGTCTGTGGGACAACGCCATCACGGCCATCGACCTCAGCAATGCCTCAGACATCAAGCTCCTCAACGTGTATTGGAATCCTATAAGCACCATCGACCTCTCCACACTGCCCAACCTCGAAGTGCTCAACACCAGCTACACCAACCTCAAGCAGCTCGACCTATCGCACAACCCCGGCATCATGTGGCTCGAGGCCTACAGCGATGGCTTTGGCGATGAAGACGAAGGCATCAGCCGCCTCACCACGCTCGATGTGACTAACCAGGAGCAGCTATTATTCTTAGACGCTAAAGGCAACGATTTATCATCAATTGACCTATCGGCCAACAAAGAGCTATATCGCCTCAACCTCAACAACAATAGCATTGCCGCTATTGACCTCTCGCAATGCACAAAGCTCGAGTATGTATCGCTTGCCGACAACGAGCTTACAAGCGTAGATTTCAGCAACAACCCGGCCATGATAGAGCTGACCGTTGACGGCAACAACCTCACCGAGCTCAACGTGTCAGCCAACACGATGCTTGAAGAGCTAAGCCTTGCCAACAACAACATCCACAGCATTGACCTCTCGGCAAACACCGCCCTGGGCAAGCTTTACATCAACGGTAACGGCATGACTGCCGATGAGCTCAACGACATCTACTATCTGCTGCCGCTGAGAAATTCGGCCTACGATGCGACCCACGAAACAACCCAAACCGGCTGGAACCTTGCCGTAATACAAGGTGGTGACCGCAGCGAGAACGAAGGCACCCGCGCCGACTCAAGCATCGCCAAAGACCGCGAATGGACACCCTCACACGAGGGCACCAATGGCGGCAGCGACACTGCCTACCTCGATGTGCTCTACGACAGCACTTACGGCACCGTCACCATCACCGACGACAGCGGCAACGAATATGGCCACGGCTCCAAGGCGCCCAAATACGCCACTATGCACATCAACGCCGCGCCCGCTGCCGGCTACAAGATGCAATCATTCACTCTCAACGATGATGAGGCACAAACCGGCGACACATTCACCATGCCGGGCATATACACCAAGCTGCGCATCACCTTTGCCGAGACCGGAGGCATCGATGACACTGCTGCAGCCGCCATAAAGATAGGCGCCTCGCACCGTCAGATTATCGTGACCGCTCCCGGCAAGGCTAAGGCCGAAGTGTACAGCCTGACGGGTGCTGCTGTAGCATCGTCAAACTTTGACGGTGCTGACGCAATCAGCGTGGCTGCCGGCACCTATCTGGTGAAGGTCACCACAGCAGACGCTTCGCAGGCTGACGTTGTAATCGTCAAGTAAGCGAACGACGCTATCTCGCATAGCTACAACCACCATTATTAACAGAGAGGCCGCGCCGACAAAATGGCGCGGCCTCTCGCATTTTTTGCTTTTTTACCAATACATTCTCACCAAAAAATTGCACCATTGAAATAATTTTACTAATTTTGAAAATAATTTCAACGCATAATCATATAAGACAAATAGGTTTTTACCATTATGAACAATAACGATTTTCGCAAATTTGCCACTCGTCACATCGGCATCAATCCTCTAACGCTTGACCAATACGTGTCAACGGTCAATCATACAGCCACAGCGAGCTACATCAGCCCAAGCATCATCGAAGAGCGCCAGCTCAATGTGGCGCAGATGGACGTGTTCTCTCGCCTGATGATGGATCGCATCATCTTTTTAGGCACCGATGTCAACGATTACACAGCCAACGTAATCCAAGCACAGCTGCTGTATCTTGACTCATCAGACCCCGGCAAAGACGTCACCATATACATCAACTCGCCCGGCGGGTCAGTGTATGCCGGCCTGGGCATCTATGACACCATGCAATATATAGGTAGCGACGTGGCCACCGTGTGCACGGGTATGGCAGCATCAATGGCCGCCGTGCTGCTGGTGGCCGGCGCCAAAGGCAAGCGCTTTGCCCTGCGCCACTCACGTGTGATGATACACCAGCCTATGGGCGGCGCTCAAGGCCAGGCCTCAGACATAGAAATCACAGCTCGCGAGATACGCAAGCTCAAAGATGAGCTTTACCACATCATATCAGACCACTCGGGTCAGCCCTTCGATAAAGTGGAGAAAGACTCAGACCGTGACTACTGGATGACAGCTCAG
>SAMEA3663036__coassemble_786_pt1 | contig 13334 bp, 13 predicted proteins | sample SAMEA3663036__metabat2_low_PE_026 | metagenome-assembled genome bin SAMEA3663036 (sample SAMEA3663036) | pig gut metagenome | biome: pig gut; feature: pig-associated habitat; material: faeces | place: France | collected 2012 | reverse complement strand
TATCGACTCACAATTGTTGAGTAGCAATTTAGCCAGCGCGGTAGCCCATGAGCCGCCGCCGAGCACTGCTATTTTACCCGGGAAGTCCATAGTATCACTGCTGCTCGTTGGTGGTGTCGTCAGCGGCTTTTTCCGCTTTTTTCTCCGGACGCATCTGCGGGAAGAGCAGCACCTCCTGGATAGCCTCCTGGCCCGTCATCAGCATCACTAAGCGGTCCATACCGATGCCCATGCCCGATGTGGGTGGCATGCCGTATTCCAAGGCGCGGATAAAGTCGCCATCGATAATCATGGCCTCATCGTCGCCCTTCTCGCTCAGGCGCATCTGCTCCACAAAGCGCTCATATTGGTCTATCGGGTCGTTAAGCTCCGAGTAGGCGTTGGCGAGCTCTTTGCCGTTGACCATCAGCTCAAAGCGCTCAGTCAGCTCGGGGTTATTGCGATGGCGCTTGGTCAGCGGCGACATCTCTATGGGGTAGTCGGTGATGAATGTGGGCTGTATGTATTTACCTTCACACTTCTCGCCGAAGATTTCATCGATGAGCTTGCCTTTACCCATCGATGCATCTACTTCGATGCCTAACTGACGGCACACGCCGCGCAGCTGCTCCTCATCCATGCCCGTGATGTCGATGCCGGTGTGGTCGAGTATGGCTTGTGTCATCGTCACGCGAGGGAATGGCGCTTTGAAGGATATCACCTTGTCGCCTACCTTGACCTCCGTGGTGCCGTTGACGTCATAGCATATCTTCTCGAGCATCTGCTCGGTGAAGGTCATCATCCAGTTGTAGTCTTTATAGGAGACATATATCTCCATGCAGGTAAACTCGGGATTGTGGGTGCGGTCCATACCCTCGTTGCGGAAGTTCTTTGAGAACTCATACACGCCCTCAAAGCCGCCCACTATCAGGCGCTTGAGATACAGCTCATCGGCGATGCGCAGATACAGCGGTATGTCCAGCGCATTGTGGTGAGTGATAAACGGACGCGCCGACGCCCCGCCGGGTATCGACTGCAGGATAGGCGTCTCCACCTCCACATAACCGGCGGCATTGAAGTACTCGCGCATTGACGAATACACCCTTGTGCGCTTGATGAAGATGTCTTTAATGCCGTTGTTAACCACCAAATCTACATAGCGGCGACGATAGCGCAGCTCTGGGTCGTCAAAGGCGTCGTAGGTCACACCGTCCTTAACCTTGACCACGGGCAGCGGGCGCAGCGACTTTGACAGCACCGTCAGCTCTTGGGCGTGCACGGAGATTTCGCCCGTCTGCGTCCTGAACACATAGCCCTTGACGCCGATAAAGTCGCCTATATCAAGCAGTTTCTTGAACACCACATTGTACATATCCTTATCCTCGCCCGGGCATATCTCATCGCGCGAGATGTAGATTTGCACCCTGCCGTTGGCGTCTTGCAGGCTCACAAACGAGGCCTTGCCCATAATGCGGCGCGTCATAATGCGCCCGGCTACCGTGACCTCGCGGCGCGGGGCATCATCGCTGAACGATGCTTTTATCTCATCGCTGTGTCCGGTAACTACATATTCGGCTGCGGGATAGGGGTCTATGCCCAGCTCGCGCATCTTGGCAAGCGAGGCGCGGCGTATTTGCTCTTGTTCGCTTAATTCTTGGGGGTTCATATCTGTGGGATATATTTTCTTTTTTGAAACATTTCTGCAAAATTAGCGATTTTTTGCCTAATTCCCAAACATTTTGCCACATTAGGCCGCACGCCCTCACTTTATTACGCTCGCCTTTGCCATTATTTCAGGGATTTTGAGTAATTTTGCACCTATGCATAACAATGACACACCACAGCACGACAATCGCCGTCACACGGGCGGCGGTGGCGGCGCCACCGCCTTCACCGCCGCGTGCAACGCTCCGCTGATTGAGGTGGTGATGAAATGTCTCGACGGCATCAGCCGCACTAAAGCGAAGACCATCATCGCCAAGGGCGCCGTCACCATCGACGGCACGGTAATGAAGCAACCCACGGCGATAGTGAGCGCCGGGGCGGCCGTGCGCATCGCAAAGAAGCCATCGGTAGCCGCGCAGCAGTTTGACTACTCTCCTTACTTCTCTGTAGTGTATGAAGACGACGATGTCATCGTGGTCAATAAGGCCGCCGACGTGCTATCGGCTGACGTAGGCACTGAAGGCCCAAACCTCAAAGACCTCCTCGACAAATACTTCACCATCGTCAGGGAAGAGCAGTGCCGAGCGCACTTGGTGCACCGCCTCGATGCACGCACCACAGGCCTCATGATGTATGCCAAGAGCGCACGCACTCAGCAGGCCCTCACCGCCAACTGGCGCAAGACCATCATCGACCGCCGATATGTGGCTGTCGTAGAAGGCGAGATGGAGCAAGACGCCGGCTCCGTGAAGAGCTGGCTCAAGGATACCGACACGCGCAAGATGCTAAGCTCTCGCCACGACAACGGCGGCAAATGGGCCCATACTGACTGGCGTGTGCTACGCCGCCACGACGGCCTCACGCTCGTGGAGCTGCACCTCCACACCGGGCGCAAAAACCAAATCCGCGCTCACATGTCTGACCTCCACCACCCTATCGTGGGCGACTACAAGTACGGAGCACGCATACCCAAAGTCATGCGCCTGTGTCTCCACGCCTACAAGCTCGCCTTCTACCACCCGCGCTCTCACAAGCCGCTGAGCTTTGAGACGCCCGTGCCGCCGCTCTTTGAGGCGATGATGCGCCAATAGCCACACCTTTGCCTTTATCAGCAAAAAGTTGGCTTTTATCGCACACAGAGCGTTTTTTTAGCCGCCCGGCGCTGTTTTATCCCGATTTATGTGTAACTTTGCAAGCTAAATAATTTTTCTTTTGCAATGGCTGAAATCAAAATTGCAGGCATCATGCGCGCCGGGGCGTTCTCGCCTAACCACATCGGCACCGATGCTGCCATACTTAACCTTGTGGCCGACCAGCTGCGCAAACGCGGCTGCGAGGTCAATATATACAGCGAGGAGCAATTCATCGCCGGTGCTGTCAGCGAGCGCATTATCCTCAATATGTGCCGCGAGCAGCGTTCTATCAGGCTGCTGCAGCAGGCTGAAGATGCCGGCTTGATAGTCATAAACTCGGGCTATGCAATCGAGAATTGCACGCGCGAGCGAATGACACGCATTTTGATGGGCTCAAACATACCATACCCCGACACGCTGATTGTAGATACCGACGAGGCCATTCGCGACCGGCTCGTGCAGGCCGGCTTCGAGCGCTGCTGGATTAAGCGCGGCGACTTCCACACCATGCACAAAGAAGACGTGAGCTTCGTTCGGCACCCCGAGGAGGCGCAAGAGGTGCTCCAAGAGTACTTCCTACGTGGCATCAAGCGCGCCGTGATTAATCGCCACCTCGAAGGCGACCTCGTCAAGTTTTACGGCGTCAGAGGCACTCCTTTCTTCTACCACTTCTACCCACTCATCAACGGCCACAGCAAATACGGCCAGGAGACCACCAACGGCACCCCAAAAGGCATTTCCATCGATGAGCAGCACATTCAAGACGTATGCAAAAAAGCCGCCGACATCCTCGGTGTGGACATCTATGGCGGCGACTGCATCGTCTCTGCCGACGGCACCATGCGCATCATCGACTTCAACGACTGGCCTTCGTTTGCCCCGTGCCGCAACGAGGCGGCACCCCTGATTGCCAAATTCATCATGAGCACCATCAAAAAGCGCCTCAAGGCTTAACACTCCGCTATCACAATCTATCGCCAAAATCCGTCCTTGATTATCCATGAGCACAACAGAGAAATCTCAAAATAGACCCGCGGAGAAATTTCCGCTCTTCCCCAAGATGATAGCCACATCGCTGGGCGTGGGCTTTCTGCCCGTAGCGCCGGGCACCTGGGGCGCCATCTTAGCTATCATTCTGTGGCTGCCACTGTACCTGTGGGCCGAGCCTATCGTCACCCTCAGCGTGACGGCCGCCGCCGTGGTCATCTTCACCATCGCCGGCACCTGGGCCAGCTCCATCAGCGAGCGTTATTGGGGCAAAGACCCCGTGGTGGCTTGTGTCGATGAGACCGTGGGCCAGTGGATTTCGATGCTTCCCATAACCTCGGTGGCTACCGATGCGTGGTGGCTCGTGGCGCTATCGCTGGCGCTGTTCAGATTTTTTGACATCGTAAAGCCCCTGGGCATCAGAGCCATGGAGCGCCTCCCTAAAGGCTACGGCATGATGGCTGACGACATCCTCGCCGGCATCTACACTGCAGCCATTATCATCGCAATAAAGTTAGCGCTATGACAGCATCACCTCAATCTCACGCTAAAACGACCGGCAAGGGCGGTAAGATTGCCGACAAGATTATCAACGGCGGCGGTTGGTTCACATTCCTGCGCTCCACTATATCATCGCAGATAGCTTCGTGGACTGACCTCGCCACCAGTATGCTGTTTTATGCTTTCATATTCACCGCCCTCGACCCCTTCTATCGCTCAAACCTATCGGTGGCCGTGGGAGCCGTGGCCGGCGGCATCGTCAACTGCTGCATCAACTACAAGTTTACATTCCACGCCAAAGGCCAGTCTGTAAGGTCTGTCGCCGTGAAATATGCCATGGTGTGGACCGGCTCGCTGCTCCTCAATATGTATGGCACCACAGGCCTCGCCACACTCCTCTCACAATGGCAGTGGCTCCTGGACATGGGATTCACCGCCGACGGCATCTTCGCCGCTGCACGCCTCGTTGCATCGCTCGTGGTGTCGCTCGCGTGGAACTTTGTGCTCCAGCGCAACTTTGTATATCGCCCCTCGCCTTTTGACCGCTACGCCATTAGCCTTACTGATGCCTTTGTGCCCCGGCGCCGCCGGCAATCCCATAACAAACAGAAATAACATACACAATATCAATACATACACCATAACGAAATGTCAGATAAAAGCACATTCAATAAGTGTCGCGATGCCTTACAGCAAGGCATCTACGCTGTCATTAACCCCTTTGTGCGCCTGCTCATAAAGATAGGGGTCACACCCAACATCGTCACCACGATAGGACTGCTGGGCAACGCTGCTGCCACTGCCGTGCTGATATATGCCACGATGCAGCTCGTCAAGAGCGGCCCCGATTTCAGTATGCTCACCATCGCAGGCATTCTCATTATGGGCTTCTCGCTGTTTGATATGCTCGACGGCCAGGTGGCGCGCCTCGGCAATATGGCTTCTACATTCGGCGCGCTATATGACTCCGTGCTCGACAGATACTGCGAGATGCTCACACTCGGAGGCATCGCCTTCTATCTCCTGGGCATGGGCTCTATCTGGGGCGCGCTCATCACATTCCTGGCTCTGATAGGCTCAGTGATGGTGAGCTATGTGCGCGCTCGTGCCGAAGGCCTCGACATTGAGTGCAAGGTAGGGCTGATGCAGCGCCCGGAGCGCGTGGTCGTAACAGCCATCGCCCTCATCGCCGCCGGCATCGCCCGCGAGACCATGGTGCTCATCGTAGCCATGGCTATCATTGCCGTGCTCGCTAACCTTACCGCATTCTGGCGCGTAGCCCACTGCCATCGGCAGCTCGCCCGCAAAAACAATACCGCCAACAAGACCCTCTGATGGCTATCACCTCCGCTTTCTCCATGTCCTCGCGACGCGAGCTAATATGCGCCATCGCCGCCATTGCCCTGTGGCTCGGCGTCACGGCCGCCTTTGTGGGCCTGCGCCCGGAGCACGGGCTGCTGGCATTTGCGATGCTCGCGCTGTTCATTCCCTCAGCCCCATCGCGCCGGCTGGTGGTGGCGCTGCTGCCCTTCTTCGTCTTCGGTGTGTCGTATGACTGGATGAACATTGTGCCCAACTACACGGTCAACCCCGTCGATGTCGCCGGCATATACAACGCCGAAAAAGCCCTCTTCGGCATCACCGATGCCGCCGGAGCCGTCCTCACCCCCAACGAGTTTTTTGCCCTGCACCACTGCTCGGCCATGGACTTCATGGCCGGCGTGTTCTATCTCTGCTGGGTGCCCGTGCCCATCATCTTCGGCATCTGGCTATACTACAAAGGGCTGCGCACGGCCTACCTCCACTTCGCGCTGGTGTTCCTATTAGTCAACCTGCTGGGATTTGCCGTGTATTACGTCCACCCGGCTGCACCGCCGTGGTATGTGGCCTCGCATGGCTTCGACGCTATCCCCGGCACGCTCGGCGAAGTAGCCGGCCTCGGCCGTTTCGACGACATCACCGGCCTCGGCATATTCCACGGCCTATATTCGCGCAACGCCAACGTATTCGCCGCCGTGCCGTCGCTCCACTCGGCTTACACATTCGTGGCGCTGCTGTATGCCCTGCGCTACCACAGCTCAAAAGCGTGGATTGCCGCCCTCGCAGTGATAACGGTAGGGATATGGTTCACTGCCGTATATACCTCTCACCACTATATCATCGACGTGCTCGCCGGCATAGCTTGCGCCATCATCGGCTATATCATCTTTGAATACGCCATCGCAATAATCCCCGCCGTCAAGCGAGCTCTCGCCCGCTATGCGGCCTACATCTCGGCCTGACACGCCGGCACCTTTCCACCACTCTCTACAATCTCACAACAGACTCCACAAATATATACATATATATACAACAATCACTTATGGATACCAAACCTACAGCCGACTACGAGATACGCCCCGATGTGCTCAATTATGACGACATCCGTCAGATGGTGCCCAAGCTCGACGGACATCCGAAGCTCGTCAATTGGCTGCTGCACTTCTTATCAGTGGATAAGGTCAACGACGTGCATGGCAGGTTTTGTGACACCCCCGGGCCTGAATTTGTGCGCCGACTGCTCTTTGACGGCTTCAACATCTCACTGCGCATCGACAACGAGAGCGTCCTCGACAACCTACCCCAAGGCGCTTTCATCACCGTGAGCAACCACCCCTTCGGCGCCCTCGACGGCATATCCCTCATACATATCATAGCCTCGCGACGGCCACAGTTTAAGGTCATGGTAAATATGATTCTCAACAAAATCAGCGCCATGAGGCCCAACTTCATCGCCGTAGATGCCTGGGCGTCTAACGACCCCGCCAAACGCGCCGTATCGGTCAACGGCATCCGCCAAGCACTGCGCCAGCTCAAGGACGGCGAGCCCGTAGGCTTCTTCCCCGCCGGTGCCATGAGCAAGACCACCCTGCGCGATGGCCTCCAGGACCGTCCCTGGCAGGACTCTATCCTCCAAATAATCCACCGCGCCAAGGTGCCGGTGATACCAATATTCTTCCACGGCAGCAACAGCTGGTGGTGCAACTTCCTCGGCCACGCATGCTGGCCCGCGCGCTCGCTGAGACTACCCGCCGAGGTATTCCGCAAATGCGGCACCGAGCTGCACATCAGCATCGGCGACCCCATCATGCCCGACGAGCAGGCCGCCCACGGCGCCACGCCTCAAGAGTTGGGAGCTTACCTCAGAGCCAAGACCTACGCCCTCCGCAGCCTCAAATGAGCATTGCCCACCACTACTTTAACACCTCACCCTATTATGCAATCACACACCTCTGCTGACGAAAATACGCGCGCTCGTTCCTCATACCGCGACTCGCTAAAGTCGATGGACACCGAGGAGCACATTGACCTCGCTTTCTATCGCCCCATAGGATATGTGTGGGCTTGCCTCGCGCGGCGACTCGGCATCACACCAAATGCCATCACCATCGCCGCCATCATCCTCGGCATCGCAGCCGGCGTCGCCTTCTATTTTGACAATATGTGGGTCAACGTCGCAGGTATGCTTCTCCTCATCTGGGCCAACAGCTTTGACAGTGCCGACGGACAGCTGGCGCGCATGACTCACCAATACTCGCGCCTGGGGCGCATCCTCGACGGCCTCTGCGGTGACATCTGGTTCTTTGTCATTTACGCCGCCATCTGCCTCCGCGAGAATGTCACTTCTGAGTTTTTCATCGCTCACCCATGGGCCATCTGGCTCATCGCTGCCGTAACCGGTGTGTGCCACGCCAAGCAAGCAGCCATGGCCGACTACTACCGCCAGTTTCACCTATTCTTCCTCAAAGGTGCCGAAGGCAGCGAGCTCGAACGCGCCGACGACCTCAAGGAGCGCCTCGCCGCAATACCCTGGCGCGGCAACTTCTGGAAGAAACTCACTCTCAAGTTTTACACCAACTACACCATCAACCAGGAGGCTTGGACGCCCGCCATGCAGCGCCTGCGCCGACAGCTCGAGGTCTCGTTTGCCGACTCTGACATCGCCCCGCAGTTCCGCAGCGACTTCCGCAGCCTGAGCCTCCCACTGATGAAATACACCAACATCTTATCCTTCAATTGGCGCACCATTGCGCTCTTCTGCTCGCTCTTTGCTTGCATGCCTTGGCTTTACTTCGCCTTCGAGCTCGTGGTGCTCAACGCCCTGCTCATATACATGATGTATCGCCACGAAGCTTTTTGCGCCAAACTCACTCAAGACCTCAAAGATGGAAAATATTCCCGGCCTTAAAGGCATCATCATGGACTATGGCGGCACTATCGACAGCCGCGGTGACCACTGGAGCGAAATCATCTTCGACGCCTACCGTCAAGCCGACGTGGATATCGACAAGGCGCGTTTCCGCGATGCCTTTGCCGTGGCTGAGCGACGCCTCGCCCTCTCCCGACAGATTGAGCCTAACGACAATTTTTTCATCACCCTCTGCAAGAAGATAGCCATCCAGCTCTATTGGCTCGCTACGCAGGCCGAGCTGACACCCGGACAGCGCGCTTACTTTGACACCCTGCTGCCATCTGACGGGCAGCCACTGCTCTCGCTCGCTGACATGATTGCATCGCAGTGCTACGAGCACGCTCGCCAATGCATCGAGAGCGCTCGTCCCGCCCTCGAAGCCCTCGCCGCAGCCTACCCTATGGTCCTGGTAAGCAATTTCTACGGCAACATCGACACCGTGCTGTGCGACTTCCGCATCCGACACCTCTTCGCCGGCATCATCGAGAGCGCCGTGGTGGGCGTCCGAAAGCCTGACCCACGCATCTTCTCCCTCGGCCTCACGGTCCTCGACTGCCGCCCGGACCAAGCCCTCGTCGTCGGCGACAGCCTCCGCAAAGACATTTACCCCGCCGAGAGCCTCGGCTGCCACACCGCCTGGATTAAAGGACGCGCCTGGTCTGACGAGGACAATGCCGCCACTCACCCCTCGCAAGTCGCCGACCTGCATGAGATAGCCGCAGCCATCGCCACTCGCTGACCCCCCTCTTGCCTCAATTAGTCTATTTAGCCCTATTTGAGCCAAAAACAGCCCTACACTTAATTACACTTAATTAACTCTTACACACCCAAAACCACCACTATTTAACCCTTTATAACTATTACAGCTATTTCTTAGAGTAATTTTACAAATTTTCAATTGTTTTATACTCCAAATTTTTTAGCAATTCAAAAAGTATATGTACTTTTGGGGGCTGAAATCAAAGTGCCCTCTGCAGTGGGTGCTTTTCAGCGCTTTTTTTAATCACGCAATCAAATAATTCAAACCAAAATTATATTTTTTAAGAAATGAGCAATAGCAATGTTAAGCCCGCTGAGGGCAAGCTCGGTGTGATGGTCGTCGGTCTCGGCGCCGTTACTACCACGTTCATGACAGGTGTGCTGATGGTGCGCAAGGGTCTTGCTAAACCCGTCGGCTCTATGACCCAATACGACAAAATCCGTGTCGGTAAGGGTGCTGACAAGAAATATCTCAAATATGACGAGATAGTGCCGATGGCTAAGCTCGACGACATCGTTTTCGCCGCTTGGGACGTTTATCCCGCTAACGCTTATGAGTCAGCTATCAACGCTGAAGTTCTCAAAGAGAAAGATATCAACCCCGTTAAGGATGAGCTCCTCGCTATCAAGCCCCTCAAGGCTGCTTTCGACAAAAACTACGCTAAGCGCCTCGACGGCGACAACGTGAAGACTGTCAAAGACCGCTGGGACATGACTGAGCAAATCCGCGAGGATATCCGCAACTTCAAGAAGGAAAGCGGCGTCAACCGCGTTGTTGTCCTCTGGGCCGCTTCTACCGAAATCTACGTCCCCGTTGATGAGAAGGTACACGGCTCGCTCGCTGCACTCGAGGCCGCTATGAAAGCCGACGACAAAGAGCACATCGCTCCATCTATGTGCTACGCTTACGCCGCTCTCTCTGAAGGATGCCCCTTCATCATGGGTGCCCCCAACACCACCGTCGATATCCCCGCTATGTGGGAGCTCAGCGCCAAGACCGGTATGCCTATCGCCGGTAAGGACTTCAAGACCGGTCAGACTCTCGTGAAGTCTGGCTTCGCGCCTATCATCGGCACGCGATGCCTCGGCCTCGCCGGTTGGTTCTCTACCAACATCCTCGGAAACCGCGACGGCCTCGTGCTCGACGAGCCTGCAAACTTCCACACCAAGGAAGTCAGCAAGCTCTCTACGCTGGAGTCTATCCTCGTCCCCGAAGAGCAGCCCGACCTCTACACAAACTACTACCACAAGGTGCGCATCAACTACTATCCCCCGCGCAACGACAACAAGGAAGGCTGGGACAACATCGACATCTTCGGCTGGATGGGCTACCCCATGCAGATTAAGATTAACTTCCTCTGCCGCGACTCTATCCTCGCCGCTCCCCTCTGCCTCGACCTCGTGCTCCTCAGCGACCTCGCTGCTCGCGCCGGCCGCTGCGGCATTCAGCGCTTCCTCAGCTTCTTCCTCAAGAGCCCCATGCACGACTACACCAAGAATGAGGTTCCCGTCAACCACCTCTTCCAGCAGTACGTCATGCTCAAAAACGCTATCCGCGAAATGGGTGGATATCCCGCTGACGAGGAAATCGACTAATACGCATATCTTTAGTATTGACCATAACCCATATTGTGATATCATCGCGTCGGCTCCGGCGCGATGATATCTTTTTTTGTAGCCGCTTCAACCACCGTCCGGAGTGCAAAAAACACTTAAATTCTTTGCTGCACCACGGAAAATGTGTAATTTTGAGTGTTAATCACCCCCACAACTACAGCTCTATGCATCACCCTGAAAACTCCGACGAATATAGCGGCCTCACCGTCAACAGCGGCGTGGCGCAGCCCCCTTCGGTCAATCCATACCTCAAGCCCCGGCGACGCCGGCCGCTCCCCTCTGCCTCCGAGCTCGTCGAGGGCATCACTCGCGGCGACGTCACCATGCTCAGCCGTGCCGTGACATTAGTGGAGAGCGTAGCTCCGGAGCACTATGCTATCGCACAAGAAGTCATCGAGAAATGCCTGCCGCTTTGCTGCGACTCACGCCGCATAGGCATCACCGGTGTCCCGGGCGCCGGAAAATCCACCTCGATTGACGTATTCGGCCTCCACGTGCTCCGCGGTGGTGGCAAGCTCGCCGTTCTCGCCATTGACCCATCAAGCGAACTTACCAAAGGCTCTATCCTCGGCGACAAGACGCGCATGGAGAAGCTCGCCGTGCATCCCAACGCTTTCATTCGCCCAAGCCCATCTGCCGGCTCGCTCGGCGGAGTGGCGCGCAAGACTCGCGAAACTATAGTGCTCTGCGAGGCCGCCGGGTACAACAACATCTTCGTGGAAACCGTTGGCGTCGGCCAGAGCGAGACTGCCGTACACTCCATGGTGGACTTCTTCCTCCTCATTCAGCTCGCCGGCACAGGCGACGAGCTCCAAGGCATCAAGCGAGGCATCATGGAGATGGCTGACGGCATCGTTATCAACAAAGCCGACGGCGACAATATCGGACCGGCACAGTTAGCGCAGGCCCAGTTCCGCTCGGCGCTGCACCTCTTCCCCACACCGCCATCGGGGTGGACTCCCGAGGTGCTAACTTACTCGGGATACTACGAGATAGGCATCGCCGAGGTATGGGACATGATTGACCGATACTTCGCCTTCGTAAAGAAAAACGGCTACTTCAGCCACAAGCGACGCGAGCAAGCGCGTTACTGGATGTACGAGAGCATCAACGAGCAGCTGCGTGCCAACTTCTACAACAACGCCCGGGTGCAGGAGCTACTCTCAGCCAACGAGGCCGAGGTGCTCGCCAACCGTCGCTCTTCATTCATCGCTGCGCGCCGCGTGCTCGACTACTACTTCCAACACCTTAACACCAACATCGACAAATGAAACGCTTCATCATCGCCACATATATCATTGCCCTACTGGGCATCGCTATGGCATCAGCCGCTAAGCCCGACACCTGCGGTCTGCAATTCGAAGAGATGACCTATGACTTCGGCACCGTCAAAGAAGAAGCCAAGACCGTGGTCCACGAATACCAATTTGTCAACACCTCCGATGAGGCCGTAGCCATCATCGCAGCTGCCGCAAGCTGCGGATGCACTCGCCCTACATTCGATGCAAAGCCCATTGCCCCCGGCAAGTCAGGCAAAATAAAAGTCACTTTCTACACCCGCGGCCAAGCCGGTGAGGTATCTAAGGACATCAAAGTGAAGGTGCGCAAGGCCTCGGCTAAGTCTGCCAAGCGTTTTACGCTCAAACTCACAGGTGTGGTCATTCCTCAAGATAAATGACTGCGGATGCATACATAGCATGGAACCATACCGTAACATTGCAAAACAAATGAGGGAGTGTCATCACGACACTCCCACATCAGATAATAAACCAATCATTATCACATTTCTTGCAATGGAAAAAGTAATTTTGCTATGTACTCTTATAACGCTGACCTGACTGAAAAAGTTCGCAATATTTGATAATTAACTTCATTTAACTATCGTGGGCGGATTTATAGCCCGAGCGTGGCGCTATCTTTGCATCGTAATCACAAACAAAGATCATATTACATAACACCACTACATATCCAAGCACTATGGAGAAATCAGACAAACCCAAGAAAGCCGCAAAGGCGGCTGCTTCAGACCCCAATGCTGCGCGGCGCGACGCCCTCGCCCAAGCTCTCGGTCGCATTGAGAAATCTTACGGTCGCGGCGCCGTCATGCGCCTCGGCGACGACAATATCGAAGACGTGGACGCTATCCCCAGCGGCTCCATCAGCCTCAACTATGCCCTCGGCGTCGGCGGATATCCCCGCGGCCGCATCATCGAGATTTACGGCCCCGAGTCTTCCGGTAAGACCACTCTCGCAATCCACGCCATCGCCGAGGCTCAGAAAGCCGGAGGCATCGCTGCCATCATCGACGCCGAGCACGCCTTTGACCGCTTCTACGCTCAATCGCTCGGCGTGGATATCAACAACCTGCTCATCTCGCAGCCCGACAACGGCGAGCAAGCCCTCGAAATAGCTGAGCAACTGATACGCTCATCTGCCATTGACATCTTGGTTGTGGACTCCGT
>SAMEA3663036__coassemble_772_pt1 | contig 13454 bp, 7 predicted proteins | sample SAMEA3663036__metabat2_low_PE_026 | metagenome-assembled genome bin SAMEA3663036 (sample SAMEA3663036) | pig gut metagenome | biome: pig gut; feature: pig-associated habitat; material: faeces | place: France | collected 2012 | reverse complement strand
ATCAAGTTTATGCTTTATTAACGAGAAGTTTTCTATAGGGGTGCTGAGTAGTTACATATCGTGGTATTGAATGTTAAATATATTATTTTTCTAATCCAAAAAATGAGGTTCAAAATGAAAAGAAGAGAAAGCAAAATTTAGACAAATAGCTGATAATCAAACTAAAATGTTTTCAAAAGGACAACGGCTCAACCATCGTCCTTTTAATATGTAAAACACTGATAATCAGATGTGTTGAAAATCTGCGTGGGGAAATAGACCGCCCGACCATACTTGCATAACGTTGTTGTAACTGTTATGAGGGGCAGGGGTCTCTTCAGACCTGTCCCCTGCACTCCTTTTTTTATAAAAACAGGTAATTAATAAAAAAATGACATGGCAAAAATGTTTGTTATATTAAACATTTTTGAGTAATTGTATACTCAATAACACACAATACATGGGCAAGAATACATTTGGTAAGATGATGCCAAGGGCTTTGACACAGCATCTGGAGCTTATGGGCGATACAGATTATTCTGGCACGTAAAAAAAGGGCATCTTTCTATGCAGGACATAGCAGACAGAGCTACCGCGACACGTCTGACAGTATCTAAGGTAGAACATGTATATTCTACGGTTTCCATGGGCTATTTATGCATGCATACTCTTTGCTCTTAACCCGTAAAAAGATATTACCCTGATAGCTGCTGATGACACTTTTTTGAGCCGGGCAGTGAATTAGGGCTGGCACCTATTACAGGAGCCAGCCCATTTTGGTCACTTTGCTTTTACCGCAAGACGACTACGGGCAAAAGCAATCATTGATTTAGCTGTCTGATAATGATTGACAGCAAAAAGATATTACAATGATGTATGCATCTTATTTATAGTTCACTTTCTCCTTAGTTGGCTGCTTTATGCGTGCCATGATGCTAATCGCGCCAGTGCCCTTTCCACCGGAGACACCTTCCCTGAGAACCCAGTGATAAATATAGTAGCTGTCGCCTTCCTTTACGATGAAATCAACGTCCATATTGCGTTGCATCACCTGATAGGGGTATTTCGGGTTCCTGGACTCAGACCACTGATTGGTGAGGAATATTGATTTGACGAAACGGTCGCCCCACATCTTGCGTGCTTCGGCATCGGCTTTGCTCTTCAGCGCAGCGGGAGCGCTCACGCCACGAGGCATCTCTACCGCCGGAGTAGCCGCGTCGTGACGAGCCTCAAGCAGTTCGCGGTATTTGTCCTTTATAGGCTCATAGAGGCGAACAAGGGCTGTGAATTCGCTCTTGTTCTTTTGTTTCTGGTAATCATCGCGGCTTTCGAGGTCGTCAAAAATGGTTTGTATCTCGCGACTGGTGATAATCATCTGCTCGATGTTGCCATTGCTCTCGTGCTTCTTGTATCGATTGATGCCGTTGTATGCTGCAGCTGCGATAGTGTTTAACGGCGTTACGCTGAGGGCCAGGCCCTCAGCCATTCGGTTGACGTCACGCCAGCGAGCTATGCGGTCAAATTCCTTCTCAAACAGATTGACTGATGTCCCGTCGCCCATTTTTGCAACATACTTCATCGGGTCTTCCATGTTCATCCTAATATCATTGCTGTCAAAAGCCTTTTCAGCAATACGAGCACGGACGAAGTGGTTGTAAGCGACATAGCTCATGGGGTCGGCGAAATATTCAGCATAGTATGAGCTGAGGAGCACATCCACTATGGGCACGTTGGTGTCGTCCTTATATTGGAGGAAATCAGCCATTAGGCCCTTCGTCCCGAATGGTCTGTCTGCCTCTTCGAGCAGTCGGCATACCTTAGCATAGACGATGATTGGAGCTTCGGCATCGGGGTCGTAGTAGTCCTTGTTAATATCAGCATAGTAAGGCTGATACGGGAATAGCTCCGGGCTGAGATGCTCCCAGACACCACGCATCTGAGCCGGCGACTTTGTGTAGTTCTTCTCCACGGTGGAGACGCTGGCCTTAGGGTCGGCTTCAAGAGCTTGAGCCGAGGGCATATAGTCCTTGGTATAAAGCTCCTGTATTCCGCCGAATGGTCCTTCAGACTGATTGGTAGAAGAGCTTGAGGCCTCTGACAGTCCTGAACGCTGGATTGCCGCGTCGGTGCTATTTACAACAGCATCAGTTGCCGTGTTCTCTACGCTCTTCCTGGCTTCCTTAGCTGACTTTTCCACTTTCTCCTTGGCTGCTTTCTTTGCCTTGTTGACGAGTTTGCCAAATTGGGCGTTTGTGGGAGCGGAGATTGCAACAGCCAGGGCTATGGTAGCCGACAATGCAACTATTTTTTTGAATGTCATAATTGAATTCAATAAAAATTATTATTGCTGTCCGATATAAGATGGCGATGCATGAAGAAATGGCTCGGATATCGCCGGCAAAAGGTGCCGGCCCGGATTCTTCTGCCCGGCTCTATATAGATTTATCGGACAGCAATAATTCAAAATAGGGTTATTACTTTATGATTTTCTTACCATCTACGATGTAAATACCGGCGGGCAGATCGTCAATTGATTTGTTGATGCGCATGCCTTGCAGATTGTAGATGCCTTGCATGTGTGAGGACACAGTGTCGGCTATGGGAGAGGTGATGCCGGAGTCGGTCCTTGTAATCTCTATAGATCCCACTATCAGCTCATCGTTATATACCACACCGCCTTTTACTAAGTCATACCGTGCGCCTTCAGGGTCGGTGATTTTGCAGTCTCTGAGGATGAGTGCATCAATAGGGTATATTGCATAGAAGTCGCCGCTGGTATCATAGCCTGCAGCTCTCACATTGGAGTTATTTATGGTGACAATATTTTCTTCATTGTAACTCATACCATATATTCCTGAATAATCACCGTCGAACACGACAGAGCAGTCATTGATGGTGAGAGCCTTTTTTATCACGATGCCAATCCATCCGAAGGCTTCGAGCTTACCTCCACCTGATATTGTGACGTTGCCGCTGCACCACAATGGGTATTTATTATACGATAAGATTTCAGAATTGCCTTTTACCACGATGTTGAGGTCGAGTTCTTTTAAAGTAGTCTCGATACCAATTATGCCCTCGCAATTAATGCTTGCATCTATGAGGTAAAGAGTGCTATTGGATGGGTCAAAGATCACTGTGCCGGAGACGCCATCGATGACGCTGAGGTCGGCGCGGTTGTCATCCGTAACCGCCACGCCGGCGATATAGAGGCCGTAATTTTTGGGGATTATCACCACTTTGTCAGTTACAACTACTCCGTCAACGGCTACGGCGCCGAGCGAGGCGTCATAAGCCGCACCTTTGGGTTGGTCGATTACGCAATCGTTGAGAGTGAGCGATACGATTTTGTCGATTGAACCATCGGGGCTTTTAGCCGTTACGTTGGCTTTGTTTATGGTGAGTGTCTCCATGGAGCCTCCAGATCCGGAAATGCCGCCCCATTTGCCTTCGGCATTGACCGTGCAACCGTCAATGGTGAGGTTTTTATATATAGTGATGCCGCAGATTTCAGCTGAGGTATTGAGAGTACCGTCGCCGGTGATTGTTATGTCACCAAGTAATTCCATTGCACTGTTGTCGGTTGAGACGATATTAACCGTGCCTTTTACCACGATGTTGCAGATGGCATCAACGTACACGGTTTCGACTCCGGGAAAATAAGATTCGATAGTGGCGTCCTCAAGTGTGAGGGTATTGGACTTGGGGTCGTAGCTCACCTTGCCGGTGACACCATCGATGACGCTCAGGTCGGCGCAGTTGTCAGAGTTGACAAATTCGCCGGCGATGCAAAGATCGTATGATTCAGCCGTAGTTTGTATCGGAGCTTTGGCTGAAGCATTCTTGTCAGCACATTTGCCTGTCAATCCGCTTTTGCCGCTGTTGAGGCTCTGCGCATTGGCCATTCCTGTCCACATTGTCGCTGCAAAGGCGAGGACGAGAGTAAGTAATGTTTTCTTTTTCATTTTTTTATTTGGCCTTCCCTTAACCTCTCGTGAGAGGAACGCCTTATAGGAGGCTCGGGGCGTTAGGGTATTAATATTAGGTTTTGGGTTATTTCTTAATGATTTTCTTGCCATCGATGATGTAAATACCGGCGGGCAGAGCATCGTAGCTCATGTCAAGACGCATGCCTTGCAGATTGTAGATGCCTTGCTTGTGTGAGAGCACAGTGTCGGCTATGGGAGAGGTGATGCCGGCGCCGTTAGGCTCAATCACCACTTCGTCTGTCACCACTACGCCGTCAAGGGCTACGGCGCCGAGCGAAGCGTCAAAAGCCGCGCCCGCAGGCTGGATGATTTCGCACCCGGTGAGACTCAGCGATACGACGTCGCAGATTGAACCAGTGGTGCCTTTAGCCTTTACGTTGGCGTTTTTTATGGTGAGTGTTTCTCTATCGCCTAGATCTCCGGCGATGCCCCATTTGCCATCGGCAGTGACCGTGCAGCCGTCAATAGTGAGGTTTGAAACTATATCGATGCCGCAGAGTGGCGATACGATATTGAGAGTGCCACCGCCGGTGATATTTGTGTCACCACCCAAGTATATGGCGACGTAAACGCTACCGGATGTGACGACATCAACCGTGCCTTTTACCTCGATATTGAGGTCAGTGGTGGTGTCGGATTGGATGCACATACCATCGCTGCTGATTGTGGCGTCCTCGAGTGTGAGGGTCTTGGTCTCGGGATTGTAGCTCACCGTGCCGGTCACGCCATCGATGACGCTCAGGTCGGCGCAGTTGGCAGAGTCGACCTTAGTGCTGGCGATATAGAGGCCGTAATCATTGGGGGTAATCACCACTTCGTCTGTCACCTTTACTCCGTCAAGAGCTACGGCGCGGAGCGAGGCGTCATAAACCGCGCCTTGGGGCTGTGTGATTTCGCACTTGGTGAGATTCAGCGCTACGATGTCGCAGATTGAACCAACGATGCCTTTAACCTTTACTTCGGCGTTGTTTATGGTGAGTGTCTCGCTATAGCCTCCAATTCCGGTAATGCCCCATTTGCCTTCGGCAATGACCGTGCAACCATCAATGGTGAGGTTTGTATTTATCAGGATGCCACACCCATCAGCGCTAAGATGGAGAGTACCACTGCCGGTGATGACGGCTGCTTTATCGCAGCGGATTGCGTTGACGCTTGAAATTAAGCCAACCGAACCTTTGGTCTTGATGGTGATTTCATCCTCGGCGTAGATGCTTGTATTGTCAGCGCTATTGATGGTGGCGTCCTCGAGTGTGAGGGTCTTGGTCTCAGGATTGTAGCTCACCGTGCCGGTCACGCCATCGATGACGCTCAGGTCGGCGCAGTTGGCAGAGCTCACCCTAATGCCGGCGATATAGAGGTCGTACCTGATTGGGCTTATCAACACATAGCCGGTCACCTTTACTCCGTCAAGAGCTACGGCGCCGAGCGAAGCGTCAAAAGCCGCGCCCGCGGGCTGGATGATTTCGCACCCGGTGAGACTCAGCGCTACGATTTCGCCGATTGAGCATTCGGTGCCTTCAGCCGATACGTTGGCGTTGTTTATGGTTAGAGTCTCGCAGGTGCCTTCATTTCCGGCAATGCCCCATTTGCCATCGGCATTGACCGTGCAATCGTCAATGGTGAGGCTTTCAAGAAACTTAATGCCACAACTATTCTTTCCGATGATGTCGACCCTGCCGCCGCCGGTGATGACGGCTGCTTTCTCGCAGTGGATTCCGTTGACCTTTGACATAATGTTAACCATACCTTTGACCTCGATGGTGATTTCTTCCTCGGCGTAGATGCTTGTATTGTCAGAGCTATTGATGGTGGCGTTGTCGAGTGTGAGGGTCTTGGTCTCGGGATTGTAGCTCACAGTGCCGCTAACGACATCTATGACGCTCAGGTCGGCGCAGTTGGCAGAGTTCACCCTAATGCCGGCGATATAGAGGCCGTAATCTTTTGGGGTAATCTCCACTTCGTCTGTCACCACTACGCCGTCAAGGGCTACGGCGCGGAGCGAGGTGTCATAAGCCGCACCTTCGGGCTTGGTGATTACGCACTCGGTGAGAGTGAGCGATACGATGTCGCAGATTGAACCAGTGAAGCCTTTAGCCTTTACGTTGGCGTTTTTTATGGTGAGTGTCTCGCTCTTGCCTATATCTCCGGCGATGCCCCATTTGCCATCGGCAGTGACCGTGCAGCCGTCAATGGTGAGGTTTGTTGCTATATCGATGCCGCAGAGTGGCGATACGGTATTGAGAGTGCCACCACCGGTGATATTTGTGTCACCACCCAAGTATATGGCGACGAAACTGCCGGTTGTGACGACATTAACCGTGCCTTTTACCTCGATGTTGAGGTCAGTGGTGGTCGAGATGCCCACATATCCGGAGCTGTTGATTGCGGCATCCTCAAGAGTGAGGGTGCTGGTCTCAGGATTGTAGCTCACCGTGCCGGTCACGCCATCAATGACGCTCAGGTCGGTGCAGTTGTCAGAGTTGACCATAGTGCCGGCGATGCTAAGACCATATGTTTCAGCCGGAGAGGCTAACGGAGCTTTGGCTGAAACAGTCTTGTCTGCACATTTGCCTGCCAATACGCTTTTGCCGCTGTTGAGGCTCTGCGCATTGGCCATTCCTGTCCACATTGTCGCTGCAAAGGCGAGGACGAGAGTAAGTAATGTTTTCTTTTTCATATCTTTGGTATTGATTCTGTAAATCAATGTGTCGAAGGTTTTATCTCCGGCACTGTCGTTGATTATAAACCGGTAGTGAAGATGTTGAGGATCCGTTGCCAGAGTGAGCGACGTGAATATGCCCTTGAGCCGTCGCTTAACGTGTCAGAGGGCCCCTTGTGATAAGGGGTTGGCGACGGACTCTCGGCTCGATTATTGCCATTATCTGAGACACCACGACGGTCGAGCCCAATATCTATCAAATCACGTATAGTATCGAGCATCCTGAAACGGTCTTCAGCAATCTGCATATTGCGGCGCTGCTGTTCGGCTATTTCATTGTTGTCTTGCTGTCTCATATAAAGAGCGTTTTTATTATCATAGCGGAGTCAGTGCAGTCGAGGGTAACGGGGGCATATTACACAACATGCAGAGTGACGCCTAACATGTTGCAAAGGTAGGCGTGATAGGCCCCCTCAGGCATTGCAAAATCTGCCAAAAATCTTGCAAAATCGGACATTTTGCATTTTTCGCGTCTTGCAAAATCAGACATCCGGCCGACACAACAATTTGGTATATAGCGCGTTGCGTCTGATATGCCAATAAGTATCATCAAATGGCTGTGTCTGAGTCGCGAAGTGACTTTTGAGTCCTTGGCTCATAGATTATTTGCCGCAATTATGTGTGATGGTGACACTGTATCGCGATTGATTATGGCGATTTTTTTGTATTTTTTTATGATGATTTATTAATAAATTGTAACTTTGTGCTCAGAACTATTCCAATCATTCCATCTGCTTTTACAATATTTTATGACATATCTCAAAAGATACATAGACAACAAATTGGGCGAGTGGTGCATAGAAACACGCCGCAAGTTGTTGTTGATAGAGCGTGGCACACACACGGCCTTAATGGCAGCATTATGTGTGATATGCACGTCGCTCATCATCTCATGTGACAACGCCGAGAGAGGCTCGACAGGCATTGACGATGCCAAAGCAAACGCCACAGACGGCATGGTTAATACAGCCGGTCAAGATGACACCATAGAAGACTTGCTCATAGTCTATGACACGCAGAGCAGAAATGAACAGCTCGTCACCGCTAACAAGATTTTTGACTTGCTATATCGCGAAGAAATGACCGACGAGCGCATCACCCTTACCTCCGCTACGCCCGCTGACAGTGTTGATATGATGGTATGGTATTGGTGCGGCGAGCATATGTGGTCAACACAGGACTATAGTCGGGGGCTGCTATATGCCGAAAAGGCATTGCCCCTGACCTACGAGTTGGGCGACTTGTCGCTCCAAAGCTACTGCGAACGCCTTGTGGGCCTTTTCTACTTCCGACAGTCAGACTATCCCAACGCCATCGCACATGTGAGCAAGAGTCTGGAATTGAGCAAGAAAGAAGGCAATATGAGCAATGTGGGCAGCGCGCTCAACACCCTGGCCGGTATCTGTTTGGCTGCAAAACAGCTCGATGAGGGAGAGAATTATATCCTTGAGGCTATTCGCTACTGTGAGGAAGCCAACGATTCTAACCTGCTGCCCATACGCTACGGCATGGCATCGGAGATATATCACGCAAAGAGAAACGATGTGCTCTCGCTGGAATATGCTCGCCGTGCATTGCATATTGATTCGCTACTGGGCAACACGGCAAGAATGGGCATTAGACTATCGCAGATGGCAGCAGCACAGATTGCCCTGAAACAGGTTGCAGCCGCCGAATTGTCTATCTCTCGCGCTATCCCCATTCTCGAAGAGGCCGGCAACGAGGTGTCGCTCTCTATTTGCCGTAACCAGATGGGCGAGTTGCTAAACCAACGAGGGGCACACGCCGAGGCTGCTTCTTATTTCAGAATGGCTGCCCTTTCATTTGCCGAACGCAATGACAAGTATAATGAGAGCCGCGCGCAGATGGGGCTGTATGAAGCACTTAAAGAGAGCAATCCCAATGAAGCAAGCATCCATTTGCTGCGATATGCCGCCTTGAAGGATTCGATTTATCACCATGAGGTGGAGCAAGCCATCAGCCAATACAATGTGAAATACAAAACCGATGAGTTGGCTCACAAACAAGAACAAGAGCGGATGGAGAAGCGTGTCATCCTTTTTGGAGCCATCGCATTGATAGCTCTGCTGCTACTCTTTGTGATTGTTGGTATAAACACGAGCCGTACTCGCAGACGTAACCTAATAGCCCTGAAAAAGCTCTCTGACCTGAGAGAGCAATTCTTCACCAATATTACACATGAGTTCCGCACGCCTCTAACAGTGATTCTCGGGCTGAGCAGAGACCTACAATCCAACGATGCCGCCGACGTCAGAGATAAAGCGCAATCCATCAATCGTCAGGGCAACGCTTTGTTAGAGCTAATCAACCAAATCTTGGACATTGCCAAAGTGAAGTCGGCTGTGGGCAACGCCGATTGGAGCAATGGAAATATTATGGCATACCTGACGATGATCGTAGAGAGCTATCACGACTATGCCAAAAGCCATAACATCAGGCTCATGTATCATATTGATGGCGAGGTGACGATGGACTTCGTGCCGGACTATGTGAACAAGGTAATGAACAATCTGCTGTCAAATGCATTCAAGTTCACGCCCGAAGATGGAGAGATATGGGTGAAGGCATGGCGCTGTGACAACTCTCTGTGCATTGACGTCAGCGACAATGGCAAAGGCATGGACAACGAAACGATTGCTCACGCCTTTGAGCCTTTCTTCCAAGCTGATAATGACTCGCGGCACAATGGCTCCGGTGTGGGGCTCGCTCTTGTAAAGCAGATTATAGATGCCGTGGGTGGCCACATATCTATCGAGAGCGTAGTGGGCAATGGCTCAACGTTCCATGTCTGCTTCCCTATAAGAAGTGCGATTAAGAAAGATTTTGACATAACGGCCGCCGAAAATACGATATCACTGCCCGTCGACATCGTTGAGCTTGACGACACCGATAGCTCTGATGACCGCAGCCGGCTCCTTATCATTGAGGACAACCACGACATCGCAGCTTATATCGGCGCTCAGTTGGCCGACAGATATGCCATCAGCTATGCCTCTAACGGCGACCAGGGTCTGGCAAAGGCACAGCAATTGGTGCCCGACCTCATCATTTCTGACCTGATGATGCCCGGTATTGATGGCCTGGAACTCTGCCGGCAAGTGCGTGCCAACAAAATCATCAATCATATACCTATCATCATCGTTACAGCAAAAATTTCGGAAGAGGAACGCATACGCGGACTCGAAGCAGGCGCAGACGCTTACCTCACGAAGCCTTTCAACGAAGATGAGCTGCGCACACGCGTGGATAAACTGCTCGAGGGACGACGCATACTGCAACAAAAGTATGCACAGGCCGCCATTGAGAACAAAGAGGTCAACCAGCCTGCCGCAACGGAGACCGAAAGTGCCAACATGCACTTCCTCAACAAAGTGTCAGATGTCATCTATTTGGAGCTCAACCGCAGCGGCAGTATCGATGTTTCGCTCGTTGCCTCAAACCTCTGCATGAGCAGCAGGCAATTTCACCGAAAGATGGTAGCGCTCACCGGTTACACGCCTACGGGATATATCCAGCGCATCAAGATTGCAAAGGCAAAGTCACTGCTCGACAGTAATCCGCAGATGAACTTCAATGAAGTGGCTGACCTCTCAGGCTTTGGCGACTACAGCAGCTTCGTGAGAGCGTTTAAGAGCATTTGTGGCATCACTCCTACCGAATACCGCCGACGCGACAAGCAGTAACAGCCGTGCTTAGCGGCTATGCACGATATGAATCTGCAGTGCGCTCAGCTCTCGACACCGCCGACGCCATCGTCACCAACGCCCGCCACTACCAGGCGCTCTGCCAAGCATCTGCCTCGCTCCACCGCTTGATACAAGCGCTGCAAGCCACAACACCCATCTCAGGCGTCTCCCTGGCGCCAAGACCGGCGCGAAGGCCGCAACCACCTGACCACCACCATCGACCTGCACACCTCTGTATCCTCACGCTTCTGCATCGGCAAGTAGTGGTTCTATCTTGCAAGGAATTTTTCTATCAGCAGGCGCAGCTGCCCTTGGGTTAAATTCGATGGACCAGCCTGCTCAATAAGGGGATACTCTTCTTTGTTTTGGGTAATAACGAATTTGCATTCTTTACCCTCAACCTCACAAAGAATATGGAAGTCGCCCTTATATGTTTGCGCTATATATACATTCTCAAAAAGGGCATCACCAATTATTATTGTCCGCAAAATTCTTGGAGGCAGATGAAAAATTAGGGCCGATGCCTATTGCAGGAGCCAGCCCATTATGTGGCTCAAACCGATTAGTTGAGCACTGGTGGTTAAAGCAATCTTGGATTTATTTGAATCCGTATTTGCTCTCAAATGTCATTACTGTGGCTTGAAGAGGTAATGGAAGATAGCTCATACCTTTATTTCTTATATCGTCCGGAATGCCAAAAAGAGCTTCTGCAATAGCTCCTGTGATACATCCTTGGAGATGGCGGAGCATGTTGGGTCAGGTAAGTTGGTTAATTGGGACAGAGATTGATGGGTCGAAAGGCCGGACTGAATGTTGCCGATACTCGGACAATCGACAGCGAAGGCTATCACATTCTTCTTTCAAAACGATTTGACAGGAATAGCGACGGCAGAAGAATTCACTTTGACTCCGCGTTGACCATGCTCGGACTCTCCGATGGTGACAACGCTTCAACCGGCTACGGCTACCCCGACATCGTCGATTTCATCGTTCAACACGTGAGCAATGTCGAGCAAAACTTGGAGGAACTGTTTCGCCGCGTGGCATTCTACATCATTGTAGGCAACTCCGACGACCATTTCCGCAATCATGGTTTTCTTTTGACACGCAAAGGTTGGGAACTCTCTCCGGCATACGACATCAACCCGACTCTCGCCGACAATCAAAGCCTACTGATAAACCGAGCTACAAGCAAATCCGACCTCAATATACTATTGGCATCCGCCGGAGATTATATGTTTTCATCTGATAAAGCTAAGAGCATTATCAACGAGGTAAAAGCAGCCATGAAATCGTGGCGCACAGAAGCCCGCAGAATAGGACTGTCCCAGCGCGACATAGACATGTTCGCACCTCGATTCGATAAATGGATTGAATAGTCAAACTTGTGATTACGAGAAAGTTTATATCTTTAGCAGGTCTTATGATAAAACCGATATTACTAAGAATCACGACAAGAACAGTGAAATTATGTAGGGAATCGCGCCATCATGTCGCGATTATTCAAAGATTTTTGCTAAATTTGTCGTGATAAACAATATTGATATGACCACAGAAATCGAAATATTGCAATTCTTACACTATAATCCACTCTCAAAGCGGGTAGATATCCTACCTTCCTTATCCAAGCAGATTAGCGACAGGACTCTAATGCGTATGCTTTCCGAAGCAACTGCCAAAGGACACATTGAGGTTGTTGGACGCGGACCCGCGACTCGCTATAGACTTACTCCGCAAGCGCATGTAACAATGGAGCTAAACCTCGATACATATTTCGACAAGGATGTGGACGAACGAGAAATGCAGGAGTCGTTCAATTTTGAGCTTATCAATGAAATTCTTCCCAATGTGAAGTTGTTTACCCAAGAAGAGCTACAACAGCTTGATGACGCGCAGGAACTGTTTCGTCAGCATCTATCAGAAATGTCCGAGGTGGAATACCGTAAAGAGATGGAACGTCTCGGAATTGATTTATCTTGGAAATCTTCGCAGATCGAGGGCAACACATACTCATTACTGGAGACAGAAAGATTGCTGAAAGAAAAACAGACAGCAAGCGGAAAGACAAAAGAAGAGGCCGTGATGCTACTCAATCATAAGGACGCACTCGACTTTATTCTTGATGTGCCGGACTATCTTAAAAATCTGACTGTTGCCCGTATTGAGGAGATTCATGCGTTGCTTACAAAAGAGTTAGGCGTTGAGAAAAACATACGTCATCGTCGCGTCGGCATAACCGGAACAAACTACACTCCACTTGATAATGAATTCCAGATCCGCGAAGCGCTTGAAGATGCTGTGCGACTCATTAATGGCAAGAGCAATATCTTCGAGAAAGCTCTTCTTGCGCTTGTTTTGCTCAGCTACATTCAGGCATTCACCGACGGCAACAAACGCACAGCAAGAATAGTGAGCAATGGTATTCTTATTGCCAATGGCAATTGCCCGATTTCATTCCGCACGGTGGATTCAATCGACTATAAAAAGGCCATGCTAATGTTCTATGAACAGAACAACATTGCCGCCTTCAAACGCATTTTCATCGACCAATTCCTCTTCGCCGTCAAAACATATTTTTAAATCAAAAATATATGAAATCGAAGGACGAAATAAAGGGCATATACCTGATAGAACGAATAAAAATTTCAGATAACGATCCTAAAAAATACTACATTGGCCAAGCATTAGATATTTTCAAACGTCTAAACCAGCATTGTGCAATAAAAAATCCAGGGATTGATGAGGCTCTTTGGAAATATGGTCCAGATAGTTTTTTATTTAGAATTTTGGAAGTCATAAAATCTCAAAAAGATTTGGACGCCTGTGAATCAAAATGGATTGATGCATATCGTGCAGAGTACGGAGATCGTAGTCTTTATAATATATCTCAAACCAGCAATCCGAGAACCAGAATAAATCCCGCTGTAAAGCAAGAGATTATTTCGTTGTTCAAGACGGATATTGGTCAAAGTATTTATGCCATTGCTGAGTGATATATCTTTTGACAAAATTCTTGGAGGCAGATGAAAAATTAGGGCCGATGCCTATTGCAGGAGCCAG
>SAMEA3663036__coassemble_771_pt1 | contig 13455 bp, 12 predicted proteins | sample SAMEA3663036__metabat2_low_PE_026 | metagenome-assembled genome bin SAMEA3663036 (sample SAMEA3663036) | pig gut metagenome | biome: pig gut; feature: pig-associated habitat; material: faeces | place: France | collected 2012 | reverse complement strand
CATAGCTGCCGGCGATTTTTGTTTTTTATTGTGGAAAAGCGCACGTGAGATTTGTCGCTGCAAAGGAGGTCGCTCTTTTGGGGTGAGGCGGTGCCGAACTCACATGGCCTTGAGGTTGGCGAAGAACTCTTCGCGCAGACGCACGTCATCGCTAAACACGCCGGCATAATCTACCGTCGTCGTTGACGAATCCTGCTTTTCCACCCCTCGCATCTTCATGCACAGATGCTCGCCATTGCATATCACTATCACGCCTTTGGCTCCTACCACATTCATGACTTCAGAGCATATCTGACCCGTCAGGCGCTCTTGCACTTGCAGCCGCCGGGCAAAGACATTGACTATACGGGCCAACTTGCTCAGCCCTACTATCTTACCATCGGGGATATATCCTATTGATACCCTCCCGAAGAAAGGCAATATATGATGCTCACACATTGAGTAAAACTCTATGTCCTTGACTATTATCATGCGCGAGCCATCATGCTCAAAGAGGGCTTGCTTCATGATTTGAGTGGCATCGGTGCGATACCCTGACGTCAGGTAATACAATGCCTTGGCGGCGCGTATGGGTGTCTTGGCAAGCCCCTCGCGCTCCACATCTTCGCCCACGAGTCGCAATATCTCGCGATAATGCTCGGCTATGGCTTCTATGCGTTGGTTGTCGGTCATGAGTGTCACTTTTTGGTAGGTGTCTTAGTCTGTGGCGTTGATGCGATCGCGCACTATGCGCAGCGATGATGCCGCAGCGGGGATGGCGGCGCGTATCTCTGACATCACATGCTCGGCCTCGGCGCGTGTGCGGAAGTCGCCTACCTTCACGCGCCAATATGGCGAATTGAAGACGACATACACACGATGCTGTGGGAAGCGTGCCTGCACCTGTGACTTCCTCACCTGAGCCGCATTCTTGGCCGTGCGCACATTATTATCATCAAACACCATGATACGATAGCCCGAACGGGCGGCGCGTGTAGGCTTAGCCACATCGGTCGTGGGCTCCACATCTGATGCCTCGCCCTGCTGCTCTGCCACAAGGCGAGCGTTAAGCGCTGCCGGCTGCTCTATGGTGATTGTGCCGGCGGCATTGATGCTATCTACTATCGTATTTTGTGCCGACAGCAGCGCCATAGGCATTGCTATCAACGATAATAATATGATGTGTCGCTTCATACTCCTTCTTAATAAAGTATATTTATAAAACAAATCTTGCACCGGGGCGCTCAGCAGTGAGAGCCACTATGTAGCGCCCGATGCAAGATGTGTAGTGTGTGAGTTATTGTCAAGCTTTATGAGACTTTATCAAAAGGCCTTGACAATGCCCATAAAGTCGGCGCACTTGAGCGAGGCGCCACCGATAAGGCCACCATCAACGTCGGGCTTTGCGAAGAGCTCGGCGGCATTGCTGGGCTTGCAGCTGCCACCATAGAGGATAGAGGTATTGTCGGCTACTTCTTTGCCATACTTCTCGGCGATGACGGCGCGGATGTGGGCGTGCATATCTTCTGCCTGGTCAGCGGTGGCTGTCTTGCCGGTGCCGATGGCCCATACAGGCTCGTAGGCGAGAATGATTTTGCCAAAGTCCTCGGCTGAGAGATTGAAGAGGCCATCTACGATTTGACCTTTGACCACGTCATTGTATGTGCCATTCTCACGTTCTTCGAGCACCTCACCGATGCAGAAGATGGGGGTCAGACCATTGGCCAGCGCCAGCGCTACCTTCTCGCGCAGCGTCTCTGCGGTCTCGCCGTAATACTGACGGCGCTCTGAGTGACCGAGGATCACATAGGTGGCACCCGTTGAGGCTACCATAGCGGCTGACACCTCACCGGTGTATGCACCTGATTTATGGTCTGCGCAATTCTCAGCACCGAGGCCGAGCTTGTTTTGGTCTATGACAGATGCTATGCTTGCGAGGTGGGTAAAAGGAGCGCAAACGATTACATCGCAGTTGGCTTTGAATCCGGCGAGAGCTTCATTTACTTCCTTGGCGAGAGCCACGCCTTCGGCAACGGTGGTATTCATCTTCCAGTTACCGGCAACGATATTCTTTCTCATTGTGATAGTATATATATATATTAGTTGTGTTGTTTATGAATTTCGGTGCAAATTTAGCAATTTTTCGGGGAATTACCACGACCTATAAGGCTAATTATTCGTGGTGACAGCCCTAAAAGGGCAATTATAATCATTCCGGCGAGATATAATAGCATAAGACGCCGGTTAGCAGCCCCATCATCAATAGCGGTAACGGCATCAAGAGCACTCTCCGAGCCGCTGTCGGTGAGGTCAATATCAAACCACCCGAGATTATATTTCCACTTTATCACGCCTTGCGACAGCATCAGCAATGCCGCATCGCCGCGCGCCACCTGCTTGATCGATGTGTCCTCAGCCTCATACACCTCAAAGGCCGGACGCACTATCGACAGCCAATCATCGCGCCGACTGTCATCAGCGCCTATTATCCCTACAAAACGGCAATCATGAGCCTCAGCGTATGATGCCAGCTCGTTGACAAATCGGCTGCGCGTCAGATATTCTATATCCGGCTCGTTGATGAGCAACAGCAGCAGGTCGTCCTCGCTGTCGCCCAGCACATAATCCGTAACATCTTCATCGCCATCATAGATTGTCAGATAAGCGTCATCATCACCGGCAGCTCCATCGCCGGCGGACGGCGCTACCGGGCCCACATAGGTCCATGTGCTGTCGGGCAGGCTATTGAGGCTGAAGGTGCGTGTCTCTCCGGCTTTTTCATATACATACTCCGGCGCGACGTCGATGCCTTGGCCGGCGGCGTTCAGCACCGTGCCCACCTTGTATGGTCTGAAATCAACCAAGGGCTGAAAGTTATAGCCGAAGAATGACAATGCCAGCGGATAGGCCACCGTAAGTATTATGGCCAGCCACTGTATGCCGGGGTGATATATTGAAGGCAGGCAACGGTTGCGCATCAGCAGCCACACGATAGCCGCAGCCACCACGATATTTTTCAGCAGCGTGGCCTCATTTGAGATGACCCACATCTCGCCAAAGCAGCCGCAATCGGCCACCGGCGACGCTATCGCTATATAACACGACAGCGGCAGCAGGAATGTCATCATCGCGGCAGCCATAACTACGGCAGCACGGCGCAGACAGCCCGTCAGCACCATGATGCCCACCACAAACTCCAGCGCGGCAAGCCCCACGGCGCCTATCAGTATTATCTCACGAGCCACATCGAAATGCCACGCGCTCAGGTACTCACCTATCTTATACACGCTGCCGTATGGGTCAATAGCCTTTGACCATCCTGACAGCACAAACGTGCCGCCCGCCACGAGGCGACACAGCGCCACCGTCAGCCGTATGATACTATTGCGCGCCGTCTCTTTCACGCCTCTTCGGTGAGCTTGATTATCGCAAAGATAGCATAGTTGAGCATATCCTGATAATTAGCATCAATGCCCTCCGACACTATCGTGCAGCCGTGGTTATCCTCTATCTCTTTTGTGCGCTGTATCTTGGTCAAAATCAGGTCAGTGTATGACAGCACTCGCATTGAGCGCCACGCCTCGCCATAGTCCTGGTTTTTGCGCATCATCAAGGCCTTTGTCTGCGAGGCATAATCGTCATATAGCGCCAGCGCCTCTTCGTTGGTGATATCTTTGCCGTCAGAGTATCCCTTGCTCAGCTGTATCAATCCTATTATCGAATAGTTGACGATGCCGATAAATTCGGGCAAGATGCCCTCGCCCACCGCCGTGTGTCCGCCGGCCACCTCAAGCGTGCGAATGCGCTTGGCTTTGATAAAGAGCTGGTCAGTCAATGCCGCCGGACGCAAGATGCGCCATGACGGGCCATAGTCTTTGAGCTTATCGGCAAACACGGCGCGGCAGCGTGCCAGCGCGCTGTCAAATTGTGCATTTGTATCAGCCATTGCTTTTACTTTGATTTCGTTATGCCTTTTGTAATATAACGCGCAGCAGCCTCACGCCGGCCGGAAACATTATTCCGCCATCTGCGAGGCTGCTGCCTTCATTTATTGGAGTGATTTCTCACGAATAGTCCGCGATGGTTACTTGCCCATACGGTTCTTCACATCTTGCAGTTTAGCCTCATCGTTGAGGTTGTAGTAAGCATTCTCAAGGTAGCGCAGCGCATCATAATTGTCAGGATTTACTGATGCTGCACGCTCAAGATACTCAGCTGCCTCGATGAAGAGAGGTTTGATCTTCTCCTCGCTGTATTTAGCCATCTCGGCGGGTGAGGTCGGGGCGGCATCGCTCACGCGGTAAGCTTCTTCGCAAAGCTCGCGGCCGTAGTTATACAGCGCCTGGTCGCTTTCGGGGTTTAGCTCGATAGCCTTGCGGAAATCGGCCTTTGCCTCTTCATATTTCTTGGTTTGGTCATAGAGCACGCCGCGCACCACATAATACTGTGCGTTGGAGGGGTCAATGTCAATGGCCTCATTGATGAGACCGAAGCATTTGTCAAAATCCTCTTTCTGCAGATAGTAGTTGATAATCTGGCCTATGTACTGCGGGTCTTCCTTGCCATAGAGGGGGAGAGCCTCCTGGGCGTATGCCAGCACTGCCTCGTTATTCTTAGCTGTCGAAGCCACCGCGATAGCATAGTCAAAGAGCTGCTTCTTGTTGTAACCCATAGCTTTAGCCTTGTCAAAAGCTTGCAGCGCAAGGTCGAGGCGGTCTGACTGCCATGCGGCAAGAGCCTGGTTAAAGCGTATCTCAGCCATAATTGTGTCAGGCTGCGCTGTCACCTTACCGGCGAAGGCAGGATTTTGAGGCAGTGTCACAAAGATTTCCCAGGCATCGTATGCGCCCTGATATTCTTTGATACCCCACGCCTTCAGCGCAATGTTATTGAAGTCGATATAGTGACCGGCAATCACGCTCACGATGTCTTTTGAATACTTGGTCTTCACCTTGCCCTTCTCATTTACCACGGTGTCCAGGGGGAGGGCTTTCATAAAGTGATTGTAGCCGGCCAGGAGGTCTTGCAGCATCACCTGCTCGCCGTTCTCAGGCAGCTTGTTGAACTGCTGGAGACCCAACAGATGGTCATACTCTGAAAAGGCGGCCTTGCCCGGAACGAAATATGTCTGTGCAAGGTCCTTGGTCTCTGCGTCAGAAAACGCGGGGGTGACAGCCTTCAGCACCTCTTGATAGGGGGCGCCGGCTTTCATCGCGCGCTCTGCGTCTTTTACCACGTTAAGTTGTGCCATCATGCCGATTGACGACAGTAGGCAAAGGCTTAATACCGGGAGTTTTTTCATGACTATAGTATTTTATGGAGATATATTGATTTATTTTTGTTTGCTGTCATTATGATATGTGGCGGCCTATTCCTCCGTGATGTTATCATCAGTGGGCACTGACATATCAGCGTCCGTCAAGCCGGGCAGAGCCTCGCCCTCGACCACACGCTCCGTCTCTATTTCCGGGTCAGTAGGCACGCAGCACACTGATGCTATCACATCGCCGCGCTTGTCAAGGTTGATGAGGCGCACGCCCTGTGTTGCTCGGCCACACACGCGCACATCGCTGACACGGATGCGCAGGGTGATGCCCGAGCGGTTGATAATCACAAGGTCGTTATCGTCATTGACACTTTCAAAGGCCACGAGCGAGCCGGTCTTCTCTGTCACATTGATAGTCTTGACGCCCTTGCCGCCTCGGTTGGTGATGCGATATTCGCCCAGTGGCGAGCGCTTGCCGAAGCCGTTCTGCGACACTACCATCACATTATTGGCGCTGTCGCTCGTCATAGCTATCATGCCTACCACCTCATCATCGCCGCCGTCAAGCATCATGCCGCGCACACCGGTGCTGACGCGTCCCATGGCGCGGATTTTTGACTCGTTGAAGCGGATGGCGCGACCATTGCGATTGGCCATCAATATCTCGCTGTTGCCATCGGTGAGCTCTACGCCGATGAGGCTGTCGCCTTCACGCATCACTATAGCCTTCTTACCTTTGACCATAATGCGGGCATACTCGCTCAGCGATGTCTTCTTCACCAAGCCATTGCGAGTTGCGAATACCAGGTAGTGTGTCGAGGTAAAGGCCTCATCGCCGAGCTGCTTGCATGCTATGTATGCGCGCACTTTGTCGCCGGCCTCGATGCTCAGCAGGTTCTGCAGCGCGCGGCCCTTGCTGTTCTTGGCGCCCTCAGGCAGCTCATATACCTTAAGCTTATACACCAGACCCTTATCCGTGAAGAAGAGCATAGTGCAGTGCATTGACGCCGTGTAGATATGCTCTATGAAGTCGGTGTCGCGTGTATCGCTGCCTTTAGCGCCCACGCCGCCACGGTTTTGAGCGCGAAATTCGCTCAGCGGAGTGCGCTTGATATATCCCAGGTGCGAGATGGTGATAATCATATCGTCATCAGCATAGAAGTCCTCGGCATTGAAGTCGCCGGCTGAATAGTCGATATCGGTGCGGCGCTCATCGCCATACTTGTCGCGTATCTCCTCCAGCTCCTCGCGTATCACCTTACGACACTCGGCCGGGTCGCTCAATATCAGCTGCAGCTCGGCTATCAGCTCCTCGAGCTTGCGATAGTCATCTTCGAGCTTGCTCTGCTCCATATGAGCCAGGCTGCGCAGCTTCATCTCCACGATGGCCTGGGTCTGTGCCTCGCTCAAGCCGAAGCGCTCAGAGAGGCGGCGGCGCGCATCTTCGGCATCGTCTGATGCTCTGATGATAGCGATGACCTCGTCGATGTGCTGGCTGGCAAGGATTAAGCCCTCAAGGATATGTGCACGCTTTTGTGCCTTCTCAAGCTCATATTTGGTGCGGCGTATCACCACATCGTGGCGGTGGTCCACAAACGCCTTGACGATTTGCTTAAGATTGAGCGTCTGCGGGCGGCCATCTACCAGCGCCACATTGTTGATGCTGAATGAGGCCTGCATCTGCGTCATCTTGTACAGCTTGTTGAGCACCACATTGGCGTTGGCGTCTTGACGCAGCTTTATCACGATGCGCATACCGCTGATATCCGACTCATCGTTGATGTCGGCGATGTCATCAAGCTTCTTCTCATTGACCAGGTCGGCTATATATTTAATGAGTTCGGCGCGGTTGACACCGTAGGGTATCTCTTTTACCACGATCTGGTCTCTGTTGTCCTCGGTCTCTATCTCGGCCTTGGCGCGCACCACAACGCGGCCGCGACCCGTCTCGTAGGCCTCGCGCACGCCGGCGTAGCCATAGATAGTGCCGCCGGTAGGGAAATCCGGCGCCGTGATATAGTGCATCAGCTCATCGATAGTGATGTCGGGGTTCTCAAGCAGCGCTATACAGCCATTGATTGACTCGGTGAGGTTGTGTGGTGCCATATTCGTAGCCATACCCACTGCGATACCCGAGGCACCATTGACAAGGAGGTTAGGAATGCGCGTGGGCAGCACCAACGGCTCCTTGCGCGTATTGTCATAGTTTGGCTGAAACTCCACGGTGTCGCTGTCGATGTCGCGCAGCATCTCCTCGCCTAAGCGTGCCAGGCGCACCTCGGTATAACGCATTGCCGCAGGTCCATCGCCGTCGATAGAGCCGAAGTTGCCGTGACCGTCAACGAGGGTGTAGCGCAGCGACCAATCCTGAGCCATACGCACCACCGTGTTGTATATTGATGAGTCGCCATGGGGGTGATAGTTACCCATCACCTCGCCCACCACCTTGGCTGATTTCTTGAACGGCTTGTTTGAGTTATTGCCCATCTCGTTCATGCCATACAGTGCACGACGATGCACCGGCTTCAAGCCATCACGCACATCAGGCAGCGCGCGCGACACAATGACCGACATCGAATAGTCGATGTAGGCCGTCTTCATCTCATTCTCAATGTTAATCTTAAAAATACGATCCTCTTCGAGCATATATTATTTCTTGTTTATTTCTATGTCTTTGACCCCGGCGGCGGGCACTGTATCCCACGGGGCAAATATCAAGCAAAGTTAAGCATTTTTTTTGAGAGAACCACTATTTCCATGCCCATAAACGCCGTTTTTTGGTTAATTTAATACACATCAACTATTAAAGAGATATTTCTTCGGCCCATATTAGCATTTTTTTGGATTTATCTCTACCCCACTATTTTGTCATTTACAAATAAATCACTAACTTTGCAGTCGATTTTCCAACAATCTAAATCATTTTTATTAACACAAATCAAAATCCATGCAGTACGAAACCGTTTTCATTTTAACTCCCGTTTTGTCTGATGAACAGATGAAGGAAGCGGTCGCTAAGTTCAGCAAGGTGCTCACCGACAACGGCGCATCTATCGTGAACACTGAGGAATGGGGCCTGCGCAAGCTCGCTTATCCCATCCAAAAAAAGTCAACCGGCTTCTACACCCTCATCGAGTTTGAAGGTGAGACCACCCTCGTCAAAAAGCTCGAGACAGCTTTCCGCCGCGACGAGCGTGTACTTCGTTTCCTCGTCTTCCGTCAGGACAAGTACGCCGCTGAGTACGCCGCTAAGCGTCGCAGCCTCAAAGGCAACAAACAAGAAGTAGCAACCACTGAAGCTAAGGAGGACTAAATCATGGCAAACGCTCAATCTGAAATCCGCTACCTGACTCCCATGTCAGTAGATGTTAAGAAGAAAAAATACTGCCGTTTCAAACGCAGCGGTATCAAGTACATCGACTACAAAGACCCCGAATTCCTCAAGAAGTTCCTCAACGAGCAAGGCAAAATCCTGCCCCGTCGCATCACCGGCACTTCGCTGAAATTCCAACGCCGCGTAGCACAGGCCGTTAAGCGTGCTCGTCACCTCGCACTCCTGCCCTACGTCACCGACCTCATGAAATAACCCTTAAAGCCAAAGGAATAATATGAAAATCATTCTCAAAGAAGACGTTCACGGCCTTGGATACAAGGACGACGTCGTAGAAGTGAAAGATGGTTATGGCCGTAACTTCCTTATCCCCACAGGTAAGGCTGTCGTTGCCACACCTTCGGCTCTTAAGATGCTCGCTGAAAACCAGCGCCAGCGCGCTCACAAGCTCGCTCAAATCAAAGCCGAGGCCGAGGCTGCTGCCGCTGCCCTCGAAGGCGTTGCGCTCACTATCGGTGCTAAGACAAGCTCTACCGGCACTATATTCGGTAGCGTCAACAGCATACAGATCGCTGAGGCCCTCGAGAAGCTCGGCCACAATGTTGACCGCAAGCTCATCTTCATCAAAGAAGCTATCAAAGAAGTCGGCAAATACTCTGCTACCATCCGTTTCCACAAGGAGGTATCAGTAGAAATACCCTTCGAGGTTGTTGCTGAATAAGATTTAGCAGAAATACCTAAAATATCAGTGTCGGGAAGTGTGTTTCAAACACCTTCCCGACACTCTTTTTATCGTCATCGTCACTCCTCCGGCATCGTGGCAGAGGAGTGCCCGGGGATTAGTGACCGCACTCTACCCGGTGCAGCACCCTACCCTCATAATTCACCATATACAACGTCAGATTAGACTTCGAGGCCGACAGCACCGAGAAGCCCTCGTCGCCGTTGCAGTATTGCGTGCCCTCGACTGTGGCCACCTTTTTGCGCGACAATGATGCTGCACTATTGACCACGCAATCCACGCCAAGCTCGGCATTATTGATATGCTGGAAATTATGTATATGACCGCAGACATACATATCTACGCCGCCACAGCGCTTAATCATCGCGCCTACTCGCCGCTGCATGTCTGCGCGCTCACTGCTGTCCTTGGGCGTATCGGCATAGATCGGGTGGTGACCCACCACCACCATCCAGTCAGCCCCATGGCGGTCACGCAGCTCGCCTTCGAGCCACTGCATCTCAGCCTCCAAGTCTTGCCGGCCAGCATCGGGATAGGTCTCGCTATTGGCTCTGTATTTATCAATGAGCGGAGTGGTATCAATAAACACCACCTTGACCGTAACATCGCCCTCGGTGAAGAGCTTGGAATAATAGCGTCCCGGCATCTGCCACCGCCTGCTCACCTTGCCATAGTCAAGCACCGCCTGCGTGTTGCCGCGATACTCGTGATTGCCGAGCACCGGGTGCCATGGTATCATCAGCGCCGGGTGCGTATATATCAGCTCATAATTAGTGAGCCACAGCGGGTCAGCCGTCGAGGCCACACCATCAAAGTGGTGCACATCGCCCAGCGCAAGCACAGCCTGCACATCTACGCTGTCAGCCGCCTCACCCATCATCTCAGCCATTGGCTTCTGACGATAATAGCCGTTGCGACCCAGGTCGTTACACAATATGAGGTTCACATTGCCCTCATGCTCTATTACATCGGCTCCGCGAGCCCACATATCGATGGGTAGCAGCGCCATTGCAAGCGCTGCTACCATCATCAACGGTTTTCTTAATCGTATCATTAGTTGCGTAATTTATTATCTTTCGTTGCTTACATACCGGCAGCACCGAAGTATCCTGCAAGCGCCGGTGAGGCATAGCTCACACCATTGAGCACCATGCCGCCGGCAAAATAGGGCGTAAACGGCGACACCATCAGAGCGCCTGTCAGCGCCGGCGAGCCGCTGAGCAGATGGAAATTCCAGCCCTCGTCATAGCGATACTCGGTCAGCGCCACGCCATTGATGTCATAGTTGACAAACAGCGGGTTTATCAAATTGTCTGCCGTAGATATCAGGCTGTGGGCATCGACAGCCGGATTGTAGCTCTTATGTGCATAGTTATAGCCCTCGTAGGCATACGCCACATTGCTCTCCTCGGGATACACCACCGTGCTGCGCTGCGACCCTGAGGCATAGCAGTTGTAGTCGATGATTGACTTATCGTCATAGCCGCCATCAGGCACATTCGGCGTCTTGTATGATGGTGTCATTGCCCTGAATTTGCAGTTGACCATCAAGTTGTTGACAACATTGGCGAGGCAGTTTTTCTCCACATACACACAGCCGCCCTTCTCGCCGTCGCGGCGCCAGCCGGCATTGATGATTGTGTTGTTGTAAGCGTTGACCTTGGCCTGTCCGCGAGTCTCGCTTTGGCCTGACGATGACAGCTTCAAGCCGTTGGTGTTAGGGCTGAACATTATATTGCCGGCAACATCAGCCACCACACCGGCCTTGACGTTGACAGCCTCGCCGCCGCTGTAGCCATTGGCAGCAAACACATTGTTTGTGATTATGGCACTGCCACCCATCAGGTATATACCATCGCTCCAGCCATTACGCAGCACCGAATTGGTGATTACATATTTGCCACCAATATTGTTGGTCGTAATCTGAGGATATGCATCATCGCCGGCAGTATAATATCCGGCTGTGGCCGACTGCGACCCCTCTATGACTTGAGCGCCGGTATATTCTATCACCGTGTGGTCAATGACCATCTCAGCGCAGGTCTCCGTGGCTACGATGCCGCCCCACAAGCCTTTCAGGGCGTTCTCGGCTGTACGCTTGCCCTCTTCTACCGAGAAGAGTATCGGCGCCTCAGCGCAACCCTGGCAGTAGAGCGAGCCTTTTACCAGCACCTCCACCGGCACATGGTTGACACCTACGCCCGCCGTGCTGACTATCACTTTCACGCCCGGCTCTATCGTCAGCGTCTTGCCTTCGGGCACCACTAAGTGGCGGTCAAGGGTGATTTCAGTACCTGCCGCCCATACGCCGCTCACGCGCATCTCCGTGTCGGTAAGCTCGGTCTCGGCTGTGGGCTGCTCCGGTGTTGGCTCCGGTGTTGGCTCCGGCTCATCGCCAGGATTGTCATCGCTACATGAGCCGCACACTATCACGGCGGCCATCGCAAGGGCGCTGACTGCATTGCGCCAAATAGTCATCTTCTTTGCAATCTTGTCGTTGTTCATTGTAATGTAATTTAGTGAATAGATAATTATCGTTTGTTAAAGTATATGTTCTTACAGTTTAAATCTCAGGCCCACCTGTATCGTCTGACCATATCGCTCCTTGCGCTCCACCAGGTCGCCGCCCGAGGTGCGCTCGGCATCAACCACCGCATCTGTATGCTCGCCCTTGTGGATATATCTCACCAAAGGCAGGTTCAGCAGATTGGTAGCTTTGAGAAACACTGACAGACCACAGCGCCATGTCTTTTCAGCCGACAGCTCCAGGCGCACATAATCGTTCTCCCAGATGTCATTGTCGAGCCAATTGGAGATTTCGCAGAGGCGCTTGCCAATATAGCTCGTTGTCAGCTGCGCCTCCCACTGATTGCGGGTATCTTTGTAGAGCAGCGACAGGTTAGCCACATGAGCCGCCTGCCCGGCAAGCGGACGGGTCTGCTTCACCACCACTATGTCGTTGCCTTGCATTGACCGCTTGTCAGTAGTTATCGCCGAGTGAGTATAGGTGTAGTTAGCTTTTATTCCGAAGCGGTTAAAGTATTTCAGCACATCTATCTCAAGACCCATATTCGTGGCATTGCCCAGGTTGAGAGGCATATAATACGAGTCCTGACCCTCGGTGATGAGACCGTATTCTATCGGGTTCTGCAGATGCTTGAAGAAGGCGCCGGCCATAATCTGCTCTGATGGTGAGGGGAAATACTCCCATCGCAGACCCACATTGTCGGCTATAGTATGCTCCAGCGACGGATTGCCCCGCTCCTTATACTCCTCGGTGATGATGCTGTATGGCACTATCTCGAAAAAGCCCGGACGGTTGATGGCGCGGTAGTATGACAGCTTCATATTCATATCTTCTCTGATAGCATACTTCACATGTGCATCGGGCAGCCAGTCGGTATAGCTCTGGTAGCCCTCGGGGTCAACCTCGCGAGGGAATTTCAGCGTATAGCCTTGATTGGTGTGCTCGGCGCGCAATCCCGCGATAAACTCAAACTTACCCACCGACATTTTGGCCGACACATAGCCGGCGCCGATGCGCTCTATGGCGTCATAGTTCAGCGGGTCGCCCACATTGCCGTATTCGCGCGGCACTATATCTATTTGGTCAAAGTTTGTCCAGTCCTCGCCATACACCTGAGGGTGCTCTATGCCCGTGGCTGAGTCAAAGGTGTATTCGTTGAAAAAACTGTTGCGGCGCTTGTCTCTGTACATGCCGCCGAGACTAAACTCATACTCTTTTTCGCCGCTCTTCAGCAGGTAGCAGGCCTGTGCATACCCTGACCAGTCTCTATCTGAATTATGCTCCCAGCGTCGCACTGCCGATGTGGAGGTGGCGATATGCATTCCCTGCAAATATATCTCGGCATTGTCAGGCGTCTCATTTGTGGCGCGTGAGTAGGCCCCGGTCCATGTCAGCGTCAGCGCTTGGTTTGCGAGCAGACTGTGACGGCCGCTGAGCGTACTGTTGAATATGCCCTGCACATTATGCCGCAGGCGCACCGACTCGGTGTTGTCATTCACTGACACGCGCGTCTGCGTGTCTCTCACATCGAGATAACCATTATACCAGCACACCTCATTGGCGCCGTTGATGTCATAATCTAATTTGGCATGCGCTGACAGCCTCTGCCG
>SAMEA3663036__coassemble_757_pt1 | contig 13550 bp, 12 predicted proteins | sample SAMEA3663036__metabat2_low_PE_026 | metagenome-assembled genome bin SAMEA3663036 (sample SAMEA3663036) | pig gut metagenome | biome: pig gut; feature: pig-associated habitat; material: faeces | place: France | collected 2012 | reverse complement strand
CAGACGCGGGCACAACGGCAACCCGCACCGGCCCCCACGCCGCAGATTGACGAGCCCTGCCCAAAGACCTTCTTGGCGTGGTCAATAGTGCTGACAATATGCTGCTGCACGCCCGTGAGCGTGGCGGCGATATTCACCTCGGCCTTTGTAAGCCGCAACTACCGCAACGGCGACATGCCCGCAGCGCAGCGTATGTCTGAAGTGACCGAGTGGCTCGTGATTATCGCCATTGTCATGGGCATCATCACCGCGCCGCTTTGGTGGTCAATAGTGATATGATGACAGCGCCGCAGCGTCACAAGATAATGGTGGCAGCAGCCCTGGTGGCTGCTGTCGCTGTTATAGCTTATCTGGGGCTGTGCGACCCCACGCTCACACCGCTATTGCGATGCCCATTCAGGGCGCTGACGGGTTATGATTGTCCCGGCTGCGGCTCGCAGCGTGCAATCCATGCCCTACTCCACGGCGAGCTGGCGCAGGCTTGGAGCTATAACCCCTTCATATTCATAGCAATACCGCTGGCGGCGCTCTATGTCGTAGCCGAATACTCGCCGCACCGCTTCCGGCGTCTGCGTGCCGCATTGCTGCATCCGTGGTGTATCATTGCCGTGGCCGTGGCCGTAGCGGCATATTGGGTGCTGCGCAACATATAGCTATGCTCGCTGTGGCGGCATCTATGCGGCATCACACTGCATTTTATCACGATTATTCGCATTTTTATTACATTTCGTTTGGAAATGTGAAAAAATAACTATAATTTTGCAGCCACAACGAAACGAGAAAACAATACCGAATTACAGAAACCCCTAACAAAATTTCACGCGTATGAAAAAATCTTTACTTACAGCAAGCCTTTTAATGCCTGTGATGGCTCTCGCTCAGAGCGTGACCGTCATCAACCCCGAGTCAGCGCTTGACTATGGCGGCACTATGTGTATCACAATGTCAGAAAACGGCCAATTCATCGCCGGCTCATCACAGGAATATGCCGGCTTTATCATGAACCTTGCCGATGGCGAAATCATATACGATGACCCTGTCAATGACTATGGCTGCGAGGTGCGCGGCGTGTCAAATGCCGGCGTCGGCGTGGGCATGAACGGTATCGCAGCGCCACGCATCGACTTTGCCACCGGCGACAAGACCGACCTTGAGACACCCGAAGGCTTTACATCAATAGCCAACGGCATCACCCCCGACGGCAGTATCATCGTAGGCCTATACTACAGCGAAACCACCTATGTAGAGACACCATGCTACTGGGACGCCGATGGTGCCCTCCACCAGCTGCCCGAGACTACATCCGAGGAGCTGGGATTTGAATACAACGGCTCGCGCGCCGTGGCTGTCAGCGACGATGGCAAGACCATCGTGGGCTATGTCATCGACAACTTTGCCGGCAACCCTCCCATCATCTGGCGCTTGGACGAAGACGAGACATCTGACACCTTCGGCCAGTGGGTGTATGACATTGACATCATCCTCGACAAGTTTGAGCCCGGAGATGGCGACAATGCTTATTGGGTAATGACACCTATCAGCTTAAGCCACAACGGCAAATACGTATCCCTGAAATTGGCTATGAACGACGAAAATTACTCTAATGGCGTGGGCCTCTTTGACATCGAAGAAGGCACGATCACTGAGGTGTCTATGACTGACGAGATGAAGCAGAACGACTTCTTCCCCGCCTCAGTGAGCAACAATGGCGATATCGTGGGATACTTCGGCATGATGATGACTTTGTCTCCCTTCATATTCAAAAACACAGGCGAGGAAGGTGCACAGCTGCTGCCCATGGCTGACTTCTTTGGCGAAGACATCTCTGATGATGCACTCCTTACTCTTCTCACCGCAGAGCGCACCATCCCCTGCGTAATCAGCGCCGACGGCTCCAAAATTGCCGGCTGGTCAATAGATAGCACCACATGGGCCACATACTCATTCATCATCGACCTCAACGGCGAGAGCGGCGTCAACGACATCGCTGTCAGCAACAACGGCGCCGAAGGTCAGCCACAGGTGGTTGCTCGCTACAATGCCGCCGGCATGCGCGTCGCTGACAATGCTCGCGGCCTCAACATCGAAATGATGTCTGACGGCTCAGCTCGCAAAGTGCTTGTAAAATAAAAGCTACGATACAATCTCCCCTCCCAATCAATTTCACATTACGCCCTATCCGCGCGCTGAGCCGGATAGGGCTTTTTTATTATTGAGAAAAATTGATTACCTTTGCAGTCGGCGCGCACCTTCAGGGCTCTCGCCTTTACTACCTAACAAAAAACCTACTATAAGCATATAATATAAAAACCCCAACTACCATACTACTCACCATGAAACGATATCTCAAGCTACTCACAGCATTAGCGCTGGCCTGCACCACCACCGCCGCCGCGTCAGCCGCCGATGCAATCAGCGTGACCACCGCCGACGGCCACACCATCAGCGTGACCGCTATCAACGACCACATAGTAAAAGTAAGCAACCTCGCCGCCGGCGAACAAGCGCCCGCCTCTGCAGCATGCGTGCTCGCGCCGGCGACCGGCATCGCCACCATCACCAAGAGCGGCTCCATGCAGCAGCTGAGCATCCCGGGTGGCGTCTGCGCCACTCTCTCTGCCAGCGGTTGGCTGGTCATTGAGAGCGGCAAAGGATGCTCCGTCACCGACTATGGCTTGAGAGTCAACGACAGCGGCCGCCGTGAGGTGGCGCTTTACACCGATGCGCGTGGCTCATACTACGGCGCCGGCGAGCGCGGACACTCGTTCAACCTCGCAGGCGACACCCTCGTGATGTACAACCGCCAAAACTACGGATACACCGGCAGCGACCCGCGCATCAGCCAGATGAACATCACCATGCCGCTTTTTCTCTCTGACGAAGGCTTTGCCATCGTCTTTGACGACTACGCCGCCGCAAAGATGGTGATGACCAACCCCATACGCTACATCACCGAGGGCCGGCACCCGGTGAGCTACTACTACATCGGCGGCGTCAAGACACTCGCCGACGTCACTGAGCAGCTGTCGGCGCTCACAGGCCGGCAAGAGCTGCCACCGTTCTGGGCATTGGGATATATCACCAGCAAATACGGCTACCACACGCAGCAAGAGACCATGGGCGTCATTGACACTCTGCGCCGTGAGGGATATCCCGTCGATGGCATCGTATTGGACCTCTATTGGTATGGCAAAGAGCAAGATATGGGTCGCCTCGAATGGGAAATATCTCAGTGGCCCACCCCCGTCAAGATGCTCAAAGACCTCAAGCGCAAGGGCGTAAACATGGTGATTATATCGCAGCCTTATGTGCTGCGCAACGGCCGCGCCGTTGATAATTACAACACCCTGGCGCCGCAAGGCCTGTTTGTGCGCGACGCCGCCGGAAAGCCCCACGATGTGAAGATATGGGTAGGCGAAGGCGGCATGTGGGACGTCTCCAACGACCTGACACGCCAATGGCTGCGACAACGATACAAAGAACTCACCGACATGGGCGTCACCGGATGGTGGGGCGACTTGGGCGAGCCTGAAGTGCACCCCGAGACCATGGTCCACGCCAACGGCCTCAACGCCCGCGAATACCACAACCAATACGGCAACGACTGGAGCCGCATCATCTATGACCTCTTCAAAGAAGACTATCCCTCCAGGCGCCTGATGACGATGATGCGCGGCGGCACCACAGGACTCCAGCGTTACTCGGTGTATCCCTGGTCCACTGACGTGTCGCGCTCCTGGGGCGGATTGCAGCCTCAAATCACCATTATGCTCAACTCCGGCCTCAGCGGCCTGGGATATATGGGCCATGACGTAGGTGGATTTGCCGTTGATCCCGCCAAGCCTTATATGCCTGAGCTTTATGTCAGATGGCTGCAGCTGGGCCTCTTCTCCCCGATACTGCGCACTCACGCGCAGCAGTACGCCGAGCCATACCTCTACCCCGAGCACGCCGCCACCATCAAGCGCCTCATCAAAGAGCGCTACCGCTGGCTCCCTTACAACTACACCTTGGCCTGGGAGAACGCCTCCAAGGGCTATCCCCTCGTGCGCCCCGTCAACTTCTACGACAGCAGCCTCAGCGCCACCTTCGACACCATCTCTGACGAATACCTGTGGGGGCGCGACGTGCTCGTAGCTCCGGTGCTGACTGAGGGCGCCACCGAGCGCACCATCACCTTCCCCGCCGGCTCGCGATGGATTGACATAGCATCGCCCTCGCAGCGCTATGACGGCGGCTCCACCGTGACATACAGCGCTCCCATTGACGTGCTGCCACTGTTTGCTCGCGCCGGTGCGCTGATACCGCAAGCTGACTATGCCATGCGCAACACCGGCGACTATGACCCCTCACGCCTAACCATCAACTACTACTACGAGCCGGGCGTGCCATCGCAATACACCCTCTACGATGACGACCGACACAGCCCCGACGCGCTCACGCCGGGCAAGCACCGACTCATCGCCATCAGCGGCGACGGCAGCGGCAATCTTAGCCTCAGCGCCGACGGCTCTTACCCCGGTGCCGCCAAGGCGCTGCGCATCACCATCGTCACTCACACCACCGAGGGCAAAGCCGTGCGCCAAAGCGTGAAGTGGGACACCTCAAAGCCCCTCACCATCAAAGCATTATAACAATCACACAACACCCCCAACGAATACAATCACTCAGCCATGTTTTCAGGAATAGTAGAAGAAGCAGCCCAAGTGACAGCGATACAGCGCGACGGCGGCAATGTGCATCTGACGCTGCGATGCTCGTTTGCCTCGGAACTGACCATTGACCAATCAGTGGCTCACAATGGCGTTTGCCTCACCGTGGTGGCCCTCGGCCACGACAACACCTACACGGTGACCGCCATACAAGAGACCCTCAACCGCTCAAACTTAGGCCTCATAAAGCCCGGCGACTACGTCAACCTCGAGCGGTCTATGCTTATGAACGGACGCCTCGACGGACACATCGTGCAAGGGCATGTTGACACCACCGCCGTGTGCACCGACATAGAGGAGGTTGACGGCAGCCGTTACTTCACCTTTGCCTACAACGTGCCGCGCGAGATGATGGCCAAGGGTTATGTCACCGTGGAGAAAGGGTCGGTCACTGTCAATGGCGTCAGCCTAACCGTCTGCGACAGCCGCCCCGACAGCTTCCGCGTGGCTATCATTCCCTACACACTGACTCACACCAACTTCGGCCGGATTGCCGTAGGCTCTCGAGTCAACATCGAATTTGACATCATTGGCAAGTATCTTGCACGGCTGCAAGAAATTTCGTAACTTCGCGTTTCAAAATAAACTCTCTCCCACCCTCGCTCACCGCTTATATCCACCGCAAGATGATACAGGCTCGAAATATAGTCAAGCGCTATGGAGACATAGCAGTGCTCCGCGGCATCGACATCGATATCGAGGCCGGCGCCGTCACTTCTATAGTGGGTGCCAGCGGCGCCGGAAAGACCACGCTGCTGCAAGTGCTGGGCACGCTGACGGCGCCCGACAGCGGCATGGTCATCTACGACGGCGAGGAGGTGTCAGCAATGAGCGACGCGCGCCTGTCGCGCTTTCGCAACGCCCACATCGGCTTCGTATTTCAATTTCACCGCCTGCTGCCCGAATTCACCCTCACCGAAAACGTGGCTATGCCGGCGCTGATAGCCGGAGTGTCCCGGCGCGAGGCCTTTGAGCACGCAAACGCCCTGATACACCGCCTCGGCCTCGACAGCAGAGCCGCTCACAAGCCCGCCGAGCTCTCCGGCGGCGAATGTCAGCGCGCTGCCGTGGCCCGTGCTCTAATCAACAACCCCAAGGTAGTCCTCGCCGACGAGCCTTCGGGCAGCCTCGACTCCCACAACAAAGCACTGCTGCATCGCCTCTTCTTCGAGCTGCGCGATGAGATGGGCTCAACATTCGTGATTGTGACTCACGACGAGCATCTCGCGGCCGACTGCGACCACGTAATCACCATGGCCGACGGCATCATCACCGGCACCTACCACAAATCCGCTAAACATCAACCAACATTCAGTGTATAACCATATTAAAAAACTCAATGCACCTATGAAGACTACACGCTATTACCGAACGATACTCAAAGCTCTCAGCGTGAGCATAGCTCTGACACTGGCCGGCCTGACCGGCGCTTGCTCTGACGACGGCGACGACGATCCCGACCTCCCCACTGACACGCTGCTCGACTTTGCCACCGTGGCATCAAACACCTCCAGCGGCTCATCTTTCACGCTCAGCGCCCCTAACGGCGATGAGGTATTCACCCTCACCTCAAGCTCGCGCATCGCCGAGGCATTCACCCCGGGCCACCGCGTGCTGATACAATACACCGCCACGGCCGGACAGTACGCCGACAGCGAGATAAACCTCTACGGCATGAGCGATGTGGCCAACGGGGGCATTACCACCGGCTCGGCTCAAGACAACGACAACTGGGCTTCTGACCCCCTCACTATGTTTGGCTGCACACGCACCGGCAACTATATCAACATCTCGGCCGGTGCAACAATCACCGGCAATCCCGCCAAATTTGCCATCGTGCTCGATGCGGCCACTGCCGACGAGACATACCCCACTGCTCACATCATCTTCAAAAGTGACAACTTGATGGGCGCCCTCAAGACCGTGTATGGCTCGTTTGACATCAGCCCCGTGTGGAAGAAAACCTCGGTCAAGGGACTCAACGTGAAGATTCACACATCGGCAGGTGTCGTCGAAAGCACTTTCCACAAAAGCGCAAATGAGGACATCAGGCCCGCCGAATGACACATCGCTGCGCCCACACCACCAACGACTTAACAACAACACAACCATCAATAACCACTAACACCCAAACTATCATGGCAGACAACAAACAAGAACTCAAAATAGAACTCACACCCGAAGTGGCTCACGGACACTACAGCAACCTCGCTGTGATTGCACACTCGGCCAACGAATTTTTTGCCGACTTCATCGCCGTAGCGCCCAATATGCCCCAAGCCAAGGTGCTCAGCCGCATCATCATGACTCCCGAGAACGCAAAAAACCTGCTCTTCGCGCTCCGCGACAACATCGCCAAATACGAGCAGACCTACGGCGAGATACAGCGTAAGACGCCCAAAGGCGGCGCCAAGGGCGGCAACGATATCCCCAACCCATTTATGGCATAAGACCACTCGCACTCAAGCAGCATGAAAGACAATAATCTCACCATATACAACTCTCTGACCCGCTGCAAAGAGCTGTTCCGGCCAATCCACGAGGGGCGTGTGGGTATGTATGTCTGCGGCCCTACAGTATATGGCGACGGCCATCTGGGACACGCTCGACCCGCCATCACTTTCGACATCCTATACCGATACCTCACCTTCTTGGGATACAAGGTGCGATACGTGCGCAACATCACCGATGTAGGACATCTTGAGCACGATGCTGACGATGGCGAGGACAAGATAGCCAAGAAGGCGCGCATCGAGCAATTGGAGCCGATGGAGGTGGTGCAGTACTATCTCAACAGATACCACCACGCCATGGAGGCCCTCAATGTGCTGCCGCCTTCGATAGAGCCGCACGCCTCCGGTCACATCATAGAGCAGATTGAATACATCAAGAAAATCATCGAGGCCGGTTACGCTTACGTGAGCGAAGGATCGGTATATTTTGATGTGCCTAAATTCAACCGCGACCACGGCTACGGCAAGCTCTCCGGCAGAAACATCGAGGAGCTGCTCGCTACAACTCGTCAGCTCGACGGGCAGACAGAGAAGCGCAACCCCACCGACTTTGCCCTCTGGAAAAAGGCGGCGCCCGAACATATCATGCACTGGCCATCGCCATGGAGCGAAGGCTTCCCCGGCTGGCACCTGGAGTGCTCAACAATGGGTGAGAAATATCTGGGCACACCATTTGACATCCACGGCGGCGGCATGGACCTCAAATTCCCGCATCACGAATGTGAGATAGCGCAGTCTGTGGCCCACAACGGCCATGAGAGCGTCCACTACTGGATGCACAACAACATGATTACCATCAACGGCAAGAAGATGGGCAAGTCGCTGGGCAACTTCATCACTCTCGATGAATTCTTCACGGGCAGCCACGACCTGCTCTCGCAGGCCTACTCGCCCATGACAATACGCTTCTTTATCCTCCAGGCTCACTACCGCGGCACGGTGGATTTCAGCAATGAAGCGCTGCAAGCATCGGAGAAGGCTCTGCAACGCATGCAGGAGGGATATCGCCGCCTCGCTGAGCTGAAACCCTCCGACACTTCTACCATTGACATCGCCGACATTGAGCGCCGTTGCCAAGAGGCCATGGACGATGACCTCAACACTCCCATTGTCATTGCCACTCTATTTGACGCCTGCCGCATCATAAACCAAGTCAATGACGGCAGCGCCGCCGCTACAGCCGCTGACATCGACGGCCTCAGACGCATCATGGACACCTATCTGGTGCAGATTTTAGGCATCGTACCCGATGCTGCAAGCGCTGCCGGTGCCGACCGCTCTTCGCTGAAACCCTATGAGGACGCCGTGGATTTGCTTCTCGATATCAGACGCGAGGCCAAACAGAAAAAAGACTGGGCCACATCAGACTTCATCCGCGACCGCCTCGCAGCCATAGGCTTTGATGTTAAAGACACCAAAGACGGCTACGAATGGAGCGTAAAACAATAAATACAGCTCGCAATTTGGGCTCTCCGGCTCCCAATAAGGCCGCCGGAGAGCCTACTGCTATGCCCGGGCATATAGCCATGCTCTCGGCCGCCATCATCTGGGGTGTGATGATACCCCTGGTAAAAGATGTGCTGCTCACCGGGAAAATATCCGGGCTGGCACTGTCAGCTACGCGCGTTGCCGGAGCTGCCACAATCTTTTGGCTGGCATCGTGGATTTTGCCACGACGCATCACCGGCGACCGCCCGCTCGACCGCCGCGACCTCCCGCTCCTCTTTGTGGCTTCGATATTCATCGTGTCGCTCAACCAGGCGCTGTTCATCGTGGGCATAGGACTGACCACGCCCATCGAGTCGGCAGTGATGGCCACGATGACACCGGTGTTCACGCTCATATTCGCCGCCATCTTCATATCTATGCCTATGACGCTAATGAAGGTCGGAGGGGTGGTGATGGGACTCGCCGGAGCAATTTGGCTGTCAATATCAGCCGCCGCATCAGCCACCACGGCGGCGCCCGCGCCTCTCGTGGGCGATATTATGTGCCTGATAGCGCAAATCTCGGCTGCCATCTATTTTGTAGGCTTCAGGTCGCTGATTGCGCGATATGGGGCCTTCACGATGATGAAGTGGCTCTTCCTGATATCCTCAATCACCTATGTGCCCTTTGTGACGCCACAGCTGCTCCATGGAGCGTGGGCCGAGCTTAGCGTGGCCAACTGGCTCAGCATCGCTTATATCGTATTCTTTGGCAGCTTCATCAGCTACATTCTGATGCCCATAGCGCAGATGCATCTCAAGCCCACAACCGTGGCGATGTACAACTATGTGCAGCCGGTGACCACGGCAGCTCTCGCCGCCGTCCTCGGCACGGCAAGCTTCGGCCTCACCAAGACCGCTGCTGCCCTGCTCATATTCGTCGGCGTGGCTTTGGTGGCTAAATCACCGGGGCATCGTGGTGTCGCCGACGAGCATCATAGCACTAACGACACCCGCCATGGATAGCGACCACTTTGCGGCAGAGGTGCTGACACGCCTACCCTACACGGCCAACGACCAGCAGGTGGCTACCATTGCCTCGCTCGCGCGCTTTGTGATGGCGCCGCCCGAGGGCCGAGACCGCGTGTTTATGCTCAATGGCTATGCCGGCACCGGCAAGTCGTCAATCATGGGAGCGCTGGTGCGAGCCCTGCCCGCTATCCACTGCGGGGCGGTGCTCCTGGCGCCGACGGGGCGCGCCGCCAAGGTCTTCGGAGCCTATGCCGGGCGCGCCGCTATGACTATCCACCGCAAGATTTACAAGCACAGCCTCGACGGTGCCGCCGGCTCATACTCCGGAGCCGCCCCAGTGCAGGACAATAAGCACCGCAACTGCGTGTTCATCGTCGATGAAGCCTCAATGATAGGCGATGGCGACAGCCGAGGCAACAATCTGCTGCAGGACCTGATACAATATGTATATACCGGCGAGAATTGCCGCATGGTGCTGTTGGGCGACACCGCGCAGCTGCCTCCCGTAGGCTCTACGCTGTCACCCGCCATGAACCGCGACATCTTGCGCAGCTTCGGCCTGAAGGTCACCGCCGTGACCCTTACCGAGGTGGCACGCCAAAGCCTCGACTCCGGCATCCTCTTTAATGCCACGCTGCTGCGCAAGGCCATGCTCCTTGACAACGCCCCGGTGCCGAAGATTATCTCACGCGGATTTGACGACATCATTCTTGCCGACCCCGAGGATATGATTGACCTGCTCGACGAGGCTTATCGCCGCGACGGCATCGAGGAGACCATTGTGATTACGCGCTCTAACCGCAGCGCCACCGACTTCAACCGAGCCATACGTGCTCAGGTGCTTTACCGCGAAGAAGAGCTGTGCGTCAGCGACTTGCTGATAGTGGCAAAAAACAACTATTACTGGCCGCGTTTTGCCAAGGGGCTGAGTTTTATCGCCAACGGCGACATTGTGAGCATCGTCAAGGTGTATGGCTCGGAGATGAGGTATGGCTGCCGATTTGCCGATGTGCGCTTGGCCCTGACCGACGGCGACACCGAGTTTGACGCAAAAATCATCATCGACCCGCTATACACTGACACGCCGGCGCTGCCGCAGGACAGCAGCAACAGGCTGTTCAATGCCATCATCAACGATGGCGACCGCTTCAGCCCATCTACGCCCTACGAGGCGCGACTGAGAGCGCTCCGCGATGACCCCTACTGGAACGCCCTCCAAGTGAAATATGCCTACGCCGTGACGTGTCACAAGGCGCAGGGCGGTCAGTGGCACAATGTGTTTGTAGATGTGAGCTATGTGCCGGCCGATGCCCTGGGCCTGGAGTTTTATCGCTGGCTTTACACGGCTGTGACGCGCGCGCGCACTCGCCTTTACCTAATCTCCCCGCCGGAGGATATGTTGTCGCAGATATGAGCAGCCGCCGTCTATTGCAAATCAACACCGTGGCGAGCGGAGCTTCCACAGCCACGCTAATGCACATCATCGATGCCGAGGCACGGCGCCGTGGATACCTCACCGCCATAGCCTACGGCCGAGGCGCTCTCCCCGAGGCTGCCGCCCGAGCCACGCAATACTACCGCATCGGCAGCGCGGCGACCATAGCGCTGCACGTCGCGGCAACGCGCTTAGCCGATGCCCACGGCCTGATGTCGCGTCACGCCACTCGCCGGCTCTTAGCCTTCATTGACAGCTTTGACCCGGACGTGGTGTATCTCCACAATATCCACGGCTATTACCTCAACTACCCTATCCTCTTTGAATATCTGCGGCGGCGGGGCTGCAAAGTGGTGTGGCATCTGCACGATTGCTGGCCCTTCACCGGCCACTGCGCCTTTTATCAAGCCGCCGGATGCAGCAGATGCCACACCGACGAGTGTAGCCGCTGCGGCTCTCGTCTATCTTATCCGCGGTCTTTCTTCTCGCGCGCTCACGCCAACTACCGGCGCAAGAAAGCGTCATTCACCGGCCTGCCCGACATCGACATCATCGCCGTGAGCCGTTACCTCGCCAACGAGGTGAGGCACTCTTTTCTGGGGCAATACAGGATACACACCGTGGTCAACGGCGTTGACACCGCTGTGTTTGCGCCACCGGCCACTGACGGCCATAGAGACCGCCGCTGCGTCCTCGCGGTGGCCAATGTTTGGACTGCCGAGAAGGGGCTGCTTGACCTGCTCGCACTACGCCGGCACCTGCCCGAGGATTATAGCATCGTGGTGGCAGGGCGCCTGCCCCGAGGCTTCTCGCTACCCGAGGGCATCAGCCACACCGGCATCATCAGAGACCCCGACGCGCTGGCGCGCCTCTATGGCCGCGCCTCTGTGTATGTGAGCCTCTCGCGGCAAGAGGGCTGCCCTCTCACCACCGCCGAAGCGCTGGCATGCGGCACCCCGGTGGTGGCATACGATGTGTGTGGCGTGTCGGCTGAGACGCCCTCAGGCGTCGCCGCCTTTGTAGCGCCCGGCGACATCGCTGCCGTTGCCAAGGCTATAGCGCTATATGCCGAGGGCGACAGCCGCAGCGAGGCATGCCGCGCCGCCGCGCTGACTTACTTTGACAGCCGACGCGTGGCGCGTATGTGTCTCGACATCGTGGCAGGGACGACGTCCTCCGCCCCACCACCAATCTTCCCTTATGATATGAAATAGCGGCGCATCATGCGGCGTATGGTGAGCCCGTTGACCACCGTGATGACAGCCATCACCGCGGTAGCCACGAGTATCGAAGGCCACAGCGACGTGGCCTGCATACCCGTCTCGGACAAAGCGCCTTGCCACTGCGCCGACGCCCACACCAATAGGCCTATGGCTGCAACCAGCACGGCGCCATTGATAAGCGCCACCAGCACGTAATAGCGACGAGCCACCTGCGCCGGCGAGTAGCCAAGCAGCATCAGGTCGCGCAGGGTGTCCTTATTTTTCTGAAGCAGGAGAAATATGCTGAGCATCAAGATAAACACGGCAAGGCACGCGATGACAGCGCCGACAGCCACAACGATGGCGGTAACCACGGTGAAAAAGCGCGCCACACGGCTGCTGTTGACCTTATCGCCGGCAACCTCGTAGCCACACGCCTCCAGATAGTCGGTGACCTCGGTAGCGCCCGGCGTGGTGACCTCCACGATAAGGCGCGAGGGCGCCGGCGCCTGTGGCGTGGCGCTGTAGATGCCGCGAGCATAGTCCATAAAATCCTGAGGCACGGCAATGGTGTTGAGCCTATTGGAGAAGCCCACCACGTGGCCCACATAGGTGGCCGTGTGGCCGTTGCCCGAGAGCGTTATCGCCAGCGGTATGCGCGTGATAATCTTGTCATTGAGCTGCGGCAGGCCGCGCGAGGCGGCAAAGCCGAAATTATAGAGCGAGAGATAATCCTTTGACAAGATGATGGGTATATCGGGACTGTCCGGGTCAAACGACCAGCCTTCGGGCAGCTTGTCGAGATAACCATCTGGCACCGACTCGAAGAACAGCGAGGTGGACATACCCCGCCCTGCCATCTGCAGCGAGGCAAAGACGCTGAAGTCTGATGCCGTGAAGCGACCCACGCGCGCAACCCACGGCTGCGCGCTCAGCTCGGCGATTTCGTCATCTGTGAATGACACGTTGGCCGACGAGAAGCCGAAGGTAGCCATCGCAGGCACGGGCTTTGAGATAACGATGAAGTCATTGGGCACCAAGGCATCATCGCTGTCGCCCGACCATGAGCTGCTGATATCGCGATAGAACTGGAGGGCGCCGACCACTATGGCGAGCCCCACGAGGGTGGCCACGGCGTATCCCGCCATCTGTCCGGCACTGATATTTTTACGCAAGAGATTCCAAACCATAGTGTAGCGTATGTGATTTCTTACTTCTTATAGGCTGAT
>SAMEA3663036__coassemble_739_pt1 | contig 13938 bp, 10 predicted proteins | sample SAMEA3663036__metabat2_low_PE_026 | metagenome-assembled genome bin SAMEA3663036 (sample SAMEA3663036) | pig gut metagenome | biome: pig gut; feature: pig-associated habitat; material: faeces | place: France | collected 2012 | reverse complement strand
GTTGGGGATGATGAGCAGGGAGTCCACCTTGCCCAGCAGGTCCTTGATACCGGCGTTGGCCTGATCCATACGGCGCTTGCCCTCAAACTTGAAGGGCTTGGTCACCACGCCAACGGTGAGGATGCCGGCCTCGCGGGCGATATCCGCCACGGTGGGAGCAGCGCCGGTGCCGGTGCCGCCGCCCATGCCGGCGGTGATAAACACCATGTCGGTGCTGTCGGTGAATATTTTGCTTATTTCGACGGCGCTCTCCTCGGCAGCGGCATTAGCTTTGGAGGGGTCGTTGCCGGCGCCGCGGCCGCGCGTCACGGTGGGGCCTATGAGCACCCTTGTGGGCACCAAGGATTTCTTGAGCTGCTGTGCGTCGGTGTTGACATTGACAAAGGATACGCCTTTGACGTCTTGCTCGAGCATGTGGTCCACGGCATTGTTGCCGCCGCCGCCGACACCTACCACGATGATGCGTTTGTTGTCAATTCCGGGCACGTCAATGTCGCAGTCGTTGAATTTGCTTATCAGGTCGTCCTCGCCGGGGGTGATATGTATATTGTCGTCAGACATAGTGTTGATTTTTATGAGTGAGTAAAAGTGGAGGGGTTATAGGGGTATCTGCGCGGGGCGACGGTCAATCCATATCATCGTCGGGCGCGGCGGTGAAGAAGTTAGTGACCTTGCGGCCTAAGCGCTCCAGTAAGTTCAGGCGCTTTCTGGTGTCATCGTCATCGATGTCAGTGCCATCGGCGTATTCATTGCCGGCATCGGAGTCGGCGGGCTGCTGCCGGCGCTCTTTCTCGGCGCGGGCGCGCTTGCGTGCGGCGTCCTTGGCGGCGCGCTCGTCGTCGTCATCTTGGAGGAGGGTTTCCTCGTCGGGCTGACGGCGTCCAGGAGACGTGGGGCTCTGCTGAAAGGGCGTCTCCTGCGGCTCGGCGTAAGCTTGCGGTGCGGTTTCTGCCGGCGTCTCCAGGCAGTCGTCGCTGAAGTTGCGCGCGGCATAAAGCATCAGGCTTATCACGTCGATATGGTCAGAGGCTTTGATGTAGGGGTTGCGTATGACGATGTCAGAGTGGTCGGCTGAGGCATGGCGCACCTCCAGGCCGCATTGCTTCTTGATGAGGAGGTCAAAGTTGGTGAGCGCCGCCGCGCCGCCGGTGATGATGATGCCGGCGCCTAAGTCGGTGATTTTGAGGCCGGCGGTGGTGATTTGGTTGATGATATTAGCGGCAATCTCACCGGCGCGAGGCTGCACGATATCGTTGATGTCGAGAGCTGACTTGTCAGTTGTCTCACCTGACTCGCGGTCAATTATCGCCACGCCCTTGGAGCGCTTGTTGAGCTCGGCGTTGTCGTGGGTCATATTCATGGCGGCGCAGAGGTCCATGGTGATGTTGTTTCCGCCGATGGGCAGTGTGGCCACGTGTAGCATCACGCCGCCTTTGTATATAGCCACCGTGGTGGTCTCGGCGCCGCAGTCAGCGAGGAGGCATCCTCGCTGGCGGTCGTCGTTGGTCATAAGCATATTGCAGAGGGCCACGATGCGCGAGACATAGGCGCGTTTGATTTCGCGGCCGGTGGTGGAGGATATCTTGACGCGGTCAATGTTGCGTTTGTTGTCGGGGGCGCACACCAGCGCGGTAAATTCGCCGTAGAGGGTGTTGCCGTAAGTGCCCACCACATTGGCTGTGACAGTGTTATCTACCTTGTATAGCTTGGGCGCCATGATGTCAACATCGTGGCCGGAGGCGAAGTTGTAACGCGCCTCCTCGATAAGCCTCTTGATGGACAGCTCGGTGATTTGTGTCTCGGTGGGCATGCTCAGGGAGCCTGATGTGGCCACCGAGTGATACGAGCGGCCGCCGTAAGAGATGTAAGCCATGCGTATCGAGGCGGGCGAGATGTCGGGCGCCTGCTCCAGCCGCTGTATTATCTGCCTGATGGTGTTGGCTACTTCTTGCACGTTTTGCACGCGCCCGTGCCTTACGATGCCGTCAACCGGCATCTCCTCGACGGCGAGCACGCTGAGGGTGTTGTCGCTGTCAACCGATGCGAGGGCTCCTTTGATTTTAGAGCTGCCTATTTCGATGGCTACTATATGTCTCATTGTGGTGTGAATGTATTATGAAATGCGTATGTCGGTGGTGGTGTTTAGTCGGTAGTAGTTGCGGTGGCGCCGGTGGGGCGCGGGTTTTTGTTGGCGGCGTTGATGCTGTCGTTGTATTCGCCGGCCGAGATTGTCTCAAAGTCGTCTGACTCGTCAAAGTCCTCGAAGACGGCGTTGAGGGCTATATTCTCCAGCTCTTTGTTGCGCCGGGTGGCAACGATGCGGCCGTCCCACTTGACGGAGATGGTGTCGTAGTAGGTCCAGCCTTTGACGGGCATCACTTCGCGGTAGAAGGTGACGAGGCGGTCAAACTTGTCGGCCGTGGCGGCGGTGTCGCCGAAGTTGATGACGTGGCCTCTGATGCATGGCACTAAGATGATGTCGCCGCCGGCGGTCTGCTTGACGGTGGATATCAGGGCATTGACGTTGTCATCGTGAGAGATGTAGCTCAGCAGCGGCAGCAGCCTCTGCGGCTGATATTTGTTGCTGAAGTGGCCTACGACTACGGGCACATCAACGTGGTATCGGGCATCGGCCGAGATGTGCTTGCCTTGGGCGTTGATATAGTATGACTTGTTGTCGTCAAAGACACGCGCCACGGGCACCATAGGCTGCACATCGATGGCGAGGGTGCCGTCGTTGAGGAAATATACCTGGGCGGCCTCGATGCGGTCAGAGGCCGTGAGGCGCCGCTCTATGGCGTAGATATCTATATCGGCGTGGCGCTTGCGGCTGACGTCGCCGATAAGGTCGGCGCAGTCGCGCCGTATGTCGGCATCAGTGACAAAGGCTTGCTCGCCGCTGCCGGCGCCGCTTATGAGCACTCCGGGCACATGCTCGTCACGCGCCATGGTGGCGGTGCCGGTGAGCGCAAACACCAGATAGACGATGAGTAGCACCGTCAGCACGCATGATATTATAGAGCCTCGCTTGGTCATCAGGTTGTATATAGTGATGGATATGGAGTCTTAAAAACTGAGCTTATGTGGCGAGATGTCGCGCTTCAGGCTTTGCTGACACCCAAGGCGCTACACAATTTGGGCACCTCAAAGCTCAAGTCGCCGGCTCCTACCGTCAATAAGATCTCAAAGTTACGATTTTTCATCGTATCTACAAACTCTTCTTTAGAAATCATTGATTTCTGAGGCGCATTGACCAGGTCATAGATGGTTTTGGAGCTGATGCCGGGGATGGGCTTCTCGCGCGCCGGGTATAAATCCACGAGTATCACCTCGTCAGCCTGCGAGAGTGCTTGGGCAAACTGAGGGGCGAAGTCGCGCGTGCGTGTGTAGAGGTGCGGCTGGAACACGGCGGTGAGCTTGCGGTCGGGATACAGCGCGCGCACTGAGGCTATTGACTGGCGCAGCTCGTCGGGGTGGTGAGCATAGTCGTCGATGATGACACGGCCGTGAGGCGTTGTCTCTTTGAGGTGGAACTGAAAGCGGCGCTCCACGCCGGGATAGGTGGCCATGGCCCGGGCGCATTGGGCGAGCATAGGCTCTCCCACGGCCACATAGCAGGCGGCGAGCGAGGCGATGGCATTGTCAATGTTAATAACTACGGGCACACCAAGCTCTATGTCGCGGCATACTCCGCCGGGGTATATGAGGTCAAATATGATGGTGCCGCCGCCCACGCGTATGTTGTCGGCATGGAAGTCGCCCTCGTGGCGCGAGTAGGTGTAAGTGGTGACGCCGTCGGCGGGGCGCGGCTTCAGCTTGAGCCCGGTGTGCACGATGAGGGCGCCGCCGGGGCGTATCAGCTCGGTGAAGTGAGCAAAGCTCTCGAGATAGGCCTCTTCGGTGCCGTAGATGTCGAGGTGGTCGGGGTCGGTGGCGGTGATGACAGCGATGTAGGGTGTGAGCTGATGAAAAGAGCGGTCAAACTCATCAGCCTCTGCCACGGTGAAGGGCGATGTGGCCGAGAGCATAAAGTTGGTGCCGTAGCGCAGCAGCACACCGCCCAAGAAGGCGTTGCAGCCCACCGGGGTGCTGTGGAGCATGTGTGCCGCCATAGCCGATGTGGTGGTCTTGCCGTGAGTGCCGGCAAAGCATAGCGCCTTGGCCTCGCGGGTGATGTTGCCCAGGACGGCAGCGCGCTTGAGCATCTTGAAGCCGCCGTTGCTGAAGTATTGCATTATGGCGCTGTCAGCCGGCACTGCCGGGGTATATACCACCTGCGTGGTGGCGGCGTTGCGAAATGCCTCGGGCACGGTGGCGGCATCATCATCGTAGCTTATGGCTACGCCTTCGTGCTCAAGGTCAGTGGTGAGAGGGGTGCGCGAGCGGTCATAGCCGGCCACACGATAGCCGCGGCTGAGGTAGTATCGCTCGAGGGCGGCCATACCTATGCCTCCGGCGCCGATAAAGTATATGTTGTTGTCGTGGTTCATTGTCAGTGATTGTTATGATGCGATAGTAGGCGTTCGATTTCATCTACGATTTTCTCGTCGGCCTCGTTAAGCGCCATGGCGCTGATGTTGCTCTCAAGAGTGGCGATGGTGTCGCTGTCAGCGATGAGCTTTAATATTGCCGGGGCGAGGGCGGTGTCGGCGTCGCTGTCGAGAATCATGATAGCGGCGTTGCGGTCAGCCAGAGCGAGGGCGTTTTTGCGCTGATGGTCTTCGGCCACGTTGGGCGAGGGCACCAAGATGGTGGCTTTGCCCAGCAGCTGCAGCTCGCTGATGGTGCCGGCGCCGGCGCGCGACACCACTATGTCGGCGGCGCGGTAGGCTGTGCCCATATCCGAGATAAACCGGGTGACCTTGGCGCCGGCGGGCATCTCGTCAGCGCTGCGAGTGGGGGTGTAGTTCTTGCCTGTCTGCCACAGCAGCTGTATGCCCGCATCGGTGATGTCAGTGAGGTGGGCCTCCATGGCGCGGTTGATGGTGCGCGCGCCGAGGCTGCCGCCCACCACCATCACCAGAGGCTTGTCAGGGTCAAAGCCTAATTGCTGCTTGGCCTGACGGCGCGTGAGCGACACCTGTAGCAAGGCGGGCCTCACGGGGTTGCCCGTAAGCACGATTTTGTCAGCGGGGAAAAAGCGGTCCATGCCCTCGTAGGCCACGCATATCACTCCGGCACGCTTGGCCAGCAGCTTGTTGGTGACGCCGGCATAGGAATTTTGCTCCTGCAGCACGGTGGGCACTCCGGCGCGCTGTGCCGCCTTGAGGGTGGGGCCGCTGGCATAGCCTCCCACGCCGATGGCCACATCGGGGGCAAAGTCCTTGACGACGCGGCGGGCGCGCCGCATGCTGCACCACAGACGCCACAGCACCTTGATATTGCGCCACAGGTGGCGGCGGTCAAAGCCGCTCACGGGCAGCCCCACGATGGGGTATCCGGCATCGGGCACGCGCTGCATCTCCATGCGGTTGTCGGCACCCACAAAGAGGATGTCAACATTTGGGTGACGGCGTCGCAGCGCTGCTGCTATTGACAGAGCGGGGAAGATGTGTCCGCCGGTGCCGCCGCCTGATATCAGGGCTTTATTTATGGTCATAGTGAGAAGTCTTTTCGAGGTTTTATAATAATGAGAGTGCTGTTATAGCTGTGAGGGGTTGCTGGATTGGAGATTTTCGGGCAGTGCTTCCAGCTCCTTAGCCACAGCCTCGCGGTCATCGCCTTTGCGAGCGGCGTGGCGGCTGGTGCTGAGCATTATGCCGAGGGCCACTGAGGTGGCGAGCACCGAGAAGCCGCCCTTGGATATCAAGGGTAGCGGCTGCCCCGAGACGGGGAATACGCCGGAGACGATGCATATATGGAATAGCGCCTGCAGCACAATGTAGAGCGCGCTACTGATTACCAGCAGGCAAGGCATCGTGGATCTGAACACCATGGCGAGACGCCCGGCTCGCGCTAACAGCCACAGGTAGCAGCATAGCACAAAGATACCGCCCAAGAGGCCTGACTCCTCCACGATGATGGCGTAGATATAGTCAGAGAATGCCAGAGGCAGGCGCGAGCTCTCGCGCGAGTTGCCCAGGCCCACGCCGTGCCAGCCGCCGCGTGCCTGCGCTATGTAGGAGAGCTGCTCTTGCTGGTTTTCGTCGGTGATGGAGTCGTTGTATTTGTTGAGGCGGAAGTGACGCGAGATGCGCTCGTTCCAGGTGGCGGCGCGGTTTTGCACGCGCTCTTCGGCATCGACTTTGTTGAGCCTGTTGATTTCGGTGCGCACCGGGTCTATCTCGGCGGTCTTATTGGCCATGTTCTTGACTAAGAAGGCGCCGCCGCCTATAAATACAAACGCGGCGGTGACGATGAGAAACTTGCGCCAGCTCATGCCGCCGATGAGCATTGTGGTCAGCGACATTGACATCAGCAGCAGCGTGTTGGTGAGACCGTGGCTGAAGAGCAGGCCGCAGCAGAAGAGCACGAGGGTGCTGGCGGCGATAGTGCCTCCCCAGGTGACGTCGTGCTTGTCTTTCTCCTGTGTGCGGCTCAATATCCACGCCACGCCCAATGCCGCCGAGAGTTTCAGAAACTCAGCGGGCAGCACCATCGTGGAGCCTATCATAAGGCCTCGACGTGCTCCGTTGACGTTGACGCCAACCATCAGCACCAGTATCATCAGCACCACGCTGCCGAGCACCATTACCGGTATGAAGCGATAGATGTGCTTAAAGTGTATGTATTGCAGGCCCAGCATTATCAGCAGACCGCCGCCGAGAAACTCTACGTGGCGCAAGATAGGCCCATAAATATTGTCGGCGCGCACTTCCTGGCTTGAAGCGCTGAATAGCTCTACTATCGCTATCAGCAATAAGGCAATATACACGCCCCAGATGTATGGGTCGGTGCGCTTGCGGGGCTTGATAGCCTCGGCGGCTTGGTGCACTGTCTTTTGTGCGCCCGTGTTGGTGTCAGATGTCTCCGGAGTCATAGCGGTGAGGGGTGGGGTTATTGCTTGGTGTTGAGGCGGGCGAGAGCGCGCACGGCGTCCTTGAATTGGCGTCCGCGGTCTTCATAGCTCTTGAAGAGGTCAAAGCTGGCGCAGCAGGGCGACAGCAGCACCGTGTCGCCGCTCGTGGCCACAGCGTGGCAGGCATCTACGGCCTCGGCGAGCGAGTGTGTGTCATAGACGGCGATGTCAGTGTTGGCGCCAAAGTATTCGAGTATCTTGGCGTTGTTCACACCCATAGCCACGATGGCCTTGACTTTGTCCTTGACCAGAGGCAGTATCTCGGAGTAGTCGTTGCCCTTGTCTTTACCGCCGAGGATCAGCACGGTGGGGGTCTTCATGGCCTCAAGGGCATACCAGCACGAGTTCACGTTGGTGGCTTTGGAGTCGTTAATCCACTGCACGCCGTTGATGGTGGTGACGGGCTCGAGACGATGCTCCACGCCGGCAAAGTCGCTCAGGGCGGCGCGTATATCGTCCTTGCGTATGTTGAGCAGGCAGGCCGAGATGCCGGCGGCCATAGAGTTGTAGATATTGTGGAGGCCGTGGAGGGCGAGGTCAGCACGCGGCATTGACAGCGACGTGCCGGGGGTGTTGATGATGAGCGAGTCTTCAGCGTCGATATAGGCGGCATTGTCCTCCTCGCGCGTCTCGGCAAAGGGGAACATACGCGCCTCGGTGGTGACGTGCTTCAGCTGGGCGGCTATCACCGGGTCATCATGCCAGAAGATGAAGGCATCGCGAGGGGTAAGGTTCTGCAAGATGCGAAACTTGGCATTGACGTAATTCTGCATGCGGTGGTCATAGCGGTCGAGATGGTCGGGCGTGATGTTGAGGATTACGGCAATGTTGGCTTTGAAGTCATACATATTGTCGAGCTGAAAGCTGCTCAGCTCTATGACATACACGCTGTGAGGCTCACGCGCCACCTGGAGGGCGAGGCTGCGCCCCACGTTGCCGGCGAGGCCCACGTCGATGCCGGCGCGCTGCAAGATGTGGTAAGTGAGCAGCGTGGTAGTGGTCTTGCCATTGCTGCCGGTGATACACACCATCTTGGCGTCGGTGTGGCGGCCGGCAAATTCAATCTCGCTGATGACCGGTATGCCCTTGGCGGCAATCTGCTGCATCACGGGTGTCTCTTTGGCGATGCCGGGGCTTTTGATGATTTCGTCGGCGCTCAAGATGCGCTCCATAGTGTGGCCGCCTTGCTCGTAGGCGATGCCTTCGGCGTCGAGGGTGTTGCGATAGCGCTCGGGGATTGTGCCGAAGTCGCTGACAAAGACGTCCATGCCGAGGTCTTTGGCGAGGATGGCGGCTCCGGTGCCGCTTTCGCCGCCGCCTAAGATGACGATATTCTTCTTATCCATATATATAGTATAAATAGATGTGTTGTCGAGTTAGGAAAGAGAGAGTGATGCCGGGGGGTTAGCGTATCTTTAGTGTCACAAACGTCACCACAGCCAAGATGATGCCGATAATCCAGAAGCGTGTGACTATCTTTGCTTCGGGGATAGGCTGTATGGGCCTTTGGATTAGGGCTTCATATCCGGCGTTGCCGGGCTTTTGGAAGTGGTGGTGCAGCGGCGACATCTTGAAGATGCGTTTGCCGCCGGTGCGCTTGTAGTATGCCACTTGCAGTATCACCGAGAGGTCTTCAATGTAGAACAGCGCGCAGAGGATGGGCAGCAGCAGCTCTTTGTGAGTGAGGATAGCACACACGGCGATAATGCCGCCGAGGGTGAGGCTGCCGGTGTCGCCCATAAACACTTGAGCGGGGTAGGCGTTATACCACAGGAAGCCCACCAGCGCGCCGATAAAGGCGGCCATATACACGGTGAGCTCGGCGCTGTCAGGGATATACATGATGTTGAGATACGACGAGTAGATCACACTGCCTCCCAGATAGGCCATGATGGCGAGCGAGACACCCGCCACGGCTGACAGTCCGGCGGTCATGCCATCGAGGCCATCGTTGAGGTTGGCGCCGTTGCTGGTGGCCGTGACCATAAACAGCACCACGAGGAAGAACACCACCCAGCCTCCGGCTTCGGCGTGGTCGCCCATCCACCCGGTGAGCCATGAGTACTCAAAGTTGTTGTTTTTGACAAAGGGTATGGTGGTCTGCGGCGCCTTAGTGACGGTGGTGGTGTTATACACCACATTCTCCACCATTTGTGTCTCGCTGTTGATGACCTCATTGTTCTCCACAAGCACCACATCGGGGCTGAGCCACATAGTGCCTGCCACGATAAGGGCGATACCTATCTGCCCGATAATCTTGTATTTGCCTTTGAGGCCTTCTTTGTTGTGATATTTGAGCTTGCGGTAGTCATCGAGAAAGCCGATAGAGCCGAGCCACACGGTGGTAATCAGCATCAGCCACATATACACATTGCCGAGCTTGCCCACGAGCAGGCACGGCACCACGATGGATATGATAATGATTACGCCGCCCATGGTGGGGGTGCCTTTCTTCTGCGTCTGGCCTTCGATGCCGAGGTTGCGTATTATTTCGCCCACTTGCATCTTCTGCAGCCGGTCAATGATGCGGCGGCCCACAAAGATGGCAATCAGCATGGCGAGCACAAATGCCGCGCCGGAGCGCACCGTGATATATCCCATCAGGCGAGCACCGGGGAAGTCAAATTGCTGCAAGTAATCAAAGAGGTAGTATAACATATCTTATGAGGGTGATGATAGATGTGAATGCTTATGAAATGATGTGTAGAGCCTTTGACACCTCTTCGCGGTCGTCAAAGTGCTCGCGGTGGTGGTTGGCTGTCTCTTGGTAGTCTTCATGACCCTTGCCGGCCACGAGCACCACATCACCGGCGGTGGCGAGAGCCACGGCGGTGCGTATGGCTTGGCGGCGGTCCACGATGGTGAGGGTGCGCTCGCGAGCCTCCTCGTCGAGGCCTGCCAGCATCTCGTCAATGATGGCGGAGGGGTCTTCGTCGCGAGGGTTATCGGCGGTGAGTATGACGCGGTCTGAGCGACGTGCCGCCTCCGCTGCCATGATAGGGCGCTTGCCGCGGTCGCGGTTGCCGCCGCAGCCACACACGGTGATTACGGCGTGGCACTTACCCACCACTTGATTGATAGTGTCAAGCACGTTGGCCAAGGCATCGGGGGTGTGGGCATAATCCACGATGGCGGTGATGCCGCCCTCGCCGGTGAAGGTCTGGAAGCGCCCGGCCACGGGGTGTAGCATGCTGATGCCTCTAAGGGCATCTACGGCGTCAAAGCCCAAGAGGCGCGCTGCGCCATAGACGGCAAGCAGATTGGAGGCGTTGAAGCGCCCTACAAAGTTGGTGGTGACGTCGGTGGTGGAGGCGTATGGGTCAGCACCGGCGGCGACAGTGTCGGCAAAATGCATGACCATGCCTTCGATGCGGTCTTCGATGACTTGCGCCGTGAAGTCGGCTGGCATTTGCAGTGAGTAGGTGTAGCGGCGCGCCGCCGTGCCCTGGATCATGATGTCGCCGTTGCGGTCATCGATATTGGTGATGGCAAAGGCTGAGGCCGGCAGGCCGTCGAAGAATGATTTCTTGGCGTCGAGGTAGTTTTTGAACGTCTTGTGATAGTCGAGGTGGTCGCGCGTGATGTTGGTGAAGATGCCGCCGGCAAAGGTGAGGCCGGCAATGCGGTGCTGAGCGGCGGCGTGGCTGCTGACCTCCATGGCGGCAAAGGAGCAGCCGTGGCTCACCATCTCGGCCAGTAGGCGGTTGAGCTGCAGAGGGTCGGGGGTGGTGTGGTCAGCGGGATATATCGTGCCATCGATTTTATTGGCCACGGTGGATAGCAGACCGGCTTTATGGCCGGCGAGCCGAGCCATGTCGTAAAGGAGCGTGGCAATGGTGGTCTTGCCGTTGGTGCCGGTGACACCTACGAGGGTGAGTTTCTGTGAGGGGTTGCCATACCACTGCGAGGCGAGTTGCCCCAAGGCTATTGCCGAGTCGGGCACTACGATGTAAGCCACAGCGGCGTCAGCCACGGTGGGCAGCTCCTCACACACTATGGCAGCGGCGCCGGCGGCCACGGCTTGCGGTATGAATTTGTGAGCATCGACATTGACGCCTCTGACGGCCACAAAGAGAGCCCCGGGGGTGACTGCGCGCGAGTCGCCGGTGAGGGCGCTGATTTGCACCCCGGCGGCGTCGGGCCCGGCGGCTTGCTTGACCTCTACGGCGGCGATGAGTGCCGCCAGTGTTGTTGTATGTTGTGTGTCAGTGATTTGCATTTGTAGTATTGATGTGATGTGGTGGGGTTAATCTTGCTTGAGTGATATTGTCACGCGCGAGCCGGGCTGAGCCTTGGTGCCGGGCTCGGGCGATTGTGAGATGACATAGCCGGAGCCTATGAAGTGGGCGTTGAAGCCGGCGGTCTCGATTTTGACGAGAGCCTCTCGGATGCCGAGGCCTCTGACATCGGGCACTATGCCGCGTGTCACCTTGTCAGATGCCGGAGCGGTCAGCACCACGGCTTTGTCAAAACCGATGTATCGGTGGAGCGTGGCGCTGCGCGCTTTGTTGTGAGAGGCGTAGATGGTGGGTCGAGCCGGCGCTTTATTCTCGTCGGTCTTATAGTCGGGGTTGTCGCCGAGGTATCCTCGCGAGTACAGCTGGAATGCAATGTTTTTGAGCACTTCGCCGCAGGTGGTGTTGGCGCCGAACGGCCCTTTGGGGTGAGAGATTATCACCATGCAGGTGAAGCGGGGATTGTCAAAGGGGAAGAAGCCGCAGAAGGCCACGCGGTTGTGCTTGCCTTTTTGGTATCCGCCCTTGAAGTCCTCTTGCTTGACGTCCTTGGGGCGCTCGAAAGCTATCTCGGCGGTGCCCGTCTTGCCTGCTATATCCACCAGGGTGTTGCGTAGGTTTTTGGCGGTGCCGCCCTCGCCATAGACCACCGAGTGTATCATATCGCGCAAGATTTGAGCATTCTTTTTAGAGCATATACTGTCGCGCACATAGCTCACCGGCAGCACCGAGTCGCGGCCGTCGGGGAAGAAGAGCTGCGACACCAGGCGCGGCCTTACAAACTTGCCGTCGTTGGCGATGGCATTGTATAGGGCGCAGGTATAGAGCGGCGGCACCATAGAGCAGTAGCCATAGAATTGGCGCGCCATGCCGGCGTGGCCGCCGCGCTTGGGGTCGAGGTTGGTGAATACCGGCGGTTTCTCGCGTGCCATGCCGGTGTTGAAGCGGTCAAAGAAGCCGAGGCGGCGCACTCGCTCGCGGTAGGAATTGACATCGCTCTCAAAGTGTGGCGCCATGAGCTTGGTCATGCCTATATTTGACGAATACTCGATAAAGCGGTTGACGGCGAGGTTTGACGGCGAGTGGGTGTCCTTGATGGCGCCGCCGCGAGCGTAACGATACCCTACGCCTTTAGGCTCAATGTAGTAAGAGCGCTCAAGGGGGAAGGCGAAGCCGTCTTCAAGAGCCACAAGCATCGCCAGCACCTTGATGACGGAGCCGGGCTCATAGCGCTCCACGATGTGGTTGCGCGCCTCGATGTATCCGGCGTTGCCCACGGTGTCGCGGTCGAGATTGGAGATAGCTTTGATATCGCCGGTCTTGACGTCCATGACTATTGCTGAGCCCCAGTCGCCTTTGCAGTTGACGAGCATCTTGCCCAACTCCTGCTCTACGATGTCTTGGATAGTGATGTCGATGGTGGTCTTGACGGTGCAGCCGTTGACCGGCTCTTTGACGGTCCAGTAAGCCTCACCGCGGGTGAAGAGCATCTTCTCTTTGATGCCGGCTTGGCCGTAGAGGATGGTGTCGAGAGCCTGCTCGAGGCCAGAGATGCCCTCGATGCGGTGCCCGTCAACCTCACCGACGCGCCCGATGCTCAGCTCGGCCATGTGGCCGTAGGGATAGTCGCGCGTGAGCACGGGGTCGGGGCAGATGCCCGTCTTGGAGCGGTTTTTGCTGCGCTTGAAGAAGGGGAAGGTGCATACCCGCAGGTAGTCCTCATACGATACGTCTTTGAGCAGCATATATCCGCGCGAGCGATTTTGCACGGAGTCATTGAGGGGGCGCTCCAACAGCTGATGCCATTCTTGGCGGGTGCGCCGAGGGTAATATACGGCGAGGGTGTCGGCAAGGCTGTCGATGGCGGCGGCATACCAGTCGGTGCGGAAGCGTGGCGACCGGAAGTCGATGCGCACATTGTAGTGGTTGAGGTTGGTGGCCAGGATGCTGCCATCGCAGGCGAGGATGTCGCCGCGAAGTGGGTTGATGGTGCGCTGCACGCCCAGGCTGCTATTGCCCTTCCTGGTCCAGTCATCGTTGTGAATGATGGTGGTGTTGACCAAAAACAGCACTATCGTGGCCGCCAGGGCCACGAGCGCGATGAGCACCAGCGAGTAGCGGCCGATGATGTAGGCGCGGCGTGTGCGCTCGGCATTGTGTTTCCTTTTCTTTTTTTGAGGGGCCATAGCGTGGTGCGGTAGTGGTGGAGTGTGTGGGTGGTGGTGGGGTTAATGTTCGATGATGAAGGGTGGGCGGTCTTGCACGGCCAGCCCCAGGTGCAGCGAGTCAACCATCTGCTGCATCGTAGATTCGCTGGTCGAGGACATATACTTGGCGCGCTCTGACTGGGTCTTGGTGCGCGTGACGTTGAGTTCCTCTTTGAGCTTATTGATGGTCTCCATGGCGGTGATGCAGTCAAAGCGCACTGAGATAAACATCAGACACAGCGTCACCAGCAGTGTTATCACCACGAAATGACGTTTGAAAAAATGGCTGTTGACACCGCCACCGATGGCAGCGCTGTGCAGTCGTTTGGATATTGATTTTTTGTCGGCCATGAGTGTGGTTAGATGTCAGAGGGGTTGTCAAGGGTGGCTACGCGCAGGCGCGCCGAGCGCGAGCGTGGGTTGCGCGCCACCTCGTCGTCATCGGCAGCGATGGGCTTGGACGTGGCGGCAAAGGGGC
>SAMEA3663036__coassemble_737_pt1 | contig 13946 bp, 2 predicted proteins | sample SAMEA3663036__metabat2_low_PE_026 | metagenome-assembled genome bin SAMEA3663036 (sample SAMEA3663036) | pig gut metagenome | biome: pig gut; feature: pig-associated habitat; material: faeces | place: France | collected 2012 | reverse complement strand
GTAGCCCTCCTTTTGGGGATATGCCTCCGCCGTCAGCTCCGTTGCATAGGATATATCAAAGGTTTTGTATATATTGCCATCAACTTTGTATGTCAATTTATATATATTTACCTCAAACTCAGCATCAAGAGTAATATTATTATCCACTACCACCGTTCGCGGATTGTCAGTAGTGCCATCTGACCATTGTAGGAAATGGTAGCCTTCAGCCGGGGCTGCTGTAATTGTCAGCTCTGTGCCTTCTGCTATCCTACCGCCCTGAACGTCAATAGAGCCGCCGGCTCCGGCGCTCAAATTCACATCAAAGTGACGTACGATTTTCACTTTATAAGGATCTGAAGGATAACCCAACCTGCCGTTTGAAACAAAGTCAAACGAGACGCCCTCAATGTCAGAAACTTCTTGAGTCTGCTTGTTGTAATATTTGAACGACATTTTTTCGCCGGACTCCTTATTGCTGCGAGCGCGCAAATAAAGGCATTGGCTGCCATCAGTCAATGACAATGGCTCAGCTACTCCACGACATTCATCGCCGCAGAACACCGCAACGTCGTATTGCACATAGTCCATCTTGCCGGCCACGAAGTAAACGTCAAGATAAAGACTCATATCATAACGATAATCGCTCGGGTTAACGGTCCACGGTGTCGAGGCCCAAGCCCCGACACCATTAATGACCATCATTAACAGAACAATTACCGCATATTTGAATTTGATAATCGGATTCATTATTTTACACATTTGAGATTACTTAACGCAATGCAATCTTGTGGTAGCTATACTCTCCGTTAGCGTTGACAATAACGATATAAGCGCCACTTGTCAAAGCTGATATACTGATACAGCCATCAATGACATTGGTTTCTCGGATTAGCTTTGTCCCTTTCATGTCGTAAATCTCGACAAGAGCGATATCATCAGTGGCGATGCCTTTGATATGAAGCATATCGCCTTCGACTGTGACTTCAATGTTTCCATCATAATTCACATCGCCGATGCCACTCTTATTGTTGATTGTGATGATATATGGGTTGAATATATCACCGACAACCGTTTCGCTGAAACTTAGCGTAGCATCGTTGACAAAGCTATTCTCGCCGTCAGCATCTGTCACTTGGAATGTAATATGATCATTGACATTGCCATATACATTCATCATGACGCGGCCCTTGACTACACGGCCGATACCGCGACATTCACTACCGCTGAATGCCACCACCTGATAATCCTCATTGTCAAGCGCTGCGCCGTTGGCATCATTGATGGTAGCCACTACCGGCATGATTGTGCCATACTTGTGGATGTCAAGTACCAAGGGCAGAGAATTGGATATACCGGCTGCATATCGGGCAGATGCCGTTGACACAATAGAGGTGTTGTAAACTACATTCTTGGCTGATTGGCTCTGATACATATAGCCCATACCGGGCGACATCGTCTCAAGAGTACCCACCCAATTTTCACCATCAAATTGTGCAAAACCATTTTGGCCTACAACCACATCGAGGGTCTCGGCATTGGTCGTAGCAAACGCCTCGTCAACCGACATCGTCTGGCTCACGGGGTAGCCCAGCCAGTTCCATCCGGCATTGAGGCCGATGGGATTAGCCGGATTCCATGCCACATCGCTCAGGCGCTGACGTGCGGTGGCGGTAGTTGTCTCCACCTTGTAGCTCTCCGAGGCAGAAAGCTCTGTCAGGGTGCCTACCATGCCGAGCTGCGGGTCACGGATCACCTCTTGTGTCTGACTGAGTATTCTCAAAATGCCATCGTCTGACGTCAGTGCCGTCGGGGTTATCGCATTCTCAAAGTTATGCGACATCCACGTCCAGCCTTCAGGCATCTGGAAGTCCATATCCGAGCGCTTCAATGTGTAGTTGAACTGAACCGTCTCAGAGACATCATCATCGCCGCTACCCACTGAGGTCATTGCAATGATTTGAGTATCATCATTGATAATGATAGGCACAGTGTACTTGCGGCGTGTGCCGTTTTCGTCACACGGGCACGACCCATCGGTAGTGAAATAGATCGTAGCGTTCTTCGATTCGGAAGCCAGCTCTACCTTAGTGCCTCGATATACGGCAGTGCCGCTGGCGCGTGATGCCGTAGGAGCCTCCGCCGTTATTATCTCAGTAACAACGTCAACGGCACATTCGCCGGTGGCGTTTACGTCATCAATAGTAAACGTGAGCTGAGCACGCCCGGGGAGGTCTCCCGTCACCGTTACTACAGCCTTACCCTCTTCGTCGAGGATAGCCTCTGTAACATCTATCGAAGCAATAAGATCTGAAGAATTGGCAATATGGAGCTTGCGGCCTACAGCAGCCTCATAAGGCAATGCATAAACAGTCACCGCCTTTTCGCCTCCATAAAGCACTTTCACATCTTCAGCATACACGATTTGCACTTCTTTCTCTACGTCAAGCACCTGAGTGAACGTTTCAGTCATCGGTATGCCGGCATAGGAGAGTACATTTCGGCTGACTGTCAAGCGTATTTCGCCTGTCGTGGCACTGAGCTTATCGTCAGGCACAAAGCGCACGCGCGAAGCATAACGGACCGCGTCGGCATCATCTTCGCTCGCATATTCGTCGGCAAGAGCCGAGTCAATCATACGGATGGTGCCGCTTAGCTTCTCGCCGTTGGCGGTGACATAGATGTTGGCGGTGGTGAGCGTTGACAAATCCATATACTTGTCAAACTGCACCTCCACACCTTCCTCGTATGCACGAGCCTCAATTACCTCCGGCTGCTTGTTTTGGACTATGCCGATGTTCACATCAAGTTGAGGCGGCGGCACGGGCAGCCACTCGCTATATGCGGTGACATAACCGTCCTTCTCAAACTTCACTTGCCATAAGCCTTGTGGCACATCCCAACGGTACATACCATTTTCATCGGTAAACAGAGGATTTTTCTGCGCATATTCCTCAGCATTCCAAAGCACAACTTCTTCGTGCAAGTCGCCATACATATCCTCAGTGGTCTCCTTATAATAGATCGTGGCTTGAACGCCCTCTACTCTATTGTCAGGGACGGCCTCATAAACATATCCCGATGGGTCATGAATAGGGTTAGCAGGATTGAATGGGTAGTTACGTTTTTTGTTATTTGAACCATTTGAACCATTTGTATTATTATCCTTGTCATCATCCTTGTCATTACATTTCAATTTACCTACCTCTTGCCAATAACGAGTTCGGTCATTAAGGCTGGCCCTATCATTGAAAAATTTCCAACTTTCAGTAATCGCACTAATGCCAATTTCAGCCCACCAAGTTGGAGAACCAGGCACACCACCAGCTAAAGAGAAGCCGATGGCTCCTATTTCTGACACCAATATACCCACATTCTGCCATGCATGGCTATTAGCACTACTAAAAATGGATTCATGCAGATCAACGGCATTAGAATCTCCTTTTTTGTAGCAACGATGAGCATCAATGCAGTCCATAAGAGGAACCCATTCGCTAATATCATCGGCCATAGCCATCATGTCTGTAAAAAGACTCCAACATTGAAGTGGAAGCCCCAATTCACCGGCAACCTTGCCACATAATCGCAACACTTTAGGCATACGTAAGCCCTTTGCCAATCTTTTGGGGAATTTATCAATTGTCTCGCGAATCTTTGTATGAGTACGTCTAAATAAATCGCTTTGTTTCTTAATTTCCGCTATACGGTTTTTGGCTGAGTTTAGTTTAGAATTCGCTCCTAAACGTTTCGCATTCAATTGCTTATTTTCTTCTGTTATTCTCTGAATTTTGTCATCAAACTCTTGTATCAGCTTTTGTTTTTGCGCTTCAGAGATAGTAGATGAATTCTTTACAAACTCACGGTTACTCTTTAAAATCTCTCGCTGCTTTTTATTTGCATCGATCTTATCAGTATATTCATTTATCTTTTCCAGTGCTTCCTCAGCAACGGCTTCCTGTTCCTCAATTTGGCTGTCGCACAAGACGGAAAGCCCGGAATAAGCAGTCTGGATATTGCTATTAAAATCGGTCATGAAGCTTTCGTAGAACTTTGAAATCCCCTCTGTAGCTTCGTGTATCTTCTGAGCCGCATTAATAATCCAACGACGCTTATCTGTCGTGGAGAAGGAATATATTGCCTGAATAGCATTCTTAGCAGCGGTAGCATAAATCAAGTAGTTGCCGGGCATTATAGGCGCATTTGCACTCGACTGCACTTGTGATGAGGCATCGTGTTCGACAACAATACTGTATTTTAATAGTTGCCCACAGTCAACTACCTCTATCAGGTTGTCGCTATATATAACATATATCTTGCTACCATCATCAAGTGTCACAGCCGAATAGCCATTAGCCTCCAATTCCTCGCAGTTAACTGATGCAAGTTTCTTCTGGCTAACCGTTTTTACAATGTCTCCGACTTCAGAAGTGATTTCGTAATCGGACAGTAAATCATAATCAGGGTCAGCATAGTAGTCTTCAAGTATAGTTTCGCGAATGGCTACCGAACCATTTTTCTTCCATTCCGCCCATGAACTCTCAGCTTGTTGGCATAAAGCATCGAATTCATCATCGGATATACTACTGCCTACATTTCCTTGCACGCTTAATGTATTCAATAGACGACGGATTCCTTCTTCATTGGGCTCGTCACTATTAAACAATTCAGCAAGTTTCAATGTCACTTCATCATCGGAGACCTCGGCATCAAAAACTGACATAAATTCCTCTCGCCCTGCAATATTGTCAGCCAGCATCGACTCTCGTTCATCGATAAAGTCACTGAACTGTTTGCGATCAAATACCTTCTGACCATTATACGAATATTCCAAAGTTAAGTTGACCGGTGCACCGTAGTAATCAAACTCTTGCGACCCAATCCATTTATTAGTAGCTGCATCATAAGACATAGGTATCGGTGTCTCGGTATTGTTTGAGCCAAGTGTCCATAATACTACGTCAGACAATCGCTCGGGACTATTATCGGTGAAGTCTGCCACAAAAGTCAGCATAGTTCTTGTGTAGAACATATATCCCGGATTGTCAATTGTCAAATTTGTAAAGTCGAATCTGACATCAATATTTTTGCGAAGCCATCCGTTATAAAATGACATTAACACAGTCTTAGGAGATGCACAACTGCGATCCAATTCAACCGTGACTGACTCAGATTTAAGCACAATGCCATCTTTCGTGGTGATTATTGCATAAATTGTGTGAGTCGTAAAATTGTAACTATCCGGGATTATACATTCTGCCGTCCAGTTACCATTGGCTAAAGCACGTGCATTACCAATCAAATTATCGTCCTCATACACATCAATCACAGAGCCTGCCGGCGCCATACCACTCACCTGAAATTTTTCGCTATTAATAGTGGCCGGCGCAAGAAGATCAAAGTTTTTTATTTGTGACGTAGCGATGCCGATGGGTTGAGTGATGGTATTGCCGTTGTAGTCAAAGACGATCGAGGCGGTGGCGTTGAACTCACCTCCGGCCGTCGGGATTACGCAGAAGCGTGTCTGACTCCGGTAATTGTTGCCGAGCTGCACTGTCAGGCGATTATTATCGAAAGTGTAAGGCAACAGATTCGGGCCTTGAATTACCGATTGCTCTACGAAGTCGCAGGCATCGGGGAGGTCAACCACGAGAGCCACATTGGTGATGTCATCCTTATATACGCCCTTGAAGTCAATGGCAGAGCGCAGCGTCAGGTAATTGCCGGTGGTGATGCTACTCTTATTTGACGAGAAGCTTGTAGCAGAGTTAGTGTAATAGAACAAGCTTTCATCAAATGCCGGCACCTCGGCAATTTTCACCTCGGCGAGTTGTCCGCTCTGAACCTTAACGGCGTTCTTCACATAGTCCTTGCCCTCGGCAAGTCCGATTTCAGAGTAGGCTGACAGGCGCAGTATCGAATTCATCAAGTCAGACTGCCCCATTGACACGAGCGTATAATCGCCGTCATCAAGATCCGTAAAGGTGGCTTTGGCCTCAGAGTAGGTAACTTTTTTGAGCAACTCGCCGCTGTCGGAATAGAGCATAGCTATAACGGCGGGGTTATCAGTCATCTCAAACGAGGCTGCAATGCCGCCCTTGCCTACTATATCGAAGGTCACCTCGGCGCGCTGGTCATCGCCTATTGTTACCACTTCATCGATGGCGTTGAATGCTCCGGTCTTGGAGGTAGCCGTCAGTTTCAGCACATCTCCGACACTGATATTCTCGTCGAGCACGGCAAGAATGGGGTACTGGAGCGAGACCTCAGTGTGTGCACGATTTTGAGTGACGTTATATACGCTGATTGCCACATTCTGGTAGTCAGAATAGTAATCCTGCACTTCCTCTGAGCCGGCGGCGTGATAGGTAAACCCGTAGTTGACACGAGCCCCGACAATAGATTTCATCACCGTCTTGCCGAGATCCAAATTATCAACATCAGCAGCAAACGCGCCTATCGTTTGGTTCACATTCACACACTCCGTCGCAGCGTAGGTCAGACGAGTCTCCGGGGCATCAAGAACCGTAATATTCCATTTACCATTGCGATCAGTCTTTGCTGTGTATGTTTTGGAATATTTGTCGTTGAGCGTCTGGTTTACTGACACTGATGCGCCGGACAGCGCTACATCATCACCGTCAACAACAGAACCCGTCAGCTCTATCGAGCGGAAGGGGGCGAGGGTAACGGTACAAGTATTATAGCCCGCACCGACAGTAAACTCCACGTCATCGGGGTTGGCATAAACCACGCCGAGCTTATTATCGAGAGTGACACGGCAGATGAGCTGCTGACCCTCGGGTATCTCGCCGAGCGAAACAGCCTTGCGCAGATATGTTGAAGCGCCGTCAGCAAGCGGCTTAAGCCATTCCACCGTTACTTGCTCTGTGACATTCGATCCATCCGGTGTGAACACTTTGGCATATACGGTATGCAGTGACCGTAGGTTGTCAAATGTCACTTCAATGTCTTGGTCGGGGATAACGACATTTTCAATTCGCCCAATCTCAAGGCCGGCTTGAGAGAACATATAGATGTTGTACTGTTCGTCCTTCTGTAATCCATTGAAGGTATATAGCAGACGGTCAGAAATAACATACTTCTGTCGCACACCGGTGTTGATGTTGACTATCTCCAACGGATTGTTCTTATATCGGCCATCGGCAGCATCAGCCGGCAGATTGACCTGAAGCACATGTGCATCATTGGTTATCGGAAGAATTGTAAAGTCTTTCCAATAATCGGCATTTGAATAAAGCTCGATGGCCGATGCCGGGACATATACAGTGCAATTAGCCTTGTTGGTGAACTCCGAGAATGTTGAGGAATTGCATGCCGGAGGTTCTTGCGAATAAATAGTCAGCGAGACTAAATTCTCACAATTGCTGAATGCGTAGCTACCTATACTCGTGATGGTGCTTGGCAACACTATATTCGACAGCCCCATTGACGTGAAGCAGTATGACGGTATCTGCGAGACTCCGCCGGTGCGTGACAGATCCAATGATTGCAGCATCGTCAGCCACGACAGGTTGTTCAGATCATTACTATTGATTTTGCCTTTTACCAGAAGGCTCGTCACCCCATCGTAATCGGTGTAGCCCAAAAGCTCTTGGATGGCCGAGAACAGGCTGCCGGTGGCAAAATGGTCCACTATCATGCGCCCCGTCGCGGCATCGTAGCTGTTGGGATTGGGCTCTGATGGCGAGGTCGGGTCAAACACAAAGAGACCCACCACTTGGGCACCTGCCTCAGTCATGACACCCGTTAAATAGGTTGATGTCTCTTCCTGAGCTACGCCATTTACGATCCAGCCTTTAAACTTATAACCTTGGCGAGGTGTTGCACGCACATAGTATTCATCGCCACAGGCTATTTTCGAGCCGGACTTATAGAATGTGCCCGAGCCTTCGGGCGATGCAATCACGGTCAATGGATGCATCAGCTTGGGCTGGTCAGGATCAGCCGGATTTGCCGGGCTGTAAACATAGTTTGCAGTCAAGACCACATCGTGTGCCGGCATGGTGTAGTAAAACCCATAATTCGTGTTTATAGTCTCACCATCCTTTGTCCATCCGGTAAATACGTATCCGCTATTTGCGTATGATGAGACATACACTTTAGCGCCCTCGGCATACTCCGCGTTGCCATCAGTGTCGAATGTGCATGCTCCGATGGGATTGGACACAAGCATCAGCTTGTACTTCTTGGTGATTGATGCGTTAGGGTCGCCCGGCGAGGTCGGGTCAAACTCGGTATCAATGATAATCTCCACATCACTCTGTGGCATCACAAACTCTAAATACGGATAATTAGCATCTACGGTCTGCACCTGGCCATTGAGGCTTACCGACCTTAGTTTGTAGTTGTTATTTAACTCAAAACCCAGATACACATTCTCGCCTTCGGTAACCAGGGCTGAATGCTCGGTGTTCCATTGGCCGTATTCGGTATTTGTTGAGTAGAACAAGTAATTAACGCCGTTTTTATTGGCAAACTTGACACTCAGCAGGTGTTTGGGCACGAAATTGTAATGGACAGAGGCTACAGCGCTGACACCGGTTTCGTTGACACATACAGCCTTAACTGTGATTGATTGCCCCGTGGGGATAGTAATCGGCGCCGTATAGATAGTTCCATTATCGGCAGAGGGTGTTGTGCCATCAAGGGTATATATGATAGTAGTAGCCGGATCGTTGATATCGGTTATCGTCAGCTCAAACGATTGGTAAAAATCGCATGAGGCTTGAGAGAACACGGGGGATTTTAACCCATCAATGGTCTCTATTGTAACTCCTGTAAAACCATAAGAGTCGTAAATTCCATTATTCACTAAAGTCAAGTCCTCCGTCTGGTAGCCGTTGTCTCCATTGTTGAAAATAATCATTGGAGATATTAGATCGTCGCCTGTTGAGAAGGAATATGTCCAATATTCCACGCCATTGACTTCTTCTATCTGACACTGAGCGCCGGGCCATATACCGCCGGTGTAGTTTTTCGCATCATTACCATTGTCCCAAATCCAGGTCATCACATTATCCCAATTATTATCATTGGTAAAGTATGCTTTCCATTGATTAGGAGTCTCACCGACAAGCGTCAGCACTACGCCGGTAAATCGCAGTTGCGTATTATTGACATTGAAGGAGGCTTCGGCCACCCGCGCTGTATTAGTCCAGGTGAAATTACACGTCTCACTGTCGTAGCTGACTACACCCGTAGTGGATGTCAACGTTTGCTCTGTCTGTTTATAATTTGCGACTTCAAACTCTACCGACTCAATGACGTAAGATGACGATGAATAGAGTTTGAACGTATTGCCATTATACAGGCGCACGGCATCGCCATTTGCATAGTAGGCGGGCGCTGTAGTTCCGCTGCCCGTCGAGAACTCAAATGATATGCCATACTGTAATATATCAAAGGACGATAGCGGCTGGATATTCGCTCCGCTGGTCTCGCCGGCAAGATTTCTCGATGGATCGACATCAACCGAGACTACCGTCTGTGCCGACAGCGGGCAGCCGGCCCATCCTGCCATAAGCAGGATGAGCAGCATCGCTGTCCGTCGTATCATATAATTGTAATATCTCATTGTAGTATATTTACGCGATTTATTTTACTACGACCTTGTATGTCTTGTCGGCATCTACCACGATGTAAACGCCAGACTGAGCTGACTGCATAAAGTCGCTGAGCTGGCCTTCGTAAATGACAACGCCTGACACGTTGACGATTTGCACTCGACTGTCGGCTGTTTCAGCATCAAGATCATCAACAAGCGACTTCTCAGGCGCTCTGAAGGTGACGATAAATCGGTTGGCATCTTCGCCGGCCTCAGCATCAAAATCGTAAGCCGTCTCTGTAAGATCCACCGTAACACCCGTCTTGGTATCGGTCAGCAGCACTGACCATCCCTCATAATTACGTCCTGACAATGTTAGGGTATAAGCTCCGGCCTGAGCGTAGCGTGAACTGATTACAGCAACACCTGACTCGAGAGGACGCTCACAGATGTCGTATTTGATGTCGCCATCAACATAAACCTCAACGCCGGCAGGGGTCTCGGCAAAGAACTTGGCGGCATCGCGGCTAATCTCGTAATCCATTGTTGCAGCCTCGTTGATGACGATGCGTGCACGGTCATCACTGCCACAGCCTTCGATATTGAAGTTGAACACGCTGCGCGAGCTCTCGGTTGCGCTCATCTCCGGAGCATACCTAACGCCGGGTTGTGCGCTCGAATTGATAGCATTAGTGTAGTGCATACGGCCTTCTGCGCCAAACACCATCTGATCGGTATCAAGCGGGCGCTGCACAAAGAAAGCCTCATTGGGTCGCAGGATTATATCATCGTCAACGGGTGAGTATGCCTGATAGCCGGTGCCACGCCACAGCACTATAGGCGCAATAAAGTCATCCAACAAGTAGTGCATATTATAGTAGCAAGGATATGGGTTGCCCACCAGATTCCATGACCTATTGTGCGCAAATTCTGCCGGATACTCCTCAAGAGGCACTATCACGTTGCTTGACGTAAAGATCCTATTCTTTGTGGTAGTATTGCCCGATGGAAATCTTACTACGGCAAGTCTTGACGAGCCGTTGTTGTCGGTGGTGTTATTTGCAGCTTGTATGATATATCCCTTGCCGGCTTGCAGCACGCCATCGGCAGGCACAGTCTCCCAGTTGCCGGCTTCGCCCGAGGCTCTGCGCTCGCCATTGTATTGACGTATCACATAGTCGGTGTCAAAGAGCGTATATACCTCTGACATCTGCACATCATACGGCAGAGATATAAAATGCCACACATTCTTCTCAAAATTGATTGAGAAGAGCACATTGTCAGCACGCATATTTTCGGCGTTATTGATCAGCGTGGGGCGATAGTCCGTGCTGGAGCGCGACTTGAAGCTATGGAAAATTGTAAATACGCCGGCCGACAATGTTCCATCGCCGCTTGCCGAAAGCTCGCCTATAGTGCGGTGGCTGCTATCATAGTCAAGTGTCATATTCGGGTTCTCTTGCAGCACCGCATTGTCTTCTGACAATAGGTCAAATGTCATAGGCCTATTGATATATATGTTTTTAACTGGCTCATTGAGGGGCTTCATAATATAGAAGGCATTCCAATAATCGGCGGCGCGATAAGCATCAATAGCAAATGGTGCCACATAGAGCGTGCAATGGTTCATATCCATGCCGTTAGTGAAATTGCCTGAAGCCGCCGGCGGGACAATAGCCTTACACTTCACTGTCATGAGCGAGGTGCAGCCGTTAAACGCACTATAGCCTATCCGCTCCAATGTAGATGGTATTACAATCTCGCCAAGCGCGCTACACCCACTAAATGCGCTGCCTCCTATCTCTGTCAGGCCCTCCTGTAGCGTAATTTCCGACAAGGCGCTACAATTACTAAACGCATAGTCCTCTATCATTTTTATACCTGACGGAAGCGACACCTTTGTCAGCTTGCTACACCCATCAAATGCTCCATAAGACACAGTAGTCATTTTTTCCGGTAATCTTAGCTCCGTGATAGACGTGCGTGCGAACGCTGACGAACCTATCGAATATAGATCTGCACTAAAGACCGTAGGATTAAAAGCGCTACAATAGTTGAATGCATAATTGCCTATGGATTTCACATTTGAAATATCAAAGTCTGTCAAATTACCACACTGCTGGAACGCGCCATAGCCGATCCACGTAACACCTGGTGCTGTGACCTTGGTCAATTTTTTACAATATTGAAATGCATTGTCCGGTATCATTGTCAAAGCCTCCGGCAGCATAACTTCGTCAAGCGAAGAACGGTTTGAGAGGAACGATGCCGGCAACATCGCAAAACTTGCTTCGCTTAAATCTAACTTGCGCAGGTTTGTGAGATTTTTTATATTGGTGAGGTCGGTACTGTCGAGCGCGCCCGTCACTTTGACAAACATTCCGGCTGACCAATCAGCATCCGTCATCTCAATGTACGTCTGAGCAAACTCACCCCTGCGCTCCACATTCACTGTCATCCATTCAAAATCCCATCCTTCAGGCAGGATTGCTGCATTTTTCCAACTTGAATCTGACTCATACTTATTAAAGTAAGCTTTATTGGATACATATACTTTCTTTCCTTGCGGCACAGTCCAATACGTTTCGGGCACATCTCCTTGCATATGCAGCTCGCTGATTGGTGATTTGCTCCACGATACATATATATTGGTGTAACTTTCGGGCACCGTGATTGACTTCAGATTGGGTGCGGCTTGACACATTGTGCCATATGAAAAGCGGTTGTCTGCTCCCAGTGCGCGTATAAAGGAGTAGTGGCTGCCACCTGCTGCCGGAGTAATCGCCGGCGCTGTGACGCTCTCGCCTTCTGTAAAGATTTCCGCTACGCAATAGTAACCATTATTCATAGCTATGCCAAAGTATTCGCCCTCGTTTTCTCCAGGGATAACCCAATCCGAGCACGTTGGCACAGGATACGAAAGCTCCTCTTCGCCGACTAACACTCGGCTAAACCCGTACCAAGCATAATCACCGCGATTAGCCCCATAAGGTATGTGCAATACTATGTTGGTGAGGCCGCCCGCGTTACCTGAGAATGAGCAATTGCCCACATATAAATCGGTGAGCGAAGTGCCGCTGAAACCCGCATTTAGATAGCTTACGCTCTCCATATGTAGCACTTTGAGGCTCGCAGCGCTGCTCCAATCCATCGTATTGCCGGTCCATTCATCGCTGTAACCCAAAGAATAGATTTGTCGCAACTCACCATTGACATATACAGCATCGGGCAATGTCACTTCAGACGCCGTGGTGTTGATACCCGTTATGCAAATTTGACCATCATCATAAAGGCCAAGAGTGGTGACTCCGTCGCTGCACGTTGCAATGTAGCAATTTGACGCCGTCAAGCCTTCAAATCCCAATCCCGTAGCGGACTCATCACTTGACCATTGCCGGGCTTCTATGGCTTCTACGCTGTAATATAAGCGATTATCGGTAGAGGTGATTGTCGTCTCTGAGGTTGAGCCATCAACAAAGAAAGCCACCATAATTGGTGACCCTGATGGCAATCCGGCAACACTGACTTCAAAGGCAGAAGTGTAGCTATTGCTCTCGCTTAGAGACACTGCCGCATTCGTGGCGTACAATTGCTCATCACTAAGGTTATAATACACGATCGCGGGATAGACGTTTGATTGACCCGTACTCGTCAGAGTGCCGCTGAACACATAGGTTACATTGGGCATCGCCACCCAGCTATACCCCTCCGAGCCGTCTTCCATTACATCTACGCCCTGAAAGATTGTGTATGTCTGACTCTCGCTGCCTGACATAGAGATGGAGTTGCTCTCTTCGTCATATTGACCATCACCGGAGCCACCCGTAACAATCGACTGAGCACTACTCCACATTTCTGTTATTACTGCGGAGCTACTGCTCGCATTACGCGCCACACTACGGTTGGCAGGATTGAGGCCATATTCACAGCTTGATAAGGCTCGTGTAATCTCTGATGGCATTAACTTACCGGCCACGACACTGCCGGGCGCCGACATTGCCGTAAGAGAACCTTGTCCTATACCACGCACGGCATAGGCTAACGCGCCACATAGCACAGCCAAGAGCACGCCTAACGAAAGTAACTTTTTGTTCATTGTGTTGGATTTGATTAGTTATTATTGATTATATAGTTTTTTCAGTGTAGTTAAAATATCTCATCATTGCAAGAAACACCTTCCTTCGAGTGCAAAGATAGCCAAAACAATCACACAACTATGTATTTGATTGTCACCAATTTAATGACACATTACCAATTAACCATAAATGCTCCATTAATGGACACTACAGCATCACTACGAGCATCAAGATCACAGCTCCGGCGGGAGTGGGCTGTCACTATTTTTTGTTATTACTGTCCGCTAAACTTTTTTGGAGGCAGATGAAAAATTAGGGCTGGCACC
>SAMEA3663036__coassemble_715_pt1 | contig 14257 bp, 8 predicted proteins | sample SAMEA3663036__metabat2_low_PE_026 | metagenome-assembled genome bin SAMEA3663036 (sample SAMEA3663036) | pig gut metagenome | biome: pig gut; feature: pig-associated habitat; material: faeces | place: France | collected 2012 | reverse complement strand
AGGTGCTGTCGGCGCAGATGGCCATGCGCTGCGTCTCGTCTAAGGCTATGGCCCAGGGCGTGGCGTAGGCTGCCGTGGCGATGAGCACCATGTTTTGGAATAGCGAGGGCCGCAGGGCTGCCCATTCGAGGGCCTGAAAGCCGCCCACTGAGCTGCCCACGATGGTGTGTATGCGGTGTATGCCCAAGTCGGCGGCGAGGGCATCGAGGGCGCGAGCGATGTCGCGCATAGTCAGCGCCGGGAAGTCGCCATAGTAAGGCTCTGACGTGGCCGGATTGACGGAGAGCGGGCCGGTGGAGCCGTAGCATGAGCCGGGGATATTGGCGCAGATGACACACCAACGCTCAGGGTCGAGAAACTTGCCGCACTCCACGGTGCCGGGCCACCACTGCGCCACGTCGCTATTGGCGGTGAGGGCGTGGCACACCCACACTACATTGTCGGCGGCGGCATTGATGCGCCCGTAGATGTGGTATGCGAGCGTCAGCGAGGCAAAGGTGTGTCCGGCCTCGGTGGTAAAAGGGTGCGCGAGAGTGTGGTAGTGTATCATAAGTCAGCGGCGGCAAAGGCTTGAGTGAAGTCGGCGATGATGTCGTCGGGGTCTTCGAGACCCGGGGAGATGCGCAGCAGGGTGGGGCTCACGCCGGCGGCGAGCAGGTCGGCGGCGCTCAGCTGCTTGTGAGTGGTGGATGCCGGGTGAGTGACGGCGGTGGCCGAGTCGCCTATCATGGTCATGTGTGAGCATATCTTGAGCGCCTCGACAAAGCGCACCGTCGTCTCAAGCGAGCCTCTCAGCTCCACGTTGAGCACGGCACCGGAGCCGTAGCGGAAGTATTTTGAGGCGTTGGAGTGCCACGGATTTTCATCAAAGCCTACCCACGACACGCTTTTGACCTGGGGGCATCGGCGCAGAAATACGGCAATGCGGCGCGTCGATTCCACGGCGTGGGCCACACGCAGCGTGAGCGTCTCCAGGCCGAGCATCATCAGGTAGCTGTCAAAGGGCGATGGGCAGGCGCCGAGGTCGCGCATCCCCGCCACGCGACATTTGACAATGAAAGCCGAGGCGCCGAAAGCCTCGTGGAGGTTGAGGCCGTGGTATCCGTCGGCGGCCGTGTCGATATACGGGTGGCCGCTCCAGTCAAACGAGCCGCCGTCAACGATGATGCCGCCCATAGCGGTGCCGTGGCCGTTGATCCATTTGGTGGCGGAGTCGGCGATGATGTCGGCGCCCCATTTCAGGGGATTGCACAGGTAGCCGGCTGCGCCGAAGGTGTTGTCCACGACAAAGGGTATGTGGCGCTGCCGAGCCACCTGACCGATGGCTTCGAGGTCGGGTACGGCGCAGGTGGGGTTGCCCATGCTCTCAGCGAAGATGGCGCGTGTGCGCTCGTCGATGAGCGCGTCAAAGTCAGAGGGGCTGACGGTGGCGGCGATGCGCACCTCGATGCCGAGCTTGGCGAGGGTGTGGCGAAAGAGGTTGTATGTGCCGCCGTAGAGATAAGGCGAGGCCACGATGTTGTCGCCGGCGGTGGCTAATGCGGTGATAGTGATTAAGATGGCCGACATGCCCGAAGATGTGGCGAGGGCGCCAGCGCCGCCATAGAGGGCTGTGACGCGCTCCTCGTAGGCCGATGTGGTGGGGTTCTGAAGCCGGGTGTAGATATTGCCGGGCTGCGAGAGGTCAAAGAGGCCGGCCGCGTGGTCGCAGCTGCTGAAGCGATAGGCGGCAGTGGGATAGATGGCATTGCCGCGAGCGCAGGTGGCGTTGTCGCGGTCGTTGCCGGCGTGAATTAGCAGGGTCTGATAGTGCAGCTTCTTAGTGTCCATTGTGGTGGTGATGCGTTATAGTGAATAAAAAGCGACCGGCTCACAAGTGCTGTAGTGCCGGTCGCTGAGTTGAAAAAGGTTTTAATAATCAATATGTCAGCTTGGCACACGGCAGGGCATCATGCACATGACACACATCATCATATCGGCTGACATGATGCGGCTCATAAATCGGTGTGTAAAGTGCTGATTGTTATGCGCCATTGTTGTTTTGCTTATAATTTATTGCAAAGGTAGCTATTTTTGTTGGAATATGCAAGAAAAACCATTGAAATCATGAAAAATTCATCGGTGGCTGTCAAGGCGGTGGCTGTCAAGGCATGCTGGTGGCGATGTGCGAGTGCAAAAAAATGCTTATCTTTGTGATCCTAATGGATTGTAGCTATGGTGATATGCGGATTTTTTCAGACCGTGGAGTTTTATGTGATACTGAGCGTGGTAGCGGCGGCGGTAGTGGCGCTTGCGGCGTTGCCGGCAAAGCGAGGCGAGGCACGGCTGCTGTTTTATGCCGGCGACCTGGAGGCGGCGCCCACCGGTGCAGAGGCATCGGAGCCGATGCTCTATGCCGAGTGTCGCGATGATGGCGCCGTGGTGCTGCGGCGTGAGGGCTTGCGTGGCATCACCGCCTCGGGGGCAGTGAGCCTGGCGGTGACGGTGATAGGCTTTGATGTTACCATACAAGAGCGTCTGTCGGCCGGATATAGCAATGATGAGGCCGTCACTGCGGCTGTGTTTGTGCTGGATTTCTTTGCGCCGGAGCGCTACCATGTGACGTATCGCAGCGATGACGCGGGCTTGTTTGGCGCATTTACGCTCGCCAATCGTCCGGGTCTGCGCATTGCCAAGCGCTTGCTTTAGCGCCGGGCTTCAATCCTGCGTCAGAACCATATCTTATACGTCTTGGAAATAAAGCCGGGCTTATTGACGGCGATGATGGTGCCGCGGGCGTTGACAAATACCTGCCCACGCAGGTGAGGTGTGGGCTGACGGCGGCGGCTGTAGCGGCGGCGCTTGCCCGTGGCGATGATGATGGTGTAGAGCGGCTGTGTAGGTGGCGGTGTGGTGCCGAGATAAAAGTCAGCGTCGGCGGCATCGCTGACGATGGGCACGGCGGCGTGGCGCAGCACCATAGCGGCGATGTCGGCCGCCGGATAGGCGCGGTCAACGAAGGCGGCGCGCGGCTGCAGGTCTATGACCACGCGGTAAAGCATCAGCGCGCGGTGCAGTGGCATGGCGGAGTGAGGCGCCTTGCTGATGTCGGCGGCGATGTCGGTGTAGGCATAGTAAGCGCAGCGACGCTCGCGCAGCACCTCACGAATGAAGCGAAAGGCGAAGGGCGAGTGCACGCCGAAGCCCAGACTGGTGCGCCATCGTGTCAGCGGAGTGGTCATGTCGGCGTCAGTCTTTTTTAGCCGCGTGGCATTTGTCGCGGTGCAGCACGCCGGCCTTAGCGGCGAGGGCCACCAGCGCCAGCAGGTAAATCATGATGATGCACGCATAGGCCACGGCCGATGTCATGGCGAGCGATTTCGGCGCGAAGGTCATCGTTATGGTGTGCGAGCCGGCAGGGAGCTTGACGGCGCGCAGCAGATAGTCGGCGCGGCCTATGTCGGCCGGCTTGCCATCGATGGTGGCGTGCCATCCCCACGGGAAATACACCTCTGAGAACACGGCTACGCGGCCGTCAGCGGCGGTGCGGGCGTGGTAGGTGAGGGTGTTGGGCGAGTAGCTCGTCAGGTAGATGGTGTCGCCGGCTGAGGCCGGGGCGCTGCTGCCCAAGATGTCGGCAAAGCGGCGGTCAGCCACGGCATCGTGGCGCAGGTCGGTGGTGGAGAGCGCCGCCATCTCGGCGTCGGCATTGTCGGCATATATGATTTTGTCGGCGAGCCATGCGTTGCCTTGGGCGTGGGTGTTGACCATGACGGGCGCTTCGGGGTCGCCGGTGATGATGTAGCGAGCGTTAAGGATGTCGAGCACGCGATATGATGTAGCGATAGCGCTCGCCACCTCGCGCTCGTCGGGTCCGAATTGGTTGATTATGGAGTCTTCGCGCAGCGCCGGGTCATAGCCGTAGTATTGTATGTAGCTGAGGTGTCGCTGTATGATGTCCTCATAGCGGTTGAGCTTGGCGGCGTGGTATCCGCCTATCATCTTGTGATAGTAAGAGCGGCGGGCTTGAGTAAATCCGGGCACGTCCATCACGCGGTAGCTCTGCGCGGTGTCGGCCATAATGGCGAGGTCAATAGAGTCGGGGGCAAAGGCATCGTGGATGCCGCCGGGCGATGCAGCCACGAAGCTGTCGTGCGACACATAGCGCTTGTCGGCGCCATAGAGGTCGATGGCGGTGAGCGCGGCGAGGACGAGGGCAGCGGTGGCGGCTTTGGTCTTGAGCATCATGCAGGCGGCCACGCAGGCGGCGCCGAGCACCACAAACAGCAGGCTGCGCCAGCCGTCGGCCTTGACCATGCCAAGGCGCAGGTCAGTGACCACCTCCTTGTTGGCGGGGTTGGTGAGTGAGTATTCATAGATGACGCTTTGAGCCTGAGCCGGGCTGTAGCCATACTCTTGAGCCATCTGCATCACTTGCTGCTGCAGGTCGCCGGCGGTGCGTAGGTCTTGCTCGCTGATGGGGTCGCCGTAGATGCCGGGGGCTATTGCCGCAAGGAGGCAGAAGAGGGCCGGCACGCCGAAGGCGATGGCAAAAGCTGTGCGGTAGCGCCGCCAGGCGTCGGCAGTGGTGAACACCTGATGCAGCGCCATGATGCCAAGCAGAGGCATGGCGAATTGCGCTATGACGAGTATGCTCTCCACAGCTCTGAACTTATTGTACAGCGGGAAGTGGTATATGAGCAGGTCGGTGAGGCTCTCAAAGTTGGCACCCCACGACAGGAGTATTGACAGGGCTGTCATCGTGGCGAGCGCCCATTTCAGCGGTCCTTTGACGATGATGCAGCCTAAGAGGAAGAGCGCGCAGATGACGGCGCCGACATACACGGGTCCGTTGGTGCCTTCGCTGCCGTTGAAGTATTGCGGCAGATAAGCTAAGAGGTAGCCGGTGGGGGTCTCGCGATATTGCTCGGTGTTGGGCAGGCGGTCAAGGCTCATGTATGTCATAGCGCCATTGTCGGGGTGAGCGGTGGCGCCGCCCTTGATGTTGGGCACTAACAGCGAGAATGTCTCGCTGCGGCCATAGCTCCAGCCCACGATGTCGCTCTTGGGGAGGCCTCCGGTGGGTCGCTCTGTCGGAGCAGCGGCTTGGGCATTTGTGCGCGATGTCAGCTCAGACTGTGAGCGCTTGGTCTCTTTGGAGTATTCGTAGGTGTTATATAGCGATGGTATGTTGGCACCGACGGCGAGCAGACCGGCACCGAGCGCCACGGCAGATGCGAGCGCCCAGCGGCGCAGCTGTTTGGAGCGCAGTGCCTCTACCATGTATGCGATGGCGATTGCTGCCATGAGCAGACCGAAGTAGTATGTCATCTGCGGGTGGTTGGCATTGATTTGGAGCATGGCGAAGACGGCGGTCAGCGCGGCTCCGGCGAGCAGACGTCCGCGATAGCATAGCAGCAATCCGGCGATAGTGGGCGGCACATAGGTCAGGGCCAGGAATTTCCATATATGACCGGCGCCAATGAGTATCACGAAGTATGACGAGAAGCCCCACGCTATGGCGCCCAAGAGGGCGTAGTACCAGCGCAGGCGCATGGCATATAGCAGTATGAGCATGCCCATCATCATCATAAATAGGAGGTTGGCGGGCGATGGCAGCCATAGGCCATACACATCGTTGAGCCAGTCAAAGAGGCTGTTTGACGAGTACGATGGCGAGATTTGGAACGTGGGCATGCCGGAGAAGAGGGCATTGGTCCATAGCGCCTTGTCGCCGGTGGCTTGGGCGTAAAGCGCTGCTTCCTGGCCGTTGGCGATGCCTTGCTGCATGTCGGCTTGGCGCAGGGTATTGCCTTCGATGGCATCGGGATAGAAGAATGCGATGGACAGCAGCGCCATCACGATGACGGAGACACCAAAGCCCCACACTTGCGGGTTGGCGAGGTGGCGGCGTATATTTTCGATAGATAGGGTCATAGCTGAGATATTTTATGCAAAATTAAGCATAAAATTTTGAATGATGGGGCTTGCCACTTGATTTTTTTGCAGCGGCGTGGTGCGGCACATAAAATGAAGCGGGGCGCCCGAGATAGGGGCGCCCCGCTGAGCTTCATAGGTCAGAAGCTATGAGGGTGGAATATTACCATCCGAAGTTCTTACCGAGGTTGGGGTTGAGGTCCAGCTCGCCGGTAGGTATGGGATATAGGTAATATTTCTTGTCAAACTTACGCTCGTTGTTGTAGGGGCGAACGAAGCCGTTGACATTGTTGATAGCGACGGGAGCATTGCCTACGTAAGCGCCGAGGAGCACGTTGGGGTGCTTGGTGCTGTCGAGGAGGTCAAGCTGGTGCCAGCGCACGAGGTCCCAGTAGCGGATCCAGTTGTCAAACATCAGCTCGCAACGACGGCAACGACGGATCTCCCACAGCAGTGAGCTTACGCCCATGTTGTTGTCGGGGTCGTTGATGGCGTTGAGGTCAGCCACGCCGTTGATGGGTAGCTGGGCGCGCTCGTAGAGTTTCTTGAGAGAGATGGCGAAGTCACCATCGGTGAACTGGCCGAGCTCAGCCTTAGCCTCAGCATAGTTGAGGGCGATGTAAGAAGTCCAGTAGATGGGGCAGCTGGTGTAGTTCTGAGCTGCGTTGGTGCGGTCCTTGGCGGGGAGGTTGACGTTGTCAAACTTGGCAACACCAAAGCCCGATGAAGAAGCCATACCGGTGCAGCCGGCGCGGTCCCATGTCATGCCGGTGTAATATACGTGGTCGTCGGTGATAACCGAGAGACGAGCGTCACGCACTGCCAGCAGGTTGGCGATAGAGTATCCGGGAACATCAGCGGTGCCGTCGGGGGTGCCCACGTAGGTCTTGTCCTTAGAGGTGGTAGCATAGGGCTTGCCATCGAGGAACAAGAATGCGTTGAAGGCGTCGAGCGACATACCTGATGTCTGGGTCGAAGAAGCGGTGTAAGAGATGGTAGAGTGCATACCGTAGGTGGGGTCGTACTTGCGGCCGAAGATCACCTCGGGGTTGCTTGACAGGGCGGTCACGCCGGCGGTGTTGTCGCCATCCCAAGTAGAGTTGTAGAGCGAGTGGTAGTCATCGCAGAAGCCGTACTTGTCAAGGAGGGCCTTAGATACGGTGGCACATTCCTGCAGATACTTCTTAGCGCGCTCTTCGTTGGGAGCGATGCCGTTTTCAGCTTGAGTGCGATAGCGGCAGAAGGTGCCTTCGTAGAGGCATACTTCGCTCTTGACGGCGCGGGCGAGGTCCTGGCTCCAGCCCAGCTTGTTGCTCTCGGTGCTGATAGCAGCGATAGCGTAGTTGAGGTCTTGGAGCACAGAGTCCATCACGATGTCGCGGTTGGTGCGCGGGCCGTAGAGTATCTCCTCGTCAGCGGGATCTACTACTTCGCTTTGCCATACTACGTCGCCGAACATGCGCACGAGCTGATAGTACTTGTAAGCGCGGATGAGTTTGGCGATACCTTCATAGTTTTTGTGCTCAGCCTGCGAGAGGGTAGATTGGCGCACACCTGAGATGATGTAGTTGGCGCCACGCACTACAGAGTAGTCCCATTCGCCCACGGTAGCTGTCTCGGTGGGGTATGCCCAGTCGGCAAAGTTTGAGCCTACCTGGTCATCGCTCAGGGTCTTGAAGAAGAACCAGCCGTAGCTGTTGCCTGTGCCGTAGCCGGGGAACAGGTAGGTCGATGAGTTGGTCATGTAACGGTCAACCTGCAGCTGGCAGTTGGAGGGGTTACTCCAATACTCCGGCGTATTGATGATTGACGTTTCCGGATTGCGGTTATCGTCGAGGAAGTCGTCACAGCCGGTGAGTGTTGCTCCGACAGAGGCGATAAGCGCTAATGCAAATATTTTTTTCATAATTGAAATGCGTGTTTTGTGTTAGAATGTAACTTGCAAGCCGAACGAGAAAGTGCGGGGCATAGGAGTGGTGCGTCCGAAATAGCCGTTACCGCTCATCGCAGACTCAGTGCCCGCGCCGCCGGTGGCGATTTCGGGGTCAAGAGGATAATTCTTCATGCCGTTGTAGAGGAGCGCGAGGTTGTCGGCGCTGAAGTAGATGCGAGCTTTCTGGATGAGAGCCTTGCGGGTGAGCTCTTGAGGCAGGGTGTAGCCCACGGTCAGGGTCTTGAAGCGCAGGTAGGCCATGTTCATCAGATAGCGGCTCTGCGGATAGAAGTTGTAACAACCGGCGTTGATACCGCTGAGGCGGCCCTGGCCACCTGCGCCGGGATAGAGGCGAGGATAGTCGTTGTTCTGGTCCACGCGGATTTCACCGGTGAGGCACTGGTTGTCAAAGTCGATAACTTGCTCGTTGTAAGAGGTCTGGTTAGCATAGATAGCATCCGTGCCGCGAGCTAAGGGGATAACGAATGATGATGTGAACCACATGTTGCGCTTGCCGACGCCCTGGAAGAACATGTCGATGTCGAAGCCTTTCCAAGCGCCACCCAGGCGGAATGAATACTCATAGCGAGGCATAGCGTTGCCGATGACCTTGAGGTCGCCGTGGTTGCGCTGAGTGCCGATAGGTATGAGGTTGCCGTCTTCGTCTTTCATGTCGGGGTCACCGAAGTCGATGCGGCCGTTGCCGTCGAGGTCTTTGAACATGATGTCGCCGACGCCATATTTGAATGAGCCGCTTTCGAGGGCAGTCTGGTCGAGCTTGGTGGTGCCGTCAGCGTTGAGGTCGCCGTAGTCAAAGTAGCGGTCGGTCTCGAAGCCGTAGATGTCGCCATAGTAGCCGCCTTCAGTGAAGTTGTTCTGACCGGGTATCCAAGAGTAGAGCTTGCCGGTGTCGTTGCGCCAGCTTACGATCTTGGTGCGGGCGTCAGCCAAAGTGGCGTTGATGTAGATGTCAGCTTCGCCGAATGAGTGGTTCCAGCCGAGGGCAAGTTCCCAACCGTTGGTGCGGAGGGTACCATTGTTGCCATAAGGAGCGGCAGCGCCGAGGGTGGCGGGGAGGTCAGCACCCGGGCCGAGCATATCCTCGGTCTTGCGAGAGTACCAGTCAAACGATGCGGTGAGTGAGTTGTTGAAGAAACCGAGGTCAGCACCGATGTCGAGAGTGGTTACGCGCTCCCAAGTGAGGGTATTGGATACCAGGGTAGGCATGTTGGCGTAGCTGAGGGCAGCGCCGCCGGCGGTGAGCCATGAGCCTGAGTACGGGCCGTTGATTACAGAGAGGAACTTGTAGTCGCCTACAGCTTCGTTACCGATAGAGCCGTAAGAAGCACGCAGCTTACCATTGCTCCAAACGTCCTTGATGCCCTTGAAGTAGTTTTCTTCAGAGAAGCGATAGCCGATAGAACCTGAGGGGAAGAATGCCCACTGGTCGTTGGCGGGGAAGTTAGAAGAGCCATCATAGCGGCCGTTGAACTCGAAGAGGTAGATGCCCTTGTAGTCAAGGTTGATACGGCCGAAGAAGCCGGCGGTAGCGCGGTGGGTGATGACGTTGCTGATGGTGTAGCCCGTCTTGTCAGAGCCGCCGGTGGTCAAACCTATGTTCGGGAGGTTGATATCGAGGAGCTCATCACGCTTGGCGTAGAGGTAGTTGTAGTCTTGCTTTTCAGCAGTACCACCGACCATGACTTTGAGGTTGAGGTCGTTGAAGAAGGTGTGGTCGTATGTGCCATATACGTTCATGGTCCACATATCCTGCTTGGTGTTGGTCTGGCGAGCGTCAGCCCAGCTTACGGGCACGATGTAAGACGGCTCCTCGATGTTGCCCCAAGAGTTGTAGCCATATACGGGCATATAGGCGGTGGTGTTGATAAGGTTCTGCATATCGTAGGTGAAGTCACCGTGGAGGGTGAAGCCCTTGAATATGTTGGCATCCATAAAGGCGGTGATACGGGTCTGGGTAGCGCTGTCCTTGGTGGTGCCGCCTTGCTTGCGGTAAGCGATATCGTTGCGGAAATCTACGATGTTGCCTTCATCGTCACGCTGATATCCGTAGGGGCCAAAATAAGAACCCCAACGCCACATGTAGAGATAATCGCCACGCACGTTGTAGGGAGCTGAATAATCTTTCTCGGTGAAGCTGAAACGAACACCGGCTTTCAACCAAGAGAATATTTCGGTAGAAATGTTGCCGACAGCATTATAGCGGTTCATCTTGGCAGGGTTAAATGCCATGAGATCCTGCTTGTGGCTGTAACCGAATGAGAGGCGATAGCTGGTCTTGCCGCTGACGCCTTCGAGGCTTACGTTGTGGTAGTTAGAAGGAGCAGCGTTGTTGAACATAATGCCTGCCACGTCCCAATCAGCGTAATAGAGGCCTGTGCCATTGTCGAGGAGCTTGTAGTCGCCGACGTGCTCATCGTCAACGTAAGGCATCATCTCGCGATAGCCGGCGCGCTGGCCGCCATTCTGCTGACGCCACAGTTCGGCATACTTCATGGTCTCCCAGGGATCCATACCGAAGAGGCCGAGCTCGCCACCGGAGCAGAGGTTGCCTTCGGTGAGGGCCTTAACTTGGGTGTAAACGGTAGGATACTCAGCCAATTTGGTAGCCTGGCTCCATGCAAAGTTGTTGGTGTAAGAAATAGATACGCGGTCCTTGGCGGTAGAAGTCTTGGTGGTGATAAGTATCACACCGAAGGCAGCGCGAGTACCATAAATAGAGGCTGAAGCAGCATCTTTAAGCACTGAAATGTCGGCGATATCATTGGGGTTGAGGAATGAGATATCCTCTGTAACGACACCATCGACAACAATCAAAGGCTTAGATGTCTGGTTGTTAGACAAGGTACCTGTGCCACGAATTTTAATAGTGGGAGTGCCATTAATCTCACCATTAGCGTTTGTGATGGTAAGACCTGGGACAGCACCTTGGAGAGCCTTGGTCACGTCGGTCACCGAGCGGCTATCCATAACTTTTTCAACATCGACGGTGGCAACAGCGCCGGTGAGGTTGGCACGCTTCTGCGAGCCGTAGCCCACAGCCACGAGTTCGTTGAGCATTTCGGTGGTGGGCTGGAGATAGACGTTCATGCCGTTGGCGGCGGCAACGTCGATAGACTTATAGCCGACATAGCTGACAGTGAGCTTAGTGCCGGGCTTAACACGGATAGCAAAGTGGCCGTTGACATCGGTAGCGGCAGCATTGCTTGAAACTCCTTTCTGAAAGACACTTGCGCCAATCACGGGCTCATTGTTTTCATCGAGGACGGTACCGTTGATGGTAACGGCCGCCTGACTTTGCGATTGGGGCTCGGGGTTTGCATAAGCAGCGAAGGTGCCGCTCAGTGGCATACCACAAGTCAACAACAGAGTCACAAATAGATGTTTTCTCATATAAGTAATGTTGATTGATTTTTTTTGCCTCTGCGCTTGAGCTCTCTGTCGTGCGGCTCGCCGGGGCGAGAGTGAGACTTTGATATCGCGCGCTTTGGCTACTGGGTTAATTGGGTTGATTGAACTTTTTGTTACTGCGTTGATAGTTAGTTGCTTTTCTCGATAATGTAAGTGTAATTTTTGTGAATGATGTTATTGTTTGTTTTAGTTAGTGGTTAAAAATTTGAATGTAATTGCACACAAGTTTGCAATTCACGGCGCTAATTTAATTAATCTTTTTTAAAGCTACCCTTTTCTTTGCAAATTTTAACTCCAAAAACGAGTATGTTATAAAACATAATTTTACAACTTATAAGCTTTGAGGCTTCAAAAGGCGTGCAAAATGGGGTAAAATGCTTGCACTCGTGCCTCGTTAATATTTATAAACATAAATTTATCAGTGGCTATAACAGCGAGATAGCCATTGGAAGCGGAAATCGGAGTAAAAACGGGAAGATAGCTTGATTTTAACTAATATTAACCCATAAATACACTATACCTATTGTGGTAGATGCGCCGGAGGGCTTTTCGGTAGAAATAATATGGAAATAATATACTGTCAGAGGGCTGTGTTATTAAAAAATATGTATAACTTTGCACTACAATTCTCCCCCCCCCACATCTCCTTAATAATAATAAGCAAACTACATAATATATGAAACACATTATCCGAACGATTGTAATTGTGATGCTGCTTGGCGTGCTGGCCGCGCCTGACGCCTCGGCACAGCTGCGCAAGGGCGAGAAGTCGCTGGGGCCGCGCATAGCCTTTGTTTCCGAGAACACCTCGGTGCTGGCCGGCTTGTCGTTTCAATACTCCTTCAGCCGCCATGTGAGGATAGCGCCTGAGGTGGCCTGCGTCTTCCGTCATCACGACAGAGATGCCTTCCTGCTGGACCTCAACGTGCATCTGCCCTTCGGCATCGGCTCTGACAAGGTGGTGCTCTACCCGCTGGCCGGTGTGGGCTACTCGTCATGGGCGCAGCATATCAGCGGCGCCGACTATGCCCAGCAGAAAGATGTGACCACTCACGACAACCGCTTCGGCGCCAACTTCGGTGCCGGCTTTGAGCTGCGGTGCTCATCTACGCTGAAGCTCTCACTGGAGGCGCGCTATCTGCTCATCAAGACCTATAGCCACGCCCAGGTAGGGCTCGGCATCGCATACGTCTTTTAGTAACGCAGAGCATCAGAGACAATGGCTCAAGGAATAACGATATTAGGCATAGAGTCATCATGCGATGACACCTCGGCGGCCGTCATTCGCGACGGCTTGCTGCTGAGCAATGTGATAGCCTCGCAGAGCGTGCACGAGGAGTATGGCGGTGTGGTGCCCGAGCTGGCATCGCGCGCCCACCAGCAGAATATAGTGCCCGTGGTGGCCACGGCGCTGCGCCGCGCCGGCATCGACAAGCGTGAGCTGTCGGCGATAGCGTTTACGCGCGGCCCCGGCCTGTTGGGGTCGCTGCTCGTGGGCACGAGCTTTGCCAAGGGGCTGTCGCTGGGGCTGAGAGTGCCCATCGTAGATGTCAATCACCTCCACGGCCATGTGTTGTCGCATTTTGTGCGGCGTGAGCCTACTGACCGTGTGCCCCGATTTCCCTACTTGTGTCTGCTCATCTCCGGCGGCAACTCACAGCTGATACTGGTCAAGAGCGCCGCCGAGATGGAGGTGTTGGGACGCACCATCGACGATGCTGCCGGCGAGGCCTTTGACAAATGCGCCAAGATAATGGGCCTGCCCTATCCCGGCGGGCCGCAGATTGACCGCCTCGCCGCCGATGGCGATGCCACGCGCTTTAAATTTGCCAAGCCTCACATCGCGGGTCTGGACTACAGCTTCAGCGGGCTCAAGACATCGTTTCTATACACCCTGCGCGATGCTGTCAAGGCCGAGCCTGACTTTGTGGAGCGCAACCGAGCCGACTTAGCGGCATCGCTGCAAAAGACCATCATAGACATACTGCTCGACAAGCTCGCCAAGGCTGTCGATGCCACCGGCGTCACTACGGTGGCCATAGGCGGTGGCGTGTCGGCCAACTCAGGCGTCAGAGCCGCCGTGGCCGCTTTCTGTGAGGAGCGCGGCATAGAGGCGTTTATACCCGAGCGCACCTTCACCACCGACAATGCCGCCATGGTGGCCATTGCCGGATATTTCAAGTACCTGCAAGGCGAGTTCTGCCCATATTCGGCGGCTCCGTATGCACGCGTCACCGTGTGAGCGCGGCGGCTGCGGCAGTCGCTGCCGGGGCATTATCATTATACTATCATCAAGATGAAACTATCTATCGTGATTATCGGCGACGAGATACTGCTTGGGCAGGTCACCGATACCAATTCGGGCGCCGTAGCGCGCACATTCCGCCGTATGGGCTGGCAAGTGGCCTCGATAGAGACCGTGGGCGACATCGTCCTGCAAATATCCGCCGCCGTGGAGCGCGGCCTGGAGCAGTCTGACCTGGTCATCACCACCGGCGGCCTCGGCCCCACCAAGGACGATATCACCAAGCAGGTGCTGATGAGCATCTTCGGTGGCGAGCTGCGCCGCGACGCTGAGGTGACGGCCAATATAGAGCGTGTCTTTGCCCTGCGCGGCATAGCCATGAATGTGCTGACGGCTGACCAGGCTTTGGTGCCCACGAGCTGCCGGGTGATACAAAACCGCTACGGCACCGCGCCCATCATGTGGTTTGAGCGCGCAGGCAAGGTGCTCGTGTCGATGCCGGGCGTGCCTTTCGAGACCGAGGGCATGCTGCCTGAGGTGTCGGCCGCTGTGGCAGCGCGCTTTACGCCGGATATGTTCTTTCGCCACCACACACTGCTGGTGAGCGGCCTTAGCGAGTCAAAGTTAGCGCAGCAATTATCAGCTTATGAGGCCTCGCTGCCGCCGGCGTTGCATCTGGCATATCTGCCACAGCCGGGGCTGATACGTCTGCGCCTCGATGGCGCATCGGCCGA
>SAMEA3663036__coassemble_708_pt1 | contig 14353 bp, 8 predicted proteins | sample SAMEA3663036__metabat2_low_PE_026 | metagenome-assembled genome bin SAMEA3663036 (sample SAMEA3663036) | pig gut metagenome | biome: pig gut; feature: pig-associated habitat; material: faeces | place: France | collected 2012 | reverse complement strand
TTTCAATGCAAGGATCAAGCACGGCATCGGTGAGCGCACCCTCGTTGCCCCGGAGCCGTCATGCGAGCCGGGTGTGTTCAATGACTCTTTTGATTTGACGCTCACCAATCCTAACGAATCAGGCACTATCTATTATTACATTATCCCGGAGGGCGAAACAGGGAATGAAGTACACACCCCCATTGCTTACACCGATCCCATCACAATTGATGCTACATGCACGGTGGTGGCCTATATCAGCGATGGCACACATTGCTGTGAACCGCTATCGTTAGAATATACATACGTATATTTGGAAAGACTCGCCGTGAGTGTCAATGGTGCGACAATCACCGATGAAAACTGCGGCGATGTGCTTGGCGACGGTGGCTCTGTTGCATACAACAAGGCTACCGCCACGCTCACGCTCACCAATGCCACCATCAATAGCGAGGACCAAGCCGCAATATCAGCCGAAGGCGGTGCGCTCACTATCAATATTGAAGGCGTCAACAGCATCAACTCAAAGTCAGTGGCCGGCATCATCTTTGGTGGCGCAACACAGACAACCGGTGTCACAAACTATATCAAGGGCACCGGCGATGGAGACAATCAGCTCACTATCATGCTCGACCCCACTGTAGATGATACCGATGGTATTACTGTCAGAAACTCCAACCTTGTGATTGAGAACTGCACGGTGATGATTTACGATGTGACCACCGGTATCAATCTGACCCCCTCGGGCAACGGCGAAGATGGCAACGTCACAGTGCTCGGCACGAGCACGCTGGGCGTGGTAGCCGGCACGTCGGCGCTTAGCAATGCAGCCTCGCTAACACTCGCCGAAGGCCTGCAAATCCAATCCCCGGCAGATGGCACTTTCAAGGTGGAGGAAGGCATTGAGGGCAATATCTTTGATGCCGAGGACAATGTGAGCGGCCGCCTATACGTCGGTACTGCCGCGCCGAGCCGCATCACCGAGATTACAAATTTGCCGCAAGGCATATTGGCTGTAGATTTCGCCGACCTCAGCGAGGTGCCCTCATTGAATAATGTGGCCATAGGAAACATCTACTATAGCATCACCGATGCCAACAGCGGATATAACGCCGATGCGGGCTTGGTGCTCAACGCGTACTCAGACATTGATGCCGTAGCGCAATTCAACAGCGAAGTAGAGGGAAGCACCTTCACCAACAGTACTTTCAATGGTATAGCTGTGAAAGTGGGCGGCACCGGTAGCATTACATTTGACTCATTTACCAACCATGGCGATGGCCGCCTGACGCTCGTCCTCGGCGACGGCCCGGCCGTATATGTCAATGAGCTGCCTGACGGAAAATATGAATTCTCCACTCTTGAGGCTAAATACCTATATATCTTTGCCACACAATCCGAAGCCACTACAGGCGCCTCGCTCGCATCTGTCGATGTCGGCGTCAATAGCGTTGCTCTCACAGGCATGACCATCGACATGGTCATCGCCACCGGCATAGAAGAAGTGCCGAGCGCAGATGCCGCCGATACATCATCGCCGGTGACGGATATCTATAGCATTGATGGCCGCAAGCTCGCCGAGCCGGCGCGCGGCATCAACATCGTGCGCCGCGCCGATGGCAGCTGCTCTAAAATACTGGTGAAGTAAGCACTGCTACATCATAAATATGAAAATCCGCACCCACGGGTGCGGATTTTTTGTGTCATATAGCGCCGGAGAGATAAAAAAGTAGTAACTTTACGGAGACGCAGCGGCGGCCGGGCAACAAAAGGCATCGCGGCGTGTTGTATAAACTGAAAAGAGACAGAATTTATCCGGATATGATAATTGACCGAATAGTTAGTATGCTTAAGCGCCTTGTGAGCAATTATTTCACGCTCACGGGCTACACAGTGGCTCAAGAAGAGATAGATGCCGAGGTAAAGCGAGGTGTATCGTTCAGAGGCACCAATATCGTGGTGCTGATATTTGCTATCTTCATAGCATCGCTGGGGTTGAACACCAACTCCACGGCCGTGATTATCGGCGCGATGCTCATCTCGCCGCTGATGGGACCTATCATAGGCATAGGCTTTGGCCTTGGGGTGCAAAACTTCAGGCTGGTGCACTCGTCGGCGCGCAATCTGGCGATAGCAGCGGGCATCAGCGTGGCGGCCTCGACGGTGTTTTTTATGATATCGCCGGTGGGAGAGGGTCACAGCGAGCTGTTGGCACGCACATCGCCCACGATATATGATGTGCTGATAGCCTTTTTCGGTGGCGGGGCGGGCATCGTGGGCATAGCCTCGCGCAGCAAGGGCAATGTGCTGCCGGGCGTGGCGATAGCTACGGCGCTGATGCCGCCGCTGTGTACGGCGGGCTTCGGCCTTGCCACGCTGCAGATGCAGTATTTCTTTGGGGCGCTGTATCTGTTTGTTATCAACTCGATATTTATAGCTCTGGCCACGTTTATCGGCGTGAAGGCCATGAAATATACCCCGATAGCGGTGGTCGATGCCGCTTGGAACCGCCGAGTGCGGCGCATCATCTACACCATCGTAGCGCTCACCATCTTGCCGAGCATCTATCTGACGTATAATATGATATCGATGAACCGCTTTAAGCTGGCGGCTGATAGGTTTGTGACGCAGGAGTTTAGGTTTGCGGCTACGCATGTGCTGAGCAAGAACGCGACGAAGATCGACGGCGAGCGCCGTATCGATGTGACGCTGATAGGGCGCATCTTGCCGGCTGACTCGCTGCATGTGGCAATGTCATCGCGCTTGCAATACTATGGCCTTGAGGGCGTGAAGCTGAATATAGTGCAGGGCGAGTCGCCGGTGTTTAGCGGTCCCACACAGACCACTACTGCCACCGACATATACCGTATAGCGCAAGAGGCGCTGGCTGAGCGGCAGCATGTGGTGGACTCGCTGGAGGCACGCCTGGCCACCACTTCGCGCAACGACACCATTTCGTTGCAGCTGTCGCGCGAGGTGCGTGCGCTGTTCCCGCAGGTGGTGTCAATAGCTGTGAGCCGCAGCGTGTTCGGCAGCAGTGGGTCCGATTGCAGCGATACGGTGAATGTGGCACTGCTGCGCTATGCCGGCGTGCTCAACGGGGTGGGGCGTCAGCGCCTGCGCGACTTCCTCGCCGCAAGGCTCAAGGAGCCGGATATAGTGCTGATTGATGTCACTAAGGATATCACGCTCGGCCACGATGCCAAAGCCGACAATAATATTTCACCTAAAGAACCGCAGCTATGAATATAGAGGCTGTGCGCGAATATTGCTTGACGCTGCCCTTGGCTGAGGAGTGTCTGCCCTTTGACGACACTACGCTGGTGTTTAAGGTCCTGGGCAAGATGTTTGCCGTGGTGAGCATGCTGCGCCCTGATGTGGTGATAGTCAAGTGCGAGCCGGAATTGGCAATAGAGCTGCGTGAGAGCTATGCCGACATCGATGCGGCGTGGCACTTCAACAAACGCCACTGGAATGAGCTGCACACCGAGCCACACCTGCGCGACAGCTTTGTGTGCGAGCAGATACGCGGCAGTTATGCCGCGGTGATAGCGATGATGCCGCGCCGCGTGGTTGCCGCACACCCGCAGGTGCTGACGGTGCAACGCTGAAGCAAAAGAAGAAGCCTGCCGAGAGCAACGTTGCTCCCCCGGGCAGGCTTCTCTGCAAGCTGAGATTCGGGTATTTTTCTCGGTAGCGCGAGGCAGAGTGTTTGTTACTTGCCTTCGTGCTCGTATTTCAGTGTCATAGAGGGCTGGTCGCAGACCTCAGCGGGGCCGAAGTACTGGATAGGGCCGGGATAAACATAGCAGGTGTTGACAGCCCACTTGTCGCGCTGGTCGGCGAATTTGCGGAAGGGCTTGCCGTCGAGGCGCACGAGAGCTTTTTGTATCACGGGCTTGTCAGCACCATTGCGGCGCTCTATGTTCATCATCATGGTGATGGGGATACCACCGCAGATCCACTGCACGGCGGGCTTTACGAGGTTGCGCACAGACGACATGTAGCCTGTAACGCCGGCATACACGAGGCAGGCGGCGTTGTAGCCGAGAGCGTAGCAGTAGTCGGTGTCAAAGTTAGAGGGCGCGGCGCAGCGGCCTTCGTAGCCGAAGAAGTGGTGCTGAGCGGCAAATTTGCCTACATACTTGCCTTCTTCCTTCATAGCAGCGAGGCGCTTGCCCACCATGTTGCTGAGGAGCTTCTCGGTCTCGATGAGCGATACTTGCACGTTGCCGTGGGGGTCGCGGTCAAGCATGAGCTGTCGAGCCACGTCATCGGGGAGCGAGTTGAGCGTAGCGGCGTTCTCGGCTGAGATGTGAGCCTTGATATATTCGGGCAGCTTCTCGGTGTCGAGGCCGGCGATGTCGTCAGCGTGCTCGGCGATGACGTTGTTGAGCTCGGCGATGAGCTTCTTGATAGCGGGGATAAACTCAATGAGGCCTTCGGGGATGAGCACGGTGCCGTAGTTGTTGCCATCAGCGGCGCGAGCGGCCACGATGTCGGCGATGTAGTTGACAACGTCGTCGAGGGTCATGTTTTTGGCCTCAACCTCCTCAGAGATGATGCATACGTTGGGCTGAGTCTGGAGCGCACATTCAAGGGCGATGTGGCTTGCCGAGCGGCCCATGAGCTTGATGAAGTGCCAGTACTTCTTGGCTGAGTTGCAGTCGCACTCGATGTTGCCGATAAGCTCGGAATAGACCTTGGTGGCGGTGTCAAAGCCGAAAGATGTCTCGATCATATCGTTTTTGAGGTCGCCGTCGATGGTCTTCGGGCAGCCGATGACTTGCACGCCGGCGTTGATGCTCTTGTAGTATTCGGCGAGGACGGCAGCGTTGGTGTTGGAGTCGTCGCCACCGATGATGACTACGGCCTTGATGTTGAGCTCTTTGAGGATTTCGAGAGCTTTGTCAAACTGCTCTTTGCGCTCGAGCTTTGTGCGGCCGGAGCCAATGATGTCAAAGCCGCCGGTGTTGCGGTATTCGTCAATGATAGCCGAAGTAAGCTCGATGTACTTGTGGTCCACGAGACCGCCGGGGCCCATAAGGAAGCCGAAGAGGCGGCTGTCGCGGTGAATGCGCTTGATGCCGTCAAATAGACCGCTGATGACGTTGTGACCGCCGGGGGCTTGACCGCCGGAGAGGATGACGCCTACATTGACGGGCTTGCCGCCTTTGGGCGAAGCGGTGTCTTTTTCAAAGCGGAGCTCGGGGAGACCATAGGTGTTGGGGAATAGTTCTTTGATTTTTTCTTGGTCAGCCACAGACTGAGTGGGCTTACCCTCGACCATTTTGAGCGAGCTGGTCAAGGCAATTGGCAACTTGGGCTGGTAAGCCAAGCGAGCCTTCTGCAAAGCACTCTTTTTCATTTAGAAATTATATGAAATAGTTATTTATTATTGTTAGTTGCAATGATGATTATAGGTAGGTGTGTGGGGTAGAGTGGGACGGGGGTTACTCCCATTCGATGGTGGCCGGTGGCTTTGACGAGATGTCATAGCATACGCGGTTCACGCCACGCACCTGGTTGATGATATCGTTGGACACCTTGGCCATGAAGTCGTAGGGGAGGTGAGCCCAGTCAGCGGTCATGGCATCGGTTGATGTCACGGCGCGGAGCGCTACGGCGCGCTCGTAAGTGCGCTCATCGCCCATCACGCCCACGCTCTGCACGGGCAGGAGTATCACGCCGGCTTGCCACACTTGGTCATAGAGGCCCCACTGGCGGAGGCCGCTGATGAAGATGTCGTCAGCGTCTTGTAGTATGCGCACCTTCTCGCGAGTGATGTCACCGAGGATGCGCACGGCGAGACCCGGCCCGGGGAATGGGTGGCGCTTGATGAGGTGCTCGGGCATACCGAGAGCGCGACCTACGGCTCTCACCTCGTCTTTGAAGAGGAGGCGCAGGGGCTCGCATAGCTTGAGGTTCATCTTTTGCGGCAGACCGCCCACATTGTGATGGCTCTTGATGGTGGTGCCGGTGATTGAGAGCGACTCTATGCAGTCAGGGTAGATGGTGCCCTGCGCGAGCCACTTTACGTCTTTGATTTTGTGAGCTTCGGCATCGAAGACATCGATAAAGCCTTTGCCTATGATTTTGCGTTTGCGCTCGGGCTCGGTGACACCTGCCAGCTCGGCGAAGAATTTGTCAGAGGCATCAACGCCCACCACGTTGAGGCCGAGGCCTTCGTAGTCAGCCATGACGTTGGCAAACTCGTTTTTGCGCAGCATACCATGATCTACAAAGATGCACGTGAGGTTTTTGCCTATGGCTTTGTTGAGGAGCACAGCGGCTACTGAGGAGTCCACGCCGCCACTGAGGCCGAGGACTACTTTGTCGTCGCCTAACTGCTGCCGAAGGGCAGCGACGGTGGTTTCGATAAATGACTCGGCGCTCCAAGAGCAGTGAGAGCCGCAGATGCCCTCCACAAAGTTTTGCAGCAACTGCGTGCCGCAAGAGGAGTGGAACACCTCGGGGTGAAACTGCACGCCCCACACCTTGTTGTCGCGGGCGGCGAAGGCAGCGCAAGCCACCTCGTCGGTTGAGGCGATGATGTCATACCCTGTGGGGAGCGAGGTGATGGTGTCGCCGTGGCTCATCCATACCTGGCTGCCCACCTCGATGCCGTGAAGCAGGGGGTTGCGGGTATCAGAGTGAGCGAGCAGCGCTCTGCCATACTCGCGCGAGGGCGCAGGCTCTACCGAGCCGCCGCCGTCATAAGAGAGGAGCTGAGCGCCATAGCAGATGCCGAGCACGGGGTATCGCCCAATGAGCTTGCTGAGGTCAGTCTTGAAAGCCTTTTCGTCATATACCGAGAAAGGGCTTCCGGAGAGAATGACACCAATGACATCGTGGTCATCGTAGGGAAATTTGTTGTAGGGAAGGATTTCACAATAAGTGTTCAGCTCGCGCACGCGGCGGCCGATGAGCTGCGTGGTCTGCGAGCCGAAATCAAGAATAATAATCTTTTCCTGCATCAGTGGGTAAGAATATATTGGTTTACCTAAATTGTAGATTTAGAGAAAAATGGCGTGCTGCTCGGAGTAGCCTGTTTTTCGTCTGCAAAGGTAATAAAAAAATATGAAACACGCGAGGCCACGCGCAATTAAAAAGCATTAGCAAAGAATAAAAGTTGGAAAAGCTGTCGCGGCGAGCTATCGCCGGCCGTGCAAGAAAAAATTTTTTGCAGAAATATAAAAAAAACATTACCTTTGCGAGCGAAAAAGGTGCTGCGCCGAGGCGCGGCTTAAAAGGGAATCGGGTGCAAATCCCGAACAGTCCCGCTGCTGTGAGTTTCAGCAAAATTTCTCATCAAGGCCGAGCAGAAGAGTCTGCCGTAGAGCCAAGTCACTGGGATTAGCCTCCCGGGAAGGCGATGAGAAAGAAACGAGTCAGAAGACCTGCCTTTGGACATATACCCGGCGAGCTTGCGAGGACGAGCGAGTGAGGAAATGCCCCGGCAGGGTGGCTGACAAATTGTTTTTTATGGCTCCTGCGGTGTGTGTCTTTGCCACGATTGTGCTATCGTCAAGCCCGCTATTGTTAACGCGGATATTAACAAAAAATTGACGACATACAATTGAGGCACATTTTATTTTTAATGGCATCATTGGTGGCGATGCCTCAGGCATCAGCCACAACAGATAAAGAGGCGACGGAGACCACTGACTCGGTGGCTCTGCGCGAGGTGGTGGTGACATCGCGGCGCAAGGCTGTGGAGGTGATACCCGTGCAGACGCTCAGCGGTAGCGAGCTGGAGCTGCTGGGCAGCGTCAGCGTGGCTGATGCGTTGCGCTACTTTTCGGGCGTGCAGGTCAAGGATTATGGCGGCGTGGGCGGCATCAAGACGGTGAATGTGCGCTCGATGGGCACAAACCACACGGGCGTGGTGTATGACGGCGTAGAGCTGGGCAATGCACAAAACGGCCAGATAGACCTTGGCCAATTTTCGCTCGATAACATAGAGTCGATATCGCTATACAACGGACAGAAGAGTGAGATACTGCAGCCGGCGCGTGACTTCGGGTCTGCCGCTCAGATATATATGCGCACGCGCAAGCCGGTGTTTGGCGATGGCGAGAGCTATCATCTGCGCGCCAAGGTGCGCACGGGGTCGTTTGCGTTGATTAATCCGTCGGCCACGATGGAGCTGCGATTGTCGCCGAGCGTGAGTGCGGCGCTCAGCGCCGAGTGGCTCAATAGCAACGGCAAGTATAAGTTCAGATACCGGCGCGTGACGCCGGCGGGCGAGCTTGCCTATGACACGACAGCGACACGCGAGAATGGCGACATCAATGCCACGCGCCTTGAGGCCAATGTGTATGGAGCGATGAGACGCGGCGAGTGGAGCGTGAAGGCTTACAATTACAATTCGGAGCGCGGAGTGCCGGGCGCTATCGTCAATAATGTGTGGCGCCGGGGCGAGCGTATTTGGGATACCAACTCGTTTGCGCAGGCGTCGTGTCAAATGGAGCTTGGGCGCTTCACCACGTTGGCGCATGGCAAATATGCCTATTACCGTACCCATTACGTCAATAATGACGACAAGCAGGTGAAGGTAGATAATCTATACAAGCAGCGCGAGGTGTATCTATCCACATCTAATGAGTATGTGGTGACAAGTCGGTGGCGTGTGTCGGCGGCTTACGATTTTCAGTGGAATACGCTTGACGCCGATGTGTATGGCTTTGCCAAGCCTGACCGCTACACACATATATGCGCCATAGCGACCTCGGTGAGCGGTTCACGCCTCAAGGCACAGGCCTCGCTGACCGGCACGTTTATTCACGACAAGCTTGCCGGCCAAGCGTCGCCGGCTGACAAACACGTGGCCTCGCCGGCGGTGTATGTCAGCGCCATGCCGGCGCGCGGCGCCGATATGTGGGTGCGAGCGTTCTTTAAGCAGTCGTTCAGAATGCCCACATTCAATGACCTGTATTACGCCGATATGGGCAATTCGCAGCTTGAGCCGGAGCGTGTGACGCAGTATAATCTCGGATTGACATACGATAAGCAATGGCGGCGCGAGAGCCTCATCGGAGGCGTTGGCTTTACGATAGACGGCTATTATAATAGAGTGAAGGACAAGATAGTGGCGTATCCCAAGGGGCAGCAATTCCGCTGGACGATGCTCAATCTGGGATTGGTGGATATCCGTGGCGTTGATGTCAGCGCCAAGCTGTTGTTGCGTCCGCTCACGGATATGGAGCTGACGTTGAGGTGTCAGTACACCTATCAGCGTGCTATAGATATCACCAATCCGGCCGACAATTATTATAGACACCAAATACCATACATACCGCATCATTCAGGCTCGGCGATAATCAATGCGCAGTGGCGTGGCTGGGCTGTGAATTACAGTTTTATATATGTGGGGTCGCGCTATAATCAGCAAGAGAACATACGCTATAACTACACTCAGCCATGGTACACGTCAGATGTGACTATCCAGCGCGATTTCAGCATCAGGCGTGTGGCATTGCGCGCTATGCTTGAAATCAACAACCTGCTGAGCCAAGATTATGATGTGATAATCAACTATCCTATGCCCAAGCGCAATTTTAGGATTACGCTGTCAGTGGAGATATGAGCGATAGATATATTAACGTCACCCGATGATGAATAAGACTCTTTTCATTTCATTTATAAATTTTCTGCCGCTCCTGATGGTGACCACGGGCTGTCGCGATGACGAGCTCGTGGTGCCTACGGAGTATGATATCGTGGGGGAAGCGCCGGCAGCGGGCACCACGATACGCGGCTTTTATGTGCTCAACGAGGGCAATATGGGCTCAAACAAATGCACGATTGACTATATGGATTACTTCACCGGGCTGTATGCGCGCAACATATATCCCGAGCGCAATCCCACTGTGGTGAAAGAGCTCGGCGATGTAGGCAATGACATAGCCATCTACGGCTCTAAGCTATATGCCGTGATAAATTGCTCACACAAAGTGGAGGTGATGGATGCCGCCACCGGCGTTAGGTTGGGTCAGATAGATATCCCCAATTGCCGCTACATCACCTTTTATAGGGGTGATGCCTATGTCAGCTCGTATGTGGGACCCGTGCTTATTGACCCCGACGCGCCCAAAGGCGCTGTGTATAAGGTGGATACCCTGACACTCACCGTCAAGGATAGAGTGACCGTGGGCTATCAGCCCGAGGAGATGGCTATCGTCGATGACTATATGTATGTGGCCAACAGCGGTGGCTATCGAGCCCCCGATTACGACAACACGGTGTCGGTGATACAGCTCGTGGACTTTAAGCAGACACAGCAGATACCGGTGGGCATCAATCTGCATCGGTGCCGGCGCGACCGCTATGGCAAGCTGTGGGTGACCTCGCGCGGCAATTACGCCGATGTGCCGTCGCGGCTATATGTGCTCGACAAGAAGCCGGGCTACAACAAGATGGAGGTGGTGGATACGATTGATGTGGCTTGTTCGGAGATGGCGTTCAGGGGCGACAGCCTGTACTACTACGCCACGGAGTGGAACAATTACAGCTCTTCCAATACCATCACTTATGGCATCATAGATATCATGACACACAAGGTCGTTGCCGACAACTTTATCAGCGATGGCAGCGAGAACGATATCACCGTGCCCTACGGCATAGCGATACACCCCGACACTGGCGATATCTTTGTGACAGATGCAAAAAATTATGTTAGTAGCGGCACTCTGTATTGCTATGACAGTCGTGGACGCCGCAAATGGAGTGTGCGCACGGGCGATATCCCGGCACACATAGTGTTTTTACCGCTATCGTTATGCAAGCAAGGCAATTAGATTTTATAATTTGTGCGGCAGCGCTGTGCTTGGCCGCCTCGTGCAGCGAAATCCCCACGGTGAGTCTCGGCATCGATGATTATTACCGCGTGTGCCGTATGCAGAAGCTGCCCTTGTCTCCGGCTCTCAGCGGCGAGCGTTATGAGTGGCGCATAGATGGCTCGTTGGTGAGCACCGACCGCGAGTATATCTTCTTGAGCGCCGATGAGGGATTATACACCATCACGCTTGATATCATAGATGAGCTGACGCCTTATCACCATCAATTCACAGTGAGTGTGCAGCATGAGGAGGTGGAGTATAGCCCCTACATCAGCCGGGTCTATGAATATTGCCCGGCTCCGGGACAGTTTGTCAATACCATGCCTCAATATGAGCCGGGCGACACCTCCGATGATATGGTCAGGAAGGCCGAGGAGAGTATCAGCGGCACTAATGATATAATGATAACGCTCGGGGGATATGGCGGATATGTGACCTTTGGCTTTGACCATACGGTCATCAACAGAGACGGCTACGACTTCAGGATATGGGGCAATTGCTTTTATGAGCTTACCGAGCCTGATGTGGCGGGAGGCTCGGCCGAGCCCGGCATAGTGATGGTCAGCTACGATGCTAATTGCAACGGCGTGCCTGATGATGAATGGTATGAGCTTGCAGGCAGTGAATATGACAATAGCCTCACGGTGCATGATTATGCTATTACATATCGGCGACCGAGCGATGACTCGTTGGATATCTCTTGGACTGACTCTCGCGGCAGTGAGGGCGTCCTGCCCAAGAATATGTATCATAAGCAGCCATACTATCCGCAGTGGGTCGCCGCCGAGGCTCTGACCTTCAGCGGCTCATTGCTCCCTCCCAACGGCATCGATAAGAGTGGCTCGGGCACGTATTACGTGCTGTACTCCTATGCGTGGGGCTACGTTGACAATCACCCCAACGAATATGCCGACCTCAACTCGTTTGACATCGACAATGCCGTTGACGCCTCGGGGCGCAAGGTGCGATTGCCGGGCATCGATTTCGTGCGTGTCTATACGGCCGTCAATCAGGTGTGCGGCTGGATTGGCGAGACCTCTACGGAGCTGTCGCGCGCGCAAGACTTGAATTTGCAGACTAATGATATTAAAAACCAATAAATTACCGAATATGAAACGACTAATGATTATCACTGCGGTGGCTATGGCGGCGCTGACGCTGCGAGGCTTCACCGTGGATTTCAGCCGCATCAGGCATTGGGCCGGGAGCGGCGACAGCGAGGCGGCGCTGGTGGTGCAATTTGCCGACGGCAAGAGCAGCGATGCCTATGTCTGGGGCTATCGCTTTGACGCCGACGCCACGCCCACGGCCGAGGATATGTTCAGAGCCGTGGCCGCAGAGAGCGGCGACTTGGTGTTGCTGACGCAATACACCGGCTATATGGGCAACACGGTGTGTGGCATAGGCCACAGCCCCGCGAGCGATGATGTGCTCGGCGCCCTGCGTTATGACTTTGACGCGGCTGTCGAAGATGGTTCAATCTCGTTTGGCTACTATACCCCTAACGCTACCATGGGGCAGACGTCGGCGCCCGGGGGCAGCGCCCCTGATTACTGCTATGATGCCATCGCGGCGGCGGAGCAGTCACACATCATAGAGCACCCGCTTGATGCAGCGACATACGGCTATGCCTGTTACGACTATGATTACTGGCAGCTCGATGATGTCGCAACAGATGACCTGGCAATACACTGGAATTCAGGGTGGTATGTGGGATACTGGAGCTACTGGGTAGGAGGCGCTGACAGCGCTTCGCTGGGCTATTCGGCGTGGGGCATCACGTCGGTGCCGGTAAGCGACCAAGCGGTCCACGCCTTCAAGTATCTGCTACTGTCTGAGCCTGATGCCTCCACCGGCGCCTCGACGCAGTGGGGTAGTCTCAACTATCATCACTACCTTGAGCCGGAGCCGGAACCCGACCCCGATGCCGGCATCGCCACGCTATTTGTCGATACTGAGTCAAGGCGCAAGCGCATAGAGTATTATCGTATTGACGGCACTGCCGTAGGCAGCGATGCCGCGGCTTTGCGCCAGGGAGTGTATCTGCGCCGCCAAGGGTCGCAAGTGACAAAAATACTAATCAACTAATCTCACAATCAATAATTTACGCGATGAAAAAATTATTACTAACATTTGCCGCAATAGCTGTATTTGGCTATGTCGGCAATGCAGAGGTGCTGACCAGTGTCAGCACCGGAGCCTCGCAAGCCACGCTCACCGTGACTTGGGGCGACCAAAAAGCTATCGACAACCTGTCGATGGGAGTGAATTTTGACGATGGCGCCACGGTGGCCGACATCGTGGCCGCCGCATTGGCGGGCGATGCACGCCTGTATGCCTTGCGCGCCGGCAGCGACTATGTGGCCTTTGGCTTTGACACCGACGGCAATTTCACCTCGTCAGTGACGCTTGACGGCGCGGCCTTGCCTCTGGTCGATGGTGTGTCAACGGTGTCGGGCGATTACACCGCCGCCAAGGCCACTGTAGAATATGACCACTGGCAGCTCAATAGCGCCGCCATGTCGTGGCAGGTGTTTATCGGCGACACGGCGGCTTCGTGGAGCGATGCCGTGAGCGCCGCCGATGACATCTCATTGGTATATACAGCCCGCGGCACCACTGCACGCCCCGCGCGCGAGTATGTGTTTGACCTGCGGCCTTCTGACCAAACCGGCATCTGGCTCCTTGATAATTGGGCCATTAAGGCCGTCAAAGGCGAGGTGATGCCTATGCTTATCAACTGCGGCAGCGAGGGCGGCTATGTGCGGTCGTGCACATTCTCCTATACCGATGACGCCGGCGAGGCTCTCGGCACGCCCTACGTGATGTTGGCATTGTCAAACCCATCTAAGGGCAACGCCGCCGCCACGGTGTCGGCAGCCAACGGCGTAGGTGTGATGAATGTCACCGCAAAGGCTTACTTCGTAAATAGCGCCACTAACGGATATGTCCAAGCAGAGGGCTCATGCGCCCTCACCGTGGGCGTAGATAATTACGTCACCGATATCATAGTCAACGGCTATGAAGATGGGCAGCCCATTGAGCTTGAGGCTATGGGCGTCCTTGCCATCCCGTCGCTCACCTTTGAGCCGGCCGATGCTGACTTGCAGGTGGCGAGCTTCACGTTCTCTGACCCGGAGATGGTGACCACATATTATGTGGGGTCAAATAAGGTGACATATTTAGTGGCTCATAAAGAGGGGTCGTGCACTATGACGATAACCTCAGGCGATGGTAATGTCACCAAAGAAGTGACCATCAACGTCAAGGGCTATGAAGAGCCTCTCGAAGCCGGATATGACAGCGGTTTGCTGTGGCTCAATGAAGAATGGTTTGGCCACACCAGCGGCTCAATCAACTATATTGATGCAGACCGCGATGTGCATTACCGCGCCTACGAGGCTGTCAACGACGGCCGTGCCTTCGGCGCTACTTCTCAATTTGCCACCGTGTGGGCCGACAAGCTCATAGTGATGTCAAAGCAAGCCTGGGACCCCGGCGACACCCGCACCATTGACAACAACGGCGGCCGC
>SAMEA3663036__coassemble_703_pt1 | contig 14403 bp, 11 predicted proteins | sample SAMEA3663036__metabat2_low_PE_026 | metagenome-assembled genome bin SAMEA3663036 (sample SAMEA3663036) | pig gut metagenome | biome: pig gut; feature: pig-associated habitat; material: faeces | place: France | collected 2012 | reverse complement strand
CCATCAACGAGATAGCCTCATCGCTGGTGGGCACTGACACGGCCATCGGCATCGTGCCTATGGGCTCGGGCAACGGCCTCGCGCGTCACATAGGCATACCGGTAGATTTGCACCGCTCGCTCAAGGTCATTAAGGAAGACAATATCGTGGCCTGTGACTACGGCACCGCCAACGGAGTGCCCTTCTTCTGCACCTTCGGCGTGGGCTTTGACGCTGCCGTCAGCGACCGCTTTGCCCGCCAGGGTCAGCGCGGCCTCGTCACCTATCTCAAGAGCACCCTCAACGAATATTTTCACTATAAGCCCGACGAATACACCATCGAGGTGGCCGGCCGCGTCATCACGCAGAAGGCCTTCCTGGTGGTGTGCTGCAACGCCTCGCAGTATGGCAACAATGCCTTCATTGCCCCCGACGCTTCAATACGCGATGGCATCCTCGACATCACCATCGTGCGCCCCGGCAACGCCCTCACGCGAGCCATGGTGGGCATAGATATGCTCGCCGGATTTATCGGCAGCAACGCCTTGGTAGAGACGCTGGGCGTGTCGCAGGCTGTGATACACCGCTCCAAGCCCGGGCCGGCACACATCGACGGCGACCCCGTGCAGATGGGCGCCGATATCACCGTGGAGTGTCACCACGCCAAGCTCAAAGTCTTTGCCACGCGCCATAAGTCGCGCTTCATCCCCGTGGTCACACCCATAGCGCTGCTATTCAAGGGCATAGGCATCTCCATAGCCCGGCGCTTTGACCGCGACTGACCCCCCCACCACCACTCAGCCTTTTTCGGCTTGTGCCGGATTACATAAAAAGTTAGTTATTCTTGAAGAAGAGTTTGGATAATATATTCCTTGCTAAGTTCTGATGCATTTTTCCCAAACCACAGGTGACGCAATCTCTCGTAACCAAGCAATGATGCGCGGCGTTGCATTTCAGCGACAAATTCGCCAGTAAATATTTCTGTGAGAGGAATAGCCTTCGGCTCATCTGTCAGAGGTGCCAGGAAGATGTAACCATCAAAATTATCCTGATAACGACCTGTGGCCGTATGATATTTAATTTCGTAAATGCCGTCAAACGGCTCCTCACCAAACGGCGAATCGGCTAATTTGAAACCTATCGCTTTGTTGCCATTCAGCTCAAAAGCTCTGTCAAATATGCCTCCCCGAATCGGAGTCTTGTTGCCGCCTCGGTTGTCGCCGGGCATAACATGCTGAAAAACGGTGAAAACCCTGTCGCACCCCAAGGCGTTTGTGATTTGTGCGCCGGCAGTGAGCGCTGATTTTTTATTATGCGCAGCCGAAGCAAATCCCGCTTGATTGGATTTATAGACATGGGCGCATCCTACGAGAAACAAATTGTTGCGTTGGTCTGATGCCTTTTCAATCGTGTTGACCACTATTTTAGTCATGTGGGAGTTGCGGTCCTCCAATGCCTGCGCATCCTCACGACTTGTGATTTTAGAATACGCCACTTGATAATCGGCCAATATGACGCGGATTTTTTTGTTGTCAGGCAACGAATGATTTAGCTCCCATAGTTTGCATAGGAACTCATATTCTCCTCTGTCCCACCAGCCATTTACTTGTTCATCTTGAAAAATTCGGAATATTAGATTGCTATTGAGAGAGTCACAACACATAAAACTATCCATTGTGGGCTGGTGCCATGACGGAAGCTCCATAAAAACACAGCCTACTGTCTCTGCAAAACCGCTAAGCGAGATAAGTCGCTTGAGCATATCCCATGAGACTTTCCTGCGGTGATATTCGCCATTTATAACTAATTTGTGCGTACTCAGCATTTCCAACAGAAATTCTTCAGGAGCAAGCCCGACATTGGAAATATAAGAAAGAAACGGTGTGACGTCCTTGGGAAGATTGTTGATTACAGCGACGCGCGGAAGGTTATAAAGGGCTTGGGGGAGCTGTTCGGATAGCTGCTCCCGTGCATCATTCCAATCGTCAGCCATGCATTGGCCGGTGTTGACCCATCGTCCGTCTTCAAGCCAACAGTTATTTAATAGCATAATGTCTTCTCCATAAGAGTGAGTTACTATCGAAGCGACGGAATCGCGGTAAGTGACTATGTAATCAATCTTCTCATTGAGAATATAGTTGCGAAAATTATCATCAACAGCCTCATCGGGGACGTCGGTGCTGAAATCAAACATTGAGGTGGAGATATTTTGCCAATTTTTATTTTTTCCGATTAATCGCACTTGAGCCCTTGAGAGATAGTAATCGAGAGGCGAAGACAGATTTATAGAGTCAAGTTTGAAATCTTTGACCTGCTTGTCAATCTTTTCGATTTTGAAATCTGCTAAAGGTTGGGCGTAACTACCGAGTGCGAGCACAAGGCAGCATAATGAAACAATATAGCGCTGAAGCATTGATATCTGTGTTTTTATGAGAATATAAGCGAAGTTAAATAAAAAGTTTGGGATATCAAATCCAAGACATAAATAGTACGGATTATTCTGTAGAATGACGCATAAAAACAACAAGAGGAGGTCTCACGACTTCCTCTTGTTAAAACCTTTATCTTAATCTAATACTATGAAAAACACATGGGCAAAGTTACGAAAAAATTTCTTAAAAATGCCAATTCCTGTAACAATTCTGTCATAATTTAACATTATTTATGTGATACGCCCATTTTTTAGGCCTTTTGGCGGTCAGAAGTATGGCTTGATACGCGGCGTGATGCCGGGCGCAGCGCGTGCCAGCGCTACCGCCAAGTCGGCTGACTGCACGGCGAGGGCGGCGTATCCGGCCGAGCGATCGCTGTCGTTGTCAGTGTATGACAGCGAGAGCAGCCGCTGCGTCACGCCGGCGCTGATGGTGGAGGCGAGCAGCTCGGCGCTGCAGTCGCCGCTGCATGCTATGTCGAGCGTTATGGTGTAGGCGTCAGGGTCGGTGACAGAGGGTAGGGTGATGTCGGTGATTACGCTGCTGAGGTGCAGCGCCTGCAGGGCCACGGCGTCGATGGCAAGGCGTCGCAGTGCCGGCTCGTGGCTGCGGCGCAGCATCAGGGGTAGGGAGTCAGCGCTGCGGTGAGCGAGCGCCGAGTTGGCAAATACGCCGTCAATGATTGTTTGGAGGGATATTGTGATAGTCATGATGCTTGCGAGTTGTGATGTGATAATGATTGTGATATTATATTGCGGCCTCGGGGCGCTTGATGAGGCGATAGTTCATCGAGCTGACAAAGATGTTGCGGGTGAGGCGTCGTGCATGCTCCAGGGTGATGTAAAATCGCGGTGCTTTGCTGCGCACGAGCACTTGGGCAAGCGCGGTAGTGATGGAGCGGCTCTTGCGCTGCGCCATCACTTGCACCACCATCTTTGCCAGGTCAATATATTGCAGCTGTGTCAGCGTGGTGGCCTTACTCTTGCTCAGTGAGCCTTTGCCTATGATGGGGCGTATCTTGGAGTATGCCGTGTCATAGTTGATGTAGAAGGTGGGAGCGGGGCGCTGTATCACGTCTTTGAGAAATGAGTCAATGTCGGTTATTCTCTCGTTGGCGAGGCTTATGGCGCTGAAGCGCTTGATGCACTCTCTGACGAACGCCTTGTCGCGCAGGCCTTTCATCTGATTGGAGTTGATATTTGTGGTTCGCATGATTGGTGTGTGTTTTTGTGTGTTAGTTCTTGCTTTTCAAATCGCTGACCTTGGTGTCGCGCATGGCGATGAAGTCGTCAAAAGCGCCCAAGAGGTCGGCGATGGCTATGGTGGAGTTCTCGCTGAGCTGTCGGTATAAGTCAGAGCCGGTAGCGGCGCTTACATCGCGCCCCATGAGGGCGTCAGAGACGCCGGAGGCCTGCTTGAAGAGGTCGAGCTGCATTTGCAGCAGGCGATAAGCGCTGTCGGCAGCTCCGGATGCCGACACCTGCAGCGGCATCTGGTCCGTTCGGCCGGCTATGGGTATTATGCTGTCAGGGCGAGACCATTGGCGCGCGATATCGGCCCACGACCAGCCCTTGGGGAGCTGGCTCACGGGGAATAGCAGAGCACCCTTGGCTGACGATGCCATGATGTGATATACGAGTGAGAGGAGTCGGTTGATGTTGCATTGCTGCTCTATCAGTCCTTCGACAAAGGGGTGCACCTCACCTCCCGCCAGCGGATATAGCTTGATGGCGAAGGGGTGGCAGCCGTGGCCGTAGGGCGAGTCGCCCTCGGCGATGACGGTGCCGTCGGGGGCGAAGTATCGGTAGTGCCATCTGATGTCGAGGTCGCTGCGCACTCTCACGTCGCCGCGGCCGTTGGCGGCGCGGTCGGCATTGTCGGCGGCTATGGAGGCCAGGGCGGAGGGCGCGGCTGCGTAGGTTGAGCCGGTGTGGGTGTCGTGGCATGTCAGAGTCTCGGCGGCATCGAGGGTCCACAGCTCTATCACGCGCCATTTGCCGGGGCCGGTGTTGAGGAAAGAGCGTGCCGCGGGGCTGTCGGCGATGCCGGTGACGTCGCTCACATATTCATGATTGTCAATGCAAGCGCTGAAGTGGTCTGAGAGGAGGCGCGCGCGGTAGCTGCTGCCGCCGCCAAAGCGGTTGATGACCTCGGCGGGAAGCATATCGTGGAGCATGCCTATGGTGTGGATGTCGCCGCCGCGCGGGTCGGCGTAGCGGTTGACAAAGAAGCGTCGCGGCTCCACATTGTCAATGTGCACGGCGAGGCCTCCGCCGCGGTTTTCGCGGCAGATGCGCTGCACGGCGCAGCCCGACAGCAGGAAGGTCTCCAGCGCGCGAGCGTCCAGCTCGGCGAGGCGCTCCTCAGCGAGCAGCGGCGAGCGTCGTCGTCGTGAGGAGGCATGGTCGGTGCGGTAGCGGCCTATGATGGCTGCTACTATCTGGCGTATCAGGTTGTGGGTGACGCGCGGTGAGGTGTCGTCGGTGACGGAGCCATCGGGGCCATAGAAGATGTCATCGCGCGGCGTCTCGGCCCACTGGTCGCCGTAGGCGTATTGGAGGCATCGCCCATAGCTGCGGCGCAGGGCGTGGCAGGCGGCATAAGCGGTGTAGGCAGTGTTGATATCGTGTTGGGGTGCGTTCATAGTGGTGTGTGGTTATTAGTTATGGATTAGAGGGTCACGGTATGATGCCGCTGACGTCGATGGTGTCAAGCAACCGCTCGTCGCATACGATGGTCTCCGGCCCGGTGTCCATGACGGCGAGTATGGCGGCCACCGAAGCCTCGGCGGGATATACGGTGAGCTTGCCGGGGCGTGCTATTGCTATCGGCGCGGCGGCAGCGTAGGGGTTGTCGAGCATCACTGCAGAGGCGCACGCTTCGGCGGCGCTTATCGGCGCCACGGCCACGCGCCATGATGCCATCTGCACGGCCACCACGCGGCGGCAGTCGTCAGGCAGCGTAATCTCGGTGGTGCCTTGCAGTGTGCGCCGAGAGGTGCATAGGTCGGCGATGTCTTTGACGTCGAGCATCTCGGTGGGGGCGGTGTCGAGGGCGTGCAGCTGCCATTGGCGTATGCGTGCGGTGAGGGCGCGGTCCACGTCGATGCCGTCTTCGGCTTCGATAGAGCAGTCAGTGCGCAGGGGTGTAAGCCCTGCGCGCTGACGCCATAGCGTCACCATCTGATTGAGAGTGTATGTGGTAATCATAGCTGACGGTGAGAGTCAATGTGTTTGGGGCTTAGATGCTGATGATGCGCAAGTGAGCCTTGGGGTATCGGAGCACCAGACATGAGGCCTCGGTGATGACCACGGCCTCGGTGTTGCGCTGACCGGAGCGACGCAGGTCGAGGGTCTCTACATTGAAAGGTATGTGCACATACTTGGTGATGTAGTCGGGGTCGATAATCATGCCGTCGCCGCTGTGGTTGCATTGGTCGAAGACCTCAGAGTGCATCACCATGAGCGTGCCGAAGTTGCTGCGTATCTCGTTGAACTCCAGACCATAGACGGCGCGGGTCTCAGATGCGGCAAACACCTTTGAACGCTCCACGTTGCTGAGTTTTTGCAGCAAGTCGCTACCGGCGAGCAGTATCTTATGACGCGAGCCGGTGTTAGCATCGAAGGCGCGTGCGCAGATGTCGATAAGCGTGGCCTCGGAGATTTCTTCGTTCAGCGTGTAGTCGTTGGTGGGGTCGCACTGGTTCCAGATGCCACCGGTGAAGTAGATATACTCATTCTTGGTGGGGTTGAGCAGGCGGCACTTTGCGCCGAAGAGGAAGCTCTTCTCCATGCCCTGGCGCATGTCGATGATAGCGGCCTCCTCCTGGTCAGAGAAAAGCCAATCCACCTCCTTGTCGGCAATCTTTTGCAGTGTGGATTGCTCAACTTGCATCTTGAAGATTTGGCAGTTGTTGCGCGCCTTTTTAGGCATAGCTGAGAATTGGGGCGACTGAACGTCAAGCTCGGCGGCCGCGCGTCCCATTCTCACCAGCATGGTGCCGGTCATGAGCGAGGGCATGGTAGCGATACCTTCGCTGTCAGGGGTGCCGTTGATGGGCACTACCACCAGAGCGGTGTCGCTCTTGTCCTGCACGTAAAGCATCAGGGGCTCGCGGGTGGAGTCGTTGACGATGATGCCGGGCGCGAGTATCGTCTCGGAGACGTCAAAGATGGCGTTGTCATCGGTGACGATGTCGTAGGCCCAAGCTTCGCCAATCTTGCGGGCGTTGGATGCCGCCGATTTGAGGATTGCTTTCTGCTTCTTGGTGTCAACCGAGTAATACTCTACCTGCATTGACTTGCAGCGGCGCGAGTCGGCGCTGCGGGTGATTTGGTCGATAGGCGTGGACATAGGGCGAATGGTGGCTATACGCTCGTCGATGGCGCGACGCAGCAGCTCGGGAGTAGCGGCATCGCTGAGGGTGGTGGTCAGAGGGGCGCCTGCTATGTGCCGGCCGCCGTCGGTTCCGTTTACAATTTGTTCCATAGTGTTGAATGTGGTTTTTTGAAATGTTGATAATTAGGTTGATTGTGTGTTTAGGTTAGTTGATTGGTTGATTTGATTGATTTGTGTGTTTGATTGGTGAAATGCAATAATGATTGGCTCCGGATTGTCCGGGGATGTTGCCTCAGCGGGCATTGCTTTGTTTGAGCTTTTGCCAGAAGCTGCGGTTGCGATGCTTGGCGGGCGTGGGTGTGGCTGCAAGATGCTCCACGGGCTGTATGTCAGGACTTTGATACAGGTAGCGCCCTTCAAAAGGCTCGTTGGAGCTTGGGGTGGAGGTGGATTGCGTGTCTGTCATTGCGTTTTGTTTTTTGTGTGTTTAATTAATGAAATATTTTATTATTAACCCTTATGCGATTGTTATTGTGTCTTTCGACATTGCAAAATTACAACAAATAATTCAACATAAATACACATAAATACCATTAACATTTCATTTTAACCAATTTTAAGGCGTCAAACATCTAACTAACAGCCTATTACTATCTCCAAAAAAAATTCAAAAAAATTCAATCCCCGCCGCATAGTTCCCCAACCCCACGCCCCTGGTAACAGTTATTACTTACTTTTTTGTAGCAGGCATAAAAAACGCGGAGGCCACGTCATCGCCAACCGACGTAGCCTCCGCGAGGAGTAATGAGAATTATCTATTGTCTGTGTTGTGTGTCAGAAAGTATCGGCCGGAGCCTCAAGCATCAGCGCTTGATACACTTCACGGCCTTTGAGCCTTGGCGCTTGATATACAGGCCTGTGGTGGGCTCTGCGATGCGCACGCCTTGCAGGTTGTAGTAAGCTGTCTCGCCCTCGGTGTCGGCGGCTACGTCGGAGATGCCGGACTCACTGCCTGAGAGGTCGGGGCTGCTCGTAGCGCCGGTGTAGGTGCAAGTCACCTGCTCGGTGAGGGTGTTGACCTCGATGTGGTAAGCGCCATCGCGGGTTATCTTCCACTTATTGTCATCGCCGCCGGAGATGCGGGCATCGGTGACGCCCTCGGCCTCGGTGTCTTGAGCATAGGGGTGATAAGTGTCGCCAAACCAGTTCTTGGAGGTGAGTATCTTGAAGCGGTCAGGCTCGATGGTGCCGTCCCATCCGATGCGGAGCTCACCGTCCCAAACGAGCACCTCGGGGCGTGAGGCGTCGGGGGTGAACTCGCAGTTGCTCTTGTCCCAGTAGTTCCACGATTTCTCGCAGCATCCGCCCACGAGGTAAAGCACCTGACGCGGTTTGAACAGATTGCATTGATAAGAGTGGCTGCTCTCATCGAGATAGAAGGTGTAGTTGCCGGCTACAGAGACGCTCCAGCCGGCGGCGTCGGCATCAGAGGTGCTCACCATGGTGGAGGTGTAGCCTTTGCCGAAGCTTACATCTACATCGTCAAATCGCGGCACATAGTAGGTGGTCGAGGCTGTGACGGTGGGGGTGTCCATCAGCTTGACGTTGCCGGGCTTGAGGGTGACGTTTTTCTTAAACTCCACATTATAGAAGTTAGGCACTTCGATGACCTGATTGTCGGTGGCAGAGCCTACGAGGTAGAATTTCTCGGGCCAGGGCATGGCGGCGGCGGGCTCTTGGAGCGTCATGCGCATGCAGGTGATATCCACTATGATGGTGTAGGTGCCGGATGTGGCGACTTTGAGCTTGCGGTCTTTGTCGTCGCTGAGGCTCCAGTCAGCATAGAAGTCGAGGGTGTAAGTGCCGCCTTTTTGGGCCACTGTGCCGCTCTCGGTAGATACCAGGTGCTTGTGCCACTCGCGAGTGTTCATAAACTTGAAGTCCTCGCCGGCGGTGAGGTCGCCGGTCCATTCGAAGACGCCGTAGGCAATCTTGTTAAATTCGAGAGCGTTGTCGATATTCCAACCGGCCGAGCAGGCAGGGCCTATGAGGTATAGTTGACCATACTCAATAGAGTTGGAGAGGTCTGCAGCGCGCATAGTCAGGGCGCTGAGGGTGGCTATGATTATATATGCTATACGTTTCATGGTGTGTTATTTGCGGATTTTGCAGATTGATGTTTCGGTGTCGGCGATTACGCGGCAGATATATATAGCCGGTGCGAGGTGAGCGAGGCTCTCACGGAGGTCGCTGACAGCGGCATATTCCTTGTGGAGGCACTCTACGCCGGCGGCGTTGAGCACGCTGAGGGTCACGTTTTTACGCTGTGACACGAGGTTGGCGGTGAGTGTAGCGGCTGCTTCGTCATAGCTGAGCACTATGGGGTCGGCGGTGTAGGCATCGTTGATGCCGGCGCGCTCGGTGTATGTTACGCTCACGGCGATGGTGTTGGCGCAAGCTGTTGAGGGCACTTTGATGGTGAGCACCTTGTCACTATATGTCCATTGGCTGCCGTCGGCGGGGGTGCCGTTGATGGTCACGGCGGTGGGAGCGGTGGCGTTGTAGATATTGAGGGTCCAAGCGCGTGAGTCAGCCAGGCCGGTGGCCGTGCCTTGACGAGCGCCGATGGTGTATGTCTCTGTGAGGCCAGTCACGGTGTGTGTCAGCTCGGTGGTGGCGTATTCGGTGGCATAGTTGGCGTTGTCGCCTTGGTCTTCGTAGAGCGAGGCAGCGCCGTCATCGCCGGCCACGATGTTGAGCACCATCTCGGCGGGGTGTTCGGTGACATGGTTAACACCGGCGGGGTTGTTGGGTATCATAGCACCTGCGCGATAGAAGTAGGGAATGTCTTCAGCCCCGAAGCGCATGGTCTTGGTGCAGGGGCCTTCGATGATTTGCTTTGTGGCAACGCTCCACCATTTGCCTTCGGGGAACCACACGGTCTTGGTGGCGGTGACGCCGTTGGCGGCAGGCTCGGTGATGGGAGCTACGATGATGTCGTCGCCGAAGTAGTATTCGCCCTCGTAGAGGTAAGCCTCATCGTCATCGGGTGACTCATAGTATAGCGGGCGGCAGATGCCCAGACCGGTGTCGTAGGTCTTGCGCGCCATGGTGTAGATGTAGGGGAAGAGGGCATAGCGCAGCTGCACGGTCTTGAGCAGTGAGGCGAAGTTGGGGAGCTTCCAGATGCGGCGCTCAATGCGGTCGTCCATAGTGGCGTGGCTGCGGAAGATAGGGGTGAACACGCCGAATTGCAGCCAGCGCAGTATCAGCTCAGGGTCGTTGACGATGTCTTCAGAGGTGAACATGTGACCGCCGAGGTCGTGGCCCCAGTATGTGTAGCCCACGTTGGAGGCAGTGGCGGTGAAGTAAGGCTCATAGGCCAGCGTGGGGAAGTTGATGCTGGCGTCGCCTGAGAAGCCAATCTGATAGCGGTGGCTACCGAGTCCACCCCAGCGGTGGAAGATGACGGGGCGTCGGTCGGGTCGATTGACCTTCATGTCGTTGAAGAACACGTGGTTGCACCAGAATGTCTCGCCGAGGCCGGGGGTGTTATAGCTCACCAGATATTGCTGCCAGTCAAGCCACCAGAAGTCCACGCCTGTGGCTTCGTGGTCGTGGATGATGCGGTTGAAGAATGACTGAGTGAAGTCGGCATAGTCGAGGCTCCAGCCTATGTTGCCATTGCTGTCATATTTGCCGTTGAGGTCTTCTTTCATAAGGTTATAATAAGTAGGCGACTCGTGGCTGTTGATGCCATCGGCGGGGTGCAGGTTGAGCGACACTTTGAGGCCGTTGTTGTGAATGTCGGTGAGCAGGCCTTTGGGATTGGGGATAAGGTTGGTGTTCCACGACCAGCCGGTCCAGCCGCCGATGCCTGATGACTGGCTCTCGGACTTGCCGTCCCAGTGCCAAGCCATATCGAGGATCATCACATCGGTGGGGATATTGTTGGTCTTGAGGTCGTTCATGATAGAACGATAGTCGTCGGCGCTGTACGAGGCATAGCGGCTGTACCAGTAGCCGAAAACATAGCTCGGAGGCAAGGGTATCTTGCCGGCCACGCGGGTGAAGTCGTAAAGCGCAGTCTTATAGTCTGAGCCATAGCCGAGGAAGTATAGGTCGAGTGCTTTGGGGTCATTGCGGTCGATCCACCAGTCATATCCCAGGGCATCGTTTTTAGCGAGGGCAAATGAGCGGCTGCCGTCGGGGCGCGCAGCGGTCCAGGAGTCGTCAATGACAGACCAGCCGGAGCGCGAGATGAGGCCGTTCTCCAGCTCGGAGCGCAGGTTGTCGCCGTCAGCGCCGTCGAGGGTTCGGCTGGTGCCTTTGAGGTTGAGGGGGTCGGGCTTGCCGGGATACCACACCTCATTGTGGCCGTTGTGGCTGATGGTGATGGTGAGGTTGTCGCCGGATGCGGGGAGAGTTTTGGGGTTGGTGCCTTTGCGGTATTTCAGGGCTACTTTCTCGGTGGTGATATAGAGATACTCGCCGTCATCGTTAGTGGCGAAGGAAGGCACGTCGAGCTGACGGTTTTGGATGGCAAATGTTGCGCGGTCTTCAAAGGCGCATTTGTCGCTGTACTCGATGCGTATCATCTGCGGGGTGAGCACGGTGAAGCGAGCGTTGCCGCTGGTGACCACGGCGCCGCTGTTGGCCACTGGGCTATCGGCGGCGGCGTTGATGCTCGCCAGCAAGCAAAGCATAGCCGGCAGAGCTTTCAGTCGTGAGAGCTTGTGAAATTGGATTTTCATGGGGTAATAATCTTTAGGTTGATTTATCGTTTTTAGGATTAATTCATGGGGTTGGTAAGGTGAGGCGTCAGATTTAGGGCAAGGGTGCTTGGCCTTCACTCATTGCTTTACAAAGTTAGCTCAAGGACGATATGGTGGCAATATCGCAGCTGTAAAAAGTAGTAAAGTGAGAAGGTTAATCGCCTGAATGATAGCTTTGTAGGTGTTTTTAGGCGGCGTTTTTTAGTAGTGTTTTTGATGGCTTGGAGCACTCGGAGAGCTCTGATGGATAGGGGAATAAAGCGACACCGCCGCTCGCGCTGGGCGCGGGCGGCGGTGTGTATCCCCGAATTGTGTGGGGGGGTGATGGGTTAGCGTATGTATTGCTTGGTGACGCTGTTGCCTCGGCGCACGATGTAGATGCCGGCCTCGGTGGGCTGCTCCACTTGTATGCCTTGGAGGGTGTAGTATGTGACGGGCGCGGCAGCGCTATCTATGGCGATGTCGCTGACGGCTGACACGTATTGGCCGGTGAAGCCGTTCATATTGTAGATGCCGCGGTTGTAGAGGATGAAGTCGTCAGTCTTCAGTTTGTCGCTGCCGGCGTTGAAGATACACATCAGAGCGGGGTCGCTGACGGTGCAGGTGAATTCAAATTTGTGGTATCCGGTGGCGCTGTCCTTGGCAATCTTGGTGCCCGGCCATGTGCCGCCGGTGTAGTTTTGGGCGTTGTGGTTGTCATCCCACACCCAGGTATATACGTCGGTCCACTTGGTGGCGGAGTTGTCCCAGTAGATGGTGTAGTTGCCATCGGGGTCAGGCTGCGGCTCGGGGTCGGTGCCGCCGGTGTGAGTGGATCCTTTGTAAATCACGGCGATGCCGGTAGAGCCTACCTTACCGCTGATGGTGGTGGCGGTGACGGTGAAGGTGTTGCCTGACACCTCATCGGTGTAAGTGCCTGCGGGCACATAACCGCCGCCATTGGCAGCCTCGACCTGGCGGTTACCGCCGGAGCCGAGCACGATGCATGCGCCTATGCCTTTGCGGGTGATAGATGCCACGCCTGAGGCGCCGGTGTAGTAGTCTTCGGTGCCGACGGCGGCATTGCGCAGGTGGTTGACGGCAGCTATCTCAGCTGAGGTGAAGTGAGTGGAGCCTTTCTGACCCATGCGTATGGCAGTGCGCTCTGTGGCTGCCGGGCGCGAGAGGTAGAGCGAGGTGGCGCCGTTGCGGCAAGCGCCGAGAGCCCAAGCGCGGTCAATCTTGTTTTGAGTCACGGTCTTTGTCTTGCCGCCATCGTTGGAGTATGTGTCGTGGCTTTCGCCCCAATATATCACCTTGGTGTCGGCGAGGCCGTTGGTGACCCAAGCGCCGTAGCCTGAGGGCACGTTGCCGCCGTTGATGGCGTTGAGGCAGGCGTCAGAGTATTCGGTGTCGGTGACGGTCATATAGTTGGTGTATTCCTTGAGCAGGGTGTATTTGTTGCCGCCGGGGCCGTCGAGTATTTCACCATAGTGCCACAGTCCGCTCACCGAGGTGACGGTGCTCCAGAAGTTGCATGACTCCGAGGGGAGGCCGATGTGCTTTGCGGCGTCCCAGCGAATGCCATCAACGCCGCAGTCTTTGAGGTCTTGCACAAACGCTTTGGCGCGGGCTTGCACCTCGGCGTCTTCAGAGTTGACGTCGCCGTAGTCGCCGAGCTGACCATGGGTGATGGAGTATCGGCTGCCATAGTTGACGCTGCCTTCCCAGCGTATGCGGCCGTTAGAGTCCCACCAGGTGGCGTGGTATCCGGAGGCTTTGTTGATGTGGTTGGCGACGACGTCCACGATGATTTTTATGCCGTAGGTATGAGCCTCGGTGCAGAGGCTGGTCAGCTGCGACTTGGTGCCGTTGCCGTTGGCTTTGAAGGCGATATCATAGGGCATGTAGGCGTAAAACCACTCGGCGTTGGTGGAGCAGTTGCCTTGCACGGGCGATACTTGCACTGCGCCGAAGCCGGCGGCGGCGATATTGGGCAGTTCTGCCTTGATGTCGGCAAAGGTCCAGTCATAGCAATGCAGGATGTTGCCCTGCTGGATACCGGTGGGAATGCCATAGTCGTTGGCGCTCACCGCAAATGCTGCTTGCAGCATCAGCGCTGCAGCGAGGATTTGTCTTAGTTTAATCATGCTATTATGAAATTGTAAGGTGATATTAATTCAAGATAAGTAGTGAGGAGAGGGTATGAGTAATCTCAGCGCAAAGTTAAGCAAAACGGCGCGTTTTGCCAAATTTATATCTGATTTATTGGCCAATAGCGCGGCGGAGGCGGCTGTCAGAAGCGTATGCCAAGGCGCACGAAGCCGCACTGCAGGTCCTTGAGCATCACCGGCTCGGCGGTGGGCGTCACGGGTGTCACCGGCTCGGTAGGCGTAGGCTCGCCGCCCTCAGTGTCGGCATCTACGGTGACATCGGCCACGGCTGCTGCTGTCTCGGGCAGCGGCGTGGCATTGGCGGTCTCGGGTATGTAGCTGATGCCTGAGCGGCTGTACCAGGCATAGCCGGCGATGAGGTATGAGCTGAAGCTCTTGCCACGCGCCAGATACACGCCCACACCCACCTGGGCGAAGGGCTTGAATTTGTTGCCGCTGACCACATCGATGCTGTGCAGCGCCATGCCTCCACGCAGGTCGGCAAAGAGCAGCGGGTTGCGCGGGGTGAATGAGAAGCGCAGGTTGGCAAACAGGGGGTATGTGCGGCTGGAGTTGTTCACCACGATGTTGGCGGCGGCGCCCACGCCGGCAAAGTCGAGCCACGAGCGGCGTATGCCGAAGTAGGCGCTGAAGTCCAGCGAGGTCATGTCGTGGCCGCTGAGATCCACGGTGGAGCCTATCTCGGCGCCCCACGAGAAGCTCACCGATGATGGCGCGGCGGCGGAG
>SAMEA3663036__coassemble_701_pt1 | contig 14425 bp, 4 predicted proteins | sample SAMEA3663036__metabat2_low_PE_026 | metagenome-assembled genome bin SAMEA3663036 (sample SAMEA3663036) | pig gut metagenome | biome: pig gut; feature: pig-associated habitat; material: faeces | place: France | collected 2012 | reverse complement strand
TGGCCTGCGTATAGCTGATGGCGCCGAGCATCTGGAAGATATGCAGCCTGCCCATCGCCGAGTTTGACCGGAAGTTGATTTGAAACTCGCCATCGACAGCGCGCGGTGCCAAGTTGCCCAAACGCACCACCTTGGCCACCAATCCTTTGTTGATAATCGACTCAAGCACTATGCGCTCGGCGATAAACTTGGAGTGGGTGTATTTGCTGCTGAGCGTCTGTCCGAAGTAGTGCATCTGCTCGCTGAAGTCAGTATTCGGGTCCGGATAGCCGTTGACTGACTGGCCGCCCGTGCTGTTGGTGCTCGTCTGTATCAGGCGTGCGCCGCGCTTGAGGCAGAAATCCACACAGTTTTGCAAGCCGCCGATATTGATATCCTCTATCTCGGTGCCCTCAGAGAAGTGCTTGACGATGGCCGCACAGTTGATGACCGTATCCACTTCGCCCACCTTGTCAAAGGCCTGCGGGTTGGTGACATCGCCATCTATGACTATCATCTGTGTGCCAAAGCGCTCCTTGTAGCTCTTCTCAAAGTAATAGAACAGCAGGTTGCGCAGGCGTGCCTCGCTGCTGACGCCGTTGCGCCCGTGACGCACCAGGCAATACACCTTGGCTTCCGGCTGCTCCTTCAGATGATGCTCAAGCAGGTCATGCAAGATATGGATACCGAGATAGCCGTTGGCGCCCGTCAGCAGCACATTGCCCAAGGCGAGGCGCTCGCCGCGGCGATAGCTGTCGAGCGTATTGTTGGCAAGCAAGTTATTGATGGCGCTATAATCATAGTCGGTGACCTCGCTGTCGGCGGCTGCCGCCTCGTCGTCGCTATCGGCGGCCGACACAAGGCGTGCCAACTGCTGCGGTGTGGTGTTTTTGAATATGTCGGCATACGCCACCTCATAGCCTATTCGCTGAGCCTCTATCATCACGCGCGTCACCGTCAGCGACGTGCCGCCGAGGTCAAAGAACGAGTCGGCGGCGCTGACCTTGTCAAGCGACAGTATCCGGGCGAAGATGTTACAAAACGCCTCCTCAGCTTTGGTGCGAGGCGCCACATAGTCGCCGCCCACCTTGGCCAACTGCGGCTCCGGCAGGTGCTTGACATCGGTCTTGCCATTGGGGGTAAGGGGGAACTTTTCAAGCTGCAGATATGCCGTGGGCACCATATAGCGCGTCAGCGTCTGGCTTATCTCGCTCTTCAGCTCCTCGATATCGATAGTGCGCTCGGCCGTATAATAGGCGGCAAGGTGCTCCACATTGTCAATCTTGCGCACCATAGCCACTGCCTGCTTGACGCCCGCCACCTTGCAGATGGCGGCCTCTACCTCACCAAGCTCGATACGCAAGCCGCGCAGCTTGATTTGGTTGTCCATACGCCCAAGCACCATCACATCGCCGCCCTCGCTCCACCGGGCATAGTCGCCCGAGCGATAACATCTCACGCCCTTATAGGTCACAAATCGCTCGCGAGTCTGCTCGGGCAGGTTGTTGTAGCCTTTGGCTACGCCCACACCGCCGATGTACAGCTCGCCCACGACACCCGCCGGCAACTCATTGCCATCAACGTCAACCACATACTCTACATAATTGAGCAACGGCTGACCTATGCTGATGACATCGGTGTGCGTCAGCTCCTTGCAGTTTGACGACACGGTAATCTCCGTGGGCCCGTAGGTGTTGAAGATGCGCGCCTTGGTGATGTGATGCAGACGGCTCAGCAGCTTGTCGCTGTAAGCCTCGCCGCCGCTAAGGATGCACTTGCACTTGGCCAGAGCATCGCAAAACTCCGGCAGCTCCATATAATTGAGCAGGCGCGACGGCGTGGCATTAAAGATGTCGGCGCCGGTGGACTTGAACAGGCGCGCAAGCTCAATGGGGTTGTTGCAGCTACCCTCATCGGCAAGCACAAAGGTCAAGCCGTTGAAGAAGCAAAAGCCATACTCCTTAAGCGACATATCAAAGGACAAGGTGGTCACACTCAGTAAGCAAGACCCCTCGGTGGCCATTGCATATATGTGGCGATTGGCCGGGTGGCATTGCAAGTAGTTGCAAATGCCCTCGTGGCGAAGCATCACGCCTTTGGGACGCCCCGTGGACCCTGACGTATATATCAGATATACCAAGTCATCGGGCGTAACATCTACACCGGGGTTATCCACATTTGTGTTGTCGGCACTGAGCAGTTCTGCTATGTCTATAGCCTTGCTGCCATGCTCGGCGAGATGCTCTGCCGTGGTGACGACAAATGTGGCGTCTGAGTCCTCGGTGATGAGCGAGATGCGCTCGGCGGGATATTCGGGGTCACAAGGTATATATGCAGCACCGGCCTTTGACACGCCATAGAATGTCAAGAGTACCGCACTGGTGCGCGGCAGAAGCACCACCACGCGGTCGCCTTTCTTCACCCCGCGTGCCATCAGGGCGTGGGCTATACGGTTGGCCTCGCGGTTAAACTCGGCGTAAGTGAGCGTGCGGTCTGAGGCTATCAGAGCCGTCTTGTCAGGCTGCTCCACGGCATAGCGCTCCAGGGGCGCATAGAAGACCCGCTCCTTGACATCGTCCAGCGCCACTGTGCTGTATCGCTCCACCTCGGCGCGCTGTCCCTCGCTCATGATGGATATGGTCTTGAGCAGGGCTTCCGGCGTCGCCACAAAGTGCGACACCGTGGCGGCTACTGACTCGGCCAAGCCTGACGCCAAGCCGCGTGTATAGAGCGCCTCATCATAGCCTACGACGATGGCATTGCCGCCATCGGGCTCGTCATAAACTGCTATCTTCATCTTAAACTTGGCCAAGTCCAGTGACAGCACCTTGGAGGTGACGGCAGCGCCGCCTACGCTGTAGTCGGCAATCACTCCCACCTGATACTCAAAGACAATCTCGGGGTGGAAGCCGTAATCGGCGGCGATGCGCGCAAACGGATATTGCTCGTGCTCGATGGTCTCGGCAAACGTGGCGGCTGTCTCCCTGATGTATTGCTCCACGGTCTGCTCGCCTACCTCGCTGCTAAGGGCCAACGTGTTGACAAACATACCGGTGGTATTATAGGTGCGCAAGTTGCTGCGGCCATTGGATATTGTGCCGATATACACTTGCTTGTTGTTGACATAACGGCACACGGTGTAGTAAGCCGCGGCGAGAAACACACTCATCGGCGTGACGCCCAACGTCTTGGCTAACTGCTCCACCGGCGCGAGGTCTATGCTATGGCGGCATGTGCCCAAGGTATGCACCGCTTCTTCGTCTTTGGGCATATTCGGCGTAATCTCGCTGGCGCCCTCACAGCGGCATAGCCGCTTGTCAAAGAACTCGCGAGCGGCGCGATATTCATCGCCGTCGGCGTCCGCGCTTTGGTCAGCCGCAAATTGCAGATATGAGTAATTCTCTGCCTCCACGGCCTCGCCGTTGATGCGTGCGGTTATCTCCTTGATGATAATATCCACCGAGGCGCCATCGGTGATGAGGTGGTGGATATCCATAAACAGGTGCGACACGCCGTCTGTCGTGGTGACCACCTCAAAGCGATACAGCGGCCCCTCGGAGATATTAAACGGACGCATAAAGCCGTTTTGGTATTCCTCAAGCTCGCCGAGCGTCATCTGCGCCACCGGCACATCTACCGGCATATCGGCCTTCAGGAGCTGACACGGCTCGCCACCGTTGTTGGCAATCACCAGGCTGAAGCTTTGGTGATTGGCGACAGTGGCTTTGACAGCATCTACTATCTGCTGTGGCTCTACGCCGGCAGGGAATGTCACCATCGACGGCACATTATAAAGCGTGGTGCCCGGGGTTTTGAGGCAGTCAAGATACACACCCTGCTGCGAATAGGTCAGCGGCGCTTGCTCCGGCGCTGCAGCTGCTTCTGCGCTCACTGCGCTATGGTCAGCGGCCGTGGCTCCTTCGCCGAGCAAGTGCTCCAGCACTTGGTTCTCGATGGATTGCAGGCTCTCACTCTTAGCCAGCGTGCGGGCATTGACCTGCACGCCAAACGCCTTGTAAATCAGCGTGGCGAGCTTGATACTCGATATTGACGTGAGGCCCACATAGCCCAGCACATCGGTGATGCCATACTGCGGCTCGCCATCTGTGCCTAACGGCGGCAGATTGACCACTGATGCTATAAGGTCGTAAATGCGGCGCTCAAGGGCGTTGAGCGGCGCGGCGCTCGCGTGGCGCTCTGCGGCCTGCAGCTGCGGCGCAGGCAACGCCTTCTTATCCACCTTTTGGTTGACATTGAGCGGTATGGCATCTATTTGCATCGTCACTGCCGGCACCATATATGGCGGCTTTTGCTCAAGAATGTAGGCATTAAGTGCCTCTACATCAAAGGGATTAGCGTCTGACACCACATACGCGGCGATGTATTTGCCGCCGTTGTTATCATCAAAAGCCTGCACCGTGACATCTTTGACGACGGGGTACTCGCGAATCACCGCCTCTACCTCTTTCAGCTCGATGCGGAAGCCGCGTATCTTGACTTGGCCGTCTTTACGACCCACAAACTCGATGTCGCCGCTCTGACGATAACGCACAATGTCGCCGGTGCGATACCAGCGGCATCCGCCATGCTCTACAAAGGCCTCGGCGGTCTTGTCGGGGCGGTTGAGATAGCCGCGACCCACCTGAGCGCCGCTCACCCACAGCTCGCCGGCTGCCCCCACCGGCACTCGCCGACACTGCTTATCCACAATGTGCAGCGTGGTGGTCTCCGTAGGTCGCCCGATAGGTATATTGGGCTCATATTTATCCACAAGGAAATGCGTCACTGCCACACTGCACTCCGTGGGTCCATACAGGTTGTGCAGCGCAAAATCTGCGCGCGGATTGAGGGCCATCATCTTCTCGCCGCCCATGCTCAGGTGCTGCAACGTGGGGCATACCTCGGCATTGAGGGCAAACTGCTGTGCCACCTGAGTGGTCATAAACGCTATGGTCACTCTATTGTCATTCATAAAATCCTGCAAGGCGGCAAGGTCAAGACGTATGTCCTCGGGGATGATGCACAGCGTGGCGCCGAGCGTCAGCGGTGCATACATATCCATCATGTTGGCATCAAAGCCAAATGAGGCGTAGGCGGCAGACACGCTCTCGGCCGTCATGCCGTAGTTGTGCTGATACCACCGCACATAAGCCATAACATTGCCATGCTCCAGCATCACCCCCTTGGGCACGCCGGTGGAGCCTGACGTGTATAGCAATATCATCAGCGATGATGCCTTCACAGGCGTGGCAGGCTTGGCCGGCGCTTCATACGTGGCTATCTCCGACGTCAGCACCACAGGCCCCGCATATTGGTCTATCACATCAGCATACTCATCTGCCACAATCAGCAACGATGCTGAGGCATCATTGACCATAAAGTTGAGGCGCTCGCGTGGATATGCCGGGTCAAGGGGCTGATAAGCACATCCGGCCTTCATTGCTGCCAACGGCAAGATGAACATATACTCATTGCGCGGTATCAAGATGCTCACCACCGGCTCGGCGGCATCGCTATCTTTGATTTTGTCGTAGATGACGGCGGCCACGCTGTCAGTGAGAGCATCAAGCTCGGCGTAGCTGTATCGCTTGTCGCCATATACGGCGGCTATATTGTCGGGGTGGCGGCGAGCGGCCTCTTCAAAGCAGCCGACAATGGTTTGGGCGCGCTCGTCGTCACTGAGCGCGCGAGGCTCGTTGAAGGTGTCGAGCGTTGCTATCTGACAGGCATTGCATACCGCTATGTCGCTCAGCTGGGTGTGTTCACACATACCTTTGACCACATTGCAGTAGGTGTCAAACAGTCCACGGATAAGGCTCTCGCTGTAGCGATGCGTCGGGTAATCAACGCGGGCGGTGTATGTGCCGCCTTCCTCGGCCACCAAGCGCACGCTCAGCTGCAATCCCGGGTGGTGCTTGTACAGATATTCGGACGCCTGCTCCTTGCCGCCGAGCTTGAGGCTGAAGGTGTTGAGCGTGCCTTGATATGCAAAGCACACCTCCGGCGCAAAGCCCAAATCGCCGCACACCTCGCCATAGGAGTAGCAGCTGTGGCGACGTGCCCCGGCCATCTGCTCCTCGGCATAGCTGAGCAGCTCGGACACGCTCGACGTCTTGCTATAGTCGTGATAGACGGGGAGTGTCTTGACCATCATATTGAAGGTAGCTCGCGTCCGCCTATCCGGACGTCCATGGTATATCGTGGCAAACAGTGCATTATCACTGCCGGCATACACGGCGAGCGTGTAGCCGAAAGCCGCCGTCAGCAGCGTGCTCTCCTTGCACGGCGCCGCACCGCAGAAGCGCTCTATCGCGGCCTTGTCAAGACTCAGCGGCAGATGAATATCGGCATACTGCGCCGCGCCGCCATCATACACATCGCCCAACGGCATCGAATCGATTTCCGCTGCCTCGGCATACTCGGCGGTGTACCACCGCTTGGCTTCATCATAAGCCGCGCTGCTGCGCTCGGCTATCTCGGCTGCAGCTATCTCCTCGCCCGTCACTTCCTCGCCCGCAGGCTGTCCGCCGTCATAAGTGCGGCTAACCTCCGTGGTAAATGTGACAAACGACATGCCATCAAAGATGATGTGGTGAAAGTCTGCATACAGGTACGCGCCCGCCGGTGTGCGATAGATAGCTATCCTGAAAAGGCGCTCGCCGCCGAGGAGGTCGTAATCGGCGGCCAACGTTGGCCGCACATCGTCAACATCTTCTACATCAATGACGGCGGTGTGAAACACCTCATCGGCGCGAGTGTCAAACACCGGATTGCCGCCTTCGTCGGTAGTGAGACGCGACTTGATATATGGGTGAGCGGCCACCACGGCATCAACGGCCGCCGCCAGCCGCGCTACATCTACATCGGCATCAAGCCTATACAGCATATCTATATTATAGTTGCCGCTATCTTCGGCATTTATGCTCGCTGCATATATCCCGAGCTGTGTTTGGGTCAATGGAGTATGCATAACTCTCTATCTAAGTAACGGAATGTGATATAAAAAAAGCAGCAGTAACTGCCGGCTCATAAAGCCCTGCTACTGCTGTATGGCAAACATATTGTCAAAACCCGTGAGCTGGAATATCTGCTTGACGTCTTCGCTCATGCCGCTGAGATTAACCTTGCGCCCATTGGCGCCGGCGCGTTTGGCAAGCACCAGCAAGATGCGCATGCCGGCCGAAGATATATACTCGAGTCGCTCAAAGTTGATGGTGATTTGCTTCTTGACGTCGTCGTCGCTGAACGCTTCCAAGTACGAGGCAAAGGTCTGGGCGGCGGCGGTATCCAGCTCGCCGCTCAAGTCGGCTACAATGGCATCGGCCTCTCGCTTTACGATATTAAATTCTATCATTTTATATGTTTTGTTGGTTTATGACATATCCATAAGGCTGCGCTCCGGTCGAGCAGCAAGCCTTTCAGCCACAAATTTAGCAAAACATATCAAAAAACGAAAGAGTTGACGTCAAAAAACCACACAATCGGCCCATTTACATTTCGATTTACACGCACGCCAACGCCCCTATCGGTGCGCCGCGACACCGAAAATTAGTGACCCGTCACAGCGAGACGCCGCGACGCCGTCTCGTAGCTGACGTTGTCGGTGGTGATGGTGGCCCGATATACGTAGATGCCTCGGCGCACTCGCCTACCCACCTCGTCGGTCAAATCCCATGTGACGGGCACTGACGTGAACATATCGCTCATACCGGTCTGCGACTGTGTCCACACCGGCTTGCCCATAAGGTTATACACCGAGATGGTAACCGTGACGATGCCATCGGGCTGGTCATGGCTCAAATAGAAATTAGCCTCCGTCGTGGCGGGGTTGGCATCGGTATATACATCGTAGATTTTGGGCGCAAGACCCTGCTGTGCAAAGAACGTAACTGTAGCCGTTGTCGCATTGCCCGAGGTGTCAAACACGCGCAACCGCGCCGTGTGGCTGCCCTCGGTAAGCTCGTCAAACTGGTAGTTGATACTACCGGCCGGCGTGCCATCGCTCTCAGGTGTGTAAAAATTGAGCACATCGGTGAGCACTATGTCATCATCAAGTGTGATAGTCATGATATGGCCCAGGCCGGCGGTGGAGAGATTGAGTGCCACATCGTCACTGACGTGCGCGATAAGCATAGGTGTGGTGTTGACCGTAGAGCCGTCGGTAAACGACTCGTGGTTCATTACTATAGTGTCAATCACCGGAGGCGTGGTGTCTGTGACGGCATCTTCGTCATAGCCATATACATAGAAATCGCGGTTGACGCCTACGGCCTCGACCGCCGTATCGCCGTCTGAGTAAGCATACATTGACAGCGTGGCGGGGCGGAAGTTGTCAGCCACCTGCGAGGGCATATCCACCGTGAGCGTGTAGTGGCCGTTTTTCACCACGCCGGCGCCGATGTAGAGCTTGCTGCCCTGGGTGTCGTAAATCACCTGCTTGCCGTTGCCGTTGCCATGGGTAGTGACTGACGTCTCGGCATCGTAGAGGTCGGCAAGAATAGTGCCGTTGAAGTCGCTCAGCACATTGCCGGCAGCATCGGTAACACTGCCGCTAAGCACGGCATGCTGGCGCGCCGCAAGCGTCACCTGATTGTCAAGGGTGACGGCCTCGCCATCTATCTCGTCAAGCGTGATGATATTGTCTGGCGTGGCCAGTCGCATGGCCGGGTCGCCCATAAACACAAAGCGCAGCCTGTTGCTGTTGGCTACATGGTTGCCGCGTGAGTCGCGGATATCATTTTTGGCGCGCCGGTAAGCCTCGCCCGCCGTGGGCAAGTGGCCCTCGGCATCACGCTGCAAGAATTGCCGGCCGAAGGCCTCGACAAACATTCCATTGTCTGAGATAAACACCGGCCTGGTGGCGCTAATCATGCCTATAGTGCCGCCATAGCGCTCCTTGTACAAGATTTCGCCGCCGCTCTCAGTCGTTGAGTCCCATCGGAGGAAGTCGCAAGTGGCGGCGAGCACAAACGGCACCTTGCTCAGGTAGAGGCTGTTGATATCGCTGAACGTGAGCTGCTGCTCGTGGCTCCACCCATGATTGGAGGCATGGCCCGAATAGTGCCACCACACCACGCCCTCGTCAAGGGCATCAAACATATCGGTGCGCGCGCCGGGATATTGACCGCCTGACTTCTCGTAGGCGTCCATATACACCTTATTGAAGAGATATTGCTGACCCGGAGTGTCAACCATAGCTTGCCACATGGCCTCGGTCTGCTCCATATGCACACCCTGGTCCTCGTCGTCGGCAAGCAGAAGCACACGATTTTTCCACGACGTGCGCTTTGACTTGTTGCAGTATTGATATAGCTTATCCACTATGCTGCGTGCATCGGCCTCAGAGGTGCAAGGTATGCGCCCCACGGCTATCGTCAGGTCGTCCAGCGAGAGGTTGCTGCCGGTGTCGTCACCGAGCATAGCTATAAAATCATCGGTGGCATAGCCGTCGTTGTCGCTCAAGCCGGCGCGCGAGGTGCGCGGAAGCCACGAGGGCAGCGTCCGGATAGAGAGCGCTTGCTGGCCCGCGGTGAGGCAGCAGTTGTCATAGGTGGCGCGTCCCATCAGCAGGGCATAGCGCAGTGGTTTGCCCTCGGCAGCGCCACGGTCATACACCATCTTGAGGTACTTGCGCAAGGCGCTGACATCAGCGCAGCCTGATGCAAATTCGTTGTATATCGCCTCGGCATCGGCAACTACCACCGTGAGGCCCTCATCGCGATGCAGATTGGCCACGCGCTCGGCCTGGCTACTCCATTCGGCGAGTGTGATGATGACCATATCGGCAGCGCCCGTGGCGTGGAGATTTTGGTTGCTTATTTTTTTGACAAACGAGGGCGCAGGCATCGCTGCCGAGGGCGTCCATGCCGCATAATCGCGCCGCACATTACCATATGACGACGTCCACACCGCCGTGCCGCTCGCTGTACCCACATCAATACGCTCTATGGCCGAGGGGTCAGTCACGTCCCATACGCGCAGGTCGCCGCCCGTGACGCCACCCAGCCGCAGACCGGCATTATAGGACGTAAACGTCAGATAGCCCGCCTGTGGCAGCTGCAACTTACGCTCATAGCTGATAGTCAGGTAGTTGAGCCACGCACCATACACCGTGGTCGAGGCCTTATGGGTGATGCCCACCTGCAGGCGCTCGCCGCTGATGTCCTTAAGCTCATGGCGAGTCACCGTCTCCACCCCGTGGTAGTATGACGACGAATTGGTGACGCCTATGCGGTCTGACGTGGTGCTCGCCACCGCAGCGCCATTAGCTGTAAACGATATGCTTGATGATGTATTATAAGTCTTGGCCACGAAGGAGCACTCCAGCCACACACGGCCGCCATCACTGCGCGACGGCAGGTCAAAGTCAAACGTGCGTGTAGGCGTGTACTTAAAATCCTCGCCCACAAGCAGTGCACCCGACTCACCCGGAGACACCTGGTCCAGCTCATGGTGCACACAATCTATCACCACATCGGTGGCATCGCCGGCCTGAGCCGAGCCCGTGGTCTCGAAGCCCGGTGCGGGGTCTGCGCTCTCGCCCAAGAAATAATACCCCACGGTGGTGTAGATGCTGTTTTCATTATGGAAATAGTAGCTATCGTTGAGCACCCGCGTGTCAGCCCCTACGCCGTAAAACACCAAGCCCTTGTCAGTAAGCTCGCTCTGCACCATCGGCAGGTCATCAGCATAGCTGTCGGCCGTGAGCTCATCGTCAATACGCCTTCCGCCATAGCCATAGACACGCACCTTAGTCACATCACTGAAGCCATATTCGCGCAACGCAGCCGTAGGGATACAATACATACCCGTAGCAGGCACACTGATTTTAACCCACTGCCCCGAGGCCAGCCGCGACGTGGCGGCATACTGCTCGAGACTTAACGCCGCAGCGTCAGTGGCGCTCAGCAGCACCGCCAACACCATCAGGCTCAGCACTTTAGATATATTTCGTGACAATATGTTGTTCATCATCAATAATCGTTGCAACAGAGGCAGAGCACACCCCGCCTATATCCATTAACGCAACTTCACCCCATTTATTGCCCGGTTTTCCATTAAGCACCATGATTTAGGCGCTTGAGCCTGCCGGCAACGTCAGTACTCGGATACCTCCCCGGCAAAGAAGCCCGGTTTTAGTCGGGCTGCTGACCGTCGTGAGCTTTCCACGCACACTCGGTGAGCTGCATATCCGTAAACACGGCCTTAAACGTGGACTCCTCGGGTGAACACGCGTAGATGCCAAATTGTATCTTTCCGCCGCCCTTGGTTAGATGGCATACTCGCATCTGCGAAAACTGCCGGCCGTCTGCCGAGCACTCTATACAAAAGTCATCTTCGCGGCGCGAGAGCCTATACCACATCATCTTAACCGATGCATCTATGGCAGTGGTAGCCCAGTCGGAATAGCCGCCGTTGGTGACTACGCTGCCCAAATGCTGATACTCGCTGTTCTCATATTCCACGCTGGCTTTCAGCCAATTGTCGCTATCGAGATACATAACCACCCCGCATTGGTCAAACCGGTGATGGCTATCGCTGAAGTCCGTCTTCACGACAAAGCTGAAGTAGGGCTCCTCGGTCTCCATCTGAAACACCGGGGCGTTGTCGTTGCGAAAGTGATAGTATGTGCGCTGCCACAAGTCGGTGTGAGGCTTGGTGACCACCGTGACAGTGTCGCCATTGATGGTGCAGCTGCCGGGCTCGCGGGTCCATTTGAAATCGCCGATATTCAGTGTCATTACCTTGTGATTTTGAGGGTCTGCGGCTTCTTGCCGGTTTTTGTCTGCATTACCACACGATGTGACTACCATCAGTAATGCTAATGCTATAATTGGAGTTTTCATCGTCTATAATCTATGCTGTCAGCTTATTTCTTGCAAAGTTATATATTTCCTCAGCCACAAACCGCGATTTAAGCTATTTTAATACCACCTTCGCTGAATACAAAAAAGGGGAGGCTGAGCCGTAACATATTACGACACAGCCTCGCTCAGCCATCTTTAATTACCTAATTAAAATTGTACCTATTATTTAATTAATTAAAAGATGGATATCCCGGATTTTGGGTATAATGACCTTGTGAGAAATTGTATTGATTGACAGGGATCGGATAGTACTCCTCGCCGGCATCAAACACGGCGCCATCGTAGTATATCCTGTTATCTTTTTCGGCTGCAAAGTATTTCGTCATCACATCTTTGGCGATGCCCCAACGCACCAGGTCAAAGAAGCGCTCGCCCTCGAGGGCCTTCTCCAGGCGCATCTCGGTGCGCAAGGCCTTGCGAGCATACTCCTGATTCCATCCGGCGGCCGGATAGAGACCGATTTTGTAGTTGGCGGCATACTTGGTGTTGTCATAGAAGTCTCTTACATACTCGCTATCCATGGCGCGTTGTCTTACGCGGTTGATCAGGTTGCGAGCCACATCGAGATCTTGACCCAGCTCTATCAGAGCCTCAGCCTTGTAGAGCAGCAGGTCGGCATATCTGATGATTTGCCAATTGAGCTGCGAGGCGCCCCACGGCCAGCCCTGGAACATATCCGAAGACTCGGGTGATACCCAGAAACGCTTGGCGCAGTTGTGACCATAGGTGCCTCTATCTCTTACCCATGACTGGCACGGCGTGTCCTTGTAGGTCTTGAAGGTGATTGTCGGGCGGCCCACCACAAAGTCCAGGCGCGGGTCAACGTTGGCATCTATATTGCTCAGCGTCTGGGTGTTGTCATCAACGAAATCCACCACCGAATAGTCGGGCTTGGACTGATAGTCAAACACCGGCAGACCATTCTCGTCGGTCTGATAGGCATTGATAAGGTCCTGCGACGGCAAGAAGAAGCCATCACCATGGTAGGGGCTGTTGCCGCCGGGAGAGTTGAGGAGGTTGCTCCAGTTCACACGGCCGGCGCTCTCTGACCCGTCGTTCATAGAGTACTGGATAGCAAAGACTGACTCTACACCATTCTCATACTCCACGAGGTCCAATTTCTGGAAATCATCGAGCAGGTCATAGCCCTGTACTTGGTCTATCAGCGACACCACTTCGCGCAGGCGGTCGGCGTTGATATTCACCACGGCGTGGGTCTGCTCATCTTGCTCATAAGCTTGATAGAGCTTTACCTTGGCGGCATAGGCCAGAGCTATGTTCTTATTGATACGGCCCACCTCGGCCTGGCGCTCGGGCAGCACCTCGGCGGCTTCAAGCAGCTGGCCGGCTATCATACCGAGCAGCTGGTCGCGCGTATATTCATCATTCCTGACATTGACATACTCAGCTGTCTCGAGGTTCTCATCAAAGTAAGGCACCTTGTTGAAGAGGCGCGACAGCTCAAAGTAGAAGTGTGCGCGCAGCACTTTCATCTCGGCGATGCGCGAGGCCTTGACGGGCACCTCGGCCTCATCGGCATTATTCAGCACGCGCAGCGCTGCGTTACAACGAGAGATGAGGCTGTACAGGTTAAACCATTTGCCGTCGAGGTTGCCGTTGTTTGACTGCACCTGGAAGGTCTCCATGGCGTGGAAATCCCAGATGTCGCCCTCGCCGCCGCCGCCCTTGTAGGCATTGTCGGCGCGTACCTCGCCATAGCTCCAGTTGCTCGTCGGGCGCATACACGGGTCGCCTTGCTCGTTGGTAATGCCGCTCAGTCCGGCGTAGGCTGAGTTGACCAACAGCTCTACCGACTCCGTGGAGTTCATCACGCCATCAGAGAGGCTGCCTTGCGGCTTGTTATCCAGAAAATCATCGCTACATGATGTAAGAGCGATTATAGCGCCACAGTTTATTGCGTAGGCTAATTTATTTATTTTCATCTTCTTATTCTTTATACGTGTTAGACTATGATATTAGAAACCGAACTGGATGCCGAAGGTGAACTGGCGTGGCATGGCGTAGGGGTAGCCAAGGCCCTCGGGATCGGCGCCGCTGTAGCCCGTGATGGTAAACACATTCTGGGCCTGGAAGTAAACGCGGGCGTTGTTCAAGCGCAGTGTCTTCTGCACCGACGACGGCAAGGTATAGCCGAGGGTGAGGGTCTTCAGACGTAAGAACGAGCCGTTCTCGATATGGAACTCTGACACTTCGTGCTCATTGTTAGCATTGTCTGTGGTCGGAGCCGGAGTGTCGCTAGTATAGACGCCGGTCTTCAGGTAATCCTCGTATGCTGCGGCGGCGTCAAGAAGCGCTGTGCTGTGGTTGCCGTTCCAGCACTGGAACAGGTCGGTGTAGTACTTCGAGTTGACAAACGCATCACGGATGATGGAGTTGAAGAAGAGGCTCAGGTCAAAGCCCTTCCAGTTTGCACCGAGGTTGAGACCGAATTGAGCCTTCGGCAGGTCTGACCCAAGCCACGTGCGGTCATTGTAATTGATTACACCATTGCCATCTGCATCGACATAGCGGATACGGCCTACACCCGGGCTACCAAACTCCACAGTGTATTTATTGCA
>SAMEA3663036__coassemble_693_pt1 | contig 14561 bp, 8 predicted proteins | sample SAMEA3663036__metabat2_low_PE_026 | metagenome-assembled genome bin SAMEA3663036 (sample SAMEA3663036) | pig gut metagenome | biome: pig gut; feature: pig-associated habitat; material: faeces | place: France | collected 2012 | reverse complement strand
GGGCCGCGCTCAGTGGCCGCTGACGGTGCGTCTGCTCGGCGGCAACCTTGAGATAGATATAGACGGCACTACCGGGCACATCATGATGACGGGTCCGGCAGTGATGGTGGATAGCGGGCGTTATTACCCGTCGTCGCGCTGCTGAGCTTGTAGCGCCAGCAGTTGCTGACGGTATGCCTCGAGCAGCTCGTCCTCCGCGATGTCGAGCATGGCGGCCTTGCGCATAAACGGCTCCAGCTCTGTGTCAATGAAGGCTTTGTGGCGCATGTGCTTGATGGCTGCGGCGGCATGCTCCTCTACGAAGAGCCCTACACCGCGGCGGTTGTATATGATGCCTTGGTTTTGGAGGTATTCGAAGGTGCGGGCCACGGTATTGGCGCTCACCTCGATGAGCTGGGCGTATTCGCGCACTGAGGGTATGCGCTCGCCCTCGCCGTAGGTGCCTATCATGATATCGTCGCAGATGCGGTCAGCGATTTGCAGGTAGATGGGTTTGCTGTCAGTGAAACTTACCATTTTATTGATGCTAAAAGGGCCGAGAGGACCACGGTAATCATTAAGATAGTCATTTGCGATTGAGTATTTTGCCCACAATCTGCGAGCGGGTGTAGAGGTAGTAGGAGAGCGCCCAGAAGGCCACGGTGGCTACTGCCATCAGGGTGTTGATGATAGTGGTGAGGGTCTCCGGCGATACGTTCACGTCTCTTATGACGCCGTTTGACGCCAGGATAGTCATAACGATGACGAAAACAAAGCCTATGCATAGCTCGGTCACGATAGTCTTGACGATGCTGAGCTTGTACCAGATGGCGCAGCCGAGCACAAAGACACTTTGCTGGAATAATACGGAGATGTGATTTTCAAGAGGCACATCGAAGATGGAGAGCACCGACACCATATTCATAGATATGGGCGAAGAAGCCAGGAACCAGTAGTTGACCACTAAGTATAGCACCACGGTATAGGCCACGAGCACCACCATAGCGGCTATGGGTGCCAATACCAGCGCGCCTAAGGCTCCGAATGTAAATTTCTCAGCCATCGAGGCGGGCACCATCAGGTGAGAGCAGCGGCGTGCTTTGTTGTCCATATTGTCGATGACAAAAGCGCCGGCAAAGGCTATGATGACGCTGAACCACCAGTACATATAGATGGTGGTGCGCGTGCTCAGAACGAAGTTGAGCGTTGTGGCGTCAAGATGGTTAAATTTCACAAGGCTGTAGGCTGTGAATAGCCCTATGGCAGTCATGGCGCCGAAGACAGCCACCAGCAGGGTGAGCATCTTGCGGCCGTTGAGAGATATTGCTAAGCGAGCATATTTGGTGAAGCGCTCGAGTGAAAAAGTCTGTGAGTCAGTCATTGTGGTAATGTGTATGAGATGGTGGGGTGATTAGCTGTTGAAGATGCGAGTGATGGTCTGAGGGTCGCTGAGAGTGGCGCTGAAGAGTGTCTCAAGATTGATTTCAGTCTCGTGCATCTCATCGCCGTCGGAGGGGAGCACCAGCGAGTGTCCGGCGAGCGAGGGCTGGGCGTAGATGGTGTCGGCGGGCAGGGGGGTGGCGGCGCTCTCCACGAAGCGCAGCTTGGAGGTGATGGTGGCCACGCTCTCGTCGAGCAGCACGCGGCTGTTGTCGATGATGATGACGTGGTCAATGCAGCTGTCGATGTCGCGCACCTGATGGGTGGATATTATCACGGCGCTGTCATCGTCGATATGGCATGCAGCCACGCGCCTGAATTGGCTCTTGCCGGGGATATCGAGGCCGTTGGTGGGCTCGTCCATGATGAGCAGGCGGCAGTGGGTGGCGAAGGCAAAGCTGATGAGCACCTTCTTGCGCTGGCCCATAGAGAGCGCCGAGAGGTCGGCGATATCGGTGTCCAGCTCGAATATTTTCAGGTTATGCTCCATATCGGTGGTGCTGAAGCGAGGGTAGAGGGCGCCGTAAACCTCGGCATATTTTTTGAGCGACATTTTGGGCAGCTCGTATTCTTCGGGCACGAGGTATATATCGGCGAGGGTGGCCGGGTGGCGGCGTCGTGTGTTGATGCCTTGGTAGGTCACTGTGCCTTTGCTCGGGGTGAGCAAGCCGGCAATGAGGTAGAGTAGGGTGGATTTGCCGGCGCCGTTGAGCCCCAGCAGCCCATATACTTTGCCCGGCTCCACGTCGAGAGAGAAGTCGCGGAGCACGGTCTTTTTGCGCAAGGTGCCGTAGCGAAATTCCAGGCCACGGATTTGCAGGAATGATTGTTGGCTGTTGTTGTCCATATTGTGATGAGTTTTGATTGTTATCTTTTATTGTGTTGTAGTGTACCAGTGTGCTTGTACACCGCAAAGGTATAACTGCTTTTCCTTCTCTGCAATACTTTGTGCGATATTTAACACTTATTTAACACTTCGCCGCATCTTTCTCAATGTGGTTAATGATTGTTAAGCAATGGCTTAGCTCTTAAAAATATAAGTATATTTGCAAAAATTGCCCCTAAAGCTGAGAAATCATAACATAATGCCCTCGCTTTTGTAATCACATACCTCCAAGACACCCCCATATAATTGCAAATCGAAATATTCAATCACAATAATCACCATTTTAAGCAACTTTCTATGCAACGTATCCTTTTCAGACTATTGCTGCTGTTATGCCTCGTTGGCTATGCAGGCAGTGATGCCTTGGCGCTGACTGTCACCCCTCGCAAGGGCGTGGTGCGTGTCAAGCTGCAAGCTGAGATGGCATCTCAGGTGGGCACAGCGGCCCGTAAGGCGGCTGTCGCCGGTGAGCTGCAATCCGGTGCTCTCGTCCTTGACGCTTCGCTCAAGCAGCTCAAGGGTGTCAGCATCAGACGCGTCTTGCCCTACAATGCGCGTTTTGAGGCTCAGCGTGCTCGGTTCGGCCTCGACCGTTGGTATGAAATCACCTTCGACGAGAGCGTAAGCCCCGTTGAGGCCCGACGCATCTTGGCCGAGACGCCCGGTGTCCAGTATGCCACCACGGTGGCGCCGATGGTGCTCAAAGACGGCGGTGACCGCAGCCGCGCCGTGATAGCTACGGCGATACCGGCAGCCACCGGCGAGGCGCTGCCCTTCAATGACCCGCGCCTGCCCTCGCAATGGCACTATCGCAACACCGGCAAGATGGAGGGCGCCGTCAAGGGCGCCGACATCAACGTGTTTGAGGCGTGGCAGTCAGCCACCGGCAGCTCTAACGTGTTAGTGGCTGTGATTGACGGCGGTATCGACGTGGACCACGAAGACCTCGCCGCAAATATGTATGTCAACACCGCCGAGCTTAACGGCACCCCCGGCGTGGACGACGATGGCAACGGATACGTAGATGACATCTACGGATATAACTTCTGCACCAACGAGGGCGAGATATATCCCCACAACCACGGCACTCACGTGGCCGGCACCGTGGCTGCTGTCAATAACAACGGCATAGGCGTGGCCGGCGTGGCCGGCGGCGACGGCACGGCGGGCAGCGGTGTGCGTCTGCTCTCGTGCCAGGTGTTTGACTCCCGCTCGGGAGCCGGCGACGGCGACTTTGCCGCCGCGCTGGTGTATGCCGCCGAGATGGGCGCCCACATTGCGCAATGCTCATGGGGCTGGGCTACGCCCGGCTATTACGAGCAAGATGTGCTTGATGCTATCGAATACTTCCAGTCGCTGCCGCGTGCCAACGGCGTGGCCGGCGGCCTCTGTATCTTTGCCGCCGGTAACGACGGCGTCACCGGCGATTGCTACCCTGCCTGCCTCGACAATGTGCTGGCCGTGGCGTCAATGACCTATGACTTGCACCCGGCGAGCTATTCAAACTATGGCGCCTGGGTCGATGTGACGGCTCCCGGCGGACTGATGGACTTCAACGAGGCTCAGGGAGTGCTCTCCACGCTGCCCAACGATAAATACGGCTACATGGAAGGCACCTCTATGGCCTGTCCGCACGTGTCGGGTATCGCCGCGCTGATACTGTCAAAATACAGCGACCGCAAGCTGTCGCCGGCCTTGCTCAAGACGCAGTTGGAGACCTCGGTCAACGACTTCTATACGAGCAATCCGGCGGCTGAGGGTCTCTATGGCTCAGGATATGTAGATGCCGGCAAAGCGCTGATGATGAGCTCGGGCGAGGCACCGGCCGTGGTGTCAGACCTCAGCGCCGATGCGGCCCAAGATGTCATCACCCTGCACTGGACCATCCCCTCCAGCAGCGACAACAATGTCAATCACCACGTGCTGTACTACAGCACCACGGCCTTTGACGCCTCGACAAATCCCGGCACACTCAAGGCGGTGACCATTGACACCAAGTTTATGACCTCGGGCGATGTGATGACCTATGAGTTAGGCGGCCTGCTGCCCATGACCACATATTACCTCGCCATCAAGGCCATCGACCGCTGGGGCAATGCTTCCGAGCTGTCAGATGTCATCACCGCTACTACCAACTCCGGCCCGAAGATGACCATCAACAAGACGAGCCTCAGCATGGTGCTGTCGTCAGCGCCTCGTCAGGGCAAAGGCTCGTTTGTGATAGGCAACGATGACGAAGGCTTGCTGAAGTGGGCTTACAATGCCAATACCATATCAGCCTCGATAAAGTCATACGCCGCCTCTATGCCGCCCACGGTGGCCAACACCGTGGCTTACAACGGCACCCTTGGCGTGCAGCCTTATGCCGCCTCGACGGCAGCCTCCGTGGAGACAGTGACAGAGCTTAACCGCGATGACTATCCGCTGTCGCTGCAATCGTGGCGCACCCTGTATGCTTACATCGGCGATAGCGATGCCTCACTGCCCAACTCTATGGCGCAATACTTCGTGGTTGACCCCGAGCAATACCCCGACGGCTTCAACCTCACGGCGGTCAACGCTCAAGGCGCCTACGGTACCAACCCCACCATCGAGGTGTATAAAGGAGCCAACCTCACTACGGCATCAAAGGTTGTAGAGTTTAGCCCTTCATCATTCTATTACGGCTACAATATGGCGCTGCCCGAGCAATTCTACTTTGCCGCGGGCGAGAGCTTCTGGGTGGTGTTCCACTTTGCCCCTCAGAGCGAGCTGTATCCGCTGGGTATGGGCGTTGCCGATGACACCACCGTGGCCTCGCAGGCTTATATGAGCAACGATATGGGCGCCACATGGATGCGCCTCTCTGACGCTCTCGCCGGTTCGAAGTATGCTGAGATGGCCTCCTCGGCCACATGGTGTATCACCGCCGTGAGCCTCAACCCCGACTTCAGCCAACTCGTGACGCTGACGCCGGCCTCCGGCACCGTCAAGAGCGGTGAGACACAGACCGTGGAGGTGCTCACCGACGGTAGCAAGCTCTGCAATGGCAGCTATAAGTTCAACTTGCGCTTCACCACCAACGAGAGCCAGGCCAACACGCTGCTGCTCCCCATCAATGTCACCGTCACCAATCAGCAGCCGCAGATTAATATCAATAAGATAATCAATTTCGGCGACCTGCTCGTGGGCGAGAGCCGCACGATCACCGTGGAGGTCTTCAACGAAGGCTATGGTGCTTTCAGCGGCTCATCATACGGCGCGGCGCTCTATGGCGACAAGATTAAGTCCACATCAGAGCACTTCAGCGGCCCATCGTATATGCAGAGCGGCTTCCAGCCTCGTGCTACCACAAAGGTTGACCTCACCTATGCTCCTAAGGCCGCCGGCAGCCACACCGGTCAGATAATCTTCACTGACAAGAGCGGCAATCAGGTGGCTATCACCGTGCAGGGCGTAGCTACAGACCCCGCCGAGATATCCATCACGCCGCAGACCGTGGAGGTGGGCACCCTCACCGTGGGCGATGAGGCTCGAGATGTGCAGTTTGAGATTGCCAATACGGGCAACTATCCCCTGCAGTTTGTCTTCCCCAAATTCTCTGACGAGAGTGTGCCCGGAGCATCCGGCTCAAAGGTGCACAAGTTCGGCTACTCCTACACTTCCAACCTCGGTGGCTCCACCGCCTTTGCCTACGATGGCAATCCCGAGCTTATCGATGCCGTGGATATCACCTCGCAGTTTAACGACAACAATCCGTGGTCATCAGAGATAGCTCTGGGCTTTGACTTCCCCTACTACGGCACCACTTATGACCATGTGTATGTCACCGACTTTGGCGGCGTGGCCTTCTCTACGGGCAGTGACCTCATCTTGCGCAGCCCGCTCAGCGCCGAGCAATATCGCATCGGCGACACCGGCATGATTTCGGCCTACGGCACCAAGCTGCAGATGGGCCCGCAATCGCGCATCGCCTACGCCAAGCAGGACGGCAAATTCATTGTCACCTTCTCCAATGTCCTCGCCGTGGTGTATGACACAGACTATACGCCTATATCATTCCACATGTCGCTGGCTCCTAACGGCAACATCGAGGTGTTCTACGACAGCTATGACCCCGCAGCGGTCTTTGAGGAGGGCACGCACCTCTTCTTGGGCATCAACGACACCGCTGTTGCCGACCCGCTCACCGTCACAGACTCAGACATTGCCAATTCAATCTTCGCTACTGACGAAGAGCGCACAGAGCAAGGCGAGATATATGCACAGATTGGCACCGGGTCAGCCTTCCACTTTGAGGCGCCGCGCCCGAGCATGATAGCCGCGCTGAGCCCCACTTACGGCATCGTGCCTCCCGGCAATAAGACTACCATCACCGCCACGGTGCAGGCCACCGACGAGATGTATGCCGGCGACACCTTCAACAACCTTGTGGTGATGAGCAATGACCCCATCAACGCCACCTCGCTGGTGCGCTTCAATGCCACCATCGCCGGCGATGACCTCAAGCCGCAGATAGCATTGGCGCAGAGCACCGTCGATTTCGGCGATGTGTTCCGCACCTCAGTGGCCAAGAAACCGGTGACAGTGCGCAATACCGGTAAGGCTGATCTCACCGTTAGCGCCGTGACCGTGGGCAACGGCATCGTCAGCACCGACATCACTCTGCCGCTTACCATCCCCGCCGGCCAGTCAAAGGACATCATCGTGACCGTGCCTACCGACACCGAGCGTGCTATCGCCGATGCTGTCACAGTCACCTCTGATGCCGGCACCGTCACCGCTCAAATCACCGCCAACGTCATCGGCTGCCCCACCGCTGACCTTAGCTACACCGAGCTGACGCTGACGCTGCCCTACGGCGCTGACGCTGACAAGCCGCTGACCATCACCAACAACGGCAACGAGGCTCTCAGCTATGCCTTGCTGCCCGGCGCACACGTCACCTACACCCCGCAGTATGACGGCGCCGGTGAGGTGCAGTATTCTTACGCCTCATCAGCCGACGACTCCTCAGTGAAGATGCAATGGGTTGATATCGAGACCACCGGCCTCGGCACCCAGAACAACTTTACCTACTATCTCTCTCACGACTATGTGGCCGTGGAGCTGCCGTTCGAGTTCCCCTTCTACGGCGAGAAGTACACCACGATGTATATCTACAACACGGGCTTTGTATCGTTCACGCAGCGCAAGGACGAGCAGATATGGCCCGAGCCTCCGGCCGACTTCCCCGGCGGCACCATCTACACCAACCTCATAGCTCCCTACTGGGGCCTTCACTCTATGGATCAGAGCAAGGGTGCCGGCACATACTACTATGTCACCGATGACCGCGCCGTGATATCGTGGATGGAATATGGCAACACGATGAACCTGGGCGTATGCTATCAGCTGATACTCAACGCCGACGGCTCATTCAAGTACCAGTACAAGCCCTATGGCGAGTATGCCGTGATATTCGGCATCTTCGGCCTCGCCGGCATCTCTAATGCCGACGGCTCGCAGGGCTTCAAGATTCCCGACCGCTATGTGGCCTTCAATCAGGCAGTAGAGTTTACGCCTATTGTCACTACCAGCCTCGCTCCGGGCCAGAGCCGCACCGAGAGCGTTGTGGTGCATGCCGATGAATATGCCGGCACCTACACCGGCGACATCAAGCTCACCACCAATGTGCCGGGCAAAGAGTCTGTGACGATACCGGTGAATATGACCATTACGGGCACTCCTGAAGTGACTATCTCCGACGATATCACCATAGAGCATCCCGTGGGCTATCAGGACACCGACTATGACAACTTCTTCATCGCCAGCGGCGCCCTGTATGTGGCTGAGTTTGAGGTGGCCAACACCGGCTCGGCGCCCTTCACCGTCACCGACATAGCCTTTGATGCTCCCAAGGTGTATGACGAATACTTCGGCGACTGGTTTGATGTGCTGCACCTCTACTACTATGTTCCGGAGTATGACTGGTTTGGCGACCCCACCGGCAATTACACGTGGATGCAGTATAACGACTACAACAAGCCGCAGTTCACTGTCACCGACACGCCGCTGCGCCTTGCCATCCCGATGATGCCCAGCGAGCTGTCAGGTGTCGTGGGCACATACACCATCACCACCACGCTGACCTTTGATGATGGCACCACCAAGACTCACACCACCACCTTCATCATCACCCCGGCGCCCAAGCTCACCCTCGACAAGAAGGAAGTGAGAGTGACCAATGCCGCTTCTGACCTTACCACCACCGAGAGCGTCACCATCTCCAATACCGGAGCCTACAAGCTCAACTATGAGCTGACGCTCGACCCCACAGGCGTAGGTTATGTAGCCACCGAAGGTGGCGGCGGTGGTGGTGGCGGCGTGATGCCCACGTCATTAGCTGACACCGGCAATGCACAGACGCTCAGCGCCCTCAGCTCCACCATCGTGCCTTATGAGTATGGCAAGAGCGACAACTTCCTCGACCTGCCTCAGGACTTTGAATATCGCAACGGCTTGTACTATCCGGTGCTGCCCGGCGACATTCTCACCTACACCTACGGCTCAGGCTCTAAGTTTGCCCAATTCAAGTCTGCCACTTACTTTGAGGCGCCCGAGCAAGGCTTCAATATCTCGCATATCTACACCGTGGCGGGCTTTGAAGGCCTCAGCGATGTTGACCTCACCGTGGAGATATTCAAGGGCGATGACATCGCCGGCAACGGCACCATCGTGGGCCGTGGCACTTCTTCGTTTGAGACTACTACCACTCAGGGCCGTGCGATGGTTGTGGCTCTTGACCGACCGGTATATATGAACCCCGGCGAGAAATTCTATGTGGTAATCACTTACCCGCTGGGAGTGCTCTATCCCGCCTATGTGGCATCGAAGGAAGAGGCCGTGGTGCCCAACCGATATATGGGTTATGTGCCCGATTACGGCTGGTTTGACGTAGCCACGATGTTTAAGGACCAGTATGGCTCGCTGGGTTATCTCACGGCATGTCTTGAGACCGTGGAGGGCGATGCCTGGTGCAAGCTCTCACCCGCTACGCCTACTACCGGCACTATCAATGTGGGCGAATCGGCTACCATCGACATCAATATCAACGCTGCCTCGGCGCCACTTGACTATGGCAACAAGGCCGTGCTCGTGATAAGCTCTACCGACCCGTCGAAGGCCCATGTCAACTTCCCGATATACCTCGACCGCAACGGCGCGCCCATAATTACGCTGCCCGCCGGCACCATCTATGCCAAGGAGGGTATCGCCTCCACAGTGGCTGTAGATGTGGCTGATGCTGACGGCGATGACTTCACCGTGACGCTCGCCGACAACGGCGGCATCACCACCATCACCGATTGTGTGGGCCTTGGCTCGGCCACGCCTGCCATAACCATAGGCGAAGGCGGCACTGATGTCACCGTCAGCGGCGCCGGCACCGCCGGTGTGCGCCTCACCCTCACGATGGCTCCTGACTATGGCGATGCAGGTAATTACAGCATACTACTCAATGCTGCCGACACCCAAGGCCACGAGTCGCAAGTCAACGCCCGCTACACCGTGGAGCACGTTAACCGTGCCCCCGTGCCCGTAGAGGGCCGAATCGTGGAGGTCGCTAAAGGTCAGGCCTCGGAGATTATCGACTTTGCGTCGCTCTTTACCGACCCCGATGGCGATGACATTATATGCAGCTACACTATCGACAATGCTGCCCTCGTCACCACTTATGAGAGCGCCGGCGGCCTCATCTTAGTGGGCGCCAAGATAGGCACCACCACGCTGCGCGTCACCGCCACCGATGCTCTCGGCGCTACGGCAGTAGCCGAGGTGACCATCGAGGTCAAGGACCATGTGGGCATCACCGATGCTGACATTACCGCCGGCATCTCCATCTATCCCAACCCCGTGGTGGAAACGCTGCGCGTGACCCTGGGCCGCGATATGAGCGATGTCACCTTTGCCATCTATGCCACCAACGGCAGCCTGCTGCGACGCTTCACGAGCGATGTGGCCGCCGGAGTAGCCACCGCAATAGACGTGGCTGACCTCCCCGCCGCCACCTACCTCCTGCGCATAGAGGCCGAAGGCACATCTGCCGCTTACGTCATCATCAAGGAGTAAGCGATAGCGCTCCTCCCCACCACCTCCCTCCTCCGGCAGGAGGCTGAGTGGCAAGACACAGAGCCGGCTTCCGATGCTCCGGGGGCCGGCTCCGTGTATGCTATGATATCGGCTGAGCGAGTTTTGCCATATCAAAAATAATACTTAACTTTGCGCTGTCGCATAGCAGTGCGGCAGACATATCGTATTCTCAAGAAGCGTTTTGCTATCTTTCATCGCTGAAAACGTAGGAAATTTTCAAAGAGATGAGAGGGATACCAAGGCGGTTCTCGCGCTATAGCGTGGGCTGCTCCCTCCATATCTTCATCTCAAGGTTTTTCCTACGACCATCAGCGGTAGATGTTGGCAAAGTCAGTCCACGTTTCTTAATCTCTAAAGGGTCGATAGGGCTGTAAGACCGCCAATCATTATTATGAACAAACTATTTTATTTGCTACTCATCGCCTTTATGGGCGTAGTGGTAACCTCGTGTGGCAATGACGACGACGATCCGCCAACAGACAATGTCAAGGAGCAGCTGCTGGTGGGCAAATGGAGTGAAGTAGGCAACCAGTCATACTATCATCTTGTGTTCAAAGCAGATGGCACCGGCTATGATAAGGTGTTTTTTGGCAATGGTCAATACAACGTAGATGAGACCTTCGTATGGAGCATCTCTGGTGATAACTTGACAATTGTATGGAGCAAAGGAACAGCCGATATGGATATGGACTTCTACTATATAGTAAATCTAACCACCACAGAGTTGATTTTAAAAGACAAGTCAGACTCTGACATGATAACATATAAGCGAGTATAAAATCATCGTTGAATGATAATAGCGTGATGAGGGCGTAAGCAGCGCGACGGCGCTTCGCCCCTCATGCGGCCAATGCACACGGCAGCCCCAATCCCCCGGGCTGCCGTGCTTGCGTCTCATACAAATCCGGGGGGCTAATCTCGATTATAAAACGCAGTGCGGGAAATAACAAATTGCTGCAGTGTCGGGGTTACGAAGATTTTTTGTAACTTTGCAGCTACAACACCCTCTATCAATATTATCACGGCGTGAACAAATCAGGAAATACTACTACTAAGGGCAAGCTGCTGTCGTCGGCGCTGAAGTATGTGGTGCCGCTGGCGGTGAGTGTGGGTCTGTGTTACCTGCTCTTCACCGGTGTGGATTTCGGGCGTATGCTCGACATCATAGCGCGCGAGTGCCGTTTTGGCTGGATAGCGCTGGCGCTGGCTATCAGTGTGCTGTCGCATGTGTTTCGCGCTATGCGGTGGCGCATACAGCTGCAGGCGCTGGGCATCGCGGTGCCGCTGCGGGCGTTGGTGCTGAGCATCTTCGGCACGTATGCCGTCAATCTGGTGTTTCCTCGCTTGGGCGAGGTATGGCGCACGGGATATATCGCGCAGCGTCAGCGGGCATCGTTCACCGAGGTCTTCGGGTCAATGGTGGCGGAGCGCTTGTGCGACACGCTCACAGTGCTGGTGCTCACCGTGGCGGCGTTTTTGCTGGCGCGCGCTCAGCTGGTGGCTTATCTGTCGCAAAACAGCGAGCTGTATGCTACGGTGATGTCGTGGGTGGCGTCGCCGTGGCTGTGGTGCGGCGTGGCGGCTGTGGTAGCTGTGGCGTGGTGGTTTTTGAGCCACCGCAGCGCCAATGGCGTGGTGCTTAAGGTGCAGGACTTGGCGCGCAGCTTATGGCATGGCTTTGCCGTGATAGCTACGATGCCGGGCAAGGGCCGCTGGCTGGTGCTCACGGTGGCCATCTGGGGCTGCTATTTCACGCAGCTCTTTGTGGCTTTTTACGCTTTTGATTTCACGGCGGCCGTGGTGTCGGATTATGGCATCGTGGCGGTGTTAGTGGCTTTTGTGCTGTCGAGCATCTCGATGGGGGTGCCCTCGAATGGCGGCATCGGTCCCTGGCAGTGGGCTATCATCTTCGCGCTGGGGATATACGGCCTGGAGAGCACCTCGGCGGGTGCATTTGCCAACCTGGTGCTGGGCACGCAGACACTGCTGCTGATAGTGCTGGGCATCATCACCTTTGTGGCAATCGCCATAGAGAAGCGCTCGGCAGCTGACAATAGTAAGTAAATCAAATACATCATCATCATATCTCATAAAACAATATCAGATTAATGTCAAAAGTAATCATCATCGGTTGTGGCGGCGTCGGCACCGTCGTTGCCCACAAGTGTGCTCAAAACCCCGATGTATTCACTGAAATAGTGATAGCATCGCGCACCAAGAGCAAATGCGATGCCGTGGCCAAGGCTATCGGCGCCCCCAATATCACCACTGACACCGTCGATGCCGACTCAGTGGAGCAGCTCTGCGAGCTGTTTCGCCGCCATCAGCCGCAGCTCGTAATCAATGTGGCTCTGCCCTATCAGGACCTCACCATCATGGATGCCTGCCTGGAGTGTGGCGTCAACTATCTCGACACTGCCAACTATGAGCCCAAGGATGTGGCTCACTTTGAGTATTCATGGCAGTGGGCCTACCGCGAGCGCTTTGAGAAGGCAGGCCTCACGGCTATCCTCGGCTGCGGTTTTGACCCCGGCGTGTCGGGCGTCTTCACCGCCTATGCTGCCAAGCACCATTTCAGCGAGATGCACTATCTCGACATCGTAGATTGCAACGCCGGCGACCACGGCAAGGCTTTCGCCACCAACTTCAATCCCGAAATCAACATACGCGAAATCACCCAGAACGGCCGCTACTGGCGCGATGGCCAATGGATTACCACCAAGCCGCTGGAGGTGCACACGCCCCTTACATACCCCAATATTGGCCCTCGCGAGTCTTATCTGCTCTATCATGAGGAGCTGGAGTCGCTGGTCATCAACTATCCCACGATACGCCGCGCGCGTTTCTGGATGACCTTCGGCCAGGAGTATCTCACCCATCTGCGCGTGATTCAGGACATCGGCATGGCTCGCATTGACGAGGTGGAGTACAATGGCATGAAGATAGTGCCCCTGCAGTTCCTCAAGGCCGTGCTCCCCAATCCGCAGGACCTCGGCAGCAACTACCATGGCGAGACATCGATAGGCTGCCGCATCTCGGGCCTCGATAAGGAAGGCAAGCCGCTGACCTACTATATCTATAACAACTGCTCTCACGAGGCCGCCTACCGCGAGACGGGCATGCAAGCAGTGAGCTACACCACGGGCGTGCCCGCGATGGCCGGCGCCATGATGCTCCTTACGGGCAAGTGGCTCAAGCCCGGTGTGCACAATGTGGAAGAGTTTGACCCCGATCCATTCCTCGATGTCATAGCCAAGCAGGGTCTGCCCTGGCACGAAATCATAGGTGAAGACCTCGAGGTTGATCGCATTGACAATTGATAGATATGAGTGACCAATTAGTCTAATTAATCCAATTAGACTAATTGGTATAATCTCTTCCCCGACAACGCGCAAAACAGAGGGTGCCTCTCGGTGAGAGGCACCCTCTGCTTGTAGGTAGCCCATAGGAGAATCGAACTCCTCTTTCAAGAATGAAAATCTTGCGTCCTAGCCGATAGACGAATGGGCCGGAACCTGAAGCCGCAGCGGCTTAGGCGAGCTTGGCGATGTGGCGTGCAAGCTTGCTTTTGAGGTTGGCGGCTTTGTTCTTTGAGATGGCCTTCTTAGATGCAAGGCGGTCAAGGAGCGCGGTTACTACGGGGAGCTTCTCGGCAGCTTGAGCCTTGTCGGTCATCTTACGCAGATTGCGGACAGCGTTGCGGGCGGTCTTGGCATAATAGCGGTTGCGCAGGCGACGAGCCTCGGTCTGGCGGATTCTCTTTAATGATGACTTATGGTTTGCCATGTCTGTTTCTCTATGATTTAATGTTATTTCTTTGGATTGTGGTAGCCCATAGGAGAATCGAACTCCTCTTTCAAGAATGAAAATCTTGCGTCCTAGCCGATAGACGAATGGGCCGATGCGCTAAAAGCGAGTGCAAATATAGCCACTTTTTTTAACATGGGCAAAAAATGGCTGTTATAGAGCATATTTTTAAATATTTTTAGTAATTTTGTGACATCGTTTCGGCGACGCTCGCTATCATTGAGGCAGCGTGGCCGGCACCGCACTTTCAAGGCTATGCTCACTACTCTGCAATGCATATCACTGCGCACGGTCAAGTATGACGACAAACGTGCCATCGTCACGGCGTGGTCACGCAGCC
>SAMEA3663036__coassemble_686_pt1 | contig 14641 bp, 10 predicted proteins | sample SAMEA3663036__metabat2_low_PE_026 | metagenome-assembled genome bin SAMEA3663036 (sample SAMEA3663036) | pig gut metagenome | biome: pig gut; feature: pig-associated habitat; material: faeces | place: France | collected 2012 | reverse complement strand
ATGGCGTGTCCATTGATGCCTCTGGCAAGGCTTTAAGCTCATCAAGCGTCGTCGGCAGCTTCTCAAAAGTGATGGTAACCGTCTTGTCGTAGTTGAAGTTGCCGCTGCGTATTCGGTTTTCGGCTTTGTTGACTTCCGAACGCACCCTGCTGCGTGCCTCACTCTTAGCTCGGCTGATGATGCTGTTGAGGTCTTGCGATTGTGCTGTAAAAGCCACGCACAGCAACAGCAATAATAATGCTTTAGCTCTCATTTCTAATAAGATAGATTTTTAAGGTGAAATAAAATGTTGAAGATTTTAAGGTGTAATAGCTTACCCGCCGCGCTCGGCGGTCGCTCTGCAAATTTACACTTTTTTGCCATTTGACGCAACATTACGCAATAAAAAAGTGACTGAATTGTCCTGAGATGCCGGCGCTCATCGCCGCCCTTGACCCACGTCTTCACAGCCCCGCAAGCTGTCGGCATTATGCTTTACAACATATACACTTGTCATAACAAACTATTTGAGTACCTTTGCGCCCGCATAATCTCAAAAACGCAATTCAAGTATGAAGTTTGTCAATTATTTGTTAGCATCATTAGTATCACTCGCAGCCGTTTCATGCACCAAGCACTTTGAGGATTACAAAGATGCCGTAGTAACAGAGACCGATGAAGCAAGCGGTATGTTTGTGTTCCGCACGGCCGATGGCCTATACGGAGCTGCTAACGCTGACGGCGAAGTCGTCGTTGAGCCGGAATACCAAGGCATAATACTCAAGCCGCCGTTTATTGCCGCTCACCTCTCAGATAAAGAATTTGAAGATGAGTGTGAAAAGCTGGCTAAGAAAGCCGGCGCCGACAAGGAGCCTGAAGACGCCGACGAAGCACGCGAGATAATGGAGAACCTGCAAAACATAAAGCACGATTATATAATTCCGGGTTACGCTAATTCTTATTATCGCGTGTTCAACAGCAAGGGCAAGATGCTCAAGGACTACGCTCTCCATTCTGCTGTGTATCACGTCCCCGAGATGGGCGACTCCGCTTTCTACACCATCAACAATTACCGCAAAAAGACCACCGAACTAATCACAGCTGATGGCGAGAGCACAACGATTGAAGAATGTTTCTTCACCGCTAAGGGCATCTTCGGCTACAGAGACGCCGAGACACTGCACATGAAGATGAATGGCCGATGGATATCGCTGTGGGGTAAACCGGTCGGCGCTCACAATGGTATGTTAGTGCTCAAAGGCAGCAATAGCGACCCCGATGATGCCACATTTGAGGTAGTCGATGCTAATGGCGAACTAATATATGTAGGCAAATACGACATCGTCAGTTGGATTGAAGATGACTCCAACGGAGGCATCTTTATCAAAGTCCTCGAAGGTCAAAAAATGAAAGGCGAGAAACGCAGCTTCAGAATGCGCCCTATGTCGATATTCTTTATTGACAAGGACGGAAAGCTCAACGAAAACCTACCCGACGGATACTCCACTCGCAAAAGCGGATATGACAACAATGTCTATCTTATAAATCCTCAAGGACGCGAGGTGTATGACTATTTCTGGCATAACTAATCACTTTTATATCTCATTACCACTTTTATGAAATCTGCAATTTTTATCGGTGCAGCATTGTTGATGCTGACAGCCGGATGCTCCGGCTCTAACGCCTCGGCTGACGCTAACTCTGCTGCTGCAGCCGACAGCACCGCTGTCGTGGACTCCGTTGAGGCGGCTGTGCCTGACCTCCTCGTGACGCCTGACCTTACATTGCTCGAAGTCAAAGGCAACGTCAAGGAAATCAAAGGCAAAGAGTCCGGAAACTATGTATACGGCGGCAGCGCCAAATTTGACACTGAAGGCAAACTGACTCACTACGGCAACTCCGAGCCTATTGACAAGCTGTCAAATATCAAGCGCGACGACGCCGGACGCCTGACCGCTTTCCTGGCAAGCGAGTGGACATCGGTGAAATGGGAGGCCGACCGACCCGCTTCTGCGAAATTCGAATACAATGAGATGGCAACCACTGACACCTACAAGTACAACGCTGACGGCCGTTTGATTGAGATTACTCGCAGCTGGCAAGACTTGTGTGAGGAGACCGAGGAATCTGCCGTAGGCACCGTAACGTATCCCGCCGATGCTTTTGATGCAAACGGCAATTGGATAAAACGCATCGTCAAGTATCCCGACCACACCGAGACTCAAGAGCGCGAAATAATATACTATTGACCCGCGCACACACCGGTCTCTGACGGCCTCCTCCCGCAGAGGCTTTGCACACCGACACCAATCCCGATGCCGTGCATCACCGCACGCCGAGCATCGGGATTGCCGCATCATGCCCCCACCGCATACCGCTCCGATACCGCGTATACCGCGTATCGCAAAGTATTTTTGTCGATTTCCGAATTTTTTGCTATCTTTGTGGGAATAGTCACAAATATAGAGCCAATACAAAATAAGATGTCCGACGATACCTTAGATGATACCTTAGATATGCCCGCCGAAGCCTCCTCCGAGGGGGCTTCGCATGACAACGCCGCCACAGCGCCCACAAATCGGCCTTACACCGCAGCTGCAGATGTGGTTAAGCATCAGCTGCGCGGCATGTTTCAAACATGGTTTTTAGATTACGCCTCTTACGTGATATTAGAGCGTGCCGTGCCCCACATTGACGACGGCCTCAAGCCCGTGCAGCGCCGAATACTTCACGCCATGAAGACGCTCGACGACGGGCGCTTCAACAAAGTGGCGGGCATCGTTGGCGACACCATGCAGTATCACCCTCACGGCGACGCGTCTATCAAAGACGCCCTCGTACAGCTCGGACAGAAAAATCTGCTCGTGGAGACGCAAGGTAACTGGGGCAATATCCTCACCGGAGCTTCGGCAGCCGCCGCTCGTTACATTGAGGCACGCCTATCCACTTTTGCCCTCGAGACGCTCTACAGCCCCAAGGTCACGGAGTATGTGCCAAGCTACGACGGCCGCAAGAAAGAGCCGGTGACACTGCCATCTAAGTTCCCCCTCCTTCTGGCTCAAGGAGCCGAAGGCATTGCCGTAGGTTTGTCGTCAAAAATACTGCCTCACAACTTCAACGAGATTATCGACGCCGCTGTGGCTTATCTCCGAGGCGAAGACTTCGAGCTGCTGCCTGACTTCCCCACCGGTGGCCTCATTGACGTGTCGCGCTACAACGATGGCCGGCGCGGCGGTGTGCTCAAGATACGTGCCAAGATTGAGAAGGTTGACAATAAGACGCTCGCTATCACCGAGATACCCTTTGGCAAGACTACCGGCACCCTCATTGACTCTATCCTCAAGGCGCTCGAAAAAGGCAAAATCAAGGTGCGCAAGGTCGATGACCTCACCGCCGAAACAGCGCGCGTGGTGGTCTCGCTTCAGCCCGGCACATCGTCTGACAAGACTATCGATGCGCTTTACGCCTTCACCGATTGCGAGGTGAGCGTCTCGCCTAACTGCTGCGTGATATTAGACCGCAAGCCGGTGTTCCTGGGCGTCAGCGATGTCCTGCGTTACAATGTCGATACGGCCCGCCACATCTTGCAGCGCGAGCTGGAGATTGACCTCGCCGAGCTGCGCGAGCAGCTGCTCTTTGCATCGCTCGAGCGCATTTTCATCGAGGAGCGTATATACAAGGACAAGGAATATGAGGGCGCAAAAAATATCGAGGCCGCCATCGAGCATATCGACCGCCGACTCGACCCCTTCAAGCCTTCGCTCACGCGCGAAGTCACCCGCGATGACATCTTGCGCCTGCTCGAGATTAAGATGAAGCGCATCCTACGATTCTCGGCCGACGAGGCTGACGACCTTATCGCTCGCCTTAACGACCGCATTGCCTCCACCCTCGACAACCTCGACCACATCACCCAATACACCATCGACTGGTATCTCAAACTAAAAGAGAAGTATGGCGCCGACTACCCTCGCCTCACCACAGTGCGCGGCTTTGATAGCATTCAGGCATCTACTGTGGCTGAAGCCAACGAGAAGCTGTATATCAACCGCGAAGAAGGCTTCATTGGCACCTCGCTCAAGAAAGATGAGTTTGTATGCAACTGCTCAGCCCTCGACGACGTGATTATCTTCTACAAGGACGGGCGATATAAAGTGGTGAAAGTGCAGGAGAAGCTGTTTGTCGATAAAAATGTGATATATGTCAACGTCTTCAAACGCAACGACCTGCGCACCATCTACAACGTAATATATCAAAACGGCCGCGGAGGAGTGTATTACATGAAACGCTTTGCCGTGACCGGTCTCACCCGCGACAAGGAGTACAACGTCACCCGTGGCATCGCCGGCTCTAAGATATGCTGGTTCTCGGCTAACCCCAATGGCGAGGCCGAGGTCGTGCGCGTCACCCTAAAGCCCAAGCGTGGGCTCAAGAGGCTGCAACTCGACGTGGATTTCAGCCAACTCGCCATCAAGGGACGCCAATCACAGGGCAACCTCGTGACCAAAAACGATGTGCACCGCTTTACCCTCAAAGGTCGCGGAGGCTCCACGCTCGGCGGCAGACCCGTGTGGTTTGACCCCGACGTGCTGCGTCTCAATTACGATGGCCGTGGACAGCTGCTCGGCGAGTTTGACAGCGGTGACCTCGTCCTGGTAGTTCTCGACAACGGCGAGTATTACACCTCGTCATTCGACGCCACCAACCACTACGAGGACAATATCTTACGCATCGAGAAATTCAAACCCGACGCTCAGTGGACATGCGTGCTCTTTGATGCCGACCAAGGCTTCCCTTACATCAAGCGCTTCATGTTTGAGCCTACCGCGCGCAAGCAACGCTTCATCGGCGACAACGACCGCTCTCGCCTAATCTTGCTCACCGACACTCGAGGCGCCATGCTGCAAGTCTCTTTCGCCGCCCCCGACGATTTCCGCGACCCGCTAATCATCGACGCCGAGGATTACATCGGCCTGAAATCGCTTAAAGCTAAAGGCAAGCGACTCACCACATTCTCGTTGGGCGAGATCACCGAGCTTGAGCCTAAAGAGGTAGCCGCCGATGATGACGCCGACACCGCCGAGACGGAGACTGACGTTGAGGCCGAGGAAATACCCGACGACAAATCTGACGACGAGGTGCGCGATGAGCTCACCGGCCAGCAACGTCTTTTCTAAGCCACGCACACCCTATGCCATCACTTGCCCGTCATATCCAGGCTATCATGGCAGCGGCAATGCTTGCCGCTTCGCCGGGCGCTGTGGCCGAGGACTGCTGCGCGATGCGCGACACCACAGCTACCACCACCGTCAGGCCCATAGTCTCGGCATTCTCTCTCGGCATAGGCAGCGAGCATCTTTGCGACACTTACCTCACGCCGCTGCGCTACTCCGGTTGGGGGCTGCAGTTAGGCTACGAGAGGCTTCAAGCGATGCGCTTTGACCCTGAGCGCTGGATTATGCAACTCGGAGGCACGCTCGCCGCCGGAGCAACTGACAATCCGGCCGGCAACATGACCATGTGGGAGATTGACTTGGATGTGCGCTGGGCTATGATGCGTCGCTTCACCGTGGTCCCCGGTCTCAAGCTCGCATTCGGAGGCGCCACAGGCATCACGTTAGGCGCGCTTTACAACCGCCGCAATGGCAACAATCCCATATCGGCCCGCGCCGTCTGGACACTCGATGCCACCGCTATGGCGGCTTACAACACACGCCTTTCCCGCCTGCCCATCACGCTGCGATATCAGGCCACCATGCCCCTTGTGGGCGCTTTCTTTGCCCCGGACTACGGCGAGCTCTATTACGAGATTTATTTGGGCAATCACAGCGGCCTCGCTCACTGCGCTTGGCCGGGAAATTACTTCAAGCTCTCCAACCTCCTCACGGCTGACCTCCACTTCGGAGCCACTATACTGCGCCTGGGCTACTCAGCTACAATATTCTCATCAAAAGCCAACGAAATAGTCAGCCGCAGAGTGAGCCACCTATTCGTGATTGGCGTCACCACCGAATGGCTCTCGCTGCGGCCTCGCTCGAGTGATTTGCCAAAGGCCCGGGTCATATCAGCGCTTTATTAACGACAAATAGAGTATCATGCGCCCTACCCTTACACCTCTTATCGCAGCCGCCGCTCTGAGCTTGGGCCTATCGGCTTGCCATGACATGCCCGAATATCAGAGCGACATGCTCGGCAACTTTGACGCACTCTGGACCGCTGTAGATGAACACTACTGCTTCTTCGACCAAAAAGGCGTTGACTGGAACGTTGTAGGCCAACAGTATCGCGCCATGATTGATGATAAGACCAACGTGGTGCAGCTGTTTCAAATCTGCGCCGGTATGCTCAACACCCTCCGCGACGGCCACGTCAACCTCTCTTCAAGCTTCAACACGTCTTATTACCGCGAGTGGTGGAGCGACTACCCACAGGACTATGACGAACGGCTCGTCCAAGAGCATTATCTGAAGTTTAAGTACTATAGCATCGGAGCCTCTTATTACTACCTCATCGGCGACAACGAGGATATCGGGTATCTGCGCTTCGCTTCGTTCTCATACCCCCTGGGCGACACGTCTCTTGACTATATCTACACCTTGCTGTCAAACTCGGGGTGCCGTGGCCTCATCATTGACATTCGCGACAACGGCGGCGGTGACATGACCGCCGTGGAGTCTATGGTAAGCCGCTTTATTGACAGGCGCATTCTCGCCGGATACATCTGCCACAAGACCGGCCGCGGGCACAACGACTTCTCCGAGCCTTATGCCTTTTATTATGACCCCGCCCCGCAAGGTCGTGTCCGCTGGGACAAGCCCGTGGTAATTCTCACCAACCGCAGCACCTTTAGCGCCGCCAACACCTTTGTGGCCGTGATGAAACACTTGCCGCAGGTGCGCATCGTCGGCGCGCCGACGGGTGGAGGCAGCGGCATGCCATACACCTACGAGCTGCCCAACGGCTGGGGCGTGAGAATGTCGGCCTGCCCCGTTTATGACTGCGACATGCTACTTACCGAAAACGGCATAGCGCCCTCTGAGGGCTGCGAGATAGGCCTTGACGAAGATTTGGCTCGCCAAGGCATCGACACCATGCTTGAGCGTGCCATGGAGGTCGTCAATGAGCTCGCGCCACCCGCCAATGACACCGATACCGAAGGCGAAAGCGCCGCGATATGACCGCGGCTTCAACAAAAAGCCCCCGGCTCTTAAGGCGAGCGGGGGCTTTATCTTTCTTTATGTTCCGTTTGTAAGGGCGATGCCTTACTTCTTGGGCTCAATGACCTTCCAGATGAGCGCCGCGAGGAGGCCGCCGGCAAACGGGCCTACGATGAATATCCACAAATTGGTAAGCGCCGTACCGCCCTCAAAGAGTGCCGGGCCGATAGAGCGAGCCGGGTTAACTGACGTGCCCGTGTAGCGGATGCACACCAAGTGTACAAGCACCAGCGCCAAGCCGATAGCCAGGCCGGCCAGATTGTTGGTGGCGCCATTGGTCTTTGACGTCGCGCCAAGCACCACCAGCACGAACACACAGGTAAAGATTACCTCGGCCAGCAAGCCGCCAAGCTCGCTGACGCCATACTGCAGGTCGTTGGCGCCCGTGCCGCTAAGTCCCGCATTGCTGGTAAGCAGATACAGCAGCGACGAGCCGATGACAGCGCCGATGATCTGAAACAAGATATAGAGGCCGGCTTCCTTGGCAGGCATACGGCCGCTAACCCATACGCCCAGGGTGATGGCCGGATTGATATGGCAGCCGCTGATGCCGCCTATGGTATAGGCCATGGCCACCACTGACAGGCCGAAGGCAAGGGCGGTGCCTACAACGGCCGGAATGTTGAGGAGGGGTTCACAGCCGAGGCTTACTGCCACGCCGCATCCCATGAGCACGAGCACCATAGTGCCCACCATTTCTGCAAGGTATTTCTTCATAATGAGTAAGTGTTAGTTAATAAAAACTTGTATCTTAATCTTTAGTCAAGCGCTAAGATATACAAAATTATTGATATGCGCAAATTATCACAATACATCGCTGTCACATCGCTCTGTCGCTACCGCAGCGTTATCGCCATGATGGTGATATCATCGCTTTGAGGCTCGCCGGCGCTGTAGCGCGCCACTGACGCCATCGTGGCCTCAATGATTTGGCCGGCGCCTTGAGCCGCGCCTATCGTCTCTATCAGTCGCTGCTCGCCGTAGAGATGGTGCTCTCTGTTCATAGCCTCGGTCACGCCATCTGTATAGGCCACGATGGTGTCACCCTCGTGCAGCTGCAACGATTGCTCGCGATAGCCATACTGCTCCATGACACCGACCGCCATATTGGGCAACACGTCAATGGTGGCGGCGAGCCCGCCTATCACAGCCACCGGGCGCGTGTGGCCGGCGTTGCAGTAGCGCAGACTTCGCTCGATAGGGTCATACACGCCCACTATCATGGTGCAAAACGTCATCTGTGGATTGTGACGCGACAGCACGTCATTGATTTCGCTCACGATAGCCGCCGGGCCGTCACACCGCGACACCGCGCTGCGGAAGAGCGAGCACACCTGCGTCATAAACAGCGCGGCTGACACGCCTTTGCCCGACACGTCACCCACCACAAAGACAAGCTCACGACCTCTCACCACATAGTCATACAGGTCACCACCTGTCTCTTTGGCCGGCTTGAGACACGTAGCGAGCCTGAAATCATCGGTCTCGGCCGCCGAGGGCCTGAGGATTGACAGCTGCATCTGCGATGCTAACCGCAGCTCGCTCTGCAGCGCCACGCGGTGTCGGAGGTTATTGCGCATCTGACGGAATATCACCACACAGCACAGCAGCATCAGCGCCATGCCTATGAGAGCCACAACAGTAACGATATTGGCAGTGTGTATGACAGCAGCATAGATGGCATCTTCACTGCACACCACTATTACTCGCCACGGTATGTGCCGCAGCTCCTCAGAATACACATAGTGCCTTTCGCCTCCAAAATCGGCCACATAGCGCACCTCCGGCGACGTCACCTCGGCACTGTCCGGGCGTTGCAGCACCCCGGAGCGCTGCAGCTCTCGCTGCATTTCTTCGGCGCTGCTATAGCGCCGAGCATCGTAGTTGTATGTTGAGGTGATAATGGCATTGGCATCGTCAACAAGGAAGATGCCAGAATTGTCAGCACCGTAGGGAAGCACCTTCGACAACCGACGCCGCAAGTCGCTAACATCATAATTGACGGCAAAGGCGGCAAAGAAGCGGCCGCTCACATCATAAATGGGCACATAGCACACTACGCGCCGCCCGGCGACAGGCGACTCTGACGAGGGCACGCTCCATATCGCGCCGTGCGCCGTCTGTAGCCGCTTATAATTCTCTGACGCCGCAAAATCATAGCTCTCTGACAGGTCATATCGCGTGTAGTCGCCCCGCTTGAGCGATGGCGCATAGATGCCGTGCTTGCCTCCGGGCAAGGCCTCGGGCGCGAAGATAAACATTGCCGTGCTTGCGTGCTTGTTTATCTCGAGGAAGTCATCAAGCACCTCATACACCGTGGCCTTCAGCTCTGTCTTATACTTATCTGAGATATATAGCTCCGTGCTCGAGGTGCCATCAGCCTGGACGTGCTCGCGAGTGTATAGCAGACCGGTGAGAAAGCTGATGGTAGCCGTCTCTGACATGCGCAGCGACCGGTCGGTATAGTCGCTCACCCTATTGACAAGCATAGCATTGAGCTTATCGGCATCGCGCAGCTCCTCCCCCTCCACATATTTATATGTCATAAACATAGTGGCGGCAAAGACCATCAGTGAGCATACCAGTGTCAAGATGATACGTTTCATAGCTATATACTCGTGATTTCTTGTTTATGTCTTATGTATGTGCAAATGGTATATACATATCGGCCGGCCTCGCTGATATGTGTGTCAAAATGGTATCTGTCATATGGATATCGTCTCGACAACGATGGCATATCGTCAATAATCCCCACCCCCTCGAGCTTGACAAGCGACTCCTTGCGCGTCCACTGCTGCGCAAATCGTGCCGCCGGATTGTCAGCCGTCATAATATCAGCTATCTCCTCAGCGCTGAAACAGCGCTCACACAGCTCCGCGTCAACGGCTTCAGGAATAGCCTCTACATCAACGCCTACTGGCGCATCGCCGAGAGCACACACCACGGCGCGCGAGCAATGGCTCTTATTGAAATGCAAGTCGGGGCGATGCACAAATATGGGCTTGCCCGCAGCATCGGCCACGCCGCACTGTGGCAACGCACTCGCCCCGGAGACCTCACCTACAAGGTCGAGCAGCAAGCCATCGGCCACCAACGACTGCGCCCGCCCGCTGCGATACTTATACCGCTGCGCGCGTGCTCGGCACTCCGGCGTGAGCCGCGCCGTAAGCCCCGCCAACTCGCCGTCAGTGATGGACTCCGGATTTTCAAACACCTTCACCCGCAGCATAGCTATGCCTCCTTGTCGCTAATATCAATCTTCACCATAGTCATATTTTGGCCAAACTGATATTTATACGAAATATCCGTAGCCAATCCGTTGGCTATCATCAACCCATAGCCCTTGTCTTTGTTTTCTATGGGATTGAATGGCTTGCCGTCATCTGTGATTGAGAGCGTTACTACATTGTCTCTGATGACGAGCCTCACATCGGCGTAGGCATGCTCATTCGTCTGGCCGCTGTGGCGCGTGATGTTTGACATCAGCTCCTCGGCCACCACACGCACCTTGAAAATCGCGCTCGTACTCAGCTGCCGTCCTTTAAGCCACTCTGACAGCTGCTCAAAGCTGCTGTGCATAGCCTCGGCAGTATATGCGTATGAGAAATCAAGCGAGGGATACCTCACACCCTTGGGCAGCAACAGCACCGGCATCAGGTTTTTGTCTCGCTGCGTCTTGACACGCGCCACTATCAGCACCACGACGGCCACAAAGGCATAGGCTATGAGATTGCTCCACCACACCATGGCCGGACACTGTGTAGCGGTAAGCCACATCACCGGTATCACCGCTAAATTGAGAAAGAAGCTGATAAAATTGGCGAGAGCCGTCTGATGCAATAGCTTGTAATTGACCATCAACAGATACAGCACACAGAAGAGCCAAAAGGCCACGCCATATATCCTCACGCCGCCACAACACTCTGTCAGCAGCCCCTCCGGGCAATCAAACATGCGCGCCACAAGCTCCGGCGCCACACACATCACCGCGCACGCACACGCAAGGCTGATGTTGAGAAATCTGAATGCCGTGAACACCGTCAGCCTATGTCCATAGCTGTCGCCCATGCCTAATTGCAGCGCCGCAAGCTGCTGCATCGTGGCGCACGACCCCGACACAAACATATTATATATAGTCATGATGTTGAGCATAACGGAGAATATAAACAGCTTATCATGGCCCAGCGAGCCACCGATAATAGCCTGAGTGCTATATAGATACACCGTCATACACACACTCGCCACTGCGAAGGGCATGCCGCTGCCGCACGCCTCGCGCAACCCCGACAGCCGCAACCCCGACAGGTCAATCCTATACTGCGAGCGCCCGCCCACATAGTGGCTCAGCATTATCACGCACGCCACGGCGTGGCCTATCAGTGTAGCTACCGAGCTGCCCGCAACGCCCATATCAAACATCTTGATAAGCACGATATCCATCGTCAGATTTACCGCGTTATCTATTATCATTGCCACGGACACCAACTTAGGCGAGCCGTCTATGGCGGTAAATCCGCCAAGGAAATACACCGCCAAAAACAGCGGCGTGCCTATCAGTAGCGGCACAAAATATTGCATCGAATAGGCGCGCAGCGCTTCACCGGTGCACATAGCATCAACAACCACCCCGGGGCAGAGTATGCCCACAGCGGTCTCCGCAAACCCATATATCAGCAACACGATGATGGCCATCGTGAACAGCCCGTTGGCTCGGCGCCGGTCATTGCTCCCAAGGGCTTTCGCCACAAGGATGCTCGCCCCGAGGCCCACCAACTGATAAAAGGTGTAATTACCCTGTATAATAGGCTTGCTCAGCGACGTCGCTGACATGGCATTGTAATCGATGAGGTGGCTCACGATGATGCCATCTACGATATTTCCAAGCATCGCCGACAGAGCCGTGAGTATCGACGCGCCGAGAAACATCTTGAAAGCCTTGCCCGTAAGATATGATTTGCGCTGCATATTTTTCTCTTCTCGCTAAAATAAATAATTGATAGCCATACCTATGCTATTGCTCACAGGCCGGTATTCCTTGATGACGGATGTATTCTCTGATGAGATATCCTCATCTTTGGCCATCCCATCAAGACCGATGGTGCCATAGACTGATACATTCACCGGTCCCCAGCTCTTTGACACGTTGATATTGGCGTGTGCACTGCTGCCAAGCGTTGACGCCAGGCGCGACACCTTGCTGTAATAGATAATGCCTAACGAGGTGTTCCACCCTCGCGGCAGCTGCCATGCCGGCAGCACGGAGATGTTGAAGTAATCATAATGGTCCTTCTCTTCAAACACGCGCTGGGTGTTGTGATACACATTGGCGGCCAGCGACAGGGTGAACCGGCGGTAGCTGTATATCGCCATAAGGTTGCCGCTGAAGATGTCATTTGTGCCGTCATTGACGTAGGTGCGATACCTTAGCGACAGCCCCATAGCCCCCGGCGGCGGCGTGACCATATCAAAATAGGGGCATACGATGTCGCTGACATGGTTATATCTGCCTCCTACATTGACCTGCAACGAGTGATGGCCCGAGTGCAATAGCGCTATATATTCGGCTCCTACCTGGTGCAGCAACATGGTGGTGAGCTCCACATTGCCCTTTGTATATACCATATCCAATGGATGATATATCAGATATGGATAGCACTGCTCGGCCGTGGGGCGCTGCAACGCGCGGTCAAGCGTCAGCCTCACGGTGTGGGCCGGCGTGATATGCCACTCGCCCATAACATTGAAAGTGAAATCGTTGCGCCGCTGCTTGAAGTCTTTTTTGGCATCAATATTTTGCCTGTATAGATGATATTGAGCCGCAGCCTTAAAGCTGATATTACCAAGAGTGCTCTCCGCGCTGATATATGGCATAAGATAAGAGGCGTCGCCCGAGACATCGCTCCGCGCTACTGATGCATCTTTAAAGCTATTGTCTATATTTGACATCTGCTGCGAGACCCACGTCTTGCTGCCATTCACCCCCGCCGTCAAGTCCAGATAGTGCTTATCCGTCGTCCCGCGCAGCACTGACACCTTGAGCTCTACCTTGCCCGCGAGGTTATGACTGCGCTTATGGTTATCATAAGCTCTTACTGCATAATCATTATAGCTATTGTCTTGCGGCGAATACACATACTGTGCCTCGACGGTCAGATTGGAGCGCTTGCGTATAGCGTGCTCATACTTGAGATAGCTTTGCAGCGACGTGTTGCCGGCATACTGCTTGGCCGGCCGGTCGGAGGCATCGCCACTCCCAAGCATATCTCGCCGCCCTGACCTATGCTCGGACACATTTATCTTTATCAAATCACGCATCGTTGGCATATAGGTGCAATACACCCGCGCCATCTGACTCCAGAATTTTGTAGTCGTCTCTGTGGTCAGCGCCGAACCCGCCGGCGCGCCACCGACATAGCTCTGCGAGGTAGCGCGCTCAGTGCCATAGTAGTAGTCGGCCATCGCAAGCCCTCTCACAAGCACCTTCTTGGAGCGAACGGCCACATTCACTTGACCCATAACGTCGGTTGGATAAGTGGCGCTGACAGCCGCGCTGCCCCACGTCTTTCGTTCTCTCGACAGCGGCTCGCGCAGGGTGATGTCTATCGATCCGCCCTGACCATTGTTGAGGTAGCTTGACACGGGGCTGTCACTTATCTCTATCTTTTCTATGTCATTGAGGCGCAATTGATAGAGCGTCACATCTGAGGCGTTGCCCACGCTAATGCCCTGTATTTTTATGTCATAGTGAGTTATGGCTGACCACCCCGGGCGCTCCAAAAGCTCCGGTAGCAACGACAGCATCGTCGCCACATCGGTGTTAGGCGCCAGATTGAGCGAGTCGGCATAAATCACCTTCTTGTCAAGGCTAACCTCTATAGCCTGCGTTGCCGCACTCATGCTGCACGTGGCCAGCAAAGAGATTATTGTGATTATCGCAAATCGCATATATTCACCTATTTACAACATCTTTCTTAACGCTTATCTTCAAAGAAGTCAAGCGCTGCGATAGCGCTGATAAAGCGCTGCACATAATCCATTGACGTGATATTCCAGTGAAAGCCCAGGCGTGCAAGCACATTGATGGTGTACGGATTATACTTCTTGAAAATCGACACCTTATCCTTACCTACTGCCTTATAGGCCAGCATTGACTGCAACACTTTGGCCTTCTCGGGGTCTTGGGCGGCTTCCATAAGCCGCTGCTGGAATTCCTCATCTTCAACCTCCTCGATATTCACCTTCAGCGTAGCGGCCATAGCTCTCACCACATCGCCAAGCAGCTGGGTGTGGTTGTTGAACGGGTGGAACACGCAGCACTCCTTGGGCGTCGTCGCAAGCAGCAGCACCGCACGCGCAACCTCATCGATGGGCGAAAACTCCATAGTGCCCATGGCCTGCGTATAGCTGATGGCGCCGAGCATCTGGAAGATATGCAGCCTGCCCAT
>SAMEA3663036__coassemble_665_pt1 | contig 14940 bp, 14 predicted proteins | sample SAMEA3663036__metabat2_low_PE_026 | metagenome-assembled genome bin SAMEA3663036 (sample SAMEA3663036) | pig gut metagenome | biome: pig gut; feature: pig-associated habitat; material: faeces | place: France | collected 2012 | reverse complement strand
CGTGCGCTGCCGCCGGCATCGCTGCCGCTGCCGCGAGCGCGGCGAGTAAGCATAGTCTTCGTGTAAAGTGTATCATCTGTAGAGTTTTTTCTTAAACCAAAATCGGTAAAATCGGTAGATAATATTAAGTGTGAAAGCTAATTTTGAATTTTGCTTGCAAATTTATGCATAATTGGCGACTAATCCTTACAAATCACTTATAATTAGCAATTATTAACACCTCGTCTGCGCCGCCCACGCTATGGTGGAGATGTGAGCCCGCAGGTAGCCGCCATCGGTCGGATCGTTTTTTTGTCGGAGAGGCGTCGCCCGGCCTGTTGGTCGCCGCATTATCGGGGTTAATCTTTCATATAATAAATATTTTTGCTAACTTTGCGCTATTAAAAGATAGATTGAGGGCTGTGATGCGTCAGGCAATGCCGCTCTCACCCTTTAGATACAGTGATAATGGCAAAGAATACTATGGCGACTAAGATGCCGCGTAAGCTGGAGCGGACGATGAGCGTAATGGGCGAGCAGATTAAGCTGGCGCGTCTGCGTCGCAACCTGACGATAGCCCAGGTGGCAGATCGTGCTACCTGCTCGCCGCTGACTATCAACCGAATAGAGCACGGCTCGCCCACGGTGTCAATCGGCATCTATGCTCGTGTGCTATATGCCTTGCAGCTTGACGATGATTTGCTATTGATAGCTGCAAATGATACCTTGGGACGCTCCTTGCAAGATTTAAGTCTGAAACACCGCAGCAGAGCATCGAAAAAGGAATGAGTTATGCAGAGCTTGTATGTATATGCCGATTTTGATTGGCTGCAGCAGCCGCAGCTGATAGGCACGTTGATGTGCGACACGGTGCGCGGCAGTGAAATTTATGGATTTGCTTATGATGCTGAGTGGCTTGCACGTTATGGTGATATAATGCTTAGCGATGATTTGCATAGCTATCCCGGCGTGCAATACACGAGGCCGGGTCGCGATATTTTTGCTTGCTTCTCAGATGCTCTGCCTGACCGTTGGGGCCGGACGTTGCTCAAGCGGCGAGAGCAGATAGCGGCAGCGGAGGAGGGGCGCGCCGTGAGAAGGCTAACATCGTTTGACTACCTAAAAGGGCTTGATGATGCGTCGCGTATGGGAGGACTACGGTTTACGGAAATCCCCGGAGGCCCATTTATCAACAGCGAAGCACGCTTGCGAGTGCCCCCCGTATCTGATGTAAGGAGTTTGATGTATGCGGCTAATGAGATAGAGCAGTGTGAGTATAAACATTTGTTGCCGCCAAAGAAATGGCTTGTGCAGTTGCTACAGCCGGGGACTTCGCTCGGCGGCGCTCGGCCTAAAGCCTCCGTTCTTGATGAGTCAGGCCGCCTGATGATAGCAAAATTTCCATCGCGCTATGATCATTATGATGTGGGTCTATGGGAGCATTTTTGCCACGTGATGGGTCGCAAAGCCGGGTTGTGCGTGGCAGAGACTCGCACTATTGAGAGTGGAGGATACCATATCCTTCTGTCGAGACGATTTGACAGGACCGATGACTGCCGGCGTAAACATTTTGCCTCAGCCTTGACGCTGCTTGGCCTCGCTGATGGCGACAATTCAACGACAGGATATGGATACACTGATATAGTGGATTTTATAATCAAGCAAGGGAGCAATGTGGAGCACAATCTCAGGGAGTTGTACCGCAGGGTGGCATTTTACATTGTAGTAGGAAATAGCGATGACCACTTTCGCAATCACGGATTTTTGTTGACGCCTAAAGGATGGGAATTATCACCGGCATACGATATAAATCCTACTCTTGAAGATAATCAGAGCCTGCTTATCAATCGCAACACGAGCGCCTCTGACCTCGACATTTTGTTACAGTCATCATCAGACTATATGCTATCGCCGAGAGCAGCCAAGGACATCATTGACGATGTGAGGAGCGCGATGAAATCGTGGCGTCAAGAAGCCGGTAGGCTCGGTTTGCCGCAGCGAGATATAGAGATGTTTGGTGCGCGTTTTGATAAATGGATTTAGAACTAATGACGGCGGCGAATGCTCCGCGGTCAAATGATTATGCAAGGCACCGGCCTGATATCTGGGCTTGAACTATAATTGCTTTGCCCTTCCTGTTGACTTTTTGGATTATTGTTGCTATCATGCATTTGTCCTTTGACTCTACAATGGTGAAAAAATCGGGGGTGGCGGAGGCGGGAGGGTGATGATGTGTTGCACGGGTCGTTGATTTTTAGTAACTTTGCGCGATATATTGCATTTATCAATAAATAGATAATAAATTATGGCACAACAGGAAGATGTGTTCAAGAAAATCGTATCCCATGCTAAGGAGTATGGGTTTGTGTTTCCGTCAAGCGAAATCTATGATGGCTTGTCGGCTGTGTATGACTATGGACAAAATGGCGTAGAGCTGAAAAATAATATCAAACGCTATTGGTGGGACGCAATGACGCTGCTTCACGAGAATATCGTGGGCATCGACTCGGCTATCTTTATGCACCCCACTATCTGGAAGGCGTCGGGCCACGTAGATGCGTTCAACGACCCTTTGATTGACAATCGCGACTCCAAGAAGCGTTACCGCGCCGATGTGCTCATAGAGGACCATCTGGCCAAGTTTGACGATAAGATAGCCAAGGAGGTGGCCAAGGCTCGCAAGCGCTTTGGCGAGACGTTTGACGAAGCAATGTTCTTGCAGACCAATCAGCGCGTGCTCGATGTGAAGGCGCGTCGCGACGCTCTGCATGAGCGCTTTGCCAAGGCAATGAATGACAATGACTTGGCTGAGCTGCGCCAGATAATCATCGATGAGGAGATAGTGTGCCCGATTTCCGGCACCAAGAACTGGACCGATGTGCGCCAGTTCAACCTGATGTTTAAGACGGAGATGGGGTCCACGGCAGATGGCTCGATGGCGGTGTATCTGCGTCCGGAGACGGCTCAAGGCATCTTCGTGAACTATCTCAATGTGCAGAAGACGGGCCGTATGCGCATCCCCTTCGGTATAGCGCAGATAGGCAAGGCCTTCCGCAACGAGATAGTTGCGCGCCAGTTTATCTTCCGTATGCGCGAGTTTGAGCAGATGGAGATGCAATTCTTTGTGCGCCCGGGCGAGGAGCTCAAGTGGTTTGCGCAGTGGAAGGAGTGGCGCCTGAAGTGGCACAAGGCTCTGGGCCTGGGCGATGAGAAATATCGCTATCATGACCACGACAAGCTCGCACACTATGCCAACGCTGCTACCGACATCGAGTTTCAGATGCCCTTCGGCTTCAAAGAGGTGGAGGGTATCCACTCACGCACCAACTTTGACCTGTCGCAGCACGAGAAATTCTCGGGCAAGAAGATACAGTATTTTGACCCGGAGCTCAACGAGAGCTATACGCCCTATGTGATAGAGACGTCGATAGGCGTGGACCGTATGTTCCTGAGCGTGCTGTGCTCGAGCTACGAGGAGCAGGCGCTGGAGGGCGGCGACACGCGCGTGGTGCTGCATCTGCCGGCTCCGCTGGCTCCCGTGAAGTGCGCCGTGATGCCACTGGTGCGCAAGGACGGCCTGCCCGAGAAGGCTCGCGAGATAGTCGATGACCTGAAGTTTGACTTTGCTACGCACTATGACGAGAAAGACTCAATAGGCAAGCGCTATCGCCGCCAAGATGCCATAGGCACGCCCTACTGCATCACCGTGGACCATCAGACGCTCGAGGACGGCACCGTGACGCTGCGTGAGCGCGACAGCATGGAGCAGCAGCGCGTGGCTATCGCCGACCTGCACGCCCTCATCCACGATAAGGTGAGCATCAACGGCTTGCTGCGCAAACTCAGATAACGACAATCCAAAACTATCAAAATACTGAAATTATGAAGAAGAATTATTTGCCTTACATCCTCGGTGGTGTCGCTTTGATACTGATATGGTGGTTTGTAAGCACACGCAACTCGTTTGTCACACTCGAAGAGACCGTCAATGAGGCGTGGGGCAAGGTGGAGGTGCAGTATCAGCGCCGTCTTGACCTTATCCCCAATCTGGTGTCAACCGTCAAGGGCTACACCGAGCATGAGAGCCAGACACTGCAGAGCGTGACCAATGCTCGCGCGGGTCTTACGAATGCCTACAATCAGGCTAAGGACCTCAGCGCCAACCTCGCCGGCGAGGCCGGAGCTCCCGCCGATGCCAAGCAGTTCAACGAGTACAACAAGGCACAGGAAGAGCTCAACCGCAACTTCAGCATCTATGTCAACGCTGTCAAGGAGGCTTATCCCGACCTCAAGGCCGACAAGCAATTTCAGGAGCTGCAGGTGCAGCTTGAAGGCACCGAAAACCGCATTGCCACCGAGCGCGGCTACTACACCAAGGCCGTTAAGGAGTACAATGTGGCCATCCGCCGCTTCCCGGCGAGCCTGATAGCATCGCTCTCCGGCTTTGACGCCAAGCCTCAGTTTGAGGCCGATGCCGCCGCCAAGAGCGCCCCGGCAGTGTCGTTCTGATAACAAGTGATTGAATAACCACCGAACATAGGAAACAAACACACGCTTATCCATAGTATGAGGAAATTAGTTTTAGCAGTGTCGATGATAGCCGTGGTGCTGTCAGTGGCCGTGTCGTGCTCCAGCGACGAAGAGTCCACATGGGAGAAGTACACCGACTGGCGCGAGACCAATGAGCAATGGCTGCGCGAGCTGGCGTCGATGACCAATGATGATGGCACTCCGTATTATCAGATGTATGTGCCGTCGTGGAATAAGGCCAGCTATGTGCTGATACACTATTTCAACGACCGCGCCGCCACGGAGGGCAACTTGTCGCCGATCTCCACCAGCTCGGTAGATGTGCGCTATGTGGGACATCTGTGCACGGGCGAGCGCTTTGACTCTACGACCACGCTGCAGACCTCATACGGCTATGGAATAGCGCGTTTCGTGCTGAGCAACACAATCCCGGGCTGGGTAGCGGCACTGCCGCAGATGCGTGTGGGCGACACGGCGCAGATAGTGTGTCCCTATGCAATGGCCTATGGCGCGCAGGAGAAGGAGGTGATAAAGCCATACAGCGCTTTGAGCTTCAACCTGCGGTTGGTAGATGTGCACACCTACGAGGCCACGCCCTATTGATAGAGGGCTGTGTCAGCCGCGCGAGCGGCGGCTTTGCGATAGCATAACAACAATCATCGGCGGTGACTCCCCATGCCAGGGCCACCGCCGATGATATTTTTTTGTGATGTTATGATAAGTGCGGGAGGCGACGGGCGCCTCCCACACATGTATTATATATTGGCTTAGATGCCGAGGTCGTGCTTGAGGGCCTCGAGCTTGGCGTCGGCGTCGGCGTTGGCTCTGTCCCAATCGTTGCGGTCAGCGAGGGTGCCTCGCACTTCGAGGTAGAATTTGATTTTAGGCTCAGTGCCGGAGGGTCGGATTGACACCTTAGAGCCGTCCTCGGTGAAGAACTGGAGCACATTGCTTGTGGTGGGGAAGTCGAGCTTCTCGGCCTTGCCGGAGCGGAGGTCGGTGCAGGTGAGGCTGTCGTAGTCTTTGACGGTGACCACGGGGCTTCCGCCGAGCGTCTTGGGGGCATTAGAGCGGAAGTCGCGCATCATCTGCTGTATCTCGAGGGCACCATCGCGGCCGGTGCGCACCACAGAGATGCCGGCCTCCTTGGAGAAGCCGTTTTTGATGTAAATGTCCTGGAGCATGGCGTTGAAGTCGAGGCCACGGTCTTTAGCCCATGCGCAAATCTCAGCCATGAGGGAGATAGCCGACACGGCGTCCTTGTCGCGGCAGAAGTCTTCGGCGAGGAAGCCGTAGCTCTCTTCGCCTCCGCCGAGATATACGTCGGAGCCTTCGAGGTCGCGAATAACCGAAGCAATCCACTTGAAGCCTGTGTAGCAGTCATACATCTTGATGCCGTTGTTTTCGGCGATTGCTTTGATAGTCTCGGTGGTCACGATGGTCTTGACCACATATTCGTTGCCTTTGAGGAGACCGAGCTCGCGACGGCGCTGCATGAGGTAGTTGAGCAGAATCATCACAATCTGGTTGCCGTTGAGGAGGCGGTATTCGCCGTGGGTGTCTCGGACGACGGCACCGATGCGGTCAGCGTCAGGGTCAGAGGCGACGACGAGGTCGGCGTTGACTTCCTTGGCTTTTTCGATGGCCATAGCCATAGCCGAGGGCACCTCGGGGTTAGGCGAAACGACGGTGGGGAAGTCGCCTGATGGCACGTCTTGCTCGGGCACGTGGATGATGTTGGTGAAGCCGTAGTTGCGAAGCGACTCGGGTATGAGGTTGACGCCGGTGCCGTGGATAGGGGTATATACAATCTTGAGGTCGGCGTGACGGCTGATAACCTCGGGGTCGAGCGACAGCTCCTTGATGGCGGCGAGGAAAGCGCTGTCAATGTCGTCGCCGATGATTTGGATTTTGGATTTGTCGCCGGCAAATTTTATTTCGCTGACAGACTTGATGCGGTTGACGTTGTCAATGATGTTGACATCGTGCGGGGCAATGATTTGAGCGCCATCGTCCCAGTATGCTTTGTAGCCGTTGTATTCCTTGGGGTTGTGAGAAGCGGTGATGTTGACGCCGCTTTGGCAACCTAAGTGGCGAATAGCGAATGAGAGCTCGGGCGTGGGGCGGAAGCTGTCAAAGAGATACACCTTGATGCCGTTGGCTGAGAAGATGTCGGCAACGATTTCGGCAAATTTGCGTGAGTTGTTGCGCACGTCGTGACCGACGACCACGGATATCTCGTCGCGGTCAGCGAAGGCCTGACGCAGGTAGTTGGCGAGGCCTTGAGTGGCAGCGCCCACGGTGTAGATGTTCATGCGGTTAGAGCCGACACCCATGATGCCGCGAAGGCCACCGGTGCCGAATTCGAGGTCTTTGTAGAAAGCCTCGATAAGAGCCGTCTTGTCGTCGGCATCGAGCATACGCTGCACCTCGGCGCGCGTTTCGGCGTCGTAATCGGGGCTGAGCCATGTCAGAGCCTTGGCTGTCACTTGCTTGATAAGTTCGGTATTGTCCATAGAGGTTATGTATAGAGGTTATTATTTCAATGAAGCAATAGCGCTTACGCTATCAATCAACAAAGATAAAAATAAAATTGCAAATGCCAAAATAGAAAATCAGTTCAAACACCGGAAATAAGTGAAAATTGTGAAGCTTTTTAGCTTGTGGTTAGCGGCGAGATGTGTGCATCGCTGCGATGGCCACTATTTGAAAAGCTCGGAGTGTGAACCGAGACGGATCAGGTCAATTTGGTCGGTATCATGGTCAAACCATATCAGTAGGAAGTCACCCTCAATGTGACACTCCATAAATCCGGCATAATTGCCTGTGAGCATGTGAGGATAGTACTCGGCGGGAATTGGTGTTTCGGATTGGAGGAGATTGAGGATCGCAAGGAGCTTTGCCATTTTTTGGGGGATTATTACGAAAGCGTTTGTAATCCCTCTTGAATTGTGTGGTATGGTGAAGTTTTTTCATAGACCTAAAGATCGATCCAAGGCCTCGATAGAGGAGGCGTCGAGGGGTGTGGTGTTGCGCAGCGCACCGCTTTGCGCCTCTCTCATTGCAGTGATAGTAAGGTCGTTAGGCTCGTGGTAGGCAGCGTCAAGCAGCAGAGTCTCAACGTAGTTGTTAAGGCTTCTATTCTGGCGTTTAGCGAGGGCACGCAATCGCTCGATAAGGTCAACCGGGAGGCGAAAGCTTTGATTTTTTTTGTGAATAGCTATGTCCATGTTGTAATATTTTATACGGCAAAGTTACTATAATTGTATTACAATTGCAAGTATTGGGGCAATAAAGAAGTAGGGAGATATGATTTTTTGGTGTGATAGTTTTTTTGTATCTTTGTAGCGACAATGTGTATGTCGGAATAAAAGAAAAAAAAGAGATATATTTATGGCAACTTGGTTTGAAAGTAAGATAAGCTACGATAAGACTCAGGATAATGGGTCAGTAAGGCACGAAAGCGAAGTATATATCATTGACGCACTGTCGTTTACGGAGGCGGAGGCTCGCATCATCGAGGAGCGGCGCCCGTTTATCTCGGGTGATTTCTCGGTGTCGGCAGTCAAGCGCACCAAGATAGCTGAAATCTCGTGGAACGAGGGCGGCGATAAGTGGTATATGGTGAAAGTGGGCTTTATCACAGTAGATGAGAAGTCGGGCGTGGAGAAGCGCACCGTCTCGCTCATGTTGGTACAGGCCTCAGACTTCAAGGACGCCGTGGCCAATTTTGATGAGTATATGAAGGGAAGCCTCGGCGATTATGATATAATCTCGATAGCCGAGACTCCGGTCATGGACGTGTATAAGATGAAAGTGGTAGATTGACACGATGACGACCATATCCGACAATCTGCGACGCATCTATCGCACCCTACCGGAGGGTGTGGAGCTTGTGGCGGTGTCGAAGTTTCACCCGGTGGAGAAGCTGCGCGAGGCGTATGCCGCGGGTCAGCGTATCTTCGGAGAGAGCCGCGAGCAGGAGTTGGAGCAAAAGGTGTGTCAGATGCCCGATGATGTGCGGTGGCATTTCATCGGCCACTTGCAGACCAACAAGGTAAAGCGTCTGATAGGCAAGGTGAGCCTGATAGAGAGCATTGACAGCGAGCGGCTGCTGCGCATCGTCGATGAGCAGTCGGCGGCAGCGGGCGTGGTGACGCGAGTGCTGATGCAGGTGCATGTAGCGGCAGAGGCCACCAAGTTTGGTTTTATGCCGGCTGAGCTGGAGGCGTATTTTGCCGAGCATCGCTATGAGAGCTTGCGCGCCACACACATCTGCGGCATTATGGGCATGGCCACGAATACCGATGATAAGGAGCGCGTGGCGGCAGACTTTGCGGCCATCGCGGCGCTGCATAGGCGCATCAAGGCTCTGGCGCCGGACCTGCGGGGCTTTGATACGGTGTCAATGGGCATGAGCGATGACTATGAGTTAGCAGTGGCGCACGGCTCTACGCTGGTGCGCATAGGCACTGCCATCTTTGGCAATCGCGAGTATTGAGCGCCATAAAGCATAAATACCATGAAAGATAATAAATTAACTCTTTAAATAATAACCTCTTCAAAACAAATCCTTTATTAAAACCATGAGTACAAAGTCAAAGCAGTGGGCAGCCATAATAATGATGATTGCCCTGTTTGCCATGATTGCCTTCGTGACCAATCTATGCTCACCGATGGCGGTAATCGTGCAAAACCAGTTTGGAGCGTCAGAGCTTCAATCTCAAATCGGCAACTATGCCAATTTTGTGGCCTATCTTGTGATGGGTATCCCGGCCGGTATGCTGATAGTGAAATTCGGATATAAAAAGACGGCGTTGTTAGCGCTGATAGTAGGTATCATAGGCATGGGCCTGGAGCTACTGTCGGGCACGCTGGAGAGCATGTGGATATATCTCGCCGGCGCGTTTATCAGCGGTATGTGTATGTGTATGCTCAACACCGTAGTGAACCCGTTGCTCAACGTGCTTGGCGGTGGCGGCAACAGCGGCAACCAGCTGATACAGATTGGCGGCGCCTTCAATAGCGCAGCAGCCGTGGCCGTATATATCATCTTAGGCGCACTCATCGGTGAGGTGACCAAGGAGACGGGCATTGTAGATGCCGCACCGGCGATGTATATTGCCCTGGGTATCTTTGTGGCTGCGTTTGTGGTGCTGCTGTTCACGAAGGTGTCAGAGCCAAAGCAGGAGCCTGTAAAGGCGGAGCTCGTGACCGGCGCGCTGAAGCATCGCCACTTTGCGTTAGGCGCTCTCGCCATCTTCTTGTATATGTCAGTGGAGGTGGGTACCCCCACATATATGATTAAATATCTGACACAAGACGCAGGCGTAGCAGCCGGCGTGGCCACGCTGATAGCTGCCGTGTATTGGTTTATGATGTTTATCGGTCGCTCAATAGGCGGCGCCATCGGCGGCAAGGTGTCAAGCCGCGTGATGGTAGGAACGACAGCCGCCGTGGCGATAGCGCTTATCGCCTTCGGTATGTTTGCGCCGGACACGATGAAGGTCAATGTGCCGGGCGTGGATTGGGCTAATCTGAGCGTGATATGGGTAGAAGTGCCTGTCGGCGTAGCAGCCTTTATCCTGGTGGGTCTGTGCACCTCGGTGATGTGGGGCGGTATCTTTAATATGGCCGTAGAGGGCCTGGGCAAATATACCGCGGCAGCATCGGGCATCTTTATGACGATGGTGTTCGGCTGCGCTGTGATGGTAGCGTTGCAAGCCAAGATTGTTGACCTCACGGGCAGTTATCTCACGAGCTACTATGTGCCCCTGCTGTGTGCCGCTTACATTCTGTTCTATGCCGTGATAGGCTCACGCGTGTCGCACAGAGAGAAGGAATAATCCGGCATCGTAAAGATATAAAATTACACGGCCTCGGCGCGTTGCCCCCCCAGGCGGCGCTGCCGAGGCTATTGCCATAAAAACATGTGTTGCGAAGGATAGAAAATATCTATAAATGTATAGATAAATTCGCTTGCACCGATGGCATGTGATTAGTAATTTTGCAAAGGAAGAAACCACGAATCAACATCTAACAACAAATAAAAACCGTAAGACACAATGAAAGACTTAAAAGGCACCAAAACAGAGAAAAACCTCCTGGAGGCTTTTGCAGGCGAGTCAATGGCTCGTAATAAATACTCCTACTATGCCTCTCGCGCCAAAAAAGACGGCTACGAGCAGATAGCAGCGCTCTTTGAGGAGACCGCAGCAAACGAGAAGGAGCACGCTAAGCTGTGGTTCAAATACCTGGAGGGGGGCTCAATCCAAGACACCATGTCAAACCTCAAGGCAGCAGCCGAGGGCGAGAACTATGAGTGGACTGATATGTATGACCGCATGGCCAAAGAGGCAGAGGAAGAAGGCTTCATCGAGATAGCAGCCCGTATGCGCGGCGTTGCTGCCATAGAGCGTCACCATGAGCAGCGCTATCTGGCATTGCTGAAGAACATCGAGGACGGCATCGTCTTCAGCCGCGAGGGCGACACTATCTGGAAATGCCGCAACTGTGGCCACATCGTCATCGGCAAGAAGGCTCCCGAGGTGTGCCCGGTATGTGCTCACCCCCAGAGCTACTTTGAGATTAATGCTCAAAACTATTGATGCACAACTACGCGCCACAGCGCGAGAAAAATACCTAATGTCAGGGCTGCAATCGCTGAGGTTGCAGCCCTGACTGTATTTATGGAGGCGGGCGGGGGTAGTCAGCGGCGGCGCCGGCGCCGAGCCAGGCGCACTATCATGGCGAAGAGCCATTTGCGGGGCGTGTCAATGACAATGGCGGCGGCATACACGGCGAGGCACACACCGGCAATGGCGGCGATGCACAGCGGCCCGTCGAAGGCGGCATAGGTGTGTCGCACGATGGTGATAAATCTGATGCAGCCCAGCGAGGAGTGGTCCATGTGTAGGAGGAATACTGCAAAGGCTGATGCCGCCACGAAGTTGATGGCACGGCAGGGGCGCATCGTGATGCCGGCGAAGGTGAGGACTAACGCAGCAGCGGCGATGATGACGAGAGGATTGGTGTAGGCTGTGGCGCGGTCGAGGCCTGTGGTGTCGGCGGTGGCGATGCAGTAGGCTATCACCGAGGCATTGGCGCAGCAGAGCACAATATACATCATGAAGGGCGATTTTATCACCGCGCAGATGCGTCTCAGGGTTTGTTTATAGGCATTGAGGCAATGGCCCAGGAGGTAGAGAATGATGAAGGAGAGAGGCGAGTAGCCCCGCTCAAAGTGCTTCATCTGCCAGAAGCCTATGACAGCCTCGGCGGTGAGCAGCAGCAGGGTGACGAGAGCCACGCGGCGCGCCGGAGTGTGCTCAGTGAAGGCGTTGAGCACGGGCGACAGGGCATAGAGGATAAGGTATGAGGTGACAAACCAGCCGGCATGCTGCAGCGTGAGGGCTTTGATGATGTAATCGAGCGAGATGGGTTTGCCGAAGATGGCGGCGTCGGCGATGTGCATAAGCACGGCGAAGAAGATGCACTGAAATATCAGCGCGGCGGCACCGCGGAGGGTGGGGCGAATGCCAAACCAGCCGGAAATCATCACAAAGGTGTTGACACACACCAGGGCGAGGCTCTCGATGATGATGCGTGTCCAGGTCTGCAGAGGCTGCGCGGCGAGGGCGTCGGCCTTGGGAATGCCCAGGGCGAGGAAATCGGCGTGGACGGCGAGCACGAGGAGCATGGCGGTGATGCGCAGCAGCTCAAAGTTGGATTGGCGGGTGCGAGGTGTGGCGGTCATGCTATTCGGCTTTGTTGATTTGGTTGTATGGGATAAGCACGAATGGGCGGTTGAGCATCTGGGGGTGGGGGAGCGTAAGCTCGGGCGATTGCATGACGATGTGGTCAATGGTGATGATGTCAATGTCAATGACGCGGTCGCGATAAGAGCCGTCGGCGTGGCGGTGAGGGTCAGCGCAGATGCTCTGCTCCACCTTGCGTGTCAAGGCGAGGATTTCAGCCGGCTGCATGTCGCTGTCGATGTCGAGGCGCAGGCCTTGGTTTAGGAATGCGTTGGCAGAGTCATAACCCCACGGCTCCGACTCATAGATGTCGCTGGCCAAGCACCGGCGCGGGGCGAAAGCGTCGATAAGCATGGCGACCGCCCGTGCCAGATTGGCATGGCGGTCGCCGAGATTAGAGCCTATATTAAGGTTGATGGTCATATCAGAGTGTGCGCGAGACTTCCACTTCCTCGTAGCACTCCACGATGTCGCCGACCTTGATGTCGTTGAAGCCGGCAATGGAGAGGCCGCAGTCAAATCCGGCAGCCACCTCTTTGGCATCGTCTTTGAAGCGCTTGAGCGAGCCGAGGTCGCCGGTGTAGCGCACGATACCGTCGCGGATGAGGCGCACTTTGTTGGAGCGCTTGATTTTGCCGTCGCGCACCATAGCGCCGGCGATGGTGCCCACCTTTGAGATGTGGTATGTCTCGAGGACTTCGGCAGTGCCGACGATGTCTTCCTTGATTTCGGGGGCGAGGAGACCGGCCATAGCGTCTTTGACCTCCTCGATGGCTTGATAGATTACGGAGTAGAGACGTATCTGGACGCCATCGCGCTCGGCGGCACGTCGTGCAGCGAGTGACGGACGCACCTGGAAGCCGATGATCACGGCGTCAGAGGCGGCGGCGAGGGTGACATCGCTCTCGGAAATTTCGCCCACGGCTTTGTGAATGACGTTGACCTGCACCTCTTCGGTAGATAGCTTGATGAGCGAGTCAGAGAGGGCTTCGATAGAGCCATCGACGTCGCCTTTGACGATGATGTTGAGCTCCTGGAAGTTGCCGATGGCCTTACGGCGGGCGATGTCTTCGAGGCTGACGCGCTTGGTGGTGCGCAGGCCTTGCTCGCGCTGCAGCTGCTCGCGGCGGCTTGCTATCTCGCGTGCTTCTTGCTCGGTGTCGAGGACATTGAAGGTGTCGCCGGCAGTGGGGGCTCCGTTGAGGCCTAAGATTAGCGCGGGTGTGGCGGGGCCGGCGGCTTGTATGCGCTGGTTGCGCTCGTTGAACATGGCTTTGATGCGGCCGAAGTGGTTTCCGGCGAGTACGATGTCGCCGACGCGGAGGGTGCCGTTCTGCACGAGCACGTTGGCTACGTAACCGCGACCTTTGTCGAGCGATGACTCAATGATAGTGCCGACGGCGTTGCGGTTGGGGTTAGCGCGGAGGTCGAGCATCTCGGCCTCGAGGAGCACTTTCTCCATGAGCTCGTTGACGCCGATGCCTTTCTTGGCCGATATGTCTTGCGACTGATATTTGCCGCCCCAGTCTTCGACGAGGTAGTTCATGCCAGCGAGCTCCTCTTTGATTTTGTCGGGGTTGGCGTGAGGCTTGTCGATTTTGTTGATAGCGAAGACGATGGGGACTCCGGCAGCGGAGGCGTGGTTGATGGCCTCGACGGTCTGCGGCATGACGTTGTCGTCGGCGGCCACTATGATGATACAGATGTCGGTGACCTTGGCGCCACGGGCACGCATGGCTGTGAAAGCTTCGTGGCCCGGGGTGTCGAGGAATGTGATGTTGCGGCCATCGGGCAGCTTGACGCTGTAAGAGCCGATGTGCTGAGTGATGCCACCGGCCTCACCGGCGATGACGTTGGCGTTGCGGATGTAGTCGAGGAGCGAAGTCTTGCCGTGGTCCACGTGACCCATGACGGTTACGATAGGTGGACGCGGCACGAGGTCTTCTTCGGCGTCTTCCTCTTGGTGTATGGCGTCGGCCACGTCGGCAGAGATGTATTCGGTGCGGAAGCCGAACTCTTCGGCCACGATGTTGATGGTCTCGGCGTCGAGGCGCTGGTTAATTGACACCATCACGCCGAGGCTCATACAGGTGGCGATGACGTTGTTGATGGGCACGTTCATCATAGTGGCGAGGTCGTTGACGGTGACAAACTCGGTGAGTTTGAGCACCTTGCTCTCGGCCTGTTCGGCTTGAGCGGCTTCGCGCTCGCGTTCGGCGTTGGCTTCGCGTTTCTCCTTGCGCCACTTGGCGCCTTTCTTGAGGCCTTTATCCTTTGCGGTGAGACGAGCGAGAGTCTCTTTGACTTGCTTGGAGACGTCTTCGTCAGACACTTCGGGTGTTATGGGGCGACGCGCGGGCTTAGCGGCGTTTTTGCCGGCGGCGTGCTGTGCTTTGGCGCCGGCATTGTTGCGAGAGCGGTCTTCGACTTGCTGGCCTGCTTTTTCGATGTCGATTTTGTCTTTGCCGATGCGTTTGCGTTTTTTGCGGTCGGCGGGTTGAGCGGCGTTGCCGGTCTGGCCGGGCTGTAGAGCGCCGGCTTTTGCGGCTGAGCGCTCGTTGCGGCGCTCTTCTTTGGTCTTTTTCTTGGGCCGGGTGTTTTGGTTGATGGCGTTGAGGTCGATTGTGCCGATGATTTTGGGCGTAGCCATCACGGGCTTTGAGGGTAGGGTGAA
>SAMEA3663036__coassemble_660_pt1 | contig 14999 bp, 9 predicted proteins | sample SAMEA3663036__metabat2_low_PE_026 | metagenome-assembled genome bin SAMEA3663036 (sample SAMEA3663036) | pig gut metagenome | biome: pig gut; feature: pig-associated habitat; material: faeces | place: France | collected 2012 | reverse complement strand
GGTCGGGGGCGGCGAATACCGCGCTGCCGGCCACAACGGAGTCGGCGCCGGCGGCCGCCACAAGGGGCGCGGTGGAGGCATTGATGCCGCCATCTACTTGTATCAGCGCCGTGGACCCGCTGTTGTCGATGAGGGCGCGCAGTCGCCGTACCTTGGCCACAGTGCCCTCAATGAATTTTTGACCGCCGAAGCCGGGGTTGACACTCATCAGCAGCACCATATCCAGCTCGCCGATGATGTCTTCGAGGGTGCTCACCGGCGTTGACGGATTAAGCGTCACTGCCGCTTTCATGCCGGCGGCTTTGATGGCTTGTATCGTGCGGTGAAGGTGCACGCATGCCTCCTGATGCACGTTCATTATAGCAGCGCCGCAGTCGCGCACCTGCGAGATATAGTTCTGTGGATTGACTATCATCAGGTGCACATCCAGCGGCTTCGTGGCTATTTTGCTTATGGCTGTAATCACCGGGAAGCCGAAGGATATGTTGGGCACGAATACGCCGTCCATGACATCGCAGTGCATCCACGAGGCGGCGGAGGCATTGACCATTTCTACATCGTGGCCCAGGCGGGCAAAATCGGCGGAGAGCAGTGAGGGGCTTACTATCATAGCTTATGTGCGATGAGGGTGGGGTGATGGGTATATCTGAGTCGTTAATGTGCGGCTGTTACTTTTTCTTGCGGAAGGCATTGTAGAGGATAAATATCACCACTACGGCCACCACAGCCAAGATGGCATAGCTGATGAGCGAGTTGTAGCGCTCCACGGCATCGTAAAGCTCGTCAAGGGTAACTTGGGTGCTAAGCCACCAGCCCAGAGCTACTAACACGCAATTCCATATCAGCGCCCCAAGGCCCGTGAATATCACAAACTTGCCTATGTGCATCCGTGCCAGTCCCGCCGGAATGGATATCAGCTGGCGCACGGCCGGTATCAAGCGACCGATAAAGGTACTCACTGACCCGTGGCGGTCAAAGTAGGCCTCGGCATGCTCCACTTTGGCCCTGTCTATCAGGCAGGCATGGCCAAAGCGCGAATCGGCAAAGCGATACACCAACGGACGCCCTATCCACAGCGACAGGTAGTAGTTGATGATGGCGCCGCAGATGGCGCCGGCGGTGGCCACGCCGATGATGCCGGCAAGGTGCATATCGCCCTTGGCGCACGCCAAGTATGCGGCCGGGGGTACTACCACCTCCGACGGGAAGGGTATGAATGAACTCTCCACTACCATCAGCGCAAAGACCAGCAGATATCCGGCGTTGGCCACGAAATAGTCAAATATCGCTGAAGCGTCAATGATGGCGAGGCTTATAAAGGCATCTATCATAATGTAGAGGGGTGGGGTGAGTATGTTCGTTATATATCGTTATCTATTTGTGTGCAAAGGTACAAAATTCGGCGATAAAATGCTAATCCCAAACGCCTCTTACAATATTTTTTTAGATAATTGCACACACTGTTGCATACACATATATAAATAGCGCCGGCCACCCTCGCTGCTATGCGTGAGAGTGGCCGGTATGCGGTGTATTGATATTACGCTGACAGCCGTAAGGTTTATTTGGTATCAGGCGCTGCCCAGAAGACATTGTCATCGCAGGTGGATTTGTGGCACCCGTAGCCCTCGGGGTGGAAGCCGCAGGGCGTGAGAATGATATAGTCATCGCCGGCTGCTATGCGCTCATCAATGCAATTCTTGTCTTCCGAGCCATAGCCGTTGTAGCTGATGGCCACTATGCAATACAGGTTCTTGGTCATATATTGGTCGAGATACCACTCTTTGTAGGTCTTGCCATCGTAGTGGTTGGCTTCTTCGTTGAGCACGAGGGGCTTGCCTTCGATGATGCGTTGTCGCACTTCGCGCTGGCCCAGCAGCTCGCCGTTCTCATCGCTGACCCATGCGTTAAACGAGGGGTCCATCCATATCCAGCGTCCCAGTTGACTTGACCATACTGAGTTGATGACGTGGCAATCGTCTATCATCACCTTGGGGTAGCAGGTGATATAGCGCGACGGGATACCCATTGACAGCAGACATTCGTTGAGCAGGATAGCCATGCCGCGGCAGTTCAGCTCGCCTTTGCCCCCACCGCATGCCTCTACCATGGCCAGGCCGTTGCGGTCGCAATTGATGGGGCGGCTGCCGTTGTGGCGTATATAGTTGTGGACAAAGGTGGTGAGGCGCTTGATTTTTGACAGCTCATCGCCGCCGGCGCATACACTATCGAGGTTCAAGACTTTTCGGAGCTCGGCAAGGCGGGCATCGCCACCGGTGACGTAGGTGAATTTGGGCAGTGATGCGGCGGCACTGTCGGCGGCGTATGGCGCCGATTGTTTCAGCACATAGTTGTAGTCAAGCTCGTGCAGCTTATCGGCGATGGCTGCAAAGCGGCTGTCGCTGCGTATCGGGTCAAGGTCGTGGTCCACGAGCATGTGAGCATAATTGTCCCACCCTTTGATGTAGGCGTTGTACAGTGACAGCAGCGCAGCATCGGTCTGTCCGTTGAGCGATTGGTAGCAGGCCAAATCATAGTAGCAGTCGCCCCACAGGTCATCGTTGTAGCGCACCAGGCTGTCAGGCAGCTGCGTCAGCTCCACCATCATTGCCTCGGCGTGGCGCAGCGCGGCGGCGTTGTCTTTCCGCGAGGCTGCTTCGCGCATGGCCTCCATTTGCGTTTGAACGCGGCTGAAGGGGTTATCTTCCGGCGTTTGGGCATTGCTCGTATAGATTGATGCCAATACAGCTATTACGGCGATTAAATTTTTTTTCATGACTTTGTGTGATGTTTTATTGGTGATAGTTTGTGGTATTTTTGGTTGTTATCACCAATAAGACGATGATTAAGGTTAAAATGTGACGGTACGTCACCGGTAATTAACTAATTTTATACTTCGGCAGCCGCCTTATGCTTCTATCGTGGCGAGCAGCACCGATGCCGTGCCGCTAAGCACCGCCTTGCCCATAATGGCCGGGATAAGAGCCGTGGTGCCTTGACTGAGGCTCACCTCTGAGCTCTCTGTGCTGATGACCACACTGCCGCTGACACACATCACCACCATAAACGAGTCGAACGACAACTCCCGGCTCTCATTGTCAAGGCTCTGGTGCGACACCGTGAAGTAGGGGCATCTCACCAGTATGCCCTCACCGCTGACATCTTGCTTACAGTCGCCGGCTCGATAGTCGATGGCGTCTTTGGCAAGGTCGGTATGCAATTCGCGCGGGTTGCCGTAGGCATCACGCCGGTCGTAGTCATAGATGCGATAGGTGATGTCGCTCGCTTGCTGTATCTCCACTAACAGGTTGCCGGCACCGATGGCGTGGATGCACCCAGGCGGCAGAAAATACACATCGCCCACGCGCGAGGAGTGCTCTACCACCACGTCCATCATGGTGTTGTCTGCCACGCGCCGCTCATATTCATCAGGGGTGATGTCAGCGCTAAGGCCGGCATAAATCTTGGCTTCGGGCGTGGCTGACACCACATACCACATCTCGGCCTTGCCCATTGAGTCGTGACGCCGACGTGCTATCGTCTCATCAGGGTGCACCTGCACTGACAATTTGTCGTGTGCATCTATTATCTTGACAAGCAAGGGGAATGTGGCGCCAAAGCGCTCATACACCGCCGTGCCCAATATCTCACGTGGGCTGTCTTTGAGCAAGTCGGTAAGCGTGCGCCCGCGGAGCGCTCCGCGAGCCACCACTGACTCTTTGCCCGGCATGCCCGACAGCTCCCAGCTCTCTCCTATATTGCGCAGACGCGTGGCTATGCCTTTGTACTTGGCAATACCATTGCCGCCCCATATCACAGTCTTGAGATAGGGCTCAAACACAAGCGGTGAGAAGTGTGGTGTTGCCATCGTGTCAGTGTCGCGGCTGCAAAGTTACAAAAAAAATTCATCTCAGCATCGCCCTCGCCCCTATTTCTTCATTTTATCCACCTCAGGAAGCATCTTTGCGCAATATTGACGATTTATTCAAAAAAATCATTGTCATAGTCGAGCCTACGCCTGTAATACGTAATGAATCAGGCATAACCATCATAAGCATATATGATTTCTTGCTTGATGAGAATGCATTGGTTTTATAGTCGAAGGGGCTGTGTCACAAATGACACAGCCCCTTCGGATAGTAGCCTGATTATGATTGCGGACGTTTACTTGATGTCAGCAAGAGTGGGGTCGAGAATCTCCAGCATCTTGATGGCTGACAGCGGGATGCGAGTGCCGGGACCGAAGATTGCCGAGACGCCGGCTTTGTACAGGAAGTCGTAGTCTTGCGCGGGAATGACACCGCCGGCTATGACCATAATGTCGTCGCGGCCCAGTTTCTTAAGCTCTTCGATGACTTGGGGCACGAGGGTCTTGTGGCCCGCTGCGAGCGATGACACACCAAGGATGTGCACATCATTCTCCACAGCTTGGCGAGCTGCCTCGGCCGGTGTCTGGAAGAGCGGACCCATATCCACGTCGAAGCCGCAGTCGGCATAGCCCGTTGCTACGACTTTAGCGCCGCGGTCGTGTCCGTCTTGACCCATCTTGGCTATCATGATGCGAGGCTGGCGCCCTTCTCGCTTGGCAAATTCTTCGCATAGGCGCTGAGCGCGGGCGAAGTCGGGATCGTTTTTGGTTTCTGCTGAATACACGCCTGAAATGGTTCGGATTACTGCTTTGTAACGGCCCACGATTTTCTCGCAGGCATCAGATATTTCGCCGAGGGTGGCACGATGACCCGCTGCCTTGACGGCGAGGTCCAGGAGGTTGCCCTCGTGGGTGCGCACACATTCGGTGATAGCGTCGAGGTCGGCTTTGACTTGAGCCTCGTCGCGGTGAGCCTTGACATCATTGAGGCGCTCGATTTGCTCTTTGCGCACCTCGGTGTTGTCAATCTCAAGGATATCGATCGGGTCTTCATGGTCGAGGCGATACTTGTTGATGCCCACGATGGTCTGGCGGCCTGAGTCGATGCGCGCTTGGGTGCGAGCGGCGGCCTCCTCGATGCGGAGCTTCGGCAGGCCGGTCTCGATAGCTTTGGCCATGCCGCCCAGCTTTTCGATTTCCTGTATGTGCTGCCATGCGCGGTGGGCTATCTCGTTGGTCAGGGCCTCGATATAGTACGAGCCGCCCCAGGGGTCTATCTGCTTGGTGACCATGGTCTCCTCCTGGATATATATCTGGGTGTTGCGCGCGATGCGTGCCGAGAAGTCGGTAGGCAGCGCTATAGCCTCATCGAGGGCGTTGGTGTGCAGCGACTGGGTGTGACCCAGGGCGGCGCCCATAGCCTCGATACAGGTGCGGCCCACGTTGTTGAACGGGTCTTGCTCCGTCAGTGACCAGCCCGATGTCTGTGAGTGAGTGCGCAGTGCCAGCGATTTGGGGTTCTTCGGATTGAATTGCTTTACAATCTTTGCCCACAGCATACGAGCGGCACGCATCTTGGCCACCTCCATGAAGTAGTTCATGCCGATAGCCCAGAAGAACGACAGGCGCGGCGCAAAGGCATCGATGTCCATGCCGGCATTGACACCCGCACGCAGGTACTCAAGACCGTCGGCGAGAGTGTAAGCAAGCTCGATGTCGCAGGTAGCACCGGCTTCCTGCATGTGGTAGCCCGAAATTGATATAGAGTTGAATTTGGGCATGTTCTGCGATGTGTACTCAAAGATGTCGGCGATAATACGCATCGAGAATTCAGGCGGGTAGATGTAGGTGTTGCGCACCATGAATTCCTTGAGGATGTCGTTCTGGATAGTGCCGGCCATCTCTTCGAGCTTGGCGCCTTGCTCAAGACCTGCGTTGATGTAAAAGGCGAGCACAGGCAGCACTGCGCCATTCATGGTCATTGACACAGACATCTTGTTGAGGGGTATGCCGTCAAAGAGCACTTTCATATCTTCGAGCGAGCAGATTGACACACCGGCTTTGCCGACGTCGCCTACCACGCGGGCGTGGTCGGCATCGTAGCCGCGGTGCGTGGCAAGGTCAAAGGCCACGGAGAGGCCTTTCTGGCCCGCTGCAAGGTTGCGGCGATAGAACGCATTTGACTCGGCGGCAGTAGAGAAGCCGGCATACTGGCGGATGGTCCACGGACGCAGAGGATACATGGCGCTGTACGGGCCACGCAGGAACGGCGGTATGCCCGATACGTAGTTGAGATGTTCGAGACCTTCGAGGTCGTCTTTCGTATAGACGCTCTTTACGGGGATAAGCTCCGGGGTGAGCCAATCTTCAGAGGCAGCTACGGCAGCGCGTGGTGCGGTGAAAGCGTCTGAGGTAATATCGATGGTTTTAAAATCGGGTTTCATAACTTTGCTGTAGCTTATTTAAGAAGTTTGGCATTGAACGCTTTAAGTGTGTCGAGCACATTGCAGCGAACGTGTACAAATTCGGTGATGCCGACGGCGCGCAAATCGTCTGAGCAGGCGGGTGCTCCGGCTACTACAAACTCGGCGCGGCCATCGAGATACTTGAAGGCTTTAGGCGCAAGTTCGGCGTATTCATCATCTGACGAGCACAGCACCACGATGTCGGCCTTCTTGGCCAGGGCCGCATCGATGCCTTCCTCCACAGTGTTGAAGCCGAGGTTATCAATGATTTCATAGCCGGCGCAGCCGAAGAAGTTGGTCGAGAACTGTGCGCGTGCCAAGCGCATTGCCAGGTTGCCGATGGTGAGCATAAACACCTTCGGGCGATTGGCGGCTGACTCGGTGGCCAGGCGCAGCTCCTCAAAGTCGGTGGCTGCTCTGCGGCCGCATAGCGCTACGCCATTCGGTGCTTCGCATGTGGCACCGCCGCAGCAGCACTTATGCTCTGTAGCCTCAATCTTGTCTGCTGCCATCTCGGTGATATTGGGGTATTGGTTTGTGCCCAGCAATATCTCTTTACGGCGAGCTACGTCGGTGTGGCGCTTCTGGCATGAAGCGTTGACCTGTGTCTGAACATCGCCATTAGCCACCAGTGCAAAGAAACCGCCCTTGTCATCTACGTCGAGGAACAGCTTCCACGCCTCACCGGCGATTGACGCGGTGAGCGTCTCCACATAGTATGACCCGCCAGCCGGGTCAAGCACCTTGTCAAGGTGGCTCTCCTCTTTGAGCAGGAACTGCTGGTTGCGGGCGATACGCTCTGAGAATTCATCAGGCGTCTTATATGCTACATCAAACGGCGTCACCGTCAGCGAGTCAACACCGGCCACAGCTGCTGAGAAAGCCTCAGTCTGCGAGCGCAGCAAGTTGACATGCGCATCGTAGATTGTCTGGTTAAAACGCGATGTGGAGGCGTGCACCTTCTGCTTGGCTGAGCACTCACACTTGGGCTGGTATTGCTCCACAATCTGTGCCCACAGCATACGCCCGGCGCGGAACTTGGCTATCTCCATAAAGAAGTTTGACGAGATGCCCATGTTGAATTTCACGCGGCGTGCCACCGTGTCTATGTCGAGGCCCGCATCGGTGAGCGCCGTGAGCCACTGTGCGCCCCAGGCAAGAGCGTAACCCAGCTCCTGGAAGATGTATGCGCCGCTGTCGCTCAGCAGCACCGAGTCAACGGCGAGTATCCGCAGCGAGGGCACATCTGCCACCATTGCCAACAGCTCTTTGGCTTCGGCCACGATGGCGTCAATGTCAATAGCGGCGCCCTTGCGCAGCGCGCGCTTCAGCGGGTTGTAGTCAATTGAACCCTTGAACGTCTCGGCGCAGCCGTGCGCTTTGAGATATTCTACCAGCGCGCCGGTCAGCTCTTTGACCTTGCTCAGGCAGCAGGTAAAGTTGACCTCCACCTTCGTCAGGTCTATGCCGGCGAGCAGCGTCTCAAGCGTTGCCACTGTCGGCTCCTTCACTTTGAAGCCCAGCGACGTGACGCCCTTGGTCAGCACGTCTGTGGCCGTGCGGTTTGCTTCGACGGCATCCGTTGCCTCTATCTCCTGGCGCGTAAGCCAGTCGTTGTCGGTGCGGGTGCCGCGCACAAATGGATACTGACCGGGCACGGTGTCGAGAGTCTTGAGTCCGGCGATGTCCTCGGCGCGATAGATAGGCTGCACATTGAAGCCCTCATTGGTGCGCCAGACCAATTTCTTGTCGAAGTCAGCGCCCTTGAGGTCTGCTTCTACCTTCGCGCGCCATTCTTCATAGCTCACGCCCGGAAATTGGTCAAATAGTTTTTCATTCTTTTCTGCCATAACTGTTTTTGCTGCCCTATATTGCTGGGGCAACGTTGCTTGTGTGGTTATTGAAGTGTTTATTATTGTTTTATGCTGCGTTTGGTATTTAAGGTTGTATGTCTCATTAGACATCACAAAGTTAATAAAGTTTCCGCTAATGCCCAAGTATTTTCATCGCAAAATGTCATTTTTCCCCACGAAAAGTAAGCCGGCGCGGCGCTAATCCTCATCAGTAGTGGCGTTGTCGTTACATTCTGCTTGTGTGCGCAGGTCATTAAGCACCACGCCTTTGTATGAAAAGTACTTTGCTCCTTGATATGCGCCTGAGGGGCTGCGCTTGTCTTCAGGCATAAATGTGCCTACGAATGGTGACAATTTATATATGCGACCTTCATACTCTATTGAGTCATCGCTTGCCACTTTCACGTCAACGTGCGTTGGATTAAACGTGATATGCTCTCCTATTTTGATGCCTACCATACTGAATTTAAATCTTCCGCGCTTAACGCTGCGCTTTGTGGGCGTTTCAGCATCTTCATCGCCTTCGGCCTGTGGCCTGTTGTGCTCATATATCACCACTTTTGCATCGTCAATAGTTGAGGCAATGTCATTAAAGATGTCGAGAGCTATCTGAGGTGCCACATTGAAAAATTCTCTGTTTTGGCGTATGCGCAAATCCGTCAGCCTATCAATGGTCTTATGCACAAGGCGCTCCACCTCATTGTATTTGACTGTCTGCATTGTGGCAAAGATTTCAAACGGTAATGGCACGGCCGTATTGTCGAGCTCTTTCGAGCGTATATCTACAGGGCGTGAGCTCTTGCCTATTTTTACCCAATCTTCGCGAAAGCTCGGGTTTGTCAAGATATATACATATCCGGGTTGTGTAGTTGATTTCATTGATGTGGTGATATATGATGCTATGCCTTATATTGTGCTGTTACCTCTTTCCTAATTTGTAGTTCGTGATAATAAGATGCGTCACTTTCTTATTGTTCCTATTCATAAAGCTTACTTGATACTTTTTGTCAAACGACTGTATGTTGACTCCGGCTCGGTTGTAGAGGTTATAGATGAAATCTGTGTTCTTTATTATCAACATCCATTTGGCAGCACACTCATTAGTCAGATAGCGAGCAAGCCTTTCTTGGTCTGCCTTGGTGAACGCATTTTGGGCGTAGGTGTTGAATTCGCTATCGTAGGGTGGATCAAGGAATACAAAATCGTTTGCTCTTGGTTTCGCTTCTCTTAGAAATGCCTCAAAATCAAGATTGTAAATATGAGTATTTGAGAAATGCTCAAGCAAATCCGTTGATTGATAATACTTTATTTTCTTCTCAAGCAATTTGCTGTTGTAGGCTATCCCTCCATACGGAACATTAAACTCCCCTTTGCTGCTGTAGCGAAACATTCCGCTGTAGGCATAGTTGCGCAAAAAGAAGAACAAGCCCGAGTGCAGCGTTTTATTTGTTTCGGTATATTTTTTATCATTATAGATGTGACGATAATTCATATATACTGCGCTTTTAATTGCTGTCTTGATGTTGTCCCACAAATCAGCTTCCGGCAGTATATGTCGCTCTCGCTCAAGCTCATACATTCGAGCCATCTTGCGATATAGGTTCTTTGCCATTTCATTCATTATGATGCATGGCATCGCTGAAAATTCTTCTCCTATGATGTCGTGAATAGCAGCTCGTTTGTCTTCGCAGAATTGATGTATTGACGTTTTTAATGCGTCATTACTCATCTCGCCCGCCCGATATTTTCTATATGTATCTACGAGTATGGTATTGTCATTAAGGAAACTCTCGGCTCTTTTCCACGAAGCGTCCATCAATACAGCATATCTGAAAAACTCCGCATCTGATGTCGCGATGTTTTTGTACAATGAAACTAATTCGGTAGATAAATCATTGATATAGTATTCCTTTGCTTTTACAGCCATAAATACTGAGCCTCCGCCGACAAATGGGTCAAAAAATCTATCAAATCTTGGTGCATTGGGGAGTATATATTTCAGCTCTTTTTCCTTACCGCCAGGCCATTTTATTATCGGTTGTAAATTGGTAGTTGATTCGCTGACTATCGGTTTTGATGGCGTAGTAACCCTGCTGAAGAAGCTGTCGAGGCTAATAGCTCTCGATTGATATGGCACTGCTACTTCCATGGCCATCATAGGCGCGCTTTCGCTTGCACTATATGTGCTTGGCTTATTCAATTCACTTGTCGGTGCAGGCTTTTGCAATATGGCGTCAACCCTTTTCTTTGCTGCTCTATAATATTCCTCATCAATCTCTATGCCGATATATCGTCTGCCGAGTTCCAAGGCTGCCACTCCGGTCGAACCGACTCCCATAAACGGGTCAAAAATGATGTCATTTTTATTTGATGCTATCTCTATCATCTTTCGCAAAATCGAAACCGGCTTCTGCGTGGGATGCTTGGGGGCGCTTAACCTCTCCGGGCGCATACATATAGGGCTTTCAACAAAGTTGTGCATCTCGGCCTGAGATATGAAATTCCATGTGTGTTTCTTGTTCCAACACGTGAATATCATTTCGCAACTATTCAGGAAGCCTGCCTTGAATATCTTGGGTGCCGGGTTCGTCTTATGCCATATCATAAAATTTGTGGTGTCAAATTTATGATCCAAGCAATTATACCACCTCCCTATCTGATTGTATGATGTAAATATGAATAGGTTGCCCGTAGGCTTGAGTATCCTTATAAATTCATCGGCCCATTCTTCCGGCTTAAAATCTACCATATCCCATTCTGCCACGTCATTGTTCATAGCCGTGCGCCCGGGCAATGGTATATTGCCGGTGGAGTGTTGCCCCAAGTTGTAGGGCGGATCAGTCAATATGAAATCAATTGAATTGTCCGGTATTCTTTTGATGATTTCTTTGCTGTCTCCGTGTAATATGCACTTGCGCCAATCGGGATTCTTCATTATGAATTAGGAAGATATGCGTTTTTGATTTCTTCTAACGCTTCGTTGATGTAATGAGCATTCTTTTTATATTCATCAATGACTATTTCATAGCCGCGATCTGATTTGCAAACTAAGTTCCAAAAATCACTACTGATACACAACTCCGCTTCGCTGAAAAATTGTCTCACGCGTCCTTGAACCCATGGCCGTCCCTCTCCGTAGCGATTATAAGCCGTAGCAAACAGTATTTTGACATTTTCCTCCCCAAGCCGGTTGGTGAGTATGCAGTACTGCTCCAGTAGCGCTTCTTTCTCGGATCTTGCCTTTTTGTTATCAAGATCGCCGCCTATCTTCAATTCTATCAAATAGTGCATGCCGGTTTCATTGTCATGTAGATAGTAGTCGCTCTCATGACGTTTGGTCTCTGCTGTCCCGCTCTTTGTGCTTATTCCCTGATAGTCTGAAATCTTAGGTGTCCTGCGATTGATGCTTCTCTTGTATTGCTCGAGAAGCTCTGCTATATAATCCGTTTGCTCTTTGTAGAGTATCCCCTCTACATGTTGTTCTACTGTATAATTGAGTTGCGCTATGCTTATTGCCATAGTTTCAAGCATATTACCCAACGAGCTGTCAAGCGAACGAGCAAGAGCTGAGTAATATTGTATCTCAGAGCCAAGAGCGGCGATGAAGACATTGTGTATCTTCATATTTATTACGCCATTCTCGTCATCAACTTCTGCAAGGTGACGTGTCGAAAATCCATTTGCATACGACTTGACGGCGTTGCTGACAATGACTCTGATTGCTCTTTCTTTATCTATGTTTTCTGACATAATCGGTTTGTGATTTGCTCAAACAATTTCTTCGGTTTTGCATCTCTTTTGTATATCATTCGGCTTATTTACCACATCACAAAGGTATAAAATAAATCTTAGAATCAAGTGTGAATATGACAAAATCTTGTGATTTTAGTGTCCGGCGCTTAAGCAGCCATGGGCGGCACTCCGGCTATCGTGACGGGGTGTCGCCCATGGCGTATCTTTGGCGATATATGATGCGTTGTGCCTTAGCGACGTCGCTTGGCTTGCTCTTTGGCTTGAGCGCGCATCGCGGCTTGCTGCTGCTTCTGTGCTGCCTCCAGCCGGGCCATAAAGCCCGATTTCTTGCGCGGCTTCTTGGCGTTCTCTGCCATCTCGGCGCGCACCTTTTTCTCATCTACCACACGGCGGAATATCCACGTCTGCACTATGGTGATGAGCAGCGACAGGAAGTAGTAGTAGCTCAGGCCCGAGGCGTAGTCGTTGAACCACAGCAGGAACATCACCGGCATCAGGTACATAAGCCATTTCATACCCGGCATTGACTGGCCGCCGGGCTGATTCTGCATATTGATGCGTGTATAGATGATGTTGACCACCGTCATCATCAAGCAGAAGAGGCTCACATGGTTGCCATAGAAGGGTATGGTGAACGGCAGCTGGAGTATCACATCGGGGGCTGACAGGTCTGACGCCCACAAGAAGCTCTGGCCTCTAAGCTCTATGGCTGACGGGAAGAACCAGAACATGGCCACCAGCACCGGCATCTGCAGAAGCATCGGCAAGCAGCCTGAGAAGGGGCTTGCTCCGGCCTTGCTGTACAGTGCCATCGTCTCCTGCTGGCGCTTCAAGGCGTTTTCGCTGCCGGGATATTTCTCGTTGATAGCTTTTATCTCCGGTGAGAGCACACGCATGCGTGCTTGCGACTTGAAGCTCTTGTAGGTGAACGGGAAGATAATCAGCTTGATAAATAGTGTCAGCAGCAAGATGATGACGCCATAGTTGGTGATATATTCGCCCAAGAAGGAGAATACGGGGATGATTATCAACGTGCTTATCCATCTGAAGAGGCTCCACCCCAGCGGTATCAGCTCGGTCAGCTCGAGGTCTTCGCCGTCAGTGGCGAGGCTGTCGCTGAGGTCGCCGAGGATATTGTAGTCGTTCGGACCAAAGTAGAGGTCAAAAGCCGGTGTGCCACCATCTGCCACGGTGTAGGGCACCGTAGCGCTCATGGTCATATCCTTCAGGTAATGCTCGCCATCGAGTTTCACCGAGGCCAGGCTCGCGCCGGCAAAGGTGCCGCGAGCTATCACTATCGATGAGAAAAATTGGCTCTTGAACGCTACCCATTTCACGCGTTCGTTAAGCTCTTTGGCATCATCGGCGTTGGCGCTCAGGTCATCGGGGCTGTCACCGGCATATTTGTAATAGATGGCCGAGTTGCGCTCCTCAAAGGTGCGGCCTCGCTCGTTGCGCGCTAATTTCTGATGCCAGTTAAATGTCATTGACGATGTGCTGGCCGGCAGCACCTTGTCCATGCCTTGCTGCACTATCTCCATACTCAGCACATAGCTGTCAGGGTGCAGCGTGTAGCGTATGCCCCACATTGAGCTGTCGCCTAAACGCAGGCCCATGACCACTGCGCTGTCGCCCTCGGCCACTGGCGTGAAGTTAAACTCGCGAGTGTCAAGGCGCTGGTCGGCTGTGGTAAACGTGAAGCTATACATATCATCGGCGTCGCTGAACAGCTTCACCGTCGATGCCGGAGTGGTCAGCTCTGTGTTATATTGCTTCAGCTCGGCTTGGCTCACGCGGCCGCCCCGGGTGTCAAGTGTGATTTTCACTAATTCATTTTCCAGCACCACCTGCTTGTTGGCGCCGGTAAGATGGCGAGCAAAGCTGCGATATTTGCCATTGTCGTTGATGACCTTCTTGACTGCCGCTACGGCTTGTGCGCGCTGCTCGGGAGTCACGCTGTCAATAGGGGCGTTAGCCAGCAGCTTGGTCACATCGATGGCGGTAGTACCTACCTTGACAGTGCCTCTTACGCTGTTGCTGTCGGCGCGTAGGCTCATATTGCTATCTTCAAGTAAGGCATACCCATCGTTGGTGGCTACGCCCATGGCCTGCACGGCCTCGGCAAGCGCTCGAGTGTCGCCCGCAGCCAGGGTGTCTGCCACGGCTGACGTGACGCCGTCACCGCCGCCATTGGCCGATTGCTCGCTCTGAGCCGGGCTCGTGGCTGTCTCTGACGGCCGGTTGCAGTACATAAAGCCAAACAGCACCGCCGCCATCAGCAGAAAGCCCGTGAGAGTGTTTTTGTCCATTATTCTTCTTTAGATGTGTGTGATTGTGATATTTTTCTTCGTTGTTGTCGTTATCGTGCCATTTTGCTGCGCTGCCCCGCATCATTTCTCGCGGTCTGCCTTATAGGCGATGGCGGCGCGGATAAAGCTGATGAACAGAGGGTGGGGCGACAGCACGGTGCTCGAGTATTCGGGGTGATACTGCGTGCCGATAAACCACCGCTTGTCAGGCATCTCCACCACCTCCACCAAGTGGGTAGTGGGGTTCTCGCCCACACACTTCATGCCCGCTGCCTCAAAGCGGTTGCGGTAGTCGTTGTTAAACTCAAAGCGATGGCGGTGACGCTCCTTAATCTCCGTCTTGCCGTATGCCTCAGCCACGCGCGACCCGCTGATGAGGCGGCAGTCGTATGCGCCCAGTCGCATCGTCCCGCCCATATTTGAGATGCTCTTTTGCTCCTCCATCAGGTCTATCACGTTGTAGAGCGTCGCGTGGTCCATCTCGGTGGAGTTGGCGCCCTCAAGGCCCAGCACATTGCGCGCAAATTCTATCACCATACACTGCATACCCAGGCAGATGCCAAACGTGGGTATATCGTGCTCGCGGCAATAGCGCAACGCCACAAACTTGCCGTCGATGCCGCGCTGGCCAAAGCCCGGGGCTATAATCACGCCGTCCATGTCGGCCAACTTGTCAGCCACATCGGCGCTCGTCAGGCGCTCTGAGTGGATATACACCAGCCGCAGCTTACGGTCATTATAAGTGGCTGCT
>SAMEA3663036__coassemble_657_pt1 | contig 15056 bp, 13 predicted proteins | sample SAMEA3663036__metabat2_low_PE_026 | metagenome-assembled genome bin SAMEA3663036 (sample SAMEA3663036) | pig gut metagenome | biome: pig gut; feature: pig-associated habitat; material: faeces | place: France | collected 2012 | reverse complement strand
GGCCGCCGGCATTGACATCAACATATCGCGATAGCGCTCAATGACACCATCGCCGAGCCGCCCGCCAATAAACACATGCACACCGCGGCGCGATGATGCCTCGCGATAAAAGTCACGCACGGCGGATATATCCGCCTCCGCCACATTCTCTGCCGTGACATATCGTGCCAACGGGTGGAGGCGCCCGGCCAGCAAGGCCGTAAGCTCATCAGAGGCTATCGTAGCCACACGGCTGCGGTTTTGCGCCACCTCCACGGCATAGCGGCGGCGCATACCTTCAAAGGCCGCCTCGTCAAGCACCGGATTTTGCACCATATCGGCAAACAGCGGCAAGGCTGCATCAAGGTAGCCGTTGATGGCAGCCACCGAGAAGCCGCAGTAGTGAGCATCGACCACATTGTTGACGGCAAAGCAATTATAGTCGTAGCCGTCAGCGAGCGCCTCGCCGCTATATCCGGCCGAGCCGAGACGCATCAGCCGCGTCATCAGCGTCGGCAATGCCGGGTGAGAGGCATCAGCCACACCCATAGGCATCATATAATACATCATCGTCACGTCTTGGCTGCCTCCATCATAATAGTGCAGCGTGATGCCATTGGGCAGATGCTCTACTATCTCTGCCGGCATCACAAGGCGGTCAAAGGGGCGCACCGGCGGTGCTATCTTGCGGTCAACCATCATAAATAATTGCTTTATTAAAATCTATGCCTTTAGATTGTCACATTCCTTAAGAAGCGCTATTGCCGCCTCTAAGTCAGCCGGAGTGTCAATGCCCACCGACTGATGGCCGCTAAGCGCCACCCTGATTTTGATGCCGGCCTGTAGCCATCGCAGCTGCTCCAGCGACTCAGCTAACTCCAGCGGCGACTGCGGCAAGGCCACGATGCGCCGCAGTGTATCAGCGCGATAGCCATAAAGCCCTATATGAGTGTAAAACTGCTGATGCTCAAGCCATTGCTGCCATGGGTGATTGCGCACATAAGGTATTATCGAGCGCGAGAAATACAGCGCATTCATCGCCGTATCCATCACCACCTTAGGCTTGTTGCTGTCAAAGAGCGCCTCAAAGCCCAATGCCGGGTCAAAGGGGCGCGCCAGAGTGGCTATCTCCACTGCTGTGTCATCAAAGCAATGCATCAATGTGGCTATCTGCTCCGGCGCTATAAAAGGCTCATCGCCCTGTATGTTTATCACCACGTCGGCATCAGAGGCAACTATGTCGTATGCCTCAAGGCAGCGGTCTGTGCCGCTGCGATGCGCGGCCGAGGTCATCACTGCCGTGCCGCCAAAGGCCGCCACGGCATCAATAATGCGCTTATCGTCAGTGGCCACCACCACCTCATCAAGAGCCTGCGAGGCTCGGCGATACACGCGCTCTATCATTGTCATGCCGCCTATCATAGCCAGCGGCTTGCCCGGAAAGCGCGTTGAGGCGTAGCGTGCGGGGATTATTCCTACAAATTTCATGTCTGTGATATTTTGCTGACACAAAATTAGTGATAAATTTCCGTCTGACACATCTTATAGGCCTTTTTATTATCGACAAAGGCATTAAAAATCGCGCTACACTTTATTATTAGGCCGATTTTTGCTAATTTTGCAGACACGTAGTAACGAACATCATTCACCGCCGCACCACCCAAGCCATGACATTACAGCAGTTAGAGTATATCGTAGCCCTCAACAAGCACCGCCACTTTGCCAAGGCCGCCGACAGCTGCCATGTGACGCAACCCACATTAAGCGCAATGATACAAAAGTTAGAGGACGAGCTGAAGGTACGTATCTTTGACCGCTCAAGCCAGCCCATCAAACCCACCGATATAGGCGCGGTAATAATACGTCAGGCTCAGCAGACAATCATCGAGGCCGAGCGCATCAGCGACATCTCGGCTCAATACCGCCACTCTAAAGCCGGACGCATCAATATAGGCATACTCCCCACCATTGCCCCTTACCTGCTGCCGCGCTTCTTACCTGACTTCATCGACAACAACCCCGATATCGATGTGCACATCAGCGAGATGAAGACTTCGGCTGCCATGGCAGCCTTGCAAACGGGCGACATTGATGCCGCCATAATAGCCGATGTGGGAGGCCAAAGCGGCACCATAGAGCATGAGCTGTTTTTTGAGCAATTTTATGCTTATGTCTCTCGCCATAGCAAGCTGTTTGAGCAAGACGTTGTGCGCACGGCTGACTTGCACAACGAGAAACTATGGCTGCTCGACGAGGGCCATTGCTTCCGCAATCAGTTGCTGCGGTTTTGCCAAATGGAGGGGGCCCAGCAAAGCCGCTCTTCATTCAGCATGAGCAGCATCGACACGTTTATGCACATAGTGGAAAACGGACGCGGCATCACCTTTGTCACAGAGCTGGCGGTGGAGCTGCTGGCGGCTGAGAGGCGCGAGTTCGTGCGCCGTTTTGCGCTGCCCTCGCCCACGCGCCGCATTGTCATGCTCACCAATATCAACTATGCTCGCACATCATTAATCGAGTCAATAGTCAATGCCATACGCGCCTGCGTGCCACCCAAGATGCTCGCTCTGCGGCCGGGGCAAGTAAGAGTATGACAGACACCTACTCTCCTGCAACTACACATAGACAATATATCCAACAGCACCAATATAACAATCATGAATATTATACGCACAATATCCCTTACCATATCTGCCGCAGCTGTAGCACTGACGATGACAGCAACCAACGTAAACCGCGGCTATGCCGTGAGGATGTGGTCACCTGACACCCAAGCTACAGTTCCTGCTCTCGTATCGTTTGACATCAACGCCCCCGAGGCCATCAGCGATGAGTGCAGCCTCGAAGGACACTATTTCAGAGCCGGTGTATGTGTCAACCGCGACTACTATCTGATAGATTCTGATGATGGCATGGTGCCATACCGCATACTCAAGGTCAACATCGACAGCAAGCAAGTGTCAACTATCGCATCATACAATGCCCTTGATGATGCCTCCGGCCTTATCTATCAGGATATGACCTATGACGCCTCCACATCCACCATATATGCCTTGGCCTTTGACTTGGGGTCAGGCACGGTGACTGACGATGGTCAAGACATAGACATACCCTTAGCTCTTTTCACCTTTGACAGCAGCGATTGCAGCGTGGAGCGCATCGGCATCATCGGCGACTACAACTTCGTGGCTCTCGCCGCGGCGCCTTCCGGCACACTCTATGCCATCAATGACGCCGGCGAGCTGTGGACCATTGATAAGGTAAATGGCAAATTAGACACCAAGGTGGGCGACAGTGGCGTCGCGCCATCATCGATACAATCAGCCGAATTTAATGCCTACGACGGCAAGCTATACTGGGCCGGCTTCTACGCCTCCACCCTCAGCGATGGCACCGCGGTGCCTAACAGCTTTTTAGGGTGCTTCACCATTGCCGACAATAGCGCCACCTTTGAGCGCATCGGCTCTGTTGCCGACAACCAAGAGCTCGTGGCTCTATACATTGACCCTACGGCCTACGACACCCGGGCACCTCAGCCGGCCCGACAATTGACCGTCACGCCTGCTGACGCCGGCGCGCAAGCCGCCACTATCTCATGGCTCAATCCCTCGCTGACCATCGGCGGCGACAATATCTCCTCGCCAATAGACATTGACATATATCGCAACGGCATCAAGGTGTTTACCGCCTCAAGCCAAACAGCAGGCGCCGCAGGAGAGTATGTTGACAACGTCAATGCAAACGGCCTCTGCACATACAAGGTAGTGGCACGCAACAGCTACGGCGAGAGCCGCGCATCTACAGCGCCGGAGATTTTTATAGGACGCGACACCCCCGGCTCCGTTACAGGCATCACCGCCGACGCCACCGGCGACGGCTACAGCATAGCCCTGTCGTGGCAAGCACCGACTACCGGTGCCCACGGCGGCTGGTATGACAGCTCCTCTCTGCGCTACTCCGTCACTCGCTATCCCGACAGATACGCCGTGGCAACCGACATTGCAGCGACCACCCTCACTGACACCGACATCACTGACATCGCAGGCTATTACTACGGCATCACAGCCTCTAACGCCGACGGCACAGGCCTGTCAGCCACATCTCCCACAGTAATCGTAGGCAATGCCCTCGATGTGCCCTACTCCTGCGATTTCGCCACTGACGAGGCAGCGCGCCTATGGACCATCATCGATGCTGATGCCGACGGCCAGACATTCTACCGCGAGACTACCAAGGCCAACGGCCAGTGGTTCATGAAGTATTTCCCTGAAAAGCTCATTGACCCCGAAGCCTCGGCCTCTGACTTCATCATCTCGCCGCCCATCAAGCTGTATGCCGGACGTCACTACCTCCTGAAATACTGCGTGCGCACCATGGGTCAGCTATTCCCCATCGATTATAAGGTGACTATGGGCACCGATGACACCGCGACAGCCCAGACCACTGTGCTTGACACCAAGACTCACTTCACCAACGACGGCTATTGGAGCAATATGCAACTGCCGGTGAGCGTGGAGACCGACAATGCCTATTACTTCGCTATCAGCACCTGCAACCTCTGCCCCGTGCACATCACAGACATCGAAGTGACAGAGCTCTTTGACACAGACTTGGCCGCAAGCGCCATCGTAGGCTCTATGATGGCTGAGGCTGGCAAAGCCGCCTCCTACACCGTGACAATCAGCAACAAGGGCTATGGCAGCGTCAACGCATACAAGGTGCAAATCATTGATGCTAATGACAATATACTCTCTGAGCAGACATACAATGAGAGCATCGAGCCGCTGACCGACGCCGATGTGACAATCACCTGGACGCCTCAAGCGCAAGGCGGCATCGACATCAGAGCAAAGGTTATTGCCGCCAACGACGGCGACACTACCAACGACGTCACCGCCCCCGTGAGCATCGCGGTCCTCAACGGCACCGGCGAATGGGTTGACTTCTCACAAAGCAACCGCCTCGCAGGCTTCACGCCCTACGACTTCCGCGACGCTTACAGCATGACGCAGACCATATATCCTCGCGCCGCAATCAATGCCTCGGCCGGAAAGATTTACGCCGTCACATACCCTTACAGCCTTTATGATGACAAGGCAGCCGAGCCTTTTGCCACACGCATCTATTTGGCCAATGTCGCCGATGACAGCTTCACCACCAACGCCGCCATTGACAAGGCGGCCTTCACCCTCGTGTACGAAGGCGAGCTGTCCATATTACCCGGATTTGATGAGACGATAGCCGTGCTTGACACGCCATTTGACTATGACGGCACGTGCAACCTCTGCATCATGGCCGAGCTGACCACCGGCACCCCTCGCACCGGCCTATATTTCTACGCCCTGCAAGACGACTCCGAAGGGGCGCTGCCCGTCATGGCCTCATACTACGGCAGCACGCCGTTTGACTACACTCAGGATTTATCGTTCTACGCCATCACCGCCTCGATGCGCCTTTATATGGTCAAAGACGGCGCTTATATCTCCGACGCTGAGATGCCGGATGCTGACTCCCCGGTAGAAATCTTCACTCCGTCAGGCATCAAGCTCTCGGGAGAGCACGCCCTCACCCCCGGCATCTACATATATCGCCAAGGGTCGAGCATCAGCAAGCGCGTAGTGCGCTAACCGCCCCGCCCCTCACCCCAAGCGCCGAGAATTATTTCTATGTAAAGGAGTCTAAAAGGCAAGCCGATTTGGCCGTTTCAAATAATCTCCCTATCTTTGTACGACTAAAAAGTGTGCCAAGTCACAGTTTTAAGTAGTAGCAATAGGTATATATTTCTATATGCTGATTTGTCAGCGCATTGGCAAAGCAGCTACCTTTGGCAATAGTTATATCTACACCGAGGTGGGGCGTGGGCGAGAAAATGCCCGATGTGAATGTTTTTTTAATCGTTTTTTTGTACCTTTGCCGAAAAATACCTGATATGGCCAACGTTCGTCCAAAGAAAGCTCTCGGGCAGCACTTCCTCACGGATTTGAGCATAGCGGACCGCATCGCCGCCACGCTCGATGACCGCCGCGGCACTCCGGTGCTGGAGGTAGGCCCCGGCATGGGCGTGCTCACACGCTTCCTGCTGTCGCGAGGCCACGATGTCACTGTCGCCGAGATTGACAAGGAGTCTGTGGCATATCTGCGCCAATATATGCCCGAGCTGCCCGCCGACCATATCATAGAGGGTGATTTCTTGCAAATGGACCTCGACAAGGTGTTTGCCACAGACTTCTGCGTCATCGGCAACTACCCCTACAATATCTCCTCTCAAATCTTCTTCAAGATACTTGACTATCGCGACTTGATACCCTGCTGCTCGGGCATGCTTCAGCGCGAAGTGGCCGAGCGCCTCGCAGCGCCCGAAGGCACCAAGACGCGAGGCATACTCAGCGTGCTGCTTCAGGCCTGGTATGACGTGAGCTATCTCTTCACGGTCTCCGAGCACGTGTTCAACCCGCCGCCCAAGGTCAAGTCGGGAGTGGTGAAGCTCGTGCGCAACGGTGTCACTGACCTCGGCTGCGACGAGGCGCTGTTTAAGACCGTGGTAAAGACCACCTTCGGCCAGCGACGCAAGACCATACGCAACTCGGCGCGCGGGCTGATACCTCCGGCGGCAACGCTCCCTGACAGCCCCCTCCTGGCCATGCGCCCCGAGCAATTGTCAGTGGCTCAATTTATAGAGTTAACCAACATTATCTCCAACCTTCGTAAAGCCTCAGCACTATGAAAGAGTATTCACCCGAATATCTTGAGCATATCCGCGCTGTCATCAAAGACAATGATGAAGCCACCGCGCGAGCCGAGTTAGCCGAGCTACACCCCGCTGACATAGCCGAGCTATATCAGGACCTCGACCTGCAAGAGGCTGAGTTTCTGTACAAATTGCTCGATGAGGAAAAGGCCGCCGATGTGCTCATAGAGCTTGACGAAGAGGACCGCCGCAAGCTGCTCGATGCTATGCCTGCCGAGGAGATAGCCAAGCAGATTGACCACCTCGACACTGACGATGCCGTAGATATCATACAGCAGCTTGACGAAGACGACCGTGACGATGTGCTCTCTCACATCGACGACGTGGAGCAAGCCGGCGATATCATTGACCTCCTCAAATATGACGAGGATACCGCCGGCGGTCTGATGGGCACGGAGATGATCGTGGTCAATGAGAATATGTCTATGCCCGAATGTATCAAGGAGATGCGTATGCAGGCCGAGGATATGGACGAGATATATTATGTATATGTCGTCGATAACGACTACAAGCTGCGCGGCATATTCCCCCTAAAAAAGATGATAACTCACCCGTCTGTCTCAAAAATCAAACATGTGATGGACACCGACCCGGTGAGCGTCAAGGCTGATACGCCCATTGATGACGTGGTGCTCGACTTCGAGAAATATGACTTGGTGGCTATGCCGGTGGTCGATTCTATAGGTCGCCTGTTAGGGCGCATCACCGTAGATGACGTGATGGACAAGGTGCGCGAGTCCAGCGAGCGCGACTACCAGTTGGCATCAGGTCTGTCTTCTGACGTTGACGCCGACGACTCTATCTTGGCGCAAACAAAGGCGCGAATACCGTGGCTGCTCATCGGCATCGCATCGGGCATCCTCGCCTCTATCATCCTCGGAGGATTTGAGGCGCAGCTGCAAGTGGTGACGGCGCTGGCGCTCTTCATTCCCATCATCGGCGGCACCGGAGGCAACGTGGGTGTGCAAGCATCAGCCATCGTGGTGCAAGGCCTCGCCAACGGCTCTCTCGACATTGGCGAATTTGGCAAACAGTTGGGCAAAGAAGTACTCATAGGACTGCTCAACGCCTCTATACTCGCCGCAGTGATATTTGTGTACAACCTGATAATGCTTCCCACACAGCTCACCGTGACCTTGGCAGTGGCGTGCTCGCTATTCTGCGTGGTGATGTTTGCCTCGATATTAGGCACTGTTGTGCCCCTGACTTTGGAGAAGCTGCATATCAACCCGGCTCTTGCCACTGGCCCCTTTATCCAGATATCCAACGACATAGTGGGCCTTATCATCTATGTCAACGTGGCCACCGCTTTCCTCCATCACTTCGGCAATTAACCACATTTCACTTCAGTGGGCAAAAACATAGCCCATGTAGCACACTAACTTTGCAGTGTAACCCCAAAACACGCAAAGTTATGACCACTATCCACGCCACCGACACTATTTTTGCCACTGCCGTCAGCGGCAACGCCACAGTAGCCACCGTGCACTCCACGGGCTTCACCTCAATGGCCGACATTATCACATACATCCGCCTGCAAAAGGCCACCCTCGCCGGGCTCGTGACTATACACCTGCGCAATGCCTCGCAAGGATGGCGTCAGACCTCTGCCGTATATCTAAGCTGACGCAGCTATATGCCTCAGTATTAAAAAATAATTTGTAACTTTGCGCACTGACACTTAACCACGAGTCTCACATGCGCGAATTTATCAAGATATTACGCCGCTTTGTGCCGCCATACAAAAAGTATTTGGCGCTCAACATATTGTTTAATATCCTCACGGCTTTTCTCACTCTCTTCTCGTTTGCAATCATCATCCCTATCCTGGAGATGCTGTTTCAGATTAAGGAGGCCCACTATGAATACCTGAGCCTCGCCGATGCATCGCTCAAGGACGTCGTGGTCAACAATTTCTATTATTACACCCAGCAGTCCATTGACACCTATGGCTCGGCATCCACGCTGGCGCTGCTGGCGATAGCCCTGGTGATAATGACCGCCCTTAAGACCGGCACCGCCTATCTCAGCTCTTACTTTGTGGTGCCGATGCGCTCAGGCATAGTGCGTGACCTGCGCAACCATGTCTATGACAAGATCACGGCCCTCCCTATCGGCTTCTTCACCTCTGAGCGTAAAGGCGATGTGATGGCCCGCATGAGCGGCGATGTGGCTGAGATAGAAAATTCTATCATGGCCAGCCTTGATATGATGTTTAAAAACCCCGTGATGATAGTGGTGTGCTTGGTGATGATGCTCACCATCTCGTGGCAGCTGACGCTATTTGTCTTTGTGTTGCTGCCGATAGCAGGCATCGTCATGGGGCGTGTGGGCAAGCGGCTCAAACGCACCTCGCTCGAGGGCCAAAACCAATGGGGTGTGCTGATGTCAAACATTGAGGAGACGCTCGGCGGGTTGCGCATCATCAAGGCCTTCAATGCCGAGAGCAAAGTGAAACACCGCTTCCACAGCGAGAACCAAGTATTCTATCACCTATCCAACAAGGTGGCGCGCCGTCAAGCCCTCGCCCACCCTATGAGCGAGCTGCTGGGCACAATAGCCATTGCTATAATACTATGGTTTGGAGGCAGCCTCATTCTCTCCGGCGCTTCATCGATGAATGCAGCATCATTCATCTACTATATGGTGATTTTCTACAGCATCATCAACCCGGCCAAAGACCTGTCAAAAGCTGCCTATGCCATACAAAAGGGCCTGGCATCAATGGAGCGCGTTGATAAGATACTCAACGCTCACAACCCTATCGCTGACCCGACCAACCCCATTGAGCTGCCGGCGCATCCGGCCACTGACATCTGCTACAGAAATGTCTCATTCAGCTATGGTGAGCACGAGGTGCTCCACGACATCAGCATAGACATACCGGCCGGCACCACTATAGCACTCGTGGGGCAGTCAGGCTCCGGCAAATCTACGCTCGCCGACTTGCTGCCACGCTTCTACGACGTAAAGCAAGGGTCTATCACCGTGGGCGGCATCGACATACGGCAGATGCGCGTGCACGACCTGCGAGCGCTCATGGGCAACGTCAATCAAGAAGCCATCCTATTCAACGACACTTTCCGCAACAACATCACCTTTGGCGTGAGCCATGCCTCGCAAGACCAAATCGAGAATGCCGCGCGCATTGCCAACGCTCACGACTTTATCACAGCCTCTGAGCAGGGCTACGACACCGTAATCGGCGACCGCGGCTGCCGCCTCTCCGGCGGTCAACGACAAAGGCTCAGCATTGCGCGAGCCATACTCAAAAACCCTCCCATCTTAATACTCGATGAGGCTACATCGGCTTTGGACTCCGAGAGCGAAGCAATAGTGCAGCAAGCCCTCGAGCGCCTGATGCACGGCCGCACCACCATCGTCATAGCTCACCGCCTATCTACCATCATGCACGCCGACATGATATATGTGCTGCACGACGGCGAAATAGTGGAGCGCGGCAACCACGAGCAGCTGATGGCCCTCAACGGCCATTATCGCAGACTCGTGGAGATGCAGAACCTCCGCGCCGATGCCTGAACAGCACAGCTATTTTACGGTAGGCCTTAATGCCCATGGTGATGTAATCAAGCAAGAGCAGGCCTCGCGACAGCCTCTTGCGAGTAGCGGCTCGCAGCACCATATTGCCCTGCACTATCTGCTCCCATTGCTCACGCATCTGCGCTGACACCATAGCTATGGCGCCGCTGTTGGCCGCTATACGCCGCCGCATCTGCTCCAACGTTAGCCCACGGGCTATCGCCGCATCGTCAAACTCGAGTATATGTAATGCTACGCGGCTCATACACAATGCTTTGAAGGTGATGACAATATAATTTTTGACACAAAACGCGCTATCGGGTCTATTATCAACCGGCGCCTGAACACTATCACCACTATGGTGACCACTACATAAAAGGCTGCCACATATAGATATGCGGCAACCGGTGCTATGGTGACGGCGAGTAAGTGACCTAAACCTATCGACACAAAAGCCAAGGCCAGCAGCCCGAGCCCTATAGCAATCGCCGTCACTGCTATGGTCGATAATAATAATGATATGCGCTCCGCCACTATCATTCGAGCTTGGTTAATATTGAGTCTGGCATAGATTGTAAGCAATCGTGCCAATCGCTCAATGGTGGTGGTAGAGGTCTGATGCATCATAACACATATATTTATTTAGGTCGTTTCTTTAAAACCCTCGGCCGGCTGAGCCGCTATGCTCTTGCTCACAGGCTCTGCCGCCGAGGGTATTGCTTCCGAATTAAGGACTGTAGTCAGACTTATAGTATGGGCGGCGTCTGTTATTGATTAGTCTGCTGTTGGGTCAATTTTTGCTGCTATCTCCTCGGTGATTTCATCGAGCGAGCAATCCTTACATCCGGGGCAATGACTTTTGATAAAACGGCTGATGGCCTTACGGGTGTCGCATCCCTTCTCCGGGGCAAGCAACAAGGCGATGGCAGCGCCCGCTACCGCGCCTCCGATGAGTGCTAATGCCAAACTTGAATTTTTCATAGTGTTAAACTAATTAGATGGATTAATGTCAGAAACGTTGTTTATCGTTTTGTCTTTATAACAACATAGCGCGTCAAAAAGTTCATACACGCCAAGCGGATAGCTGCCACACGTCACCCACCTCCCCGGCTTCTCTCCATAACAAAAATGCAACACCGCAGTACCCGTACCTAATCACACCACCCGACAACCCACACAACAAACGCCCTCGGCAAAGTTTTCCAAAATATTTTTTACAACATTGATTTTCAATGTATTAAATTTTTGCATCACATAAAAAGTTTTCCAAAAGTGATAATTTTGAAAATTTTTTACCCACAAAAGTTGCCAATTAAATAAAGTTTTTGTAGCTTTGCAAAGAATATCGGCCATACGATTATTCACCCAAGCGACACCCTAAAATAAAATCAAACAAGCACCCCCATCTCATTATAAGCCATGATACAAATAGTAGTCAAGCGCGACGGCCGCGTCGTAGGTTACAACGAAGAAAAAATCAAGTCAGCAATCCGCAAAGCTATGCTCACCACCGAGTTAGGCGAAGACGAATCGCTGATAAATAAGATAGCGTGCCGCATTGGCTCGCGCGGCTCTGAGCGCATGACCGTGGAAGAGATACAAGACCTCGTGGAATTAGAGCTCATGGCGAGCCCTCGCAAAGAGGTAGCTAAGCGTTACATAGCTTATCGCGACCAGCGCTCTATTGCTCGCAAGGCCAAGACGCGCGATATGTTTCACGAAATCATCGAGGCAAAAAACAACGATATCACTCGCGAAAACGCCAACATGAATACCGACTCGCCGGCCGGTATGATGATGAAATTTGCCTCGGAAACGACAAAGCCATTCGTCGATGACTACCTGCTGAGCGCCGAGGCGCGCGATGCCGTGCGCCACGGATATATCCACATCCACGACAAAGACTACTACCCCACAAAGAGCCTCACCTGCGTCCAGCACCCCCTCGACCGCATCCTCAACCACGGATTTATAGCCGGTCACGGAGAGTCTCGACCCGCCAAGCGCATCGAGACGGCAAGCGTCATTGCTTGTATCTCGCTCGAGACAGCTCAAAACGAGATGCATGGCGGACAAGCCATCCCGGCCTTTGACTTCTATCTGGCTCCCTTTGTGCGCTCCTCCTTCATTGAGGAGGTCAAGAACCTCGAGCAGCTCTATGGCAAAGACCTGTCGCATATGTATCAGCACCAATTCACTGACTACACATATCAGCCCCTCGACGACCTCTGCGGCGACGACCGCATCTTGCAGCACGCCGTAAACCGCACTGTCAGCCGCGTGCACCAAGCTATGGAGGCTTTCATTCACAACATGAACACCATACACTCGCGCGGTGGCAACCAGGTGGTATTCAGCTCTATAAACTACGGCACCGACACCTCGGCCGAGGGGCGATGCATCATCAGAGAGCTCCTCAACTCCACCTACGAAGGCGTGGGCAACGGCGCCACTGCCATCTTCCCCATACAGATATGGAAGAAAAAACGCGGCGTCAGCTACCTTCCCTCCGACCCCAACTACGACCTCTACCGCCTCGCTTGCAAGGTGACGGCGCGACGCTTCTTCCCCAACTTCGTCAACCTCGACGCCACCTTCAATCAGCACGAGAAGTGGAACGCCGCCGACCCGCAGCGCTACCTCTATGAAGTAGCCACCATGGGATGCCGCACGCGCGTATTCGAAAACAGATACGGCGAAAAGACCTCTATTGGCCGAGGCAACCTCAGCTTCACCACGGTCAACATCGTGCGCCTCGCCATCGAGTGCATGAACATACAAGACCCCAACGAGCGCATCGATATGTTCTTCTCCAAGCTCGACAACGTGCTCGAGATTGCTGCCCGACAGCTCAATGACCGCTTCCAATTCCAAAAGACAGCACTCGTAAAGCAATTCCCGCTGCTGATGAGCAAGCTCTGGAACGGCGCCGAGCACCTCGCCCCCACTGACACCATCGAGAGCGTAATCAATCAAGGCACTCTCGGCATTGGTTTTATCGGATTGGCCGAATGTCTGGTGGCGCTCACAGGCAAACACCACGGCGAGAGCGAAGCTTCACAGCAGCTGGGTCTGCGCATCATCAGCCACATGCGCTCGCGAGCCAACGAGTTCTCAGAGCGTTATGGCCACAACTACTCCGTGCTCGCCACTCCCGCCGAAGGCCTCTCCGGCAAATTCACCGTCAAAGACCGCAAATCGTTTGGCATCATCGCCGGCGTCACAGATAAGATATACTACACCAACTCAAACCATGTGCCCGTATATTACCACTGCTCGCCGCGACACAAAGCACAAGTCGAGGCCCCATACCACGAGCTGACACGTGGAGGCCACATCTTCTACGTGGAGATTGACGGCGACGCCACTCACAACCCCGAAGCTATATCTGACATCGTGGACCTCATGGACCGATACAACATAGGCTACTGCTCTGTCAACCACAACCGCAACAGGTGTATGAACTGCGGCTACGAAGATGCCTCAAAGGACCTCCACGAATGTCCAAAATGCCACAGCACCGCCATCGACAAGCTCCAACGCATCACCGGATACCTCGTGGGCACCACTGACCGCTGGAACAATGCCAAGCTCGCCGAGCTTAACGACCGCGTGGTCCACGAATAATCCGATACTCTCTTGCCGCATGCGCATCATTGACATCATCGAAGGCACTACCGTAGATGGACCGGGCTTGCGCACATCGATATACTTTGCCGGCTGCGCTCATAAGTGCCCGGGCTGCCACAACAGGCAGACGTGGGACTTTGGCGGTGGCGCCGCTACCACGGCCAGCCAGGTGATGGAGCGTGTGCTCGCCGCTGACTTCAACGTTACCCTCACCGGTGGAGACCCCTTGTATCAGGCCGCCGAGCTGCTGCCGCTGGTCAAAAGCATCACAGAGGCCGGATACACCATTTGGTGCTACACCGGCTTTGTGTGGGCCGACATCATCGTAAATCACGACATGGCAGCACTGCTACCTTTCATACAAGTGGTGGTCGATGGCCCGTATATCGAGTCTCAGCGTGACCCCGACCTCTTGTTCCGCGGTTCGGCAAACCAGCGGCTCATCGATGTGAGAGCATCGCTTGACGCCTCTGACATCGTGCTCTGGCACCGTGACTGACCGGCTCTTATAGCACTATTATCACGCTCAAGCATGCCTTTTACAGCCTTTTCAAAACCAACGCTTGAAGTTTTGATTTCTTTTTTGTAACTTTAAGGCGCAAAGCTAATAAATGTTTTCGTTACGAAAATATATTTTAGCCTACGCGCTCGTTGTTACACACGGTATAGTATCCACCCCAAAGATTAGGAGACATAGTTATGGAGCTACAACGCATCAAGAGCTTATGCGAACGACGCAAGGGCGGACTGCGCGGTTTGGCTATCGCCGTGGGTATGACTGAGCAAAACCTGCATCGCTGCATCAGGGAGAACAAAATCCAAGCCGGCGACTTAGAGCGCATTGCCGCGGAGTTAGCAGTCGATATTGACTTCTTCTTCAGAGACGGCGACACCCCAAAGACCGCGCCCACCATCGCCGGCGACAACGACACCGCTCCTATGGTGAGCGATGCCGTGCTCTCTGAGCGCGTAAAGCTTCTGATGCAGCTAATCTCGGAAAAAGACGAGCGCATCAACGAGCTCAAAGAACGCATCGAAGAACTAAAAGCTACAACATACAATACCAACACACATCACCAACAACGCCAAGCATGAAAATCAAAAGTTATCATATAGTAGCCGGCGCTATCGCCGCCATCACATTAACAGCGGCCGCTAC
>SAMEA3663036__coassemble_633_pt1 | contig 15538 bp, 11 predicted proteins | sample SAMEA3663036__metabat2_low_PE_026 | metagenome-assembled genome bin SAMEA3663036 (sample SAMEA3663036) | pig gut metagenome | biome: pig gut; feature: pig-associated habitat; material: faeces | place: France | collected 2012 | reverse complement strand
ACTACCACCCACGCCACAAGGGCTTGCCACAGATTGTGAATCACACCGAAATAGAAGAAGAGCAGCACTGCAATCAGCGCAAGGAAGATGAAGTATGCCACATACTTCATAGCTATATCCTTCTGCCAGCGCACCTCGGCCGTCTTAGCAGCCGAGCCCTTCATCTCGCGAGCGGCGAGCCCCACGGCCTGGCCTATGATGCCACTGCTCTTGACGATGCCTATAATGCCGGCCATAGCGATGCCGCCGATGCCTATCATACGTGCATATTCGCGGAAAATGTCGCCCGGCGCCATAGCGGCAATCTCAGGCGCGCCATAGGCTCCTAAGAGCGGTATTATCACCCACCACACAAATATCGAGCCGGCAAAGATGACAAAGGCATATTTCAGGCCCACGATGTAGCCCAAGCCGAGCACCGCAGCGCTGGTGTTGCACGAGAACACAAACTTAAACTTCGCTGCCAGCGCCTGCCCCCAGGTGTAAGCTGTGGTGGTGATACTGTCAGTCCACACGCCGAAAGTGGCCACTACATAGTCGTAGATACCGCCTATGAGCGATGCTACCACCAGCAGCTTTGCTTGGCCGCCACTGCTCTTAGACGATGAGGCATTACCGCTGACGAGCACCTGAGTGGTTGCCGTAGCCTCGGGGAAGGGGTATTTGCCGTGCATATCCTTGACAAAATACTTGCGGAAGGGTATGAAGAACAGTATGCCGAGCACACCGCCAAAGAGCGAGCTGAGGAATATCTGCAAGAAATTGACGGTGATTTCAGGGTGTGTGGATTGCAGGATATAAAGCGCCGGCAGGGTAAAAATGGCGCCGGCCACTATCACGCCTGAGCATGCGCCTATTGATTGTATGATGACGTTCTGGCCCAGGGCATCTTTCTTCTTCAAGGCGCCGGAGAGGCCCACGGCAATGATAGCGATGGGAATAGCCGCCTCAAATACCTGCCCCACTTTGAGGCCCAGGTATGCCGCAGCGGCACTGAATATCACAGCCAAAAGCAGGCCCATCGTCACCGAGTAAGGCGTCACTTCAGCATAATCGCGCCGGGGGTGCATCACCGGTCGGTAAGTCTCGCCGGGGGCGAGCTCAGTGAACGCGTTGTCAGGGAGCGCGATGGGGTCAACATCGTCGGCCGGCACCGCCTCCGGGCGGCCCTGTGCCTTGGTAAGTTGCTCTTTCATATCAATTATTTCTTAGGAATTTTCAGTTTTTGTCCTTGTTTGATGTTGTCGCCCTTGATGCTGTTGGCTTTCTTGATGTCATCAACGGTGACGCCATATTTCTTGGCTATTTTGAAGAGGTTCTCGCCTTTCTTCACAGTGTGACTGGTGGTTTTGGCTTTTTTCTTCTCGGCTTTTTTCTCTTTCTTGGCTTGCTGCTTAGATGTCTTTTCTTTCTGAGCCTGCTCAGCCTTGGCTTTAGCCTTGTCTTCAGCCGACTTCATAGCCTCGGCCACGGCGCGATTTTCGTCAGAGACAGCGGCTACGGTGTCGGCAGCCACGGTATCAGTATCAGCGTCAATATCAACTGCAGCGGGCGTATCCTGCATCGGTGCATCAGCCACCGGCGGCTCAGTAGCCACGGCAGTGGTGTCAGGCGTCTCAATGAAGCGGCGCTGGTAGGTGTTAATCTTGAGTTTCTGGCCTCGTTTCACTTTCTTGCCTATCTTATTGGCCTTGCGTATTGATGACTGCGACACTCCATACTTCTTGGCAATCTTAGCCAGTGTCTCGCCGCGCTTTACGGTGTGCCACTTCACTATCAGCTCCTCCACATACTCGCCGTTGCGGCCGGACACAGAGCCGGCCACGGCAGGCTCCACCACCTCGCGCCGGGCATAAAGGTCGGCATTGTGGTTTACGATAGAGTCTTCATTGACCACATAGGCGTAGGCCTGCAGCGATGGCAGCACCAGCGGATAAGGCTTGATGTCGCCGGGTATGAAGTCAGCACGATACTGCGGGTTGAGCACTCGCAGCTCGTCCATCGGTATGTTCATCACATCGGAAATCTGCTGGAAGTGCACGCGGCGCGACACATGCACCGAGTCCACCGCGATAGGCTTGCGGGCGAGAGCGGGCGAGATGCGATGCTCGGCATAATATGTCATGGCGTAGTTGACGGCTACGAATGCGGGGAAATAGCCCTGCGTCTCTCGCGGCAGATAGGGATACACGCTCCAGAAATCTTTTTTCTCGGGGTCACCGGCGCGGCGTATAGCCTTATTGACATTGCCCGGGCCGCAGTTATAAGCTGCGATGGCGAGCGACCAATCGTTGTAGATGCCGTAGAGCTTCTTTAGGTAGCAGGCCGCAGCCTCTGATGAGGCATACGGGTCACGGCGCTGGTCGATGAGCGAATTTATCTCGAGGCCCTCGCCCGTTGCCGTTGCCGGCATAAACTGCCACAAGCCGGTGGCGCCGGCACGCGACACTGCGGCCGGATTGAGAGCCGACTCTACTATCGGCAGGTATTTAAGCTCCCACGGCAGGCCATGGCGATCCAGCGCCTCCTCAAAGATAGGCATATAATAAAGGCTCAGGCCCAACATATTCTCCACGAGCTGACGATGCTTGCCCGTGTATGCCTCGATATATTTCTTGACGACGGAGTTAAACGGCATCTCAATAATGGTGGGCATGGCCTGCAGACGCTCTATTATGACCTCGTCGGAGACAGCCACATCAGGCACGGCATCGGCTTTGGTGTCAATCACGGCATAATTCTTCAGATACCAGTCTTCTTGCATCAGCTTGGTATCGGCTTCGAATGACTCGGGCATGACGATAGGCTGGGTGTGGAGCGTATCCTGCATCGCCAGCACCGACATTGCCGGCGCCGCCCACACGGCGACACCGCCTGCCATAGTCATGCAAAGTGATAATATCAAGTCTTTACGTTTCATTATTGAGGAGTATATATTTAGATATGTGTGTGTAAGTTGCGCTTACTGATTGTTGGTTACTAAAAATTCAAGGCCCAGCATAGCCCCACCGAGGGCTTGACGCCACGGCCGTCCTGCATCAGAGCCGGCGTGACATCCATCGACAGGTTGGGCGATATATCGAAATGCGACAGCGAGGCATCGACATAAGCATCGACCATCGCCAGCAGATACACACCCACCATACAGATGATACACAAATCGCGGTTGCGTCGGAAATAGTTCTTGCGCGACTTGAGCAGGTTGGTGAGCCATGTGCGGTCAAGGTCAGACTCGCTGGTGGTGGGTGGGAAGAAGTTCATGTAGGAGTTTGACGTGGGGTCATTATCCATAATGTCGCTGTATGCGCGCGTATAATCCTTGAGCATACTATTGTTCCACGACGTGGCGTATGCCAAGCCCAGATAGCCGCCCACGATGATGGGCAGCTTCCAGTAACGCCGGTTGTAAATCTGCCCCAAGCCGGGGAACAGCGCCGACATCCACACGGCACGCGTGGGGTCAGGGTTAAACTCCACCTCGCGCTCCTGCCATACGTCATAGTCATCATACTTGCCCATCGGAGCTCGGCGAGCAAGCTTCTCGCGCGCCGCGGCAAGAGCCTCCGTCATCACCGAGTCAACCTCTGCCACCGAGATAGTGTCGGAGCCGCCTTGGCGCAAAGCATCGGCAATAGCCACCACCTGGTCTTTTGACTCTACCTCGGGGAGCGACTCTATCACCTCAATGGCCTCGGCTACTGACACGGTATCGGCAGCCACAGAGTCAGGCACCTCAGCCACGACTGTCGCTGCAGGCTTATGGCCACGGCGTGTGGGCTTGCGCTGAGCTGATGCCGACAGCGCCGCCATAGCCGCCATAATCAATACGGCGAGCACTACTTTGATGGCTGATGTGCTATATCGTGATTTCAAATCGGGTGGCAGGTGAGTGTTGGTAAGTGGGATAACTGCTATTGCGGCTGTAGATTATTGCATCTTGATGGTGTCGAAGATATTGATGAGGCGCTCAAGCTCATCATCGCTGCTGAAGGGGAAAGTGATCTTGCCCTTGCCGCTGCTGTCGCAAGTGAATTTCACATCAGTGTGGAACGTTGCCGACAGATGCTTTTTGAGCAAGTCAAAATCGCTTGAGGCATAGCGCGACTTGGCAGGCTTTGCGGGCTTCGACGGAGGCATCTCCCCCTTCTCATAAGCCTTGGCAAGCTCCTCTACGCGGCGCACTGATAGGCCGTGCTTGAGGATTTCATTGTATAGCTTTAGCTGCAGCGAGGGGTCACTGATTGATAGCAGCGCTCTGGCATGCCCCATATCCACACGCTTGTCGCGCAGGCCGAGCTGCACCTCGGCGGGCAGCTTGAGTAGGCGCAGGAAGTTAGCCACGGTGGCGCGTTTCTTGCCTATGCGCTCGCTGAGGCGCTCCTGCGTGAGGTTGTATTGGTCAATGAGCTTACGGAACGTGAGGGCAATCTCAATGGCGTTGAGGTCCTCGCGCTGAATGTTCTCAATGAGCGCCATCTCAGTAAGCTCGGCATCGTTGGCGGTGCGGATATAAGCGGGCACCGATGCCAGGCCGGCACGCAGAGCCGCGCGGTAACGGCGCTCGCCGGCAATAATCTGGTAAGAGTTAGGCCCGGTCTTGCGCAGCGACAGGGGCTGAATGATGCCCAGCTCGCGTATTGAGGTGGCAAGCTCATCTAAGGCCTCCTCGTCAAAAGAGCGGCGCGGCTGGTCAGGGTTGGGCGTGATTTGGTCGAGAGCTATATCATTGATAGCCGATGAGCCGGGGGCGGGCACATCGTCCATAGGTATCAGCGAGTCAAGGCCTCGGCCCAAAGCATTGCGTTTTATAGCCATTGTGTTGGAGTGTATATTGCTTGAAAATGATTTATGATGGTAATGTAATATCGTACAAAAGAAGCCGGCCGGCGTCTTAGCGGCGATGCTTGGAGATAATCTCCTTGGCCAGGAGGAGGTGGCTCGTGGCACCGCGGCTGTCGGGGTCATAGAGGATTACGGGCAGGCCGTGGCTGGGCGCCTCGCTCAGGCGCACATTGCGCGGTATCACCGTGTTGAACACCATATCGCCGAAATGGCTCTTCAGCTCCTCATAGATTTGATTGGCGAGGCGTAGCTGTGCATTGTACATCGTCAGCAGGAAGCCCTCAATCTCGAGGTTGGCGTTAAGGCGCGATTTGATGATGCGTATAGTGTTGAGGAGCTTGCTGATGCCCTCAAGGGCGAAATACTCGGCCTGCACGGGGATAATCACGGAGTCGGCAGCGGTGAGGGCATTGACGGTAATGAGGCCCAGCGATGGCGAGCAGTCGATGATGATGTAGTCATATTTGTCGCGCACGCCCTGCAGCAGATTAGCCATCACGCGCTCGCGATTAGGCTTGCTGATAAGCTCCAGCTCGGCGCCGGCAAGGTCAATACGCGAGCCTATGAGGTCAAGGCCCTCGATACATGTGGCCACTTGCGAGCCATCAAGGGGGTATCCATCGACCATACACTCGTAGATTGACGAGGTCATAGTGCGTGGGTCGATACCATAGCCCGATGTGGCATTAGCCTGAGGGTCAGCATCGATGATGAGCACACGCTTGCCTTCTTTGGCGAGCGATGCCGACAGGTTAATCGTGGTAGTGGTCTTGCCCACACCGCCTTTCTGATTTGCTATTGCTATTATTTTACCCATTGATTGCAGATTTGTGTGTTACCGACTACAAAGGTAAGGCAAAAATAGCGAGAAACAAAAAATGTTCCACGAAAAAACCTTAATGATGTTGATAACTTAGGATAACTTAGGATTGTGACGGCCGGAGCATGAAGCTGACGCGAGTGGTGTCATAGCTCAGAAGCGATGATGAGCAGGCGCTCGCCACCGGCAGCAGTAACGCCGAAGAGCCTCAGCATGCCGCCGTCAGTGATAGCGAGGCGGGCTCGCAGCTGCTCGGCCGTCATATCAAAGTTGCGAGCACTCACGCGCATTCTCGCCTTGCGCCTTCGCAGCTGCTTTATCACCGATGAGCTGAATGACAGCACCTCAGTGACGCGCAGTATGTCGCCGGGGAAGGCTGCCACACGCTCTTTGCTGACAAAGAAATGTGTGTTGGGGTGCAACTTAGCCACACCGTAGCGCCCGCACAGCATCTTCAAGGCGCCGGCTTTCATCACCGCCGGATACGGCTCATAGAAGAAATCGCCGGCCTGCGGCAGCCCATACACGGCCTCAGCCTGCGCCTCATGGCTCATCTCAAAATCAATGGCAGACTTCACCGCCCCGGAGGCTTCAAGAGTCACAGCGCTATATGTGGGCTGAGCGTCGGGGCGTGTGAAATCAATGACGGCTATCAGCTCCTTACATTCAGTGGTAGTGCCAAGCGTGACAAAGCGCGCCGCCGACGGGAGTATCGCCGCCGTAGCAGCGATATCAAGCATAGGCGACATCTTGATTATCAAACGCTTGCAGAAACGGCTCAGCACAGGCATCGTCGCCGTGACATCAGGCTCGCACTGCTGCAAGGCATACACCCTGCCGCCGGAGCTATCGCGCCGCGCCGGGTCAATAAATGCGACATCTACAGTGCGCCCTCCGGCTATAAAATTGCGGCAATCGTCACAGACCACTGACACATTGTCGATGCCCGACGCCGCGGCATTACGCTGCAACGCCTGAGCCACCACGCTGTCACGCTCTATAGCCACTACCGAGGCCGCCGTGCGCGCCAAATGGAGAGCATCAATGCCGAGGCCGGCGGTGAGGTCAGCGACAGTGTCGCCGGCGCTGATGAGGGTGGCATGGTATGCGGCCAAAGCATCAGAGGTGCACTGCTCACCGCTCAACTCCGTTGGGAAGTAGAAGTGGGGGCAGAGGCCAAGCGTAGCTAACAGCTTACGCGCATATTTGCGACGACAGAGCACTTGGCGTATCTCGTCGCGGTGCTCGCTGCCGTATTTGAGCCATAGGCGCGCCTCATCGTCAGCAGCGTGGTCGGTGACCCACTGCCAGAAACTGTCGGTGATTGTCATATTGTCCATATCTGCGGGCAGGATAAAAAAATATGGCGCCGAAACATCGCGCTCCAACGCCATAACAAGATATTTGGTTGTTATTAATGCATACGTATAATGTGTGCTATGAAAGCCTCATTATTTGTCGCCACGGATAGCAGCGATGCCGGGGAGCACCTTGCCCTCGATGGCCTCAAGGAGAGCGCCGCCACCGGTAGAGACGTACGACACCTGGTCGGCAAGGCCGAACTTGTTGACACAAGCCACAGAGTCACCGCCACCTACGAGCGAGAAGGCGCCGTTGCGTGTAGCCTCAACGATAGCATCGGCGATCGCGCGGCTACCGGCAGTAAAGTTGTCAAACTCAAACACGCCGGCGGGGCCATTCCAAAGGATGGTCTTGGCATCTTTGATAGCATTGGCAAAGAGCTTGCGGGTCTCGGGACCGGCATCGAGGCCTTCCCAGCCGTCGGGAATAGCGCCGGCGGGTACTACCTGAGTATTGGCATCGTTGCTGAACGAGTCAGCAGCCACGCAGTCTGTGCCGAGCACGAGGTTTACGCCCTTAGCCTTAGCCTTGGCTATGATTTCGAGCGCGAGGTCGAGCTTGTCGTCTTCGCAGATAGAGAGGCCGATGTGACCGCCCTGAGCCTTTGCGAAGGTGTAAGTCATGCCACCACACAAGATGAGGTTATCGACCTTATCCATAAGGTTCTCGATGATACCGATTTTGGTAGAAACCTTAGATCCGCCCATAATAGCGGTGAAGGGGCGCTTGATGTCGCTAAGGACATTATCCACGGCCTTAACCTCTTTCTCCATAAGGTATCCGAGCATCTTATGGTCTGCATCAAAATAGTCAGCAATCACAGCGGTAGAGGCGTGCTTGCGGTGAGCAGTGCCGAAGGCATCGTTGACATACACATCAGCATAGCTTGCGAGCGTCTTGGCGAACTCTTTCTGGCTTGCTTTCATTGCCTTCTTGGCCTCATCGTAAGCGGGATCAGCCTTGTCGATGCCCACGGGCTTACCTTCTTCCTCGGGATAGAAACGGAGGTTCTCCAGGAGGAGAGCTTCGCCGCACGGCAGGGCAGCGGCAGCCTCAGCAGCCTTAGCGCAGTCAGGAGCGAAGGTCACGTTGCAGCCCAGAGCGGCAGCCACGGCGTCCTTGATTTGCGCAAGCGACATTTTGGGGTTAACCTTGCCTTTGGGCTTACCCATGTGCGACATAATGATTAGTGCACCACCATCAGCGAGTATTTTTTTGAGCGTAGGCAGCGCACCGCGGATGCGGGTATCATCAGTGATGTGACCATTCTCATCGAGGGGCACATTGAAGTCAACGCGAACGATGGCTTTCTTACCGGCGAAATTGAAATTGTCAATTGTCATTGTTGTAGGATATTTAGAGATTTAATTATTGTGCAGATAGGGTTTTGTCTTTCAACTGCAAATATAGCGAAATTTTCGTTACACACCAGTGTTTTAAACAACTTTTATATTACGCCGTGCTGCTCAAGGAGGCCGGCCATCTGCAGGGCGAGTTTTTTAGCTTCGCGCGCAGCAGCCTCGGCAAAGTCATCACCGGCAGATGCATATATGATGCCGCGCGACGAGTTAACGAGCAAGCCACACTCATCAATCATGCCATACTGCGCCACCTCCTCAAGGCTACCGCCTTGGGCACCGACGCCGGGCACGAGGAAGAAGTTGCGCGGAGCAGCTCGCCGCATATCAGCTATCAGCTCGCCGCGAGTGGCGCCAACGACATACATCAGATTGATGGGCGAGCCCCACCGGCCCGAGCGGCGCACTACCCTCTCAAAGACGCGAGCGCCGTTTTTGTCCTCAATCATCTGGAAGTCTTGCGAGCCTTTGTTAGATGTAAGCGCCAAGAGCACGGTCCACTTGCCTTCATATTCGAGGAAGGGCTTTACACTATCCTCGCCCATATATGGCGCCACGGTGACGGCATCAACGCCGACGTGCTCGAAAAACGAGGCGGCGTACATTCGGGCGGTGTTACCAATGTCGCCGCGCTTGGCGTCAGCAATGATAAACTGGTCGGGATAGTTTGCGCGTAGATACTCCACGGTCATCTCAAAAGCTCGCCATCCCTCTATGCCCAAAGACTCATAGAAAGCAAGGTTGGGCTTATAGGCCACGGCGTATGGGGCTGTGGCATCGATGATAGCTTTGTTGAAAGCAAAGATGGGCGATGGCTCTGACAGCAGATGCTTGGGTATCTTGTTGATATCCGGGTCAAGGCCCACACACAGGAACGACCGCTTAGCGCGGATGTTTTCAAGCAGCTCAAGACGTTTCATTAGCTTATATTTTTGATTGACAGTTATTTAAATAGGAAACAGGTGGCTACAGCTCTGAGGCTTTGAGTTTCTCGGCATTCTCGGCCACTATCAGGTGGTCAATGACATCTTGGATATCGCCGTCCATAAATGCGGCAAGATTATAGATGGTGTAGTTGATGCGATGGTCGGTGATGCGCCCCTGCGGATAGTTGTAGGTGCGTATTTTAGCCGAACGGTCGCCGGTGGAGACCATGGTCTTGCGTCGCGAAGCGATATCATCGAGATACTTTTGATGCTCCTTGTCGTAGATAAATGTGCGCAGGCGGCTGAGCGCGCGCTCCTTGTTCTTAGGCTGGTCGCGCGTCTCGGTGCACTCTATCAGTATCTCCTCTGACACGCCGGTGATGGGATTGCGCCACATATAACGCAACCTGACACCCGACTCCACCTTATTTACATTTTGGCCGCCGGCGCCACCTGAGCGGAAGGTGTCCCACTTAATCTCGCCCTCGTTGATTTCCACGTCAAAAGCTTCGGCCTCAGGCAGCACTGCCACCGTTGCAGCAGAGGTGTGTACACGGCCTTGAGTCTCGGTGGCCGGCACACGCTGCACGCGATGCACTCCCGACTCATATTTGAGAGTGCCATAGACGCCTTCGCCGGTGATGGCGATAACTATCTCCTTGTATCCGCCGGCAGCGCCTTCGCTGGCTGAGGTCACAGCCACCGACCAGCCCTTGGACTCACAATATTTCATATACATCTTGGCGAGGTCGCCGGCAAAGATAGCCGCTTCGTCGCCGCCGGTGCCGCCACGTATCTCCAGGATAGCATTCTTAGAGTCCTCGGGGTCAGCCGGTATCAGCAGTAGTTTTATCTCTTCCTCGCAGCGCGGCAGCTCGTCGGCAGCAGCATCGAGCTGCTCCTTGGCCATCTCGCGCAGCTCCGGGTCAGACTCTGAAGCGAGCATAGCACGCGCCTCATCGGCATTGGCAAGCAAAGTGCGATAGTGACGTGTGGCCGCCACGAGGCGCTCCAAGTCCTTATACTCTTTGGTGAGCCTTACATAGCGCTTCATGTCGGCGATGACCGCGGGGTCGGTGATAAGGGTAGCGACCTCGGCAAAGCGGCTCTCGATGCCGTCAAGGCGCTGCAATAGGGTGTTATCTGCCATCGTGCTGTAATTTTAGCGCGAAGTTACAAAAAATCGCTCACATTACGAAATCGCACGCTCGTCTTCTTGCTCTATTCTGCTATTATAGGCAAAACACCGCCGGGTCCAATAGTCACCGGCGGTGTGATTGCTATATGGCGCTTAGTGGCGGATTATTCGAGGCAGGCGTCGAGGTCGCGCGTAATCTGCTCGCGGTTGAGGTTGCGGCCGATAAACACGATTTTAATCATGCGGTCGCCGTATCGGTCGTCCCAATCGCGCAAGATATCGGGCTGCTGCTGCACCAAAGCCATCAGATCTTGCTCGGGAGCGGAGGCATACCACTGGCCGCCGGCGGTGAGCTTCTTTTGCACACCGGCTTGCTCGAAGATGTACGACATATCCTTCTCGTCGGAGAAGTAGCATACGCCCTTGGCGCGGATTACTTCGGCCGGCCACTTTGAGGCCACGAAGTAGTCAAACTTGTTGAGGTCAAAAGCGGGGCGGCGATAATACACAAAAGTGCCTATGCCATACTCCTCTACTTCACCGCCCTCGTGGTCATGATGGTGGTGATGGTGGTGCGCTTCATGCTCATCGTGGTCATCATCATGGTCATGGTCCTCGTGATCATCATGGTCATGCTCCTCATCGTGGTGGTGGTGATGCGGGTGCTTGGCGCGCTCTTCCTCCTCGGGGGTGGCCTGACGGTCTATTTCGCGCACCCACCCGGCAGAGAGCATAGTGCGGCCGAGGTCAAAAGCATGGGTGTCAAGCAATTCGTCAATATCCACCTCGGCATAGTCGGCCTCGATGACGCGAGCTGTGGGCTGAATGGCCTTCAGCACGGCTTTGATATGGGCAAGGTCATCGGACGACACCTCTGACACCTTGTTGAGCAAGATAGTGTTGCAGAACTCAATCTGCTGTATGATAAGGTTTTCGATATCTTCATCATCAATATTCTCGCGCTCCAGGTCATCGCCGCAAGCAAACTCGCTGCGAAGCCTTAGGGCATCAACCACAGTGACAATATTGTCAAGGCGCGGCACACCATGGCGCGTTACGCGCTTGTCAAGCTGCGGTATAGAGCAAATGGTTTGGGCAATAGGCTCGGGCTCGCAAATGCCACTGGCCTCGATGACGATATAGTCAAACTTGCGCAGAGCGGCAATCTCGTAGATTTGCTGCACGAGGTCCATCTTGAGAGTGCAGCAGATGCAGCCGTTCTGCAGCGAGACGAGGCTCTCGTCTTTCTTGCCGACGATGCCGCCTTTCTCAATGAGACGGGCATCAATATTTACCTCGCCTATATCATTGACGATAACGGCAAATTTGATACCACGATTGTTAGAGAGAATGTGATTAACGAGAGTAGTCTTGCCGCTGCCCAAATATCCGGTAAGGAGCAAGACGGGTATTTCCTTTGAATTCTTCATAGCTTAAAAAGTGCTAAAGAGTACCCCGGAGCAGAATCGAACTGCTATCTAAGGTTTAGGAAACCTCTATTCTATCCGTTGAACTACCGGGGCAAAATTTTACACCGCCGCTGAGCGCCAAGGCTACAACGGCGGTGCAAAGATACAAAATATTTTTTATTTAATAAGCACCGATCGCGAGAAGTCGCCGATAGCCACGATATATATACCGACTGGCAGCCCTTCAATTGTAGATGTACCGGTGGGCACGTCTCCGCTAAAGCACGTGGCACCATCGAGAGCGTATATGGCAACAGCGGCGGGGCGCTCCGTCTCAACGATGATAGCGCCGGAGCGCGCATAAGCGTCCCATGTGTGGTAATCCACATCCACGCCAAACTCGGCCACGCCTGAGCCGGCCGCCACGGTAGCCGTGGCCTCGGCATCATCATAAATGTATGTGCCGGCGCTTGCGGTGATAGCGGTGGTGTATTGGCCCTCTGTAGCGCTGAGCACGCGCATGTATATGCGGTCTTGCTCGGGGCTGATGCTTATTGATGTTGACCAATCGGCCTTGTCAGTAGATAACTGGAACGGCTCATTGACAGCAACATTGACATCAGAAGTGATATTTTCAATATCTATAAGGAGCTCGGCCACATCAGAGGGCACGCCCGGCTCGGTGACGAAGTGCAGCTCCTCGTCAAACAAGATTTCGATAAACGGCATGGGCTCGGTGGTGGTCACGCGTATGGTGTTGGAGCGCAGGCCATTAGAGCGCAGCGAATAGACGTAGCTCGTCAGCGGCTGCAAGCCGTCAACGCGGTATTGCTCATCGGCAGCCTGCACATCTACGGGGAAGCCCTCAACCGCGCCGACGGGGTCGAGCACATAGAGCTTATAGCAGCCGTTGTCATCGGCATTGCCGGTATTGACCCAATGCGCCACAAACGATGACGAGGTGACATCAGTGGCCTCATTAGCCACAAGGCCATCGCGAGCCTCGGCTTGCAAAGACACCGTCGAAGAGGCTGTGCCCGACTTCACGGTCAGAGTGGCGGTATATACGCCGGCCGTAGATGCCACAAACGAGATTGTAGCTTGAGTGCCGGCAAGAGCATCGGCGGCTGATATTGTCGCCGGCTCCACTGAGAAGCAGTCGCTGCCGGTGATGGCGAGAGACACCGTCTCGGTGAGATTTACGCCCTTGACTACGATATACGTCGTGGCTTTGGTGGCTACCGCGGTATTACCCATATTGATGACATCGCCATCAATAGGCGTGGCAATTTGCGGGAGGCCGGCCGCTCCTGAAGTCCACTTTTGCGAGGCATTGGCGCCCCAGATATAATCCACCATCTCGGGGTGGTCAATGAACGGATTGCGATTGCGTTGCTCGGCATACACGGCCTCGTTGCGATCAAGCTCTTTTTGGCTGACGGGGTCCTGAGAGTGCCATTTGAGCAAGAGCTTCACGGCCCAATCCTTGAAGACGGGATAGCTGTTGCCGGCCATGAAATCGGCGGCGCTGCCGTTTTTTGTCCACATTGCCACCTTGCTGTTGTAGCAGGCGGCAATGTAGAAATATGTGCGGGCGAAATCTCCCTTATATTCATCGTCAGGCTCAAAGACCGTGCCGGTATAGCCGGGGAAGGTGCACGAGCCACACTTGCCGAGAGCCTTGACGGAGCCGTTAGGGCTGAGCGTCTCGCCGTAGGCACACTCGCCATAAGGGTAGTTGCTGCGCTGGCCATTGACCTTGCCATCGGTGGGATATACTACAAAAGCATCGCTGCCCTGGCCGCTTGTGCCGCCACCCCACCATGACTGCGGGATAGAGTGCTCGCGATTGTAGCAATCGCCTACAGACTTGTAGTTGCCGCAACGCTCAGAGGACGTAGGAGACCAATGCTTGGTGGAGTACATATCCCATATCTTGCCATCGGGATACACGTCAGATGTCTCGTAAAGGTCATAAAGGCCATCGTAGCCTACATTGTTGTATGAGCCGATGACTGATTGCAGAGCTGAGAGGAGAGCGGAGCCGCCCTTGTTCTCGCATGATTTGTAGTAGCCGGTGGGTTCGGCGCCAAAAACAGCTATAGGCAATGCTAAAACCATAGCCATAACGCCGTGTCGGAGTAATGATTTAAGGTAATAGTAAGTGTGTGTCACGTCAGTACGTAAAATGTGGTGGATTTATTGAATTTAAAAGCCCTGTAGCCGAGCACGCTGACGGGTGCTAAGGCTGCAGGGCATATACGATGTTGTGTATCAGTCAATGATATCAAAGCCGGTGTACTTGCGCAAGCACTCGGGCACGATGATACCTTGTGGGGTCTGGAAGTCTTCGAGGAGGGCGGCCACAATGCGCGGCAGAGCGAGAGCCGAGCCATTGAGGGTGTGGCAGAGACGTATCTTCTTGTCCTCGCCACGATAGCGGCAGTGGAGGCGATTGGCCTGGTAAGTCTCGAAGTTTGATACCGACGACACCTCAAGCCAGCGCTGCTGCGCAGCCGAATACACCTCAAAGTCAAAGGTGATGGCAGAGGTGAAGCTCATATCGCCACCGCAGAGGCGCAAGATGTGCCACGGCAGGCCGAGCTTGTCGAGAAGGCCTTGTACATGGTCCTTCATCTTCTCCAGGGCGGCGTAAGAGTCCTCGGGGCGCTCGATGCGCACGATTTCCACCTTGTCAAACTGGTGCAGGCGGTTCAGGCCACGCACGTCCTTGCCATAGCTGCCGGCTTCGCGGCGGAAGCAAGCAGAGTAAGCGCAGTTCATAATAGGTAGCGCGTCATTGGGGATAATGACATCGCGATACAGATTGGTCACTGGCACCTCAGCCGTGGGGATAAGGTAGAGGTTGTCAAGGTTGCAGTGATACATCTGGCCTTCCTTGTCGGGGAGCTGGCCTGTGCCATAGCCCGAAGCCTCGTTGACGACATAGGGGGGCTGCACCTCAAGGTATCCGGCGGCTGAAGCCTCATCGAGGAAGAATTGTATCAGCGCTCGCTGCAGCTTGGCGCCCTTACCGGTATATACAGGGAAGCCGGCACCTGTAATCTTGACGCCGAGGTCAAAGTCAATGAGCTTGTACTTTTTGGCGAGGTCCCAGTGCGGGAGGGCATCAGCGGGTAGCTCGGGTATCACGCCGCCGGTCTTCTCCACCACATTGTCGGCGGCAGAGACGCCCTCGGGCACCATATCGCAGGGCACGTTGGGCACTGACAATAAAATCTCGCGGATGCGAGCCTCCACGTCAGACAATTGGTCAGCAAGGGTCTTTTGCTCTTGCTTGATAGCAGCCACTTGAGCCTTGGCGTTATCAGCCTCATCGCGGCGGCCGGCTTTCATAAGCGCGCCTATCGAAGCGGCGAGCTTATTAAGCTCAGCCGATTGATTGTCAGTGGTGAGTTGCAGGCGGCGGCGCTCGTCATCGAGGGCGAGCACGCCGTTGATGGCATCGCGGCCATCAAAGCCCTTGACGGCGAGGCGCTTGATGATGCGCTCGGGGTCAGCTTTTATCTGTTGTATAGTAAGCATTGTGTGTAAATTTTTTACGGATTTATAAAGCTGCAAAAGCGGGTATTAGGCATCACTTAGCCAGCATCTCCTTGACTTTGGCAGAGATGGCGCGGCCATCGGCACGGCCGGCGAGCTCTTTGGTGGCAACGCCCATC
>SAMEA3663036__coassemble_618_pt1 | contig 15921 bp, 6 predicted proteins | sample SAMEA3663036__metabat2_low_PE_026 | metagenome-assembled genome bin SAMEA3663036 (sample SAMEA3663036) | pig gut metagenome | biome: pig gut; feature: pig-associated habitat; material: faeces | place: France | collected 2012 | reverse complement strand
CGTAGAGTGGCTCATATACATCTTGTCGGCAATGAAGCCCACATCGAGGCCATCGTTGGAGATGTTCTCGTGGATTATGTCCTTGACCTTTTGCAAGAATTCGTTGTCGGCGGCGCTGAAGGCTGATACTATGATGCCCGTTTCGGCTTCGGCTTCGGCATCGGGGGCTTGCAGTGGCTGCGGCTCTTGCGTGAGGACTGCGGCGGCGAGCCGGTGGCGCATATTCAGCAGGTTGGACAGGCGCGAGCGCAGCAGCGATGACGAGAACGGCTTGGTGATGAAGGAGTCAGCACCGGCCTGATAGGCCTGTATGCGAGCCTCAGTGGAGGTCTTTGCCGACCACGGGGATATGCGAGGTGTCAATATCCGCCTTGAGAGCCTTGACCATCTCGATGCCGTCCATTTGAGGCATCATGATGTCAGTGACTATCATATCCGGCTTTTCATGCCGCGCTTTGGCGAGGCCATCTACGCCATTGATGGCGGTGATTACCGAATAGCTGTCGGCGAGGGTCTCGCACACATAGTTGATGATGTCAATATTATCCTCCACAATGAGCACCAGAGGCTTGTCAGCAGCGGCATGTGGGTGGCTTTCTGCGGCAGCGCGGCTATCCGTAGTGCCGTTTGTAGCCGCTATCGCCGGCGTCGGCGCAGTATTGATGCGCGTGGCGCCCGGGTAGGTGTTGAAGGTGCGCAGACGGAAGCGGAATGTGGTGCCGCGATGTTGCTCGCTATTCACAAAGATTTCGCCCTCATGGATTTTCACCAGATTATACACCAACGAAAGGCCTATGCCGGTGCCGAGGCGCTGCTCGCTGTTACCCTCGCGATAATATCTGTCAAAAATGTGAGGCAAAGCCTCTGAGCTGATGCCAAAGCCGGTGTCGTGAACCGATACTTCGGTGAATGGCACACCTGACTCGGAGGTGTGGCGCAGCGAGAGCACCACAGAGCCATCGGCGGTGTATTTGCACGCGTTTGACATCAGATTGTCAATAATCATATACACCACATCGCGGTCAAACCACAGCTTGTAGCCTCCCTCGGCGTTATCTTGCTCCACGCGAGTGTCAATCTGCAGCGCCGTGTTGGTGTTGAGCTGGCTATAGCGAGTGCCTATATCATTGATTACCTGTGAGAGGTCGCCGTAGGCCACTTTTAGTTTGCGGTTTTGGGTCTCGGTCTTGCGAAATTCGAGGATTGTGTTGATAAGCTCGAGCAGGCGTGAAGCCGACTTGTGGATTGCCGCGATTTTCTGGGCTATGCGCGCCGGCAGCCCCCGGTCAGCACGCAAGTCCTCGAGTGGGCCTATGATGAGTGTCAGCGGCGTGCGCAGTTCGTGAGTGATATTGGTGAAGAAGCGCATCCTCTCGGCGATGAGTTCTTGCTGGTGGTTGTTGTTCTTGCGCTCGAGAGCGAGGGCATATTCCAACGCAAGGCGTTTCTTGTAGAAGCGCACAATTGCCAATATCACGATGATAGCGCATAACACATACAGCAGCTTGGCCCACCATGTGGCGTAAAGCGGCGGATTAATCACTATGGGTATCACCGTCTCGGTCTCAGTCTCGGAGTGATTGCGTATCTTGGAGCGTATCACTATCTTGTAAGAGCCGGGTGGTATGTTGCGAAACGAGATGCCATCGTCAACGCCGGCTTGCACCCAGCGAGAGTCAAAGCCGTCAAGCTTGCAGCGACACTCCATCAGCCCTGCCACCGATGCATCGAGCACTCCAAAACATATCTTGAAGGTGTTTTCGTAGTAAGGTAACTCTATGGTGGTGTCAGCCTGCATATATATATCGCGCGGCGGCATTTCGGCATCGCCATATACCATAAACGAGCTTACCACCACCTTGTGGGCCTTGATGGGCGAGGCTGTGGATTGTGGGTCAAAACGGCACAGGCCGTAGTGCGACCCGAAGAAGATTTTGCCCGAAGGCTCTTTAGCCACGCACCCGCAGGCAAAGTCGCCCCCTGAGAGGCCATCGCCCATGCCATAATTGCCTATGACCCGGAGTGTGGGAGAGAGCACGCTCACACCCGTGGCTGTGCTGACATACAGGCGGCCATTATTGTCAAACACCATCGCGCGCACTACGGCGTTGGCCAGGCCGTCATCGGTGGATATTATGCGCTTGACGTGCAAATCTGGTGATATCACCGCCAGGCCGTCGTCGGTGGCTACATACACATTGCCGTCGCGGCCAAGCATGGCGTGGTTGATGGTATTGGTGTTTAATCCTGCCCCCACGCCAAAGGTCTTGAGACGGCGCATTGTGGATAGCTCATACACCGAGATGCCCTCTCCGAATGAGCCTACCCATAGGCGGCCACGGCCGTCATCGAGCAGCGCTCTGACCCATGTCTCGTGCAGCCGGCCCTCCGATTGGTAGTATTTGGTGATGCTGCCGTTGCGCCCGTCGTAGATGGCGATGCCATAGCCGTTGCCTATGGCGATGCGGCCATCGCGCAGCCGGACAAAGCATCTTATGTCAATTGACGGTGTGAGAGCTACCGTGGTCATGCGGCGCGTGGCCTTGTCGAGCCGCACCAATTGTCCGGTGTAGGTGCCGAAGAGCAGATAGCCATCAGGTGAGTATATTGCCGAGAGCACGGCGTTGTCGCGCAGCGCCGAGTTGGTGTTGTCGTATGTGGCGATGCGCCCCGTGGCGTCAAACACATCGATGCCGCCATCGTCAGTGCCTACATACAGATTATTGCCATCGGAGCACAGTGACATCACGGCGGTGTAGCTGATATCGTAGGGCTTGGTGGTGGTGTCAAACAGCGTGAAGGGCATGCGCCGCTTGCTGAAGATGTCGATGCCATCGCCGTAGGTGCCTATCAGCACATTGCCAAAGGAGTCTTGAAACACACAGCGTGCCGTCTTGTTTGAGATGCCGCGGCTGTTGTTGCCCTCGCGCACGGCGATGTTGGTAAATGGTGCCGCCGTATTGCCTGCGTCTTTTATGTTGAGGATGCTGACGCCGCCGTTTTCGGTGGTGACCCACAGCTTGTCGTCGTCAGTGAGACACACGTCATACACAGTGTTGGAGAGCAGCGATGAGGGGTTGGCGGCATCGTGGCGGTAGGTGATAAATGTGCCGCGCTCGAGGTCAAAGAGCGATAGGCCGCCGTTTGAGCCTACCCATACATGGCCGTATTTATCCACATATACGCATCTCACCTGGTCATTAGGCAGGCCGGAGGTGGCGGCGCGATAGTTTTTGATATATCCGGTGGCCGGGTTAAAGATGGTGAAGCCGGCGTTGACGTGTCCCACATACACATTGCCTATGCCATCGTCAGTGACACACCATAGCTGGTCGTTGGGCCAGCCGCGCGTGGTGCGTGTGTTGTAGTGGGTAAATTGGCCGGTCTTTTTGTCGTAGTAGTCCAGGCCGTCGGTGTATGTGGCGACATAGATATTGCCATCGCCGGCGCACGTCACATCGGTGATGCCGTCGCTTGACGGGGTGGTGGGGTCGCCGCCTTTGTGCTTGAAGCTTGTAAACTGGTAGGTGTCGCAGTCCATGCGGCACAATCCGTGACGCTGAGTGGCAATCCACAAGGCGTTGTCAGCGGCGTCATAGCAGATGCCGTTGAGCTCGTTGGCGGGCAGCGCCGAGTTGAGCTTGGTGAACGATTTGAAGCTGCGACCGTCAAAGCGGTTAAGGCCGGACTCGGTAGATACCCATATAAAGCCGTGACGGTCTTGGGCAAAGCCCATCACATAGTTATTTGACAATCGTTGCTCTGCGGCAAAGTGCAGAGGGCGGCAATCGGTGTCAGCGGCTGCAATGTGTGCGGCGCTTGACAGCAACATTCCATATATTACTATGGCTCTCAGCTTCATGGTAATGGAGATAGTGTGTAGGGTTATGAATGGCTTTTCATACAAAATTAGTCATTTCTTCGCTTAAAATCGTGCATTATGGCTATTTTGCCGAAAAATGATGCTTAGATGACGAGAAAACGGCGGCCTATCGCGCGCATTATCTATATTTTTGCAGCATAATTTACCATTTTAAAATATTTTTAACCCCAAAATCTTTTACCGACAATGATAATGAACGTAAGATTATCAGTTCTCAGCGGACTATGCGCCCTGGCGCTTCTCGGTATGACGACGGCATGTGAAGACGACAAGGGCGATTGGCCCATGGTCGATGGTAATGCCCCGACAATAGCCCTCGAAGCCTCGCATATCCAATCAGAGGTGGGTCGCACCTTCCACATCAAAGGCAAAATCGCTGATGCCGACGGCATCAAGAGCATTAACCTGAAGTGTCCGGCGCTCTATCTCGACAAGACAATAGATATCATTGGTATCTATGAGGAACCCCTCAAGGAGTATGACCTTGACTACCAGTTTACCACCGAGACCAATGAGGTGGGCGACGCTTTTGTAGTGGAGGTGACCGTTATCGATGTGGCTGATAAGGCTACTACCGAGAAAGTGTCAATCTCAATGGACGGCGACTTTGTGGCTCCCGTGTTTACTATCGCTCCTCCCGAGGAGATGACAGTGCTCATCAAGGAAAATCCCACTTTCGACGTTACATTTACCGTTACCGACAACCGTGGCCTGGCATCTGTCAAGGTGGCTATCGACGAGCTGTCTTACCTCAAAGAGGTGACCGAGTTTGCCGACCCCACTACCTACACCTTCCAGGAGACTCTCACCGTGCCTTCGGCTATGGCTACTTACGTTATGACAGTGACGGTGACTGACCTCGCCGGCAACAGCGTGGAGCGCCTCTCCAAGATTAATGTAAGCAATATGCCTGACTTCAGCAAGATGTGGCTCAGCGATGTGGAGACTGCCGCCGAACTCAATAGCGACGTCTTCGGTGTGCCGATGCTCATCGACCACGTGGGCGAATACCTCTATGATGCTCGCTACTACAATGCAGCCGCCGGCACCAAGATATTCTTTATCCCGCAGCGCACTGACTTCACGCCTATCTGCTTCGGTCTTGACCCCAACAACAGCAACCGCCTCGTTTCTGACCCCGCTGTGGCTAAGCCCATAGTCCTTGACCAGGCAAATGTTTATTATCACTTCCGCTTCAACATCGCCACCGGCGACATCACCATCGACACCTACTCTGTAGAGGAGGCCATCGACCCGATACCTCACCCCTTCGGCTCGTATGAGATGGATATCTGGGAGAACGGCAGCGAGTACGGCGAATTCTACTTCGGCTATATGACCGATAATCCTCGCTATGTGGATCGCTTCACCCAAGACCCCAACAACCCCCACCGCTTCTGGCTCGACACGCCGCTGACGCTCGATGCCGGATACCGTATGGCATTCATCATCCACAACTATCATCCGGACGGCTGGTGGAACTACTGCACCTGGCGTGCCGACAACGAGGACGACCCCGAAGTCATCGGCTACTATGGCAACTTCACCAACCCCGCATGGACCGGCACTCGCGCCAAGGACCTCTGGATTAAGCCTACCGTGGCTGTCACCGGCAAATACAAACTGTATTTCGATGCTCACCTGAGCCGTGCCAAGCTTGTCCCCTATAACTAATCCACAGCACACTCACAATACTCGAAACAATGAAAAGACATATTCTTTCACTGATATTGATGGCGTTGCTCCCTCTTTGCGCCATCGCCCAAATCAATGTCAAAGGCACCGTCACCGGCGCCTCTGACGGAGAGCCCCTTATCGGATGTGTAGTGTCAGTCAAAGGCACCGCCATCAACGCTCTCACAGACATCGACGGCAACTACGTCCTCTCAAATGTCGATGCCAACGCTACTCTCGCTTTCAACTATGTGGGCTATAAAGCTCAGGAGGTAGCCGTCAACTCGCGCACCACCATCGATGTGGTGATGCAGGAAAACACCAATCAGCTCGACGAGGTGGTAGTCGTGGGCTACGGCGTGGTCAAGAAAAGCGACCTCACCAGCTCTATATCTACCGTCAAAGGCGACCAAATCACTGAGGTGACCACCGGCAACCCCATGGACGCGCTCCAGGGTAAAATCAGCGGTGTGCAAATCAGCAGTGGTGGTGGCCCGGGCACTGCTCCCAAGGTTATCATCCGTGGTGTCACCACCGTCAATGGTAGCACGCCCCTCTACGTGGTAGATGGTGTGCCCATCGGTACGGACATCAACTTCCTCAACACCGGCGACATCGAGTCAATGGAGGTCCTCAAAGACGCTTCGGCTTCGGCTATCTATGGTACGCGCGGTTCTAACGGTGTGATCCTTATCACCACCAAGAAGGGTGCCAAGGGCAAAGCCAAAATCTCGTTTAACGCTTCGGTAGGTATCCAGACCCTCGCCAAGCCCGCCATCGCCGGTGCCGGCGAGTATGAGCAGGCCTTCAAGACCCGCTACACCAACGACGGCCGCACTCCGCTGTGGAATAGCCCCAAATCCGGCTATGTCGATGGCGAAGGCACCGACTGGTGGGATACCGTGGTCAACAAGACTGCCCTTATCCAGAACTATCAGCTCGGCGTGTCGGGCGGCTCTGACAACTTTGTATATAACCTCAGTGTAGGTTACTTTCGCAACAACTCTCAGTTTGACTACGGCTACTGGGATAAGCTCAACGTGCGTGTCAACACCGAATACACATTCAATAAGTATGTCAAGGCCGGTGTCGATCTCGCTCCGCGCACCGAGTCTTGGGACAACAGCCCCGGCGACTTCGGCTCTATCATGGCTATGGACCCCACCACACCCGTCTTCAAGCCCGAAGAAGAGTGGGAGCAGAACCCCTACAACAACTACCAGCGCAGCTACAACAACTCTACCTGGAACCCCGCTGCCTCTATCGCTCGCAGCAACGGTCACACGCGTGAGTTCGCTACCCTGCTCAACAGCTACCTGCAGATTACTCCCATCGACGGCCTCGTGCTCCGCACTCAGTTTGGTCTGAACGCTCGCTTCCGTCGCTCTGACGGCTTCTCGCCTGACTTCTATATGGATCAGCAGGAGCAGCAGACCTACAGCAACGTCAACCGCACCATGAACCAGTGGATTGACTGGAACTGGACCAACACCATCAACTACACCAAGACCTTCGCTCGCAAGCACAACCTCAACGCTATGGTCGGCTTCACCGCAGAGCGCTTTGCCGACTATTGGGTATATGCCGGCCGTGATGCCGTGCCCAACAACTCCGAGCCTCTCCACGAGGTGCACGCCGGCACGCAGAACCAGAGCGCCGATGGTAACACCTCTTACAGCACACTCGTGTCGTATCTCGCCCGCGCTATGTATAACTATGACAACCGCTACTACCTGACCGCTTCAGTCCGTGTCGATGGCTCGTCAAAGTTTGCCAAGGGCAACAAATACGCTACCTTCCCCGCTGTATCAGGTGCATGGCGCATCAGCGAAGAAGCCTTCATGAAGGACCAAGATATCGTCAACAACCTCAAGCTCCGCTTGGGTTGGGGTCGTGTAGGTAACCAGAACATCGATAGCTCGGCCTATCTGACACTCCTCGATAGCAAAGATGCTGTCATCGGCGGCGTGCGTGTCCCCGGTACTTCTATCTCTACTGTCGGCAACAACCTCCTCAAGTGGGAGACCGTAGAAGACTATGATGCCGGTATCGACGTGACGATGCTCGACTCGCGCTTGGACGCTACATTTGACATCTACAAGAAGAAGTCACACGACATGCTCTACAAGAAGCAAAATATCCTCGCTCTGGGCTACCCCAACTGGAACAGCGAAGTCACCATGAACATCGGTGAGATGGAAGCCTGGGGTTGGGAGCTCTCGCTCAACTGGCGCGACCGCGTGGGCGAATTCGGCTACAACGTAGGCGTAAACCTCGCTCATGTCAAGAGCAAGGCTGTCAAGCTCTCCGGCGACGGCCCCGTGTATTCGTCTAACTTCAATATGGACCAAATCATCCGCAACGAGGATGGTGGCGAGATCAGCCGCTTCTACGGCTATGTAGCTGACGGCATCTTCCAAAACTGGACCGAGGTATATTCACACACCGACGAGCACGGCAACCTCGTGCAGCCCAACGCTCAGCCCGGTGACATCCGCTTCCTCGACCTCAATAACAACGGCACCATCGACGATGGCGACAAGAAGTACATAGGTAACGCCTATCCCAAAATCACCCTCGGCGCTAACATCGGCCTCAACTGGCGTGAATGGGACTTCTCGGCTAACTTCTACGCTTCACTCGGCAACGACATCTTCAACACCACCAAGCGTCGCTACTCCGGCGCCGGCGGCGATAATGTGCTCATCGGCACTGTAGATGCTGCTTGGCATGGCGAAGGCACGTCTAATGACATCCCGCGCCTGTCAATCAACGACACCAACCAAAACTACAACCGCGTGTCGAGCTTCTACATCGAAGACGGCTCTTACCTGCGTTGCAAGATGATGCAGATAGGCTACACCCTGCCTAAGCACATCCTCCGCAACATGTCGCTGCGCCTCTTTGTTTCGGCTCAGAACCTCTTCACCATCACCAAGTACTCCGGTATGGACCCCGAACGACCCCTCAACGACGGTGGCTCTATCAGCACGGGTATTGACTGGACTTCGTACCCCAACCCGCGCACTTTCTTATTCGGTATTGACTTTAAATTCTAACCACGATAGATATCTCTCACACAATGAAAAAATTGTATTTCATACCGTTGCTGCTCATGGGCGCCATGACGCTGTCCTCGTGTGACGACTTCCTCGAAGAGGAGGTCCGCGGGCAGGAAAACCTCGACACCTACTTCCAGGGCGAGAACGACGTAGAATCATTTATCCACGGTTGCTACAATGCCATCACTAACTATGACTGGTGGCAGGTAGAGCGCGTGTGGATCCTCTCGGATATGTGTACCGATGACTACTGGATGGGCAACACCCAGCAAAATCAGGAAGAATACATATCTCTGGCTCACTATCAGGGCGTAGGCCAGTCAAACGGCTCTATCTCTGACTTCTGGCAGTATCGCTACAAAGGCATTCTCCGCTGCAACATCGCCTTGGACCGCATCCCTGATGTGCAGATGGACGAGACGCGCAAGGCCCGCTACATCGCCGAGGCCAAATTCCTCCGCGCTTACTTCTACTTTGAGCTGGTCAAGAACTTCGGCGGCGTGCCTTTGGTTGAAGGCTTTGTGATGCCCCACGAGGTCAGCGGCATACGTCGCTCCAGCGTCGAAGACTGCTATGCTTTCATCGCCAAAGACCTCGAGGAAGCTGCCGCCGCGCTGCCCACACGCAGCCAGCTCGCTGCCGATGAGATTGGTCGCGCCACCAGCGGCGCCGCGCTCGGCCTCTTAGGCAAGGTGCAGGTGTATAACGGCGAGTTTGACAAGGCCAAAGTCACACTCAAGAAAGTCATCGACTCAGGTCAATACGCTCTGATGGACGACTTCGGCAAAGTGTGGAACATGGAGTATGAGAACAATCAGGAGTCTCTCTTCGAGGTGCAGAACATCTACGATGAGACCTATCGTCTGGGCGGCAGTATGGCCATCGTCAGCGGTAACCGCGGCGGCGGCGATATGGACGGCTGGGGATGGGGCGTGCCCACCGCTTACCTCGAGAACTGCTTCATCGAGGCCGGCGACTACGAGCGCCTCAAATGGACTATCATCAAAAACGGTGCCACCGAAATCCCCGGTGAGAACAACTTCGACGAGCTCATCCAGATGCAAGGCAACCAAAACGGTGACGGCTCTTACTATGTAAGCCCCGAAATCAATAAGTCAGCTCGCGTAAGCCGCAAGCACTATCTGCCCGTAGCTCATCGCCCCGGCAACTTCAACACCGCCCTGGTGCCCCTCAACTATATCATCCTCCGCTATGCCGACATCCTGCTCCTCTATGCTGAGGCTTGCAACGAAACCGGCGATGACGGCAACGCCCGCGCTGCCCTCAATCAGGTGCGTAAGCGTGTGCACCTGCCCGAAGTCAATACCTCCGGCACCGCCCTGCGCAAGGATATCCGCACCGAGCGTCACCTCGAGCTCGCTACCGAGGCTCAGCGCCTCTATGATATCCGTCGCTGGACTGACGACAACGGCAAGAAGGTGGTGTGCAACCTCATGGGCCCCGACGGCGCTTTCGTGAAGTGGAACACTAACGCCGCTACCGCCGATGCCTACGAGTGGGCCAACCAGAAAGAGGCTTCTGACAAGGGCCGCACATTCCAGGAAGGCCGCGACCTCGTGTTCCCCATACCTTTGTATGAAATCACCATGTCGCAAGGCGCTATCGAGCAAAATCCCGGTTGGAACTAATCTAAATCTTTAGTCAACATCTCTCATTCCCCTCTCTCCTCTCTATTTTATATCACTGCAATCACAATATCAATCTCATAAACAGACACTAATGAAAAAGATTATATATGCAGCATTGCTCACCGCCATGACCATGACGGCGTGCAGCGATAATGCCTACAATCCCGGCGAGCCGGCGCCGCCACAGCCCACCGCCGATAATGCCGTGGATAAAAATGTGACTATTGACATAACTGCCGTGCATCAGACCATGGCCGGCTTTGGCGCCTCTGACTGCTGGATGCCCGCTTGGATAGGCAAGTACTGGACCGGCTCGCGCGACGCCATCAGCGAGCTCCTCTTCTCGCAAGAGATTGTAGATGGTCAGCCCAAAGGTATAGGCCTGTCAATGTGGCGTGTCAATACCGGCGCCGGCTCGGCTGAGCAAGGCGATGACAGCGGCATCACCACCGTGGTGCGCCGTGCCGAGAGCTTTATGACTGCCGACGGCACTCTCGATTGGGAGAAATGCCCCGGCCAGCGCTACTTCATGGAGCGCGCAAAGGCTATGGGCGTGGAGAAATTTGTGCTCTTCAGCAACAGCCCCCTCGTGCAGTACACCTACAATGGTCAGGCTCGCAGCGACCGTGGCGGCAAATCCAACCTCAAGCCCGAGCACTATGGCGACTATGCCGAGTATCTGGCTCAGGTGGCCGCTCACTTCACTGCTGCCGGCTACAACATCACTCACATCTCGCCCATCAATGAGCCGCAATGGAGCTGGAACGGCACCGACCAGGAAGGCTCTGCCTGGACTCCCGATGAGTCTGCCAAGCTCTTCCGCGCTCTCGATGGCGCTCTCACGGCCCATGGCCTCTCTACCGATATCCTCGTGGGCGAGGCTGCCGACTGGAACTTCTTCTGCGGCGACAAGTCATGCGACTCGGGCAACACGCAGATACCATCTCACTTCTATGAACCCGGCTCGTCAAGCTATATCGGCGACCTTCAGCACGTCAAGCCCCTCTTCTGCGGCCACAGCTACTGGACCGATACCGAATGGGAGTCAATGCGCAACACCCGCCGCGACGTGGCCTCTACTGCCGCTCAATACGGCCTCGAGGTATGGCAGAGCGAGTGGTGTATGCTTGGCGACGGCCACAACAAGGACGAATATGCCGGCCATGACGTTTGCTCTGATATGGACCGCGCTATCTATATGACCAAGGTGATGCACAACGATATCACCGTGGGCAATGTCACCTCTTGGTGCTACTGGGTGGCTATGGACTATCGCCAGGTCAACAACCGCTACCTGCTCGTGTATCTCACTCCGGCCGGTGGCAGCGATGGCGATGTCTTTGCCGGTGACGGCACCTACGCTCCGGCTGCCAACCTCTGGGCTATGGGCAACTTCAGCCTCTTTGTGCGCCCGGGCTTCAAGCGCGTAGATCTCAACCTCACCGAGAGCTGCAACTTCTTCGGCTCGGCTTACATCTCGCCTGACGGCAAGCGCGTAGTGGCTGTATATACCAACGTGGGCAACAAGCCCGTGCGCCTCAACGAGACACACACCGGCTTTGGTACTGCCGCATCGGTGCGCACTTACACCACCTCTGTTGATAAGCAGCTCAAAGAAGCCGTTGTAGCTCAAGGCGAGAGCGTAGTGCTTGACGCCAAGAGTGTCACCACCGTGGTCTATGACCTCTAATCTTTCACCGCATAGTAAACACTATCCTTTCAGTTCTGATAATGTTGATTGGTAATATCTATAATTCTCACCTCGTGCGACGTGTGCTGGCAGACTTAGTGCTGTCAGCCACGGCACTGTCAGCCGCCGCACAGCTGTCAATGGGCACCGCCACGCTCTTCAATGACGATTGGCGTTTCAGCCTTGACCACGCCACGGAGGCTGTCACTGCTCTCGATGACTCGCAGTGGCGCCGCCTGGCGTTGCCTCACGACTGGTCAATCGAGGCGCAGCCCTCGCCCACGCTCAACGCCTGCACCGGATATTTCCCCGGCGGTATAGCGTGGTACACCAAGCATTTCACCATCAACGATGCACTGCCCGTGCACTATATTTACTTTGAAGGTGTATATAACCGCAGCGAGGTATATCTCAACGGCCACCTCCTCGGCAAACGCCCCAATGGCTATGTATCGTTCTATTACGATATGACGCCTTACCTGGTGGAGGGCGAGAATGTGCTCGCCGTGCGTGTGGATCACAGCCGCGAGGCTGACTCGCGCTGGTACACCGGCTCGGGCATCTATCGTGATGTGTATATCGTAGGCGCTGCCGCCACCCACTTTGAGCCGTGGGGGCTGGGCTGGTCAGCCTCTGACATCAGCGCTCGCCGCGCCACTGTCAATGTATCGCTCTCAGCCACGGCGCCCGATGCCGCAGCTAAGATGACGGCAGCGGTGACGCTCTGCGATGCTGCCGGCAAGGTAGTGGCCACCGGCAAGACGCATCTCACCGCCGGCAAGGCCGCCACAGTGCGCCTCACCGTGAAGAACCCGCAGCTGTGGGACCTCGACACCCCCTATCTCTACACCCTCACGGCGTCGCTGCAAAGCGCCGGCACTGAGGTGGATAAGACACAGACGCGTGTGGGCCTGCGCTCGCTGCGCTTTGACGCCAACACCGGCTTTGAGCTCAACGGCCGCAACGTCAAGGTCAAAGGTGTGTGTCTGCACCATGACGCCGGCGTGCTCGGCAGCGTAGTGCCCCCCGAGGTGTATCGCCGCCGCCTGGTGGCGCTCAAGGCCATCGGCGTCAATGCCATACGCATGAGCCACAATCCTCAGGCTCCGTATGTCTATGACCTATGCGATGAGCTGGGTCTCCTCGTCATGGACGAGGCCAGTGACGAGTGGGAATTTCCCAAGCGCAAATGGGTCAAAGGCTGGAATGTGGGTACCCCCAAGTTTGAGGGCACCTACGACTTCTTTGAAGAATGGATTGACCGCGACGTGGCCGACATGGTGCGCCGCGACCGCAACCACCCCAGTGTGGCCTTCTGGAGCATAGGCAATGAGGTAGATTACCCCAACGACCCTTACTCTCACCCCATCCTCGACAGCATATCCATCAATCAGCCCAACTTCGGCGGCTATGACCCCAAGGCTCCTAATGCCGAGCGCATCGGCGTTATCGCCAATCGTCTGGCGCCAATCGTCAGGGCTATTGACAGCTCGCGCCCCGTCACCGGCGCTCTCGCCGGCGTGGTGATGTCAAATCAGACCACCTATCCGCAGGCCGTGGATATCGTGGGCTATAACTACACCGAGGACCGCTACGCCATAGACCACGCCACTTACCCCGACCGCGTGATTTACGGCAGCGAGAACACCCACGACTATCGCGCATGGCGCGCCGTCACTGACAATGACTACATCTTCGGCCAATTCATCTGGACCGGCACCGAGTATTTAGGCGAGGCCGGCGTATGGCCCTCGCGCGGCCTGGGCACCGGTATGCTTGACTTTGCCGGATACCTCAAGCCTCGCGGCAAGTTCCGCGCCGCGCTCTGGAGCGCAAGCCCCGTGGCATATCTGGGCACATACCTCATGCCGGCCGATGGTCGCGACCCCGGCCTGAGCATCGACGCCGATGCCCTTTGGAACTATGACGAGGGCTCGCACGTGCGTGTTGTATGCTACACCAACGCCGCCACCGCTCGCCTGCTGCTTGATGGCAAGGAGATAGGCGCCGCCAAGCCCTACGACGATGCCTCCGGCATAATCGCCTGGGATGTGGATTATCGCCCCGGCGTGCTCTCTGTGGAGGCCTGTGACGGCAGTGGCGCTGTCGTTGCCACTGACACCATCGCCACCAGTGGCCGCCCCTATGCGCTGCGCGTGTCGTCTGATGTCACCACTCTGGCTCCCGGAGCTACCGCTCATGTCTTCATTGACGTGGTCGATGACGCCGGACGTCTCGTGACACTCGGCGACAACGACATATCATGCCATACCACCGGCGCCGTGCGCCTCCTCGGCCTCGAGAACGGCAGCAACCACGATATGTCAGATCACACTGACAGCCACCAACGCGCCTACAAAGGCCGCCTCGTGGCTTACATCAAGGCTGACAAAGATGCTGCCGCCGGCTCGCAAGCCACCATCACGTTGAATGCTCCCCTGCTCATGGGCGCCGATATCAGGCTGACCATCCGACCATGATGTCGTGACACCATATACCGGATAGGGCCGCGCCGGTGCGCCGCCCGCGACCCTATCCCGAATTCTTTACTTTACACTATTTACACAAACCATTTTATAATCCATCGTCTCTAACCGATAGCCGCTGTTAGGGCTATCAATTCACCAATCCATTTTAATCTCCTTTGTTACTTTACCTTATGATGAGTCTTAAGAATTATCTATTGCCATTGCTACTCGCCGCGATGGTATCTCCGGTAGCCTATGCCGGTGATATATACATATGGGGCGATTGCAACAGCTGGAATATCAGCGATGGCTACAAATTCGCCACTCAAGATGGCGAGACTTACATCCTTAACCTCGACAAGCTCGAAGGTCAATTTCAAATCATTGACAATGCCGGCGACTGGACCAAGTGGGCCTCGCCCGCTGACCGCAACCTCGTGCCCGACTTCGGCGGCGTATATCGTCTAAGCACTACTTCCACCAAGAACATCAACTGGAATGCTGATGGCTACACCGCCTCGCTGCCCTATGTGGAGTTAGTGTTCAAGCGCAGCACCGGCGAGCTGCAGGTGCGCCGGCAGCTCTTCTTGCGCGGCAGCGCCACCAGCTGGGACCGCCTTGACGCCTCCACGCGCATGACCACACTCGACGGCAACTACTACACCCTCGATGTGCCATCGTTTCCCATCTCGGGCGAGACATTCAAGGTAGCGGCGTATGATTGGTCCACCGACAACGGCATCTTACGCCCGCAAGAGATAGCCACGCCCATCGGTGTGGGCACATGGTATGACCTCACAGACAAGTCGCGAAGCGGTGTGGGCGACACCGAGAAGACAGTGTATGTCGAGGTCGATGCTTCCACCACTTATCAGACATGGCGCGGCTTTGGCGCATCTGACGCTTGGGCGCCTCAGTTCGTGGGACAATACTGGCGCGGTTGCCGCGACAACATTGCCCGCCTGCTATTCTCCCGCAATCTCGGCCCCGACGGCCAGCCCGAAGGCATAGGCCTCTCTATGTGGCGCGTCAATCTCGGCGCCGGCTCTTACGAGCAAGGCGAAGCCTCCGGCATCAGCGATTATCGCCGCCGCCAGCAATCGTTCTTCACCTCCGAATGGAAATATGACTGGGACAAATGTGCCGGTCAGCGATACTTCATGGAGCAGGCCAAAAACTACGGTGTGGAGAGCATCCTATTCTTCTCCAACTCGCCTTTGGTGCAAATGACTAACAACGGCCTCGCCCTCAAGACCCCCGGGCAGGATGTCGGATACTCAAACCTCAGCAACCAACACTACGATGACTTCGCTGACTATCTGGCAAATGTGGCAAAGCACTTCAAAGACCAGGGCTATCCTATCAAATATATATCGCCCATTAACGAGCCTCAGTGGCTGTGGGATGGCAAGAGTACTCAGGGCCAGGAAGGCTCGCCATACACCGTGTGGGAGACGGCTCACTTGGTGAGAAAACTTAACCAAAAGCTTGATGA
>SAMEA3663036__coassemble_599_pt1 | contig 16383 bp, 15 predicted proteins | sample SAMEA3663036__metabat2_low_PE_026 | metagenome-assembled genome bin SAMEA3663036 (sample SAMEA3663036) | pig gut metagenome | biome: pig gut; feature: pig-associated habitat; material: faeces | place: France | collected 2012 | reverse complement strand
ACTCGCCCTCACATAAGGCCTATTTTTGACTTTTTACAAATATAAGAGTAGTAATTTGGAATCTTCAATAAGAGTAGTAATGGCAAGCGCATTGAGCTGATGCGCGCCCGGCCGTCAAGCGTTAGCCGCTTTCGTGAGATTGACAAAGAAAGGACAAAGGAGATGGTATATGCTTATTGAATGAGCACAGCGCTTTGGAATTATCATATTTTGAGGGCTACGGATCATTTGTGTGACAAAAAAATGTGCTCATCGCTGCAATTCAGACAAAAATGTTTTGTAACTTTGCGGCGTCTTATTTAAAATGGTTCTAAATATGGTGTCTTCACTTCCTCCGGTGTTGCCTTACAACAGCGCGATGCGTATGCGCGATTTGATAGCGGATAACAGCCTATTGCTCAAAGTGATAAGCCGTTTTGGCATAGCCCTCGGCTTTGGCAATAAGACGGTGGCTCAGGTATGCGATGCAAAAGGCATTGACACGCCCACGTTGCTGTGTGTGGCTAATTTTATCAGTGGTCGGCCGGCCGACATTGACACGGTCAGCCTTACTGAGCTGATGGGTTATCTGCAGCGCGCTCACAGCTATTTTCTTGACTTTATGTTGCCTGACATACGCAGGCGACTCATCAGCGTGATAGGGTGCTCGTCGCCAGACGAGGTAGGCTTTTTGGTGCTTCGCTTTTATGATGAGTATGTGCAGGAGGTGAGAGCACACATGGAGTATGAGAATGCCCGGGTATTCGGATATGTCAGGCAGTTGCTTGCCGGATATCGGTCGGCAGACTTCAGTATCGAGGTGTATGCATCGCACCACGATGCGATAGCCACGCGCTTAGTCGACCTCAAAGATGTGATAATACGTTACTATCCGGGGACAACGGGAAGCGACACCCTCATGTCGGCGCTGTATGATATCATCGATGTGGAGCGAGACTTGGTGAGCCACTGCGAGGTTGAGGATAAGATATTTGTGCCGGCGGTGGAGCGCCTTGAGGTGCAATGCCTCCAGAGCAGAGTGTCAGAGGACAATGACTGCTGCGACCCCGGCACCGATGGCGACAAACTATCGGCGCTGAGCGAGCGCGAACGCGATATAATAAGGCTGATAGCTACGGGGCTGTCAAACAAGGAAGTGGCTGACGCGCTGTGTATCTCCGTGCACACCGTGACCACACACCGACGCAACATCAGCGCCAAGCTGGACATACACTCCACGGCCGGCCTGACGCTGTTTGCCGTAATACATCACATAGTCAATCTTGACGATGTGTCAATCTGAGATGGTTAGCCCGGGTGCCGACCATTAGGCGAGCTTGTCGATGGCCTGAAGGGTGGTGAGCTGCTCCTGAGTGCCGCTGACCATGTCCTTGAGCGTGATAGTGCCGGCCTCAAGCTCGGTCTCGCCGATGATGGCAACGAAGGGTATGCCGGCGGCATTGGCATAGGTCATCTGCTTTTTCATCTTGGCTTCGTCGGGATATATCTCGGCAGAGATGCCGGCAGCCCTGAATTGCTTGATTATAGCCATAGAGCGGGCAGCCTCTTGCGCGCCGAAGTTGACAAACAGCACTTTTGTGGCTGTAGCCAGCTCTGCAGGGTATAGATTGAGAGCATTGAGCACATCGTAGATGCGGTCAGCACCAAATGAGATGCCCACACCGGAAACGCCCGGCAGGCCGAAGACGCCGGTGAGATTGTCGTAACGGCCACCGCCGGTGATTGACCCTATAGCCACATCGTTGGCTTTGACCTCGATAATGGTGCCGGTGTAGTAGTTGAGACCACGGGCGAGCGATACATCGAGGTCAAGCGTGGCACGCAATCCGAGCTCTGCAGTGTGCGACACCACATATTGCAGCTCGTCAACGCCGAGGCGGCCTATTTCGCTTTGGCCGAGCAGCTCGCTGAGGCGCGCGAGACGCTCCTCTACAGAGCCACTGATGGTGAGGATAGGACTCAGGGCCTCGATAGCCTCGGGCGAGAGGCCTCTCTCTGCCAGCTCCTCGTTGACTTTGTCAATGCCTATTTTGTCAATCTTATCAATGGCTACGGTGATGTCAATGAGCTTGTCGGGAGCGCCTATCAGCTCGGCGATGCCGGCAAGCACCTTGCGATTGTTGAGCTTGATGGTGATGCTGATGCCGAGCCGGGCAAAGACCTCGTCAATGAGCTGCAGCAGCTCTACTTCGTTGATGAGCGAATCCGAGCCGATGACATCGGCGTCGCATTGGTAGAACTCGCGGTAACGCCCCTTCTGCGGCCGGTCAGCACGCCACACGGGCTGTATCTGAAACCTCTTGAACGGGAATTGCAACTCATTGCGGTGCTGAACCACAAAGCGAGCAAAAGGCACGGTGAGGTCATAACGCAGCCCTTTTTCAGCAATTTGCGAGGTTAGGTGCAGCGAGTCAGCCTCTTGCAGCAGTTTGGGGTCAGCCCCGGCAAGGAAGTCGCCGGAATTGAGGATTTTAAAAAGCAACTTGTCGCCTTCCTCGCCATACTTGCCCATCAGCGTAGAAAGATTTTCCATAGCTGGCGTCTCTATCTGCCTATATCCGAAGAGGCCGAAGACAGTGCGAATAGTGTCGAAAATATAATTGCGGCGCGACATTTCTAATGTGCTGAAATCTCTCGTGCCTTTGGGTATTGACGGTTTCATATTTAATGTAGGTGTATATTTGTATTAGTGATGAATGTAGCGCGTGGTGGCTTATAAAAACCGACGTGCAACGCAAGTGCGAAGTTACGCAATTTTTGTCAATCATAAAAACTTAGTGAGGGCAAAAGTGATAATTGCAGGAAAAAATGAGTAACTTTGCAGCCACACAACGCTTGACATGGAAAATAAGACCTTCATAAATAATCTGAGCCGCGCCATGGGGCGAAGCAGCCATGATGTGACGCTGCTCATCGATGCTCTGGCTATTGTTATCGGCGATAACTGTGCCGAACTCGATGCCGTGGCGCTCCCGGGCTTCGGCACCTTTGAGGCCTCAAAGACTGATGAACACATTAGCACAGACACCGCAACAGGCCGTAAGATGCTGATGCCACCGCATGTGAGCATCTCTTTTAAGGCCGGGTCGCGACTAAAAAAGATGATGGCTCATGAATAATACGATAGCATTGCCTCATATCATCAGCGGCCTGGCAAAAACAGCCGGCACCGATGAGGCTACGGCCACAGCTTTTGTCAGTGAGTTTGTGACGCTGATAGAGACGGCGCTTGCCAAAGGCGAGAAGGTCACAATCAAGCAGATAGGTACCTTTGAGCCTACCGAGCCTATTACCTTTGAGGCTTCGGCTGAGCTTGCCGCGCGTGTTAATGCCGCATTTGCCATTTTTGAGCCTGTGGAGCTACCTGACGATTATAGCGATGAGGCGGAGCCGCTACCTACTGAGACGGCAGGCGAGACAGAGCCTGACGATGAGCCGGCAGCAGTGGAGGCCCCGGCGGACTTGGCTGAGGATACTGCCGAAGCGGCTCCTGCGGCAGATGTGTCAGCCGATACCGATGCCCAGGCGGAGATCGAAAGCACAGCCGAGGATAATACTGAAATAGCTGTTGAGGCTGATGATGCTCCCGAGGCAGAGGCGGAATACAGCGCCACCGAGCCGGAAAGAAAGCGGCGATGGTCATGGCTGTGGTGTGTGCTGACTCTCGCCATAGGGTTTGCAGCCGGATATTATGTGGGCAATATGTCAAGCCATGATGGCATCGTGGATAAGGCCGATGAGAGCGCCGCAGTGCCGGCCGACACGGCAAGCGTGATGTCGCAACCCAAGGATAGCATCACCAACACCGACACCATCGCCACAACGATATCCAAGCCGAAGCCGGCGGCTGAGCGATATGACACTATCACAAAGTCGCGCTTCTTGACCACGATGTCACGCAAGTATTACGGCCGCATGGAGTATTGGGTATATATCTATCTGGAGAATGCTGACCACCTCGGTCATCCCGACCGTATAGCGCCCGGCACGCGCGTGAAAATCCCGCCGATAGAGAAGTATGCCACGGCAGTGACCGATTCGGCCAACCTTGCTAATGCACAATCGAGAGCTATCGAGATATACTCACGCTATCAGTGACCTCGGTTATGCCGCTGGCATCATCACGCCACTCAGATGACGGCATTGAGTATATAGCCCGAGATAATCATAAAGGCAGCTATTGTAGCAAAGAAAATTGCTATCAATCGCCATGTCATCACCTTTTTGAGCATCGCTGCCTCGGGTATTGACAGCCCCACCGTGGCCATCATAAATGCAATGGCTGTGCCCAACGGAATGCCTTTTGCCACGAATACTTCGATTATGGGCACTATGGCTGCTGCGTTGGAATATAATGGCACGGCGCATAGCACGCTCAGTGGCACCGCAAATACATTGTCATGCGCTAAATGCTCTTCAAAGAAGCCGTCGGGCACAAAACCATGCATTGCAGCTCCTATGCCGATGCCTATCACTACATAGAGAATCACACCTTTTACTATGCTCCACGCTCCCGCTACTATTGATGGCAGACGATGTATAAAGGGACTGCCGGCAGCGCCGTCTATGACGGGCTGCGAGGCCGACTGTCGCTGAATATCACACACCCAGTCGGTGAGGTATGTGTCAAGACGCATCTTGCCAAGCACGAAACCACCGACCATGCCCAAGACGATGCCGGTCACTACATATATGATAGTGACCTTGACACCAAAAGCGCCTAAAAACATAGCCACGGCAACCTCGTTGACCAGCGGCGACGTGATTAGAAAAGAAAATGTCACCCCCAAAGGTATGCCGCCCTTGACGAAACCGATAAATAAAGGCACCGATGAGCATGAGCAAAAGGGCGTGATGGCTCCGAACAGCGAGGCCAACAGATATTGACAGCCATAGAGCCTATGATTTGTCAGATAATTGCGCAGACGCTCTATAGGGAAGTAGGTGTTGATAATACCCATTACCACACTGATGGTGAAAAGCAAAATCAATATTTTTATTGTGTCATAGACAAAGAAATTAAGGGCAGCACCTATGTGAGTGTCGGCATCAAGTCCGATCAATTGATATACAGCCCAAGCGGCAACGCTCTGTATCATTATCGCGGCATTAAATGGTGGGAAAGGAAGGTGAGCGAGTGGGGACTATTCGATGCCTAATAGGCGGCGCAATTGAGCGTCAGAGGGCACAGCGCCTTTTGAGACCACGTTGCCGTCAACGACGATAGCCGGTGTGCTTAAGATATTGTACGTCATTATTTCAGCAATGTCATCAACCTTGACGATAGTCGCGTCAAGACCGGCCTCTGCCGTCACGCGCTTCACGGCATCGTAGCAAGCGCGGCATTTGGCGCACCCCGGGCCCAAGATTTTTATCTCCTTGATATCGGCCGATGATGGAGTGTAAGCCATCTTGATATTCTGAGCCGAGATATCTCGTTTGCCAAACAATGAAGCCCAAAAGCCTTTGCGTCCGGCCGTGTCGGTAGTATTCTTATCCATATCTAATATTATATATAAATGTTGATTAAATAGTATATACCTATGCTTATGAAAATAACAGCCACCATGCGATTGAACCATTTGCTGAAAAGCTGCATTTTGCGGTAAAACGAGGCGATATTTGCCACACTGTATGCCAAGATCCATGACGCCACCACTACCGGGAGGCCGGTGGCGATAGCATATACAGCCGGGAGAATATACCCATCAGGCTCAGAGGCCGCCATCGGTATCAGCATGCCAAAATACAGCATTGCCGCGGTGGGGCAAAACGCCAAGGCAAAGACTACGCCGAGAGCGAGACTGCCCCGGCGGCCGGCAAAGCGCTCTGCATCAACAGACACTCCCATACCCCATCGCCTCAGTGGCAGCTTATGCCCTATGAGCATAATTACGCCCACTAATATCAGCACGGGAGGCAGCAACATCTCGCCGTACTTACACACAGCGGCCTGCAGCTCAAAAGTATCTACTCCATAACGCAGCATCACTATCAATGTCACTCCCAAGATAGTATAGGTCAAGACCCTACCTGCGGTATATAGCAGCCCCAGGATAAATGTCTGCTTAATGTGTCCGAGGTCTTTGCTGATGTATCCAATGGCCGAGATATTTGTGGCTAAAGGGCAGGGACTCACCGCAGTGAGCAGGCCCAACAAAAAGGCGACTACGATGGGCGTGTCACTATTGTCAAGCAGTGATTGCAGCAATTCCATATCTATTATTTAAGAGCTTCGTTGATAGCCTCTTTTAGCTCTTGCCGGAAGACATCGCTATGCGAGCGTGCCGTCTTGAAAGCCTCTTGGGTGAGATTATTGACAGTGGTATCACCATTTTTGACACGATTGACAAATAGCGAAGACCATGTGACACGATACTTCTTAGCTTCGCGCTCGCCATCGGCTGTGGAAATGTCAATGATGCGAAACTTTACCTTGCCTGACTTTTTGTGTTTGGCAAAATCAGAGTCGATAACCATGCGCGTGTTCTTCTCAATAGCGATGCACGTGGGGCAACGCTGCTTGCCATGGAAGTAAATGACCTCCACATAATCCTTATCGAGCTGCTTCGCAAAAGCCATCGGTGCCATCACACACACCATTAGCAGAACTAATATTACCTTATTCATATTCCGTAACATATAATGATTGTTTGTATTTCGCAAAACTACGAACGATTTTTATAAAAAATTATCGAGGCGATCTATCTACAACGTCAGCAGCAACAACCGTTGCCATCACATTTACGAGGAGCAAAGAAACGGTCAAGCATCTCACGCGCCAATGCCCAGTTGTCGGGATTTATGCAGTACTTGACTTTAGGCGTTTCGATTTCACCTTGTATCAATCCTGCATCTTTAAGCTCCTTGAGGTGTTGCGACACGGTAGCTTTGGCTATCGGCAGTTCTTCATGAATATCGCCAAAATAACAATTGCTGCGCTTAGCCAAAAACTGCAATATTGCCACACGCGCCGGGTGGGCCAACGCCTTGGCAAAGCGAGCCAACTGCTCTTGTTCGGGGGGGTATTCCTTTGATGTCATAGTGATGATAGAGTGGGTCGGAAAAGCTGTTTGCAAATTTACGAACATTCATCCTTGATAGCAAGCCCGTCAGCAATAATTAACATAGATTTACATATAGTGTGAAAAAGAAACATAATATGGAATAAAAGCGAAAAAATTGCGCATTTAAGGCAAAAATGCGCAAAAACAAGGCTACTAACCCCGTATGACTCAAATATTTTTCGTAACTTTGCGCGAAAATCAAAAAATTGTGCAATAATTTATACCATGGTTGTCAAGACTCGCGAAAAGTTGATTGATGTGGCTCGGCAGTTATTTGCCCACAAAGGCGTGGAGCATACAACGATGAACGACATAGCCAACGCATCAGATAAGGGACGCCGCACCATATATACATACTTTAAGAACAAGCGCGAGATATATGATGCCGTCATCGAAAGCGAGAGCGACCGTATCGTCACCACCTTGCGCGAGATCGTCAAGAGCGATGCTCCGGTGGAGACCCGATTGCGACAGTTTATGCTTAAGCGCCTTGAGCACACCGCCCCTCAGCAATCATCGTATCTATCAATCAAGATGCTACTGAAGCTGGATTTCGGACGCATGGAGCGCATACGCAAATCTGTGGTGGAGAAAGAAAAGACGCTTTTCAACGAGCTTTTAGCCGAGGGCGTCAGCGCCGGCGTTTTCCGTAAAGACCGTTGCGAGAAATTATCGCAATTTGTAATCAGCTGCATGCAGGCAATTGAAATGACCGATACTGATAATTATCAATATACGGTGTCATCTGAAGCTCGAGTGGCTTTTATAGATTTCATAATCTCAGACATCTGCATCAAGCAGCCCGATGACGAGAATACACATACAATCGAAAACCTATAACACTCACATATCAATCTAATCAAATCACATACATATTATGTATATCAACTCAACAGGTTACTACATACCGCAGGCACGCATCCCCAACGACTATTTTACGCCCATCAATGGACTCACCGATGAATGGATAGTAAAGCGCACCGGCATCAGCACACGCTCACGCGCCGGCGCCGGCGAAGGCCATAACTCAATGGGATTTACAGCCGTTGATGATGCACTGAAGACACTGCCATACGATATTAAAGACATTGACCTGATAGTGTCGGCATCATATTCGCCATACGACACCGTGGCAACGCTGGCTCATGAGCTGCAGCGACGTCACGATATCAGCGATATGAAGGCAGTATATGCCTCGTCGGCTTGTTCGTCATTTGTCAATGGCCTGGAGATTGTTGAAGGATATTTTGCTATGGGCAAGGCAAAGAAAGCGCTGCTCGTGTGCTCGGAGCATAACTCATACTACGCCAACGAGAGCGACCCCAAATGTGGCCACCTATGGGGTGATGCCGCAGTGGCATTTTTCCTCTCCGTAGAGCCTCAGGCTGCCGATGAGCCTCAAATACTGGCTGTGCATACGCTCGGCCTGGGCAATGTAGGGCGCGGCCCCGAAGGTGTGAAGCTGCGTCCCAAGGAAGATGGTATCATGATGCCTGATGGGCGTGACGTTTTTATCAACGCTTGCCATCACATGATACATGCCCTCAATGCCGTGACTGAGCCTTTTGGGCTGACACCATCGACACTGGATTATATCATCTGCCATCAAGCCAACAAGCGCATCATGATGCAAGTGGCACACCAATTGGAGCTTGGCGAAGAGCATTTCCTCTCCAACATTGAGGAGCTGGGCAACACAGGCTCAGCCTCGGCCGCCTTGGTGTTCGCGCAAAACAGAGGCTTGTTTACCCATGGGCAAAACATCGGCCTGAGTGTCTTTGGAGGCGGCTATTCAGAAGGCGCTTTCCTAATCAGAATATAAACGACTATACAACAATACATTTAACAGCATATTATTATGAAACTTCTCGAAGGAAAAACAGCGCTCATCACCGGAGCCGCTCGCGGCATCGGCAAAGCTATCGCGCTGAAATTTGCAGCCGAAGGCGCAAACATCGCTTTTACCGACTTAGTGATAGATGAGAACGGCAAGGCCACCGAAGCCGAAATCGCCGCCCTCGGCGTGAAAGCCAAAGGCTATGCCTCTAACGCGGCTGACTTCGCTCAGACCGCCGATATTGTGGCAGAGATACACAAAGACTTCGGTCGCATCGACATCCTCGTAAATAATGCCGGCATCACCAAAGATGGCTTGATGATGCGTATGACCGAGCAGCAATGGGACGCCGTAATCAATGTCAATCTCAAATCGGCATTCAACTTTATCCACGCCACACTGCCCATCATGATGCGTCAGCGCAGCGGCTCTATCATCAATATGGCATCAGTAGTAGGCGTACACGGCAATGCAGGTCAATCAAACTATGCATCGTCAAAGGCCGGCCTTATCGCCCTCGCCAAGTCCATCGCCCAGGAAGTGGGCTCTCGCGGCATTCGTGCCAACGCCATAGCTCCCGGCTTTATCGAGACCGCTATGACGGCTGCCCTGCCTGATGATGTGCGCGCCGAGTGGGCTAAGAAGATACCTCTGCGCCGCGCCGGCCAAGTAGAAGACATCGCCAACGTGGCTACATTCCTCGCAAGCGACATGTCATCGTATGTCAGCGGCCAGGTAATCCAAGTAGATGGCGGCATGAATATGTAATCATCGCAGATTATATCTACCTCATACTACAAGCGAAGTTTCAGCCTCCTCAGGGGCGGGAGCTTCGCTTTTATATGATACTACGGCCTGAAATCGGCGATTACAGCTTTTTTATTTGCATAGTCAAAAAGTTTTCGCTAATTTTGGCGTGTTAATGCCTATGGCATATTCATAAACATATTTAATAACAATTTATGGAAATGCGTGATCCCGAACTCAACGGCGTTAGTGCCGAAGAGAATACTATCAATGAAGCAGCCGCTGCCGCCACGGCTCCCGCTGCCGGATGTGAGAATGAAGATACTGTTGCCGCAACTGACTCTGACGCAGACGAGTTAGTGCCGGCTGATGACGATGTCGTAACCGAGGTGTCAGATGATGTCGTAGCTGATGAAGACTCCGATGATGAAGCATCGGAATTAGAGCCTGAAATGACGCTTCAAAAGCTCATTGAGACAGCTCAAGAAATGCTCAACAAAGAGGCCGGCGACATCAGCAGCGACGATGTCAGACACCTGCGCCAGCAGTTCAACGCAATCCATAATGCTATGCCAGAGCCGGCTGCCGCCGAGAGCGATGAGCCGGTAGCTACCGAGGCAGCAGACACGGCATCTGAGGCCGAAATATTCCTTGGATTATTGGCTGAGATACGCCACAAGAAAGCCGAATGGGCCGCTCAATGCGAAGTGCAAAAAGCTGCCAACCTCGACAAGAAGAAAGCTATCGTTGCCGAGATTATAGCTCTGGCTGAAGATACCGACAATGTCAACCGCACATTCCCCCGTTACCGCGAGCTCCAAGATGAGTTCAACGCTATCGGAGAGGTGCCGGCTACCGAAGATACCGCAATTTGGAAGCAATTTCAAGAGGCACGCGAACGCTACTCCGACAATCTCAAAATCAACAAGGAGCTGCGCGACTATGACTTCAAGAAGAACCTTGACAGCAAGCAACTGCTGCTTGACGAAGCCACGGCCCTCGTTGACGAACCCGATGTGATTGTAGCATACCGCAGGCTTCAAGAGCTGCACAATAAGTGGCGCCAGATAGGCCCGGTGGCCAAAGAGTTCCGCGAAGATATATGGGCTCGCTTCAAAAATGCCTCTGCCGAAATCAACAAGCGCTATCAGGCATTCTTTGAGGAGCGCAAGGCACGCGAAGCCGCCAATGAAGCCGGCAAGCAAGCTATCATAGAGCGCCTCGAGGATATTGACATCGAGGCCATCAAGAGCTTTAAGGGTTGGGACGAAGCCACCAAGATCGTGCTTGAGGCGCAAGCCGAATGGCGCACCTTCGGCTTCGCATCCAAGCGCGTGAACAAGGCCTTGTTTGCATGCTATCGCGAGATTTGCGACAAGTTCTTTGCCGCGAAGGCCGAGTTCTTCCGCAACACGCGCGATGAGCTCTCGCAAAACCTCGCCCGCAAGACAGCGCTGTGTGAGAAGGCTGAAGCCCTGCAAGATAGCGAGGACTGGAAAGCTGCCACAGAGGCCTTCGTGGCTATGCAGAAGGAGTGGAAGACCATCGGCGCTGTAGCCAAGAAGCATAGCGATGCCGTGTGGCATCGTTTTGTGGCTGCATGTGACCACTTCTTTGACCGCAAGAAAAAGGCCGGTGCCGACACCCGCCATACTGAGAACGCCAACCTCAAGGCCAAACGTGAGATTATAGCAGCTCTTGAGGCTATAAGCCCGGATACACCGCGCGATGAAGCCATCAAAGCTCTGCGTCAGCTGCAAGCGCAGTGGAACGAGATCGGCCACGTGCCTTACAAAGAAAAAGAGAAGATTTACGAAGACTATAGGTCAAAAGTCAATGCCCTGCGCAAGGCTCTCGATATCAAAGAGTCGCGTGCACGAATGGAGCGGTTTGAAAATGCCGTGGCCGAACTCGGCGATGACGACAACAAGCTCTATCGCGAGCGCGAGCGTCTGGTGCGCGTGCTTGAGGCCAAGCGCAACGAGCTGCGCACTCTCGACAATAACATAGGCTTCCTCTCCTCGAAGAGTAAATCCGGCGAGTCGATGCTGCGTGAGTTCGCTCGTAAGGCTGACCGCTTAAAGGCAGATATCACAGACCTCGAAGGCAAAATCAAACTCGTTGACAGCAAATTAGCCTAAAGCACCCCGTATGGCTCAAGCCTCGCGTAAATACACACGCTTTGGCCCCTATGTGCGAGCGGCGCTGGCCGTGGCTGACATCGTGCTTGTCAACATAGTCTTTGGCATCACGCTGCTGCTCTATCCTACTATCAGCGAGCAAGTAGGCCATGACATTCGTGTGCTTTGGCTGTTGGTCAACCTCAGCTATGTGCCGGTGGCTCTGTGGTTTTCCGGCTCCAAGCACTCATTGCGTGCTATCACTATGGATAGGGTGATGCTTGACGCATTGCGCGCCATAGGTATCCACGGCTTATTCTTCCTGGCAATGCTGGCCTTTGTGAGAATAGCCGAGATACCGATTATGGCCTACGTCCAATTCTATGGCACGCTGGCAATAGTGCTGATGCTGTGGTATATCATATCGCGCCGCGCCATTAAGACATATCGCCGTCATGGCCATAATTTCACGCGATGCGTGATTGTGGGCACCGGCGAGACGGCGCGCAGGCTTGGTGCCGAGCTGAATGTGGATTCCGGCTTCGGCTACAAACTTCTGGGCTATTTCGGCGCCGAGCGGCCCGAAGATGAATTAAAAGATGCGTATCTCGGCACCCTCGATAATCTTGAGGACTTTGTGGTAGCCAACCATGTGGAGAACATCTTTTTTGCACAGCCGGGTATAGATGAGACGCTCACGCGAGTGATGAAGATTGCTGATGACAATGTGGCCGAATTGTTTTATGTGCCCCAACTGTCGCGCTTTATCAATCGCTCGTTTGTGTTGCAGAATATCGGTCCCCTGCCATTGCTGACACCACGCAACAATCCCTTGCGCAACTCACTCAACCGGGGCATCAAACGCGGATTTGACTTGCTGTTTTCGACGCTGGTGCTGATACTCTTTTACCCATTGGTCTATATCCCCGTGGCGATAGCCATAAAGGTGTCATCACCCGGACCTATCTACTTCAAGCAAGAGCGCACGGGCTATCGAGGCCGCACCTTCAAGTGCTACAAATTCCGCACTATGCGTGTCAACAACGATAGCGACAAGGCGCAAGCTACGCGCCATGACCCTCGCAAGACACGCATTGGCGATTTCCTGCGCCGCACAAGCATCGATGAACTGCCGCAATTCATCAATGTATGGAGAGGCGAAATGTCAGTCGTAGGTCCCAGGCCTCACATGCTTATTCACACCCAAGAGTATTCAAAGCTCGTGGATATGTATATGGTGCGCCACACTGTAAAGCCCGGCATCACCGGGTGGGCTCAAGTCAATGGATATCGCGGCCTCACCGATGAGTTGTGGAAGATGCAAAAGCGTGTAGAGTATGATGTGTGGTATATAGAGAACTGGAGCTTCTTCCTCGACCTCAAAATCATAGTGCGCACAATCATCAATGCATTCAAAGGCGAAAACAATGCCTTTTGAACCATTGAAGCATAGCAAGCGACCGTGGTGTTGCCACCCGTAATATTAAATAGTACTAAAAACAGCGCTAAAGGCTCCTAAAAGGTAAATAGAGAGCCGCTTGGCACTTGCTTATTCGGCATATTTTTTGTAATTTTGCACGATTTATAGAGTAAAAAATAAATATCACAAAAACATTTCATGAATCCAATCAAAAAAACCATCGCGCTGCCTGATGGTCGCACTATCACCATCGAGACAGGCAAGTTGGCCAAGCAAGCCGATGGAGCGGTAGAGTTGCGCATGGGCAACACTATGCTGTTGGCGACCGTAGTGTCTGCCAAAGAAGCAGGCGAAGGCGTAGATTTTATGCCTCTGCAAGTAGAGTACAAAGAGAAATTTTCAGCTGCAGGGCGATTCCCCGGCGGATTTCTCAAGAGAGAAGGCCGCGCCAGCGACTATGAGATTTTGACGGCCCGATTGGTTGACCGTGTACTTAGACCGTTGTTCCCCGATAATTATCACGCTGACACCTTTGTCAATATCACGATGTATTCGGCCGATGGCGTGGATATGCCCGATGCATTGGCCGGATTGGCAGCATCGGCAGCTCTGACCGTCAGCGATATACCCTTCAATGGCCCCATATCTGAGGTGCGCGTGGCTCGCATCGATGGTCAGTTTGTCATCAACCCCACTGCCGAGCAGCTCGAAAAAGCCGATATGGAGCTGATGGTAGGTGCCACTTATGACAACATCATGATGGTAGAGGGCGAGATGAACGAAGTGTCAGAGCAAGACTTGCTCGATGCTCTGCGCACCGCTCACGAGGCCATCAAGACTCAGTGTGAGGCTCAGATGGCTCTCGCACAAGAGCTCGGCATTGTAAAGCGCGAATATTGCCACGAGGTCAACGATGAAGACCTGCGTAAGGACGTGCACGAGAAGTGCTACGACAAGGCTTACGCTATCGCCAAAGCCGGCAGCGCCGACAAGCACTGGCGTCAAGACTCGTTTGATGCCATCTGCGATGAGTACATTGAGTCGCTGCCCGAAGAAGAGCGCGAGGAGAAGACACCGCTGGTTAAGCGCTACTATCACGATGTAGAGCGCGAGGCCGTGCGCCGTTGCATTCTCGACGAAGGTGTGCGCCTCGACGGACGCAAGACCACTGACATCCGCCCGATATGGTGCGAGGTAGATTATCTGCCCGGCCCTCACGGTTCAGCCGTATTCACTCGCGGTGAGACACAGTCGCTGTCAACAGTGACCCTCGGCACAAAGCTCGATGAGAAAATCGTAGATGAGGTGCTGCAACAAGGTCGTGAGCGCTTCCTCCTACATTACAATTTCCCGCCATTCTCCACCGGCGAGGCCAAGGCTCAGCGCGGTGTGGGACGTCGTGAAATAGGCCACGGCAATCTTGCCCATCGCGCTCTCAAGCGCATGCTGCCCGATGACTTCCCCTATGTATGCCGCGTGGTCAGCGATATCCTTGAGTCTAACGGCTCATCATCAATGGCAACGGTATGTGCAGGCACACTGGCTCTGCTCGATGCCGGCGTTAAGATGAAACGCCCTGTCAGCGGCATCGCTATGGGTCTTATCACAGACACCGAGAGCTCCAAGTATGCTATCTTGAGCGATATTCTCGGCGATGAAGACCACCTCGGTGATATGGACTTCAAGGTGACCGGCACGGTGAATGGTATCACAGCCACTCAGATGGACATCAAGTGTGATGGCCTGTCATACGAAATCCTCGAGAAGGCTCTGATGCAAGCACGCGAAGGCCGCATGCACATCCTCAATATCATCAATCAGACAATACCCGAGCCGCGCGAAGACTATAAGCCCAATGTGCCGCGCATCGTCACCATGACTATACCTAAAGAGCTTATCGGTGCCGTAATTGGCCCGGGCGGAAAGGTAATCCAAGGCATTCAGGAAGCATCTGGCGCTGTGGTGTCTATCGATGAGATTGACGAAGGCGGTTTCATCGAAGTGGCCGCTGCCAACAAAGACTCAATCGACAAGGCTCTGGCGCTCATCAATGCTATCGTAGAGCTGCCTGAGGAGGGTAAGACATACCACGGCGTGGTGCGCAACATCATGGAGTTTGGCGCATTCGTCGAGTTTATGCCTCACCGCGACGGTCTGCTCCACATCAGCGAGATAGCATGGGAGCGTCTTGACGATATGGAAGCATCAGGCCTCAAAGAGGGCGACCAGGTAGATGTCAAGCTCATAGAGATTGACAAGAAGACCGGCAAGTACCGCTTGTCAATGCGTGCGCTCCTACCCAAGCCCGAAGGCTATGTAGAGCCCGAGCGTCGTCAGCGTCCTGAGCGTGGCCCGCGCCGCGAAGGCGGCAATGGCGGTCCTCGTCGTGAGGGCGGTCGCGGCCCGCGTCGCGAAGGCGGCAATGGCGGCAAACGTCATGAATAATCCGAGCATTATGCTTTAAGCATAACGCAATAATACCAACGGCGGCGGCTCCGACACTTGCAAAATGCACAATGTCGGAGCCGCTGCTATTTATTATCTGAATAAGCGCGAAAATTGACTTTCCTGCAACCTCAGCAAGCCATCAGCTGCGCGATGAGAGCATCGATAGCTGCAGCATCATCGGCCTTAAATGCGCCTTTGATGGTAACCGTGGACTCAATTACGTTTATGCCTTTCATTTGTTCAAGCATTGTGCGCATCGTCTTGGCGGCTACAGGCGCCCATGAGCCATTCTCAATCAAGGCCACGGTGCGGTTGCGATAAGTCTTGCACGACAAGCGATACAAGAAATCATGCATAGGCGTAAATACACCGCCATCGTATGTAGCAGCAGCTAAGACCAAATGGCTCATCTTAAACGCCATAGCCACGGCGTGCGAGATGTCGCAGCGGCAAAGGTCAATCAGCTCCACGCTGACGCCGGCGGCGCTTAGCGCCTCTGCACAGTGGCGGGCGGCAGCAGCCGTATTGCCGTGCATCGAGGCATAGGCCACAACCACGCCGTCAGACTCCGGCAGGTAGCGGCTCCATCTGTCATACAGCGCCAAATATCCGGGGTCAAAGGGGAGTACAGGCCCATGCAGCGGACAAATGGCAGATATACCGTCAATACCGGATAACTTTTCAAGCAGATTGTGCACTTGCGCTCCATATTTGCCCACTATATTGATATAGTATCGGCGAGCC